>WNFL01182078.1_pt2 | contig 14701 bp, 17 predicted proteins | sample 5400361 | NCBI WGS metagenome assembly WNFL01 (sample SAMN13153351, study PRJNA577476) | soil metagenome | isolation source: 40 cm soil on Douglas fir-dominated hillslope | place: USA:California | collected 2013-09-17
CGCGCTCGAGGCGATCCTCGCCGAATGCCATGCCACGACCGCCGCGCTCATCGTCGAGCCGCTGGTGCAGGGCGCCGCGGGCATGGCGATGTACGACCCCGCGTACCTCGCCCGTGCCAGGGAGCTGTGCACGCGCCATGACGTGCATCTGATCGCCGACGAGATCATGACGGGATTCGGCCGCACCGGGACCCTCTTCGCCTGCGAGCAGGCGGCGATCGCGCCCGATCTCCTTTGTCTGTCCAAAGGTATCACCGGGGGCTATCTGCCGTTGTCCGTCGTGCTCACGACCGACGAGATCTACGCGGCGTTCTACGACGACGACATCGCGCGCGGTTTCCTCCACTCGCATTCGTACACGGGCAATCCGCTCGCCTGCAGCGCCGCGCTGGCGGTGCTCGACCTCTTCCGCGACGAGGACGTGATCGCGCGCAATCGCGATCGTGCCGCGAAGCTCACCGCGCTCGCGCAACCGCTCGCAGCGCATCCGAAGGTTCGGAACTTCAGGCATCTCGGCATGATCTGGGCGTTCGACGTCGACTCCGAGCGGACGGATTTTTCGCGATGGTGCTTCGCCCAGGCGCTGGATCGCGAGCTGTTGCTACGGCCGATCGGCAAGACGGTGTACTGGATGCCGCCGTATGTGCTCGTGGCGTGCGCCTGACCTGCCACCGCGCCCGTTCCCTGCTCGCACTCTTCGCGTGGCTTGCCGCGACGGGCGCCGACGCCGTGCTGCCGCGGGAGCTCGAGCGAGCCTTTCTCGAAGAGCACATCCCGCTCTCCGCCGTCAGCGCCTATGTGCAGGAGATCGGCGAAGCGCGACCGCTCGTCTCGCACCAGGCGGGGAAGCCGATGAACCCGGCGTCCACGATGAAGCTCGTCACGACCTTCGCCGGCTTGGAGCTCCTCGGGCCCGACTATCGCTGGAAGACCGAAGCCTACTCCGCCGGCGGCATCGTAGACGGCGTGCTCGATGGGGATCTCGTGCTCAAGGGTTACGGCGACCCGAAGATCACAATCGAGCAATTTCAGGCGCTCGTCGCCGCATTGCGCGCCACCGGCCTCACCGCGATCCGCGGTGATCTGGTGCTCGACCGCAGCTACTTCGCGCCGTCGGCGCACGACCCGGCGGCATTCGACGCCGAGCCGCTCAAGCCGTACAACGTCGGCCCGGATGCGTTGCTCGTCAACTTCAAGAGCGTGCGCTTCGTCTTCACCCCGAACGCGGCCGGCGATGCCGTCGAGATCCGCATGGAGCCGCCACTCGCGGCCGTTGGCCTGCACGGCACGCCGCGGCTGGTCGCGGGCGAATGCAGCGACTGGCGCGGCGCCCTGGCGGCTTCGTTCGCCAACCGCGCCGACCACGCCGACGCAAGCTTCGGGGGTCGCTATCCGTCCGGGTGCGGCGAGCACGATTGGTATGTCGCCCTGCTCGACCATGCGCATTACGTGCACGCCATGTTCGCGCGCTATTGGCGCGACGCCGGCGGCTCCTTCGCCGGCGGCGTGCGCGAAGGCAGGGCGCCTGCCGGAGCGGTGCCGCTCGCGACGTTGCAATCGCCTCCGCTCTACGATGCGGTGCGCGATATCAACAAGCTGTCGAACAACGTGATGGCGCGCCAGCTTTTCCTGACGCTGGCGACGAGCGCGCATGCGCCGCCGGCGAGCACGGCGGGCGCCGCCGACGCCGTGCGGCGCTGGCTCGCCAAGCGCAAGCTCGCCTTCCCCGAGCTCGTGATGGAGAACGGTTCGGGCCTCTCTCGCCGCGAACGCATCGCAGCGAAGAGCATGGCGCGGCTGCTCCTCGCCGCCGATGTCAGCCGCGTCCGCGGCGACTATGTCAGCTCTCTCGCGGTGGCGGCAACCGACGGCACGGTGCGCAAGCGTTTCGCCGACGACGAGGTCGCCGACCAGGCAATGCTCAAGACCGGCACGCTGGAAGGCGTGCGAGCCCTTGCGGGATACGTACTCGGGCACGGAGGCAGGCGCTTTGTCGTCGTGTGCTTCGTCAACCATCCGAACGCGGCGCGGGCTCAACGCGCGCTGGACCTGCTGGTCGAGCGCGTCTACGCCGGCGGCTTCGATCGCCCCCTCAAATGATTGCGCCGCCGGGTAAGGTCGTCGTTCCCGCGCAAGCGGGAACCCAGCGTCACACCTCGGGCACGGGCTTGCTGTCCTTGAACAGCAAATAGCCGCGGATCAGCCGATACAGCACCCAGATCGAGGTGGCGATCCAGACCGCGGGTCCGACGATGAATCCGATGAGCACCAGCGCGAGCGCGAGAAAAAGCAGGAGGCCGACGAGCCCCCACAGCAACGAAAACCAGAATGTCCGGATAAGCCACCGATAGTGCGACGCGAGCCAGGTCCCCGTGGCATCACCGCGCTTTACGTACGCGACGATGATGGCGACGATGCCGGCAAGGCCTCCGAGCGGGGCGAACGGTGGAAACCCGTGCGAGAGGATCGCGATCACTGCCGCGAGGCCGAACAGCCCATAGACCAGCAGCGTGGCCGTGATCAGCGACGGCGCAGGCGCCGGGGCTTGAGCGTCACTCATGGTTCAATCTCCCTGTGTCGGTTCCGGATCAGCCGTCGGCCGCCGCTTTCAGCCAGGATACTTCCGCCCGTCCTTGTGGGCGGCGTACTTGCGATCGCCATCGCCGCCCCACATGAGATCGTCGTCCGGGTAGATCGCCATATCGCCCTTCACCCGGGTGCCGACTTCGAGATACTGCGCTCTCGCTGCGCTGCGATTGATGAAGTGATGGCCATCGCGGCTGCCGGCCGGATAGCCGGCGCACATCCCTGCGGTAAGCACCTGTTCACTGGCATCGGTGACGAGCACCACCTCGCCGTCGAGCACGTAGACGAACTCGTCCTCGAGCGTGTGCCAGTGACGCAGCGCCGATTGGCCGCCGGGACCGAGCGTGACGAGATTGACGCCGAACTGGGTCAGCCCGCAGGCATTACCCAGTCGCCGCTTGACCCGGTCGCCCATGCGCGAACGGAACGGTTCCGGATAACTGGAGCTGCGCACTTCGGGCGCAGCCGCCGGGTCGAACGCAGGGAGCTTGAGCGATGACATGGTCATGCGGCGTCGATGTCGGCCACCGGCCGATTGCGGTCGTATGGCGATGGTACATAATACGCGAATCGGCGCGAGGCACCGCGTCGCTAACCCCTACTCCGGATGGAGATCGACATGACTGCCGCAAAATTCGAACGAAGCCGCGAGGCATTGGTCAAGGATTTCTCCGACGTGCTCGTGGAAGCGGAAACGCTGCTCAAGCAGGCCGCCAGGGAGACCGGCGACAAGGCCACCGATCTGCGCTCACAGGTCGAGGCGAAGTTGCGCACCGCAAAGCTCCGGCTGGGTGAGCTTCAGGACGAAGCGCTCGACAGCGCCAAGGCTGCCGCGCGCGTGACCGACGACTACGTGCACGACAATCCGTGGCAGGCGATCGGCGTCTCGGCAGCCATCGGCTTCCTGGTTGGCCTGGTCATCGCCCGTCGGTAGCGCCGGTGCCTGAACCCGGCGCAGAGCGGCCCGCCAAGGGGTTCGGCGGCGCCCTCTCCGGTCTTGCTGCGACGATGGTCGCGATGTTGCGCACGCGCCTCGAGCTCGCGACGGTCGAGTTCGAGGAGGAGCGCGAGCGGACCAAGATCATGCTGTTCCTGGTCGTGATCGCGACGGTCTTCTCTTGCTTCGCGGTGGTCGCGCTGTCCGTGCTCGTCGTCGCCTTGCTCTGGAACAGCTATCCGCTCGCCGCCCTCTGCGGCGTGGTGCTCGCCTACGTCGTCATCGCAGCGCTCGCGTGGTACGCGGTCAGGCAGAACGCGCAGGCGCATGGACGGCCATTCGCGGCGACGCTCGCCGAGCTCGAACGGGACGCCGAGGGCTTGCGGGGGCGACGGTGAACCGCGAGCTGCACCGGCTGGCGGCACGCAAGCAGGTGCTGCTGGCGGAGCTTCAATTGCAGCGTATGCAGATGAGCCTCTATGCCAGCGACGCGCGCGAAGCGCTGCGCCCCGCCGGATTGATCGGCGGCGCCGTGGCGCGGCCTGCAGCCGCGATGGCACTGGTCGACACGGTCGCTCGCCTGCTGGGCTGGCACCGCGTTTCGCGCATTGTGCGCCTCGGTGCGATCGCGCTCACGGCGTTTCGCATCGCGAACCTTTGGCGTGTCCGGCAACGAACACCGTCGTCGCCGTCGTAGCACGGTCAGTTAGAGCCCCAACTCCTTCCATAGCGCGTCCACGCGGCGCTTGACCGCAGGGTCCATGGCGATCGGCCGGCCCCAGGTGCGCTGCGTTTCCGCAGGCCACTTGCCGGTGGCGTCGATTCCCATCTTGCTGCCCAGCCCAGCGACTGGAGAGGCGAAGTCGAGATAGTCGATCGGGGTGTTCTCGACGATCAGCGTGTCGCGCGCCGCATCGACCCGCGTAGCGACAGCCCAGATCACTTCCTTCCAGTCGCGGACGTTCACGTCGTCGTCGGTCACGACGATGAACTTGGTGTACATGAACTGGCGCAGGAAGCTCCACACACCGAACATGACGCGCTTGGCGTGTCCCGGATACTGTTTCTTCATGCTCACGACCGCCACCCGATACGAACAACCCTCCGGCGGAAGGTAGAAGTCGACGATCTCCGGGAATTGCTTCTGCAGCAGCGGCACGAACACTTCGTTGAGCGCGACGCCGAGCACCGCCGGCTCGTCGGGCGGCTTGCCGGTGTAGGTCGAGTGAAAAATCGGATCGCGGCGCATGGTGATGCGCTCGAGCGTCAGCACGGGAAACCGCTCGACCTCGTTGTAGTAACCGGTATGGTCGCCGAACGGACCTTCGGCGGCGGTCTCGAAGCCGGTCGGGTCCTGTGCGTCGGGACGAATGAAACCCTCGAGCACGATTTCGGCGGACGCCGGCACCTGCAGAGCGTGCGTGATGCACTTGACGATTTCGGTGCGCGCGCCGCGCAGCAGTCCGGCGAACTGATATTCGGACAGGGTATCGGGAACCGGGGTCACCGTCGTCGCCGGATCGGCACCCAGCGCGACCGCGACCGGAAACGGCGTTCCTGGGCTGCCAAGCGCGTGATCGCGGAAGTCGAGCGCCCCGCCGCGATGCGGCAACCAGCGCATGATGACCTTGTTGCCCGCGATCACCTGCTGCCGATAGATGCCGAGGTTCTGCCGCGCCTTGTTCGGCCCACGAGTCACGGTGAGTCCCCAGGTGATCAGCGGTGCGACGTCGCCCGGCCAGCAAGTCTGCACCGGCAGGCGCGCGAGATCGACCTCGGAGCTCTCCCACACGATCTCCTGGCAAGGCGCCGAGGAGCGCTCCTTGGGCGCCATGTGCATCACCTGCATGAACACCGGTCGCGTGTTCTGCCACGCGTCCTTCAAGCCCTTCGGTGGCTCGGGCTCCTTGAGAAACGCGAGGAGCTTGCCGACCTCGCGCAACGCGGCTACCGACTCTTCACCCATCCCGAGTGCGACGCGCAGCGGCGTGCCAAACAGATTGCCCAGGACGGGAATGGTGTGACCCTTCGGCTTCTCGAACAGCAGCGCGGGTCCCGCGTTCTTGAGCACGCGATCGCAGATCTCGGTCATCTCCAACCGCGGATCGACCTCGATTGCAATGCGCTTGAGCTCGCCGCGGCGTTCGAGCTGGGCGAGAAAATCGCGGAGGTCGGCGTATTTCATCGGACGACGCGCGACAGGCGGCGGTCGGCGCAGCGGAGCATCTTACCAAAGCGCGCCCTTCCCGCTGTGCGCAGCGGGCAGGAGGCTCCGTCGGCGGGCATTCGGTCGCACCCGGTCGGAGCAGCTCGGAACACGCGTTCCTGGCATTTTTCGCCGGAAAGCGTGCAAATCTGTCGGGCGATGGCGACACATGCCGTCGTATCGATGCCACATCGTCCCTCGAAGGGGGTATTATCCGCGCCCTCGGCTGGACCATCACGGTCGCCAGCCGCTATGCTGGTCTTGGCGGGCTCCTGTGGGGCCCGCATCGCCCAGGGAGATCAACGCTTGCGTATCGTCGCGGCCGCTTTCAAGGCCTGTCTGGGAATCGTCGCCCTGTCGCTGGCGACCACGGGCCTTGCTTCGCCTGCGGGAACGGAATCCGCCGTCGTTTCAGTGCATGCGTCGGTCGCGACCAAGACCCCTTCGATCAAGTTCCTGAGCCAGCAAACGGGGCTCGCTGGAACTTGCGGGGGCAGCGCGTTCGACGTCAACACATTCATCAACGTGGACGCGTTCGCCTCGGCAGACGTCAAGGTCGACGCGCCCGGCGTTGGCCTGATCGAGGAGTTCACCGACGAGACCGGCACGAACCTCGGCCCGTACGACGCCCCTTATCCGACGTTTCACATTCGAGCGTTCGGCGGCGGGCTCCCGCCGAACACGCCTATCACGATTACGATCACGACCTATTCCGGCGCCACGCTCACCGGGTCGGTCAGGTCGCGGACCTCGCTCATATTCGATTGTACGACGGGCGTCGTTCTTGCTCCCGCGCGCGGTGGCGGCGAGCCCATCCCCTCGCTCTCGGGGTGGGCGCTTGCCGCAACTGCGGCACTGCTCGGGCTCATCGGCGCGGCAGCACTTCGCCGTCCCGCGCGGCGGCGTTCCGTTCGCCGCTAGATCACGGAACCCGCTCCTCCATCCATCGGCACGATAGCGCCGGTCAGATAGCTCGCCCGGTCCGAGGCGAGAAACACGACCAGTTGAGCGACCTCTTCGGGCGTGCCCAGACGTCCGAGCGGGATCTTCGATTGATTGCGTGCGAGCACCTCAGCCTCCGACAGGCCGGTCATCTTCGATTCCGCGCGCAAGCCTTCCTGCACACGGCCGGTGAGCGTCGCCCCTGGATTGATCGCGTTGATGCGAATGCCTTTCGGTCCAAAGGCCGTGGCAAGCCCCGCGGTGGCCAGCATCAACGCGGCGTTCGCCGCGCCTCCCGGCAGATGCACGGGGTTGGCGACCTTGCCGCCCATGCCGATGATGTTGACGATCACGCCGCGCCCCCGCTGAACCATGCGTCCGAGCACCGCGTCGATCGCATGAATATAGGTGAAGAATTTCGCGTCCATCGCATCGTGCCACGCCGTGGCGTCGAGGTCGGCCGGCGCATAACGGCGCGCGGCGCCGGCGGAGTTCACGAGGATGTCGATCGGCCCCGCGCTCGCCTCGGCTGTGGAAGCCATGCGCTCGGCGTCTTCGGCTCGGGTCAGGTCGGCGGCAATCGCCTGCGGCGCCGCAGCGCCGCGCGGCCAGCGGGCGCAAGCCTCTTCTAGGTGGGTCGGGCTGCGTGACACCAGCACGACCTTCGCCCCCTCGCGCGCCAAGGCTTCGGCGCAAGCCCAGCCAATACCCTTGCTCGCGCCGGTGACCAGGGCGATTTTCCCACTCAGCTGCAGATCCATCATAGGTCGTGCGCCTTTCTCAGTTGCAAAGCTTAGGAAGCGAGCCACCGTGGCCATGGCTGTGCGCGAAAGACGTAATCCGCGACGGTTCCGACGAAGATCGCGAGCCCCAGCCAGTGGTTCCCGAGGAACGCGCGGAAGCACTCCGCCCGCCCCCGCGTGCGGATCAGCCAGAAATGCCGCAGCGCGAGCAGCGACGCGACCGCGAGGCCGGCATAGAACAACGGGCCCATGCCCTGCGTGCGGCCGATCCACATCAACAGTTCCAGGTAGACCGCGTAGCAGAGCATGATCGCCAGGACATCGAAACGTCCCAGCGCGATCGCCGAAGTCTTCAATCCCAGCTTCATATCGTCGTCGCGATCGACCATCGCGTACTCGGTGTCGTAGGCGACGACCCAGAAGAAATTCGCGCCGAACAACCACCAGCCCGCAGCCGGGACCGTTCCATAGACCGCCGCGAAGGCCATCGGGATCCCGAACGAGAATGCGACCCCGAGGAATGCCTGAGGCAGCGCGAAAAAACGCTTGAAGAACGGGTACACGATCGCGATCAGCAGCGCCGGGATCGAGAGCAGAATCGTGAATCGGTTGAAGCGCACGATCAGAAGGAACGCGCACAGGGCGAGCGCGGCGGCGAGGGCGAGCGCTTCCCATGGATCGATTTCGCGCCGCGCCAGCGGTCGGCTCCGCGTTCGCTCGACGTAAGCGTCGAAGTTGCGATCGGCGTAGTCGTTCATGGCGCAGCCCGCCGAGCGCATGAGCAGCGTGCCGAGCGCGAAGATCCCGACGATGATCCAGGACGGCGCGCCGGAGGTCGCCATCCACAACGCGGTCAGCGTGGGCCACAAGAGCAGCAGCGTGCCGATCGGCTTGTCGAGGCGGATCAGCCGCTCGTAGGCGTCGAGGCGCGCGGCGATTTTCGCCCAGCGCGTCTGCGGCGGCGCGGCGAGGTGATGGTTCACAGCGGCAACGGAATCTGCTTCTTCAGCGCACGGGGCGCGACTTCGGCGAGCAGGGTGGCGGGCGTCGGATAGCGAAGCCGCACCCGCAGCTCGCGCTTCATGCGCGCGTTCGACAGGCGCCGCGATTCACTCATGAATGACAGCAGCAGCGGCGCGATGCGCGTCTCTGCTTCCTCCCGCGACACGCGCGGCGGACGCGGCAGGCCGAAGGCGTCCGCGACGGCGTCGAACCACATCCCCATGGGCAGCTCCGCATCGTCGGAGATATTGTAGGCGCGATTCGGCTTGCCCCGGAATGCCGCCGCGATCGTCGCGCGCGCCAGATCGTCGGCGTGAATGTGATTGGTGAACACGTCGTCCTCCGCCTTGAGCACAGGCGTGCCCTGCTTCAAGCGGTCGAGCCTGACCCCATAGCGCCTCGCCCAACGCCGAAGAAGATCCTCGGCGGCGATCCGGCGGCGCGCGCGCGCCGTCCGCCCGCGGCGCGGCCGCGCTTCGGTCACGTGCGCGCCGGCGCAGTCGCCGTAGACACCGCTGGTACTGATGTAGACGAAACGCTGGGGTATAATCCGCGCTTTTGTCAGCGCCGCGATGAGTCGCGCGGTGCGCGGGTCTTCGCGACCCTCGCCGGGGGGCGGCGCGAAATGCAGCACCGCAAACGGCGCAGCGCGCAGGCGATCGAGGCTGCGATAGCGATCCAGATCGCCGACGATCGGCACGATGCCGCGATGCCGCAACCTGACGACGTCTTCGAGCCGGCGGGTGAGACCGTACAGCCGGACCCTGCCGCGCAACAGCTCAGCGGTGCGCAGGGCGACGTCGCCGCAGCCAATCAACAGTACGCGTATCACTCTCGCACCCTGCGCGCAACGATGCCGTTCCAGATTACCATAAAACCGAGCGACCACAGTTTCGCCTGCGACGACGGCGAAACCGTGCTTGCTGCCGCGATGCGCGCCGACCTGATGATTCCGTACGGTTGCCGCAACGGCGCCTGCGGTACCTGCAAGGGGAAGATTCTGGAAGGCGCGGTCGACTATGGCGCGCACCAGCCGGGCACGCTCACCGAGGCGGAGAAGGCGCAGGGGCTGGCGTTGTTCTGCGTCGCGAAGCCGAAGGTGCCGCTGACGATCGAGGTGCGCGAAGTGCGGCGCGCAGGCGATATCCAGATCCGCAAGCTGCCCTGCCGGATCGAAACGATCGACAAGCCTGCGCCCGATGTCGCGATCGTGAAACTGAAGCTGCCCGCCAACGAACGGCTGCAATATCTCGCCGGGCAGTACATCGATCTGCTGCTCAAGGACGGCCGGCGGCGGAGCTTCTCGATCGCGACCGCACCCGAGGACGATTCGCTGCTCGAACTGCACATCCGCCATGTGCCCGGCGGCTACTTCAGCGACGCGCTCTTCACCGAATTCAAGGGCCGGGAGATCCTGCGCTTCGAAGGACCGCTGGGGGCGTTCTATCTGCGCGAGGAGTCCGACAAGCCGATGATCTTCGTCGCCGGCGGCACCGGTTTCGCACCGATCAAGGCCGTGATCGAGCACGCACTGCACCACGACCTGAAACGACCGATGGTGCTCTACTGGGGCGTGCGTTCACTGCGTGATCTCTACCTGCCCGATCTGCCCGGGACCTGGCAGCGGGAGCATCCCGATTTCCGCTTCATCCCGGTGCTTTCCGACCCGCTGCCCGAAGATTGCTGGCCGGGCCGTATCGGGCTCGTCCACCGGGCGGTGATGACGGACTTCCCGGACCTGTCGGGGTATCAGGTCTACGCCTGCGGCGGGCCGGCCATGATCGACTCGGCGAGGCGCGATTTCACGGCGCAGCGCGGTCTTCCGACGGAGGCGTTCTTCGCCGACTCGTTCACCTACGCGGTACAGGCGCAGACTCCGGCGTAGACAGCCGCATGCCTCAAGGCACGGAATCCTGGGGACGGCTGCCCGGAACACGACAGGCGAGTGCAACGCTCTGGGCAAGGACCGATCCCTTGCCGGTACCGGCCGCGACGACGGTCGTTCCGTATGGACAGGGCCGCAGCTACGGCGATAGCTGCCTCAATTCCGACGGCCTGCTCCTGGCGACCCACCGTCTGAACCGATTCATCGCCTTCGATCCGGTCGCAGGGACGATCACTTGCGAGGGCGGAACGACGCTCGCCGAGATCGTCGACGTTTGCCTTCCGAAGGGGTGGTTCCTGCCCGTTGTGCCCGGAACCCAATACGTGTCTGTGGGAGGCGCGATCGCCAACGACGTCCACGGCAAGAACCACCACCGGGTGGGCACGTTCGGAAGTCATGTCGTCAAATTCGAGCTCCTGCGCTCGAACGGAGAGCGCGTGATCTGCACCGAGCAGGACAACCCCGGATGGTTTCGCGCCACGATCGGCGGATTGGGACTGACCGGCTTGATCACCTGGGCCGAACTCGGGCTCAGGCGAATCGACAGCGCACTGCTCGAGGTACAAGACGTTCCTTTCGTCAGTCTCGATGAGTTTGCAACTCTTTCTGAGGAATCAGACCGGGATTTCGAGTACACCGTAGCCTGGTTTGACTGCTACTCCTATCGCGACGGCAATTTGCGTGGGATCTTCAGCCGTGCGCGACATCTGGACCAGGCCGACGGAACGTTATCCGCCCCGTGCCGCTGGACATGCCTGCATGGACCCTCAACCGGACCATCATGAGGCTGTTCAACGCGGCGTATCATGCAGCCAAGCGTCGCCGCGGTATCCGCCGCGTGAGAATGGAGTCGTTCCTTTTCCCTCTGGACGCCGTTCGCCACTGGAATCGACTCTACGGCCGGATGGGTTTCATGCAACTCCAGTGCGTCCTTCCAGAGGCGACGAGCGTGCAAGGTGTCTCGGAGCTTCTGCAAACCATTGCGCGCACGCGTGAAGGTTCTTTTCTGGCCGTGTTGAAGCGCTTTGGTTCCCGGCCTTCGCCCGGGCTGCTCTCATTCCCGATGCCCGGCATCACCGTCGCGCTGGATTTTCGGAATCGAGGCCCGAGCACCCGCGCGCTGCTGCGCGATTGCCACGACCTCGTGACGAGCTACGGCGGGCGGATCTACCCGGCGAAGGACTCGTGCATGACCCCCTCGGCCTTCGATGCGGGTTACCCCGCCTGGCGCGACCTCGTGCGCTACATCGATCCGAATTTCTCTTCGAGCTTCTGGCGTCGTACTGCCGGCTCGGTCTCGACCTGAGTCGGCCATGGCACGCAACGTTCTCGTCTTCGGTGCAACGTCCGCGATTGCGCACGCCATCGGACGTCGCTACGCGAAAGAGGGGGCGAACTTCGTGCTGGTTGCACGCGACGCGACCAAGCTCGATGCGAACGCGGCAGATCTCGCCGTCCGTGGTGCGGCGAAGGCAGTAGCGGTTGTCGCCGACCTCAACGACGTCGCCAAACATCAGGACTTGGTCACCCGGGCCGCGGCCGAGCTCGGAAGCCTCGACGTCGTGCTGATCGCGCACGGTACGCTTCCCGACCAGGAGCACTGCGAAAAAAACGTCGACGAAATGCGACGGGCGATCGACACGAACCTTTTCAGCGTAATGAGTCTGGCGATGACCGCGGCATTGGAAATGGCGGAACGGCAGCGCGGAAGCCTCGTGGTTCTCGGGTCCGTTGCGGGCGACCGTGGCAAGCGCAGCAACTATGTCTACGGCGCGGCAAAGGCAGGCGTCGCGGTGTTTCTCGACGGTCTTCGCGCTCGACTCGGAGCCCGCGGGGTTCACGTCCTGACCGTGAAACCGGGCTTCGTGGACACGCCCATGACCGCGGGATTCAACAAAACGTTTCTCTGGACGACGCCGGAAAAGGTCGCCAAGGCGGTCTGCGGGGCGGTCGAGCAGCGCAGAAGCGAGATCTACACGCCGTGGTTCTGGCGTCCGATCATGTTGGTCATCCGTGCCTTGCCAAGCGCAATTCTCGGTCGATTGAAGCTCTAGCGCCACCGTCGCATCCCCGACAGCCCTCCAGGCTTCTAGATCGCGAGATACATGAACGCCCCGAGTCCAAGCAAGACGAGATAAGTCGACCAGTCCTTCGCTGCGAACAGGATCGGATCATCGTGCATTTCTCCACGATGCGCGTGTAGCCACAGACGACTTATCCAGAAGAGTAATAGCGGGCAGAAACCCCACAGCCATTCCGGACGCGCGTAGAGGACGGTGATTTCGCGGGCGTTCGTATAGAGGGCCATGACGAGCACCGATAGATAGCCGCTGGCGATACCGGAGATCCCGACGACCTCCAGATCGGACTGGACGTAGCCGCGAATCGCCGCAGATCCGCTGTCTCGGCGGCTTGCGTGGATCTCCCCGTAACGCTTCACCAGTGCCAGACTTAGAAAGAAGAACGTCGAGAACGCCAGCAGCCAGGCGCTTGGGGGGACGGCAATTGCCGCGGCTCCGGCGATGAGTCTCACCGTGTACAGCATCGCGAGAACCAGCACATCGACAATGGCAATACGTTTGAGCAGTAGCGAGTAAGCGAGCGCAGCGGCGGCGTATGCACCCATCCAAGCGAGAAAACGGTCCGGAAGCGTCGAGGCGATCAACCACGCACCACCAAGCAATACGGCCCAAATCGGCAACTCCCCACTCGCGAAGGGACGGCGAGACTTCGAGCGGTGTGCGCGATCGGCGTCGAGGTCGCTCAGGTCGTTCGCGATGTAGATCGCCGCGGCCGTCAGGCACATCGCAAGGAATGCCTGCACGGCATGAGTCCAAGCCTGAATGTCGGTGATCCTGTGGGCCGTTACCAGAGGGACAAACAAGAGCAGGTTCTTGACCCACTGATGCGGGCGCATTGCGCGGACCAACGCTACGAGCTGCATATGTTTACCGTCGATGAACGATCGCTCTCGGAACGTGACGGCTCGACGGCGATAGCCTATCGGCGTCCGTTTTCTGGACTGGAATATTCCTTGGCATAATGTACACGATGTGCCCGGACAATAACCCGCAAGGTCATGACGCGATGACTTTCGACGAGGCGCTCCACCTCTCGTTCTTTCGCAACGCGCAGTTTTTCGCGGCTGATTTGTTCTATGAATCATTCGCCGTTCCGTTCCCCATCCCACGCGAGAACGCCGGCCTCTCGATCCCGACGCCGCCCGGCAACTGGTGGCAGGAGGTCGCATTTTACAAGCGGCCCGACTCGAGTCTCGAGGCCGTTGGATTCTGCAACTGGATCCGATTCTCGGACTGCTATCTGTGCGGCGGCATGTGCGTCCGCAGCAGTTTCTACCGCCGCCTGCCTAGAGAGCACTGGCTCACCTGCCGTCAGCGCGGCGGGATCGCGCAAATGATGCTGCAGACCGCGTTCCGCGAACTGACCGACTGTGTGGCGTGGTTCGGGTACTGCGGCGACCGGAAAGCCTACATCGTCGACATTCGCTCGGGATATCAGCCGACCCGCCATAAGTACCTCATCGTGAAGTGGAACGCCGAGCTTTCCGATGCGCGCAAGCGCGAGGTGGAAGACCGCATCGCCGCGATCGGGCCGTTCTAAAGCGGCGACCCTTGCCTTCTGCACTCTTTCCCGGTTCAACCCGCTTCTGGCTGATCGCCTTCCTGATGGCCGCGTACGCGGCGGGTTACGCATGGAGCTCTCCGTCTACCGATACCGCCGACGAACTCCTGAAGGCATACGGCATCCGCCACGCGCTTGCCTATCCGCTCGAGGGGCCGTTCCTCGGCGGTGCATTGCATTTCGGGCCGCTGTGGTTCTATCTGACGGCGCTGCCGCTGTCGATTTCACAGAGCTGGCTGGGGGTCGCGCTATTCATCGGTTTCGTTTGCAGCCTCAAATTTCCGCTGGCCTACCTGTGCGGCCGCAAGCTCATCGACTCCGACTTCGGGTTGCTATGGGCTGCGGCGATGTTCGTTCCGGGGTGGGCGAGCCTGGAACAGCTCGTCTTTCTCAATCCCAACGGCGTCGCGGCGGCCGCCTTGCTGGTGCTCGCGATCGCGCTTCGCGCCATCGAGAAACAAAGCGACTGGCCGACTTTCGCGGCGCTGGGCCTCGCGCTCGCCGTGGCGATGCATGTCCATCCCACGTCGGCGCCGGTCTTCATTCTGGTCGCACCGGTCCTGTTGGCCCACTATCGACGGGGCCAAAGGCTGCCGGGCGCCGTGGCCGCGATCGCAGCCGGCTTTCTCGTACCGTTCCTTCCCTACGTGGTCAGCCAGATTGGTGGCGGTTTCGCCGACTGGGGAAGCGCGAGCGCCTATGTGTCCGGCCAGGTCGTCCTCGCCAACATCGTCAACGCGCCCAAGGTGATCCAGAAC
>WNFL01417370.1_pt1 | contig 14701 bp, 9 predicted proteins | sample 5400361 | NCBI WGS metagenome assembly WNFL01 (sample SAMN13153351, study PRJNA577476) | soil metagenome | isolation source: 40 cm soil on Douglas fir-dominated hillslope | place: USA:California | collected 2013-09-17
TGGCAAGGTTCGGAAGAATCACTTTATCCCAGGGATCGGCCGACTATTCGACGCGCGATCGAAGCCAAAGCGGGCGCGGCGAACGTGACCTACGTTCCGGGCACACAGATCACGCGCCGCGCGGGCTCTCCATCAAACGGCACACCTACGAATATCGAAGCTGAAGTCGACATTCCTGCCGCTGTGCGCGCCGCCAAAAACGCCGATGTCGTAGTGCTTTGTCTGGGCGAGGGCTCCTACACTGAAACACCTGGCAACATTCCGGATTTGACCCTGGGTGAACCGCAACTGAAACTTGCCGAAGCGATCGAAGCCACTGGCAAACGGGTGGTCCTGGTGCTGGTCGAAGGTCGGCCCAGAATCATCAATCGCATTGTTGATAAGGCCGGCGCTGTACTCATGGCTTACAATCCGGGCAACGAAGGAGGACAGGCCGTGGCGGATGTGCTATTCGGCGACTTCAATCCGTCTGGAAAACTTCCCTTCACTTATCCGCGCACGCCAAACGGTTTGCTGACTTACGATCACAAGGCATTCGAGACTGAAGGTTTTGACAATGCCGGTTTCACTCCTCAGTTCGAATTCGGCAGCGGTTTGAGCTATACAACATTTACCTACAGCGATCTGCGACTCAATACGAAGACCGTGACCGGAAACGGCGATCTCTCGGCAAGCATCACGGTAAAGAACAGCGGTCAGCGCGCGGGCAAGGAAGTCGTCCAACTCTATGTCAGTGATCTCGTCGCTTCCTTATCGCCGGCGGGAAAGAGACTGAAACGTTTTGCGAAGGTCTATCTGGAACCGGGTCAAAGTCGAACCTTGACCTTCAAGCTTGGCCGTGACGATCTTTCATTCATTGACGCGAATAACAAGGCCGTGGTCGAGCCAGGCGAATTTGAGGTAACGATAGCCGGACTGAAGGGCAGATTCGAATTGAGATGAGCACGGCATCTCTTAGGCCCGAAGGTCCGGCATCCTGTAGCGTTGCTTCGTGTGATTTCGTGGATCGTTCGCCCGGCTGACAGATAAATAACGATCCACGAAATCACACGAACCGACTGCGAAACCAGCTGTCGAAAGAACCGGAATAAATGATGCATTACCGCAATTCTATTCTCAAAAAGCGCTGGACGGGCGTGTGTCTCAGCTTGCTCGTGACTGCCGCCGTTTTTCTCGCCGCCGTCTCGGTTCGATCACAGGATAAGAAGCAAACCAAGAGCAGCACAGATGACGACGATGTAATCAAAGTTACGTCAAACCTCGTCAGCCTTGAGGTGACGGTAAAAGACAAAAAAGGTAAGGCCGTCACAGATCTCAACCGCGAAGACTTTACAGTTATTGAGAATGGCGTGGCGCAGAAGATCGAATTCTTCGACTCCACTCTCACCACCAACGAAGCGGGTCAACCCGCAAACGCAAGTGATTACCCTCCGCCAGGCTCCCGTACTCGAAACGGTCTTCCGCGCAACATCATTGCCCTGGTACTGGACGGGCAAAGCACCCAGGTGTCTAACCTCAAACACGTGCGCGAAGGCATCGTGAAGTATATTCGCGAGCGCATATCGGACAGTGACTCGGTCGCACTATTCTCGATCTCCGGGGGCCTGCAATTGCGCCAGCCCTTCACCCAGGACAAGGAAAGACTCATCGCGGCGGTTGAAAATGCTTACGACAGCTCGACTGTCGCGAAGACGTCCGAGGCCCGAGACATCTCGCAGAACATCAGCTCACTTCGCGATCAAATAAGTGGCGGTGTCACAGGGCCCATTGCTGCAACACCCGCCGGCGGCGCGGCTGGGTCGGCGGCCGCGCAGACAATGATCGCGCAGCGTATGCTCGAACAATATATTCAATTGCGATCGGCCCTCAGCGTGCAACAGACGCGACCGGTACTGGCCGCACTGGCGGCGATTTCAGAGGGCCTGCGTTCGATACCAGGCAAGAAAACGGTGGTAATGTTCTCGGAAGGATTCGTCGCAACGGAAGCGCTCGATTGGCAGGTGCAAAGCACGATCGACATCGCCAATCGGGCGAACGTGGCTATTTATATTATCGACTCGGGCGGGCTTACCGGCGGCACTCCCCAATCAGGAGCGCTGGTTCCTTCTTCGCCGCTGGGAGGAATTTCTGCAGCCACGGACATGGAACATCGCAGAAGGGCTGGAGCCGGCGAAAGCGTCTTTGATATCACCAGCCAGGAAGGGTTGAACCGGCAGCAGGACCTGTTGTATCGAATCTCGGAAGACACTGGCGGACGCTTCCTGAAGAATACCAATGACATCGCCGGCGGCCTCGAGCGAATTGATGCCGAAATCCGTTCCCGCTACACGCTCGCTTACCGCAGTACCGATCAAAACTTTGACGGCAGTTTTCGTAAAGTGAAGATCGAGGTCCGCAGACCTGAGACGAGTGTATTGGCCCGGCCCGGCTATTACGCTATTCCGCCGAGTCAGATTGTGCCTTTCTCGCCTGACGACCAGAAACTCCTCGCGAACTTTGCAAATATGCTGGCCCATCCGGCGCTGCCTTTGTCGATGGAGCTGAACTGGTTTAGATCCACGGAAGACAACTACGTCGTGCCGCTGTCGTTCGAGATCCCTCCGACCGCCGTGCAGTTCGATCGCAAGGGTGATCAGCAGCGTTTGCAACTGGAAGTTCTCGCCGTGATCCGAGCTGAAGGTCAGGACCGGATCCTTTCGCGCCTGGGTGGAAACTTCGACGTCTCCCTCACGAAAGGGCAGTATGAATCAATTGTAAATGACAAGATCTTTTATCGTCAGGACGTGCAATTGGGAACCGGCAATTACACGGTTGATTTGATGGTCAGAGATCGGCTCTCTGGCAAGAGCGCCGCCAAACGTCAGCAGCTCGTGTTGCCCGCTACCAGTTCAGATTTTTATGCCACGGATGCGGTGTTGAGTCGCCACGCAGAGCCGCTAAAGCCGAGGGCGGGCAATGTCGACGTGCTAAGCGAAGGCAATGTGCACATTCGTCCCTCGCCAAGTCGCGAATTTCATTCTACGGATAGCCTGATCATTTTTTTTAAGCTATACAAAGGGTTACCGTTACCTTAATGAAAGACGGCCAGCGGGTGACCCGGCCGGTGGATTACCAGCTTACCGACACGTCAACACAACCTGTGCCCGGTTTGACGTTTGCCAAGTATATAAAACTCACCGGTCTGGCTCCGGGCAGGTACTCAGTCGTGATTGAAAGCAGAGACATTGCCCAACAGAAGGTACTGAAGCAGGAGGCGTGGTTCATAATCGTACCTTAAGGGGCGACGATCAAACATCAGCGTGACCGGGTCACTTCAGTTTTCTTTTCAGGGGAAAGATAGATGAAGATTCGTCAATCCATCCTGGGTCTCATAATGCTCTGTGTCCTGGTAGTGTCCGCTCAATCCCAGGAGAAGAAAGAAGCAAAAAAAAGCGCCGATGACGATGTAGTCAAAGTCACTTCAAATCTCATAAATCTTGACGTGATCGTCAAAGACAAGAAGGGCAAGGCCATCACTGACCTCAAACCGGAAGACTTTACGGTTTTTGAAAATGGTGTGCCGCAGCAGATTGAATTCTTCGACTCGACCCTGACCAGCCGCAACGAAGCGGCAAAACCTACAACCGCAACTGCTTCGACTGAGCCCGGCCCGCGCACGCCAAACGGCTTCCCGCGGAACATTATTGCCCTGGTATTGGACGGCCAAAGTACCGAAGCAGCGAACTTAAACCATGTGCGCTCAGGCATGGTGAAGTATATTCGCGAGCGTATATCCGATAACGACTCGGTCGCCCTGTTTTCGATTTCCGCTGGATTGCAATTACTGCAGCCGTTCACCCAGGACAAAGCAAAACTGATCGCGGCAGTCGAGAAGGCCTATGACAGCTCGACTGGTTCAAAGACTTCCGAGGCCCGCGGACTTTCGGACGACATACGCGCCATGCGGGAGCAGATAGGCCCAATTTCGCCCCTGGAGTTTCTGTTTCAATGGCGGCCCAAGCCCTAATCGCGCGGCATATTCTGGAACAATATATTGCGTTGCGTTCGACGCTAAGCGCGCAACAGACGCGGCCCGTACTCGCCGCGCTCGCTGCGATTTCCGAAGGCCTGCGTTCGATACCAGGCAAGAAGACTCTGGTGATGTTCTCGCAGGGATTTATCGCACCGGAAACACTCGATTGGCAGGTACAAAGCACGATCGATATGGCCAATCGCGCGAACGTGACCATCTACATCATCGATTCGGGTGGCCTGACGGGCGGCGCCCCCACGTCAGGGTCGCTGGTATCCGGTTCCCCGCTGGGAGGAATCTCGGGGGGACTCGAGATGGAACAGCGGCGCAGGTCCAGCGCCGGCGAAAGCGTTTTTGATATCACCCGGCAGGAAGGTTTGAATCGTCAACAGGATCTCTTATATCGGCTCTCGGAAGACACTGGCGGCCACTTCATAAAAAACACCAACGACATCGCCGGCGGTTTGGAGCGCATCGATACCGAAATTCGTTCGCGCTACACTCTGGCGTACCACAGCACGGATCCCAACTTTGACGGCGGTTTTTCCGCAGGCCCTATACAAGTGTTTTCACTCGCGCCGGTTATTACGCGATTCCGCCGAGTCAGATCATTCCCCTTTCGCCTGACGACAGAAAACTATTGGCGAACTTCGCAAGTATGCAGGCCCATCCGACTTTGCCCTTATCATTGCAGTTGAGTTCATACCGATCTCGAGACGGCTTCTACATCGTGCCGCTATCATTCGAGATAGCTCCGGCCGCGGTGCAATTCGATCGCAAGGGCGATAAGCAACTCTTGCAATTGGAAGTTCTCGGCGTGATCCGAGCTGAAGGCGATGAAAAAATTCTTTCCCGCCTGGGAGGAAACTTTGATGTCGGACTTACCGCGCAGCAATATGAATCAATTTTGAATGACAAGATCTTTTATCGACAGGACATGCAGTTATACGCCGGTAACTACACGGTTGATCTGATTGTTCGAGATCGGCTGTCAGGAAGGGTGGCGGCCAAACAAGAGAGCCTGGTGTTGCCGCGTAACGATTCCGACTTCTCGGCCACGGAGGCAGTGTTGAGCCGGCACGCTGAGCCCTCAAACCAAACGGCGGGAAACGGCGACGTGTTCAGCGAAGGCAACATACGGATTCGCCCTTCACCAAGTCGCGAATTCCATCCGACCGATAATCTGATCATTTTCTTCAAACTCTATAACGCGGCCCTCGCCGGTGAAACCGGAAAACCATTGGTAAGAGTCACGGTCACGCTGATAAAGGACGGCCGGCAGGCGACGAGGCCTGTCGACTACCAACTGATAGAACCGGCAACCGAACCTGTGCTTCATTTGACGTTTGCCAAATACATCAAACTTCCCGGTCTGCCGCCGGGGAAATACTCGGCCGTGATAGAAAGCCGGGACATGGTTCAACAGAAGGTAGTAAAGCAAGAGGCCCGGTTCATAATCGTGCCGTGAGCCGTGCATGAACGACGAGACCGCGACACCGGCCGTTTTCTACTGAGAGACATTTAGATTCTCGGACTTTTTTTGGAGCCTGCCGCTGAGCTTGATAATCGCGAGCAGGTCTCGATCGGCGTTGGTCTTTTCTTCCTTAGCTTTGGCAATTTCTTTCGTGTCAACCATCGCGGCATTCTTCAGAGCAGGGTTTTCTGTGAAACTATCGATCAGTTTGCACAGCCTAACCAGCGCCCCAACCATCTCTTCGCTTTTCAGTTCAGAGAAGTTGTCCGGCTTCTCGTCATCTGCGGCGCGCGCACGCATGTAAAGATTCATCCGGCTGGCGCGCTTGTTTATTTCAGCTGTCTGATCTGAGACCAGCTTGTAGTCGAGTGGCTTGCGCGCCACCAGATTTCGCGCAATGTCATTGCGCAAAACCTGAATGCGCGTGAAGTCCTCCTTCATATTTACGATCGCCGCCTGCAACAGTTTTTGGTTTCTTTCCTCTGTGCCGGCATCCACTTCCGCGCTTCGCAGCCTGCCTTCATCGATCTGCCGTATTCGATCGCCAACGTTTGGGTTGTTGTTTGGTGGTGGTCCGACTCCGGCAGGTTTCCCCTGGCCCAGGGTTGTGCCGGCCAGGCAAAGCGAGAAAATTCCGGCCACCAAAAAGCCCACCAGCTTCATGACTGTCACGACTCGGTAATTCATAAAGACACCTCCCGTTACCAAAACGCGTTTGCAACTCACCTCAAGGTGAAATGGAAACCGAAACCTGGTTGCTGGATTGATTGTTTGCAGTCACACTGATAAGGGCCTGACTAGCGCCTAACAATTCATCCGGCAATTTAGCAATCACCACGGTAATCCAATCAAAGCTCGGCAGCCTGCCTGTCCATTCCACTATCAGCGGGTACGTATGACCTTTCCCATCGTCGGCCTGGGCGGCCACGAGCGATGGGCCATCTCCGGGCTGCAGGTCCAGGTTCGCGGATAGCAGCATCACCCTGGTGGTTTGATCCGAACTGAAGTTGTAAGAATTCCTGACTGAGAAGGGATCGCGATTAAACGTCACCGAGTCGAGGGCCAGTGCCCGGTTAGTCCCTTCGTCGGTAAACAGCACCGGCACGTTTGACGGTGTAGCGCGTTGATAGACACGAACATAATCGACCATCATTCGTTGCGGGAAAACCGTTGACGCATCGGGATTGCCCGGAAACCCACCGCCAACCGCCACGTTCAAGAGAATAAAGAAGGGATGATCGAAGACCCACGCGGTGCCTGCGGGCAGGTCCGCCGGTGTGCGCGTCTTGTACAAGAGTCCGTCGACATAGAAACGCATGACGTTCGGCTCCCACTCCACCGCGAAGGTGTGGAAATCGTCGGAAAACTTCTGGCCACTCGGCAACGTGTAGGCTGCCGTTATTCCGCCAGCACCTGAATAACCTGGGCCATGAAAAGTGCCATGAACGATCGACGGTTCCTTACCGATATTTTCCATGATGTCGATCTCGCCGCAGTTCGGCCAGTGAGCCGTATCGATGTTGTCGCCCAGCATCCAAAACGCCGGCCAGAGACCCTGGCCATACGGGACCTTGAGGCGCGCCTCAAAACGTCCGTAGGCCTGGGTAAATTTATTCCGGGTAAGCAGTCGTGCCGAAGTGTAGTTGCGAGTTATGCCGTCAGACCCTGTGAAAGTTTCCTTTAGCGTTTTTATTACCAAATTCCCGCCTTCGAGATCGGCATTTGTCGTGCGGCTCGTATAGGTCTCGAGTTCGTTGTTGCCCCAGCCGTTACCACCAATATCAAAGGACCATTTGCTTGAATCAACCGGCGAACCGTTGGAACCATCGAACTCGTCACTCCAGACCAGGCTCCACACCGCAGGATTGCCGGCGTTCGCGGTTGGGCAGATTAAAAATAACCCAAGGACACCCGCAAATAAAATGGCTAAGAGCACGCCAATAGTCGCCCTCGCGCCAAACGAGATGCTCTTGCAGCAAAGGCCCTGGGCGTTCCTTATGCTCATGGAAGGAAATGTTTCTCAGCGGCCGCTTTTGATCGTCACGATCCGGCGTGAATCAGCTACAATGCGGCCAATAAACACGCGGGCGATTATGTCACGATTTAGGATCCAATAGAACCAGTTAGAAACAATTCAAACGCCTGGACGGACAAAGGTGAAGACTGCTAACCATGAAGGCTGCCAAATACACTGCGCTAGTAATAATTTTAACCTGTGCTTTTAACCTGCCCTGTCCTGTGTCGGCCCACAGCTTCGCGGACGAGATGATGGCGACGAGCCAACTCAACCTGATGCCTGTGCCGGCGTCGTTGCAAACGCAAACAGGCCGTTTGCCCATCACCAGCAGCTTCAGCGTGCTGGTCAAGAACTATGCGGACGATCGATTGCGCAGCGGTATCGCTCGCATGCTGAGGCGGCTTGCAGGACGAACGGTACTAACCTTTCCGGCTGAGCTGGCGACCGATGAAAGCGCAGCTACCCTCGTCGTTCAATGCGACCGGGCAGGCGAAGCTGTTCCCTCCCTCGGTGAAAACGAAAGCTACCGCCTGGACGTCACTGACAAGCAGGCGCGTCTGTCGGCGCCGACAGTCGTGGGTGCGTTACGTGGCCTGGAAACTTTCCTGCAACTTGTCCAGGGCGATCGGGTTGGATTCTATCTGCCGGGCATCAAGATCCAGGACCAGCCTCGGTTCCCCTGGCGCGGCCTGCTCATCGACGTCGGTCGCCACTACGAACCGATGGAAGTCCTCAAACGGAATCTCGATGCGATGGCAGCGGTCAAGCTCAACGTCTTTCACTGGCACCTAACCGAGGACCAGGGCTTCCGCGTCGAGAGCAAGAGGCTTCCAAAACTTCATACGCTCGGCTCTGATGGTCTTTTCTACACCCAGGACCAGGTGCGCGAGATCATTGCCTATGCTCGCGAGCGCGGCATTCGAGTAATGCCCGAGTTCGATATCCCCGGTCATAGCACCAGCTGGCTGGTTGCTTATCCCGAAATGGGCAGCGCCCCAGGTCCTTATAAGATCGAACGGGGCGCGGGAATCTTTGAGCCGGCGCTCGATCCGACACGCGAACAGACTTACAAATTTCTTGACGCTTTCCTGGGAGAGATGGCGGCGCTTTTTCCTGACGCCTATATGCACATTGGCGGCGACGAAAACGAAGGCAAGCAGTGGGACCGCAATCCGCAAATCCAGGCCTTCATGAAAGCAAAAGGCATCAAGGATAATCACGCGCTGCAGGCCTACTTTAACCAACGCATCTTGAAAATCTTGCAGAAGCATGGCAAGAAAATGATCGGCTGGGAAGAGATTCTGCATCCGGATCTGCCTAAGGACGCCGTCATTCATTCGTGGCGTGGGCCGGCATCTCTCGCAGAGGCCGCGAAGAAAGGCTACGACGGAATTCTTTCGGCAGGCTATTACATCGATCTGATCTTTCCCGCTTCCCAACACTATCTGGCTGATCCAATCCCGCCGAACTCCACGCTGACGACAGCAGAAGCGAAACACATTCTCGGTGGTGAAGCCACCATGTGGGGCGAGTGGGTAAGCCCGGAAACGATCGACTCGCGCATCTGGCCGCGCACGGCCGCAGTGGCCGAGCGGCTTTGGTCGCCGCGAAACGTGACCGACATCGACGACATGTATCGCCGCTTGCCGGTGATTAGTCGTCAACTGGAGGAGCTGGGCCTGACTCACGAAAAGAACTATGACATGCTGCTCCGCCGCCTGGCGGCGAGTGAGAACAGCGGGCCATTGCGCATGCTGGCGTCAATAATCGAACCAGTCAAGGAATACCGCCGTTATCAAGTGCGACCGCAGACAATGCTGAGCCCGCTGACAGGCCTGGTCGATGCCGCGCGGCCAGACAGCGAGGCGGCTCGTCAGTTCGCGTCGAACGTTGACGCCTTCCTATCGGATGCTCCACGCTTTGCGCTCTATCGACCGAACCTCGAACACACACTGGCTGAGTGGCAAACCGCCGGCCGTGCACTCGGACCGATGATCGACCGATCAGCCGCGCTGCAAGAGGCAAGGCCGTTAGCAAACAATCTGTCGGCTATCGCGGAAGCAGGACTCGAAGCGATGTCTTACTTATCCGCCCGTGACGCAGCTACAACGGAATGGCGCAACGAACAATTGGCGAAGCTCGACGAAGCAGCAAAACCAAAAGCGGCGCTGGAATTTGTGGTTATCACAAGCGTGCGCAAACTGGTAATCGCAGCCGTCGAGCTGCCCCAGCTTCGGACGATCACGCCGGCGGAATGGAAGAAGCGGGTCACTACACAAGCCACGGCCCGGCCGTAATTAGCGGCTACAAAAGGCGTTGGGATTCTCTTTGCGCGTGATGAAGGTTATTTTTCCTCTGTTTCTAACGGCCATGTACTTCGGGCTATTAGGTTCTGGTGGAATCGAGGCGCAGCTTCCAAAGCCTTCACCGATCCAATTTGTAGATATCACTGCGTCGGCTGGTATCAGGTGGAACATCAAAACGCTCGCCCCGGGGCCAAAATATCTAATCGAGACGATGGGGGGTGGCGGCGGCTTCATTGACTATAACGGCGATGGCCTCCTGGATATCTATCTCGTCTGCTACTCGCAAACGCCACAGCCTGCCGGGGCGAGCAAATTAAAGGACGTTCTTTACCGGAATAACGGCGATGGCACCTTTACCGACGTGACAGAGAGCGCGGGCATCGCGAACAGCATGTTGGGCATGGGTTTGGCGGTCGGAGACTATAACAACGACAGCTGGCCTGATATTTACATCACCGGCTACGGCGCCAGCAAGCTCTACCGCAACAACGGCAACGGCACTTTTACAGATGACACTGAGCTCGCCGGAGTCAACAATAAACTGTGGGGCACAAGCGCGGCCTTCTTTGACTATGACAACGATGGTTATCTCGATCTTTTTGTCTGCAACTACCTCACTTATGATGAAAAGGATCTTCCCTGCACTTTCTACGAAGGCAAGCCGTACTGTTCAATCAATAAATTCAAGGGCTCAGCAAGTAGACTCTTTCACAACAATGGGGACGGAACTTTTGCAGATATAAGTGCAAAGGCAGCAATCGCCAACCCAAAGGGGAAAGGTTTGGGGGTCGTTGCCCTCGACTATAACAACGACGGCCGCATGGATATTTTTCAAGCTAACGATGCAGCGGCCAATTTCCTTTATCACAACAACGGCGATGGAACATTTTCCGACGTAGCACTCGAAGCCGGAGTAGCTTTTGATCCGGATGGCAACGCGCGCGGCGGCATGGGTGTAGACGCCGAAGACCTCGACGGCGATGGCTATTTAGAGATTTTTGTGGCGAACTTTTCTGGTCAAACAAACGCCTTGTTTCACAATGACAAAGATGGATTGTTCACTGAAATTACCAACAGGGTCGGCCTGGGCGCGATTAGCATGCCGCTGAGCGGTTTCGGTTCTCGGTTCTTGGATTACAACAACGATGGTCTGGTCGATCTCTTCGTGCATAACGGGCATCCGTTTGAGCCCATAAACAAGATCTCTCCGGAAATCACTTACACGGAACCACCCTTTCTTTTCGAGAATACCGGCAAAGGGTTTCGTGATGTCGCCGCCCAGCATGGGGCGCCGCTCAGCAGATTCTATGCCGGACGAGGTCTGGCCGTGGGCGATTTTGACAATGATGGTGATTCGGATCTCCTGCTCATGAATGTCGGAGAACCACCCGTGCTACTGCGCAACGATGGCGGCAACAAGAATCATTGGCTCGGTATCAGGTTGGTCGGGACAAAGAGTAATCGCGACGCAATCGGGTCGAAGGTCACCCTGACGGCAGGAGGCAAGCGCCGAACCAAACAACGGTTGGGGGGCACCAGCTATCTTTCGGCCTCGGACCCGCGCCTGCTATTCGGATTGGGAACCAGTGCCAGGATAGATGCGGTGGAAGTAAGGTGGCCCAGTGGCCAGGTCAGCACTCTTAAGAATATCAGCGCCAATCAGTACTTGACGATTAAAGAAAGCGCGATGAACTCCAAACCTACTTTGCGATAGTCGCTAAATTCTCCCGTCCGCCGTTCGTCGCTTTCATTTTGTGGCGGTTGGGTTAACAACGCCCTCTCCTTCAACGACTCTTATATAACGATTGATTGGCAAGTTCGCTAACTTGTCTACTCGGCCACTGGGCCAACGAATCTGCACGTAGTCAATCTTTGTCGCCGCGCCCAGACCTAGTATTTCTCGCGGATCGTGTGAAGAAAGGTAACTGCCTCCCGCAGTCTTCAGCCGGCTGCGCTTGCTGTTTGGCAATCAATTGCAGACCGATCCAGTTGTTGCGATTGCCGCCTTCATTCAGAAGCAACACAGGAGGCTCACCGTTGTTTGCGACCAGCACATCGAGGTCGCCGTCGTTATCAAAATCGCCGGTAGCCATGCCACGTCCAGAGAAGTACTTGTTGAAGACTGAACCAGACTTCCCGCTCACGTTTTCAAAAGCTTTACCGGTGTTACGAAAGAGGAGCAACTGCTCGCGGTACTTCACGCGCGCATTCCGCATCTCGATGAAATCGTCCGGATGGCCATTGACCAGGAACAAGTCAGGATTGCCATCATTATCGTAATCGAAAAACTTCAGTCCCCAGCCGCTTAACGATTGCGTCGCTGTTCCAATCTCGCCTGGCTCATCAGTGAAGGTCAGATCCTTCTGGTTGTGATAGAGACTGAAGAACTCTTGATCGATGTTGGCCACAAAAAGATCCTGCCAGCCATCGCCATCAAAGTCCGCCGCGTCTACTCCGCTATCACTGAAGGCCACGCCGGCCGCCAACCCGACCTCTTCGAATTTGCCGCCGCCCTTATTTATGAACAGAAAATTCGGCATGGTGTCGTTAGCTACGAACAAGTCCATCAAGCCGTCGTTGTTAACATCTGTGGCGACCGCGCCGAAAGATTTGCCGGGCGAATCGGCGATACCCGATTCCTTGCTCACATCGGTGAATTTACCGTTGCCATCGTTGTGAAAGAGGTGACTGGGCCGGGGCTTGAAAAGGCGCGGCACGCAGTAGTAGCGCCGGCTTAGGGTTTCGTCGGTGCAGAGAATGTTTAGAGACTTTTCATAAGCGACAAAACTGGATACGAACAGGTCCAGCTTGCCGTCGTTGTCGTAATCGAACCACACCGCGCAAGTAGACCAGCCGGGCGCACTAACGCCCGCTTTATCCGTCACGTCGGTGAAGCTGCCGTTGCCGTTATTGTGATAAAGAATGTTGCGACCATAACTGGTTATGTAGAGATCGATCCAGCCATCGCCATCGTAATCACCGGCGGCGACGCCCATGCCGAAGGTCCCACCGGCGACTCCGGCTTTGTCGGTGACGTCAGTAAAAGTGCCATCGTGGTTGTTATGATAAAGGGCATTCCGGAGCGGCTTGCCGGAGTTATAGAAATCTGAAGGTCCGCTGTTGACCAGATAGATGTCCATCCAGCCGTCTTTATCGTAATCGAAGAAGGCACAACCAGCCCCTACTGTCTCGGGCAAATAGCGATCGTTCGAATGCGCGTTGTTATGAATCCAGGTGACGCCGCTCTTTTGGGCCGGCACTTCCACGAAGGTGACGTTCGACTTTGGCGTCTGTGCGAAAACCATCAGCGATAGATTCGAAACCAAGAACCAGAGCGCCAGTGGAATTGTGATGTGACGGCTGCAGGTGCGCATGAGACCATTACAAAACAAACGACAAGATATTAAGAGATTCATGAACTTCAGGAGAGTCGAACCAAAGCGCGGCTAGTTCTCATTCGGTACCACCGGCGTAATCACAAAGGTGTCGCCTTCTCTTTTTTGTGACTGCTCTACTGTTTTCAGCCTTTCCACGATTGCCATTTCCGCCTGCGCCCGTTTCGGATCCTTGAGCCGGGCATACAAGACAGCCAATTGATAGTGCGCTTTCGAATTGTCGGGATTCAGTTCGGCTCCCAGCTCGAGTTCCTTCTGGGCGCGCGCATAGTCTTTCAGCTTCAGGTAGCTGGCGCCGAGAGCGACGTGCGCATTAGCAAAAGTGGGTGACACCTGAATCGCTTTTTCCAACAGTGCGATGGCCCGCTCATCCTCGTTCTCTTCCTGAACGATCAATCCCAGATAGTAGAAAGGCTCAGGCACGCTGGTATCAGCTTTGATGGCTTTCTCGAGATAGCCCCTCGCTTCGCTGAACTTCTTTTGTTTGTAAAGGAGATAACCGAGGTACATCTGTGCTTGAGCGTTGTCAGGTTGCAGCTCCAGCGACTTGCGGAAAATCCGCTCCGCGACAACCAGATCGGGCTTCTTTAACCAAGCGGCGCCAAGGGCGATCAGGTAAGCCGGATTGTTTGGCTTCAGTTTCACCGCTTGCTCCAGGTCGGTCCGGGCGTCGTCAAAAACTCCGAGAGCGAGAGCGGCCACGCCGACTTTGTAATACAGCTCGGGAGAGTTACCAGCCAGTTCGCGAGCCTGAGCCAGATACCCCAAAGCCGCCTTTGTGTCTCCGCGACTTTGATATACCTTTGCCAGGCCCAGAGTCGCGTCCGCGTTGTCTTTCTGCGATGCAAGTGCCAGCAGGTAATTCTCCTCAGCCTTGTCGGCATTGCCTTTTCTGAGATATGCGTCGCCCAGCAACGGCAGGAAGACAACGGGTGCGGATGCCCCGCTCTTCGCTCTTTCAATTAGGTTGATCGAGTCGTCTAATTGACCTCGGGCAAGCAATAGACGTCCCAGTTTGTAGTTGGCCTCAACATTATGCGGCTCGAGCCTGACAACCTCTTTCAATTCCGCAATCGTCTTCTCGGGCGCATTCTTAAGCAGATACAGGAAGGCAAGGTTCATGTGCACCGCGACAAACGAAGGATCAATTTTCGCCGCCCGGGTCAAAAGGATCTCAGCGTCGTTTAGCCTTCCCTGCACGGAGCGAACGGTGCCCAGCAGATTGAGCGCTACTACCTGGTTCGGCGCCGTTTTCAAAATACTGTTCAGTTGCTGCTCAGCCTCGACCATCCGATTGTCGCGAATTAAGCTTGCCGCATTTTCAAGACGCTGCTGAATGTTTGCCTGAGCGGGAACAAGAGATGCGGTCAGCAACAGTGTTAGAAGCCCGACCGTCAGGGAGGGCCTGCGGCGCGAGCTGGCCTCCCTGAAGGTCGGGCTTCCGACACCTCCTTTGGGATTCCCTCTTCGTCTTTTGCGGTTAAGAAACAAGGTCGC
>WNFL01441966.1_pt2 | contig 14700 bp, 9 predicted proteins | sample 5400361 | NCBI WGS metagenome assembly WNFL01 (sample SAMN13153351, study PRJNA577476) | soil metagenome | isolation source: 40 cm soil on Douglas fir-dominated hillslope | place: USA:California | collected 2013-09-17
GAACTGCCACTCGGAATTCGGAAATAGCGAGGTCAAGATATTGTATTTCCCAACAAGCTTCGCCAATGGAACGTGTTTGAGTTCTTCGGCTTTCTGGCCCTTGGACTTAACGTGTAACACTCCCGATTCGTGGTAGGAGATTTTCCGATCGACTCCTGGGTTTCCAAGGAAGAGATTCTTTCCATCGTGAGTTAGCCAAAAGGCGTCATTCGTTTTGACTCCGGTTTGTGTAGAGGATTCTTACGTGCATGATTTAGGCTGCTCCAACGTGGCCCTCATTATGTCAGCCATCCGTAACGATTGACAGTTTTTCGCCGTTCCTTGAAACCCCACTCCCTTTCCCTATATCCTCGCCCCAACTCTTATGGCTTCCAGGCGCAACTTGCTGGCAGTGATTCTCGGTGGGGGCGCGGGCAAACGTCTCTTTCCGTTGACACGGGATCGGTCAAAGCCCGCGGTGCCGCTCGGGGGCAAATATCGACTCGTCGATGTGCCCATATCGAACTGCATCAACTCGGACGTGATACGCATGTTCGTGCTGACGCAGTACAACTCGGCATCGCTGAACAAACACGTCGCCACGACTTATCGCTTTTCGCCGTTTGCCGATGGGTTTGTAGAAATTCTTGCCGCCGAGCAAACCCCCGAAAGTGGCCAGTGGTTTCAGGGCACCGCCGACGCAGTGCGTCAGGTGCTGCCGCACATACGCGACTGGCGCATCGACACCCTCCTGATTTTGTCCGGCGATCATCTGTATCGGATGGACTATCGCAAGTTCCTCGCCCGCCACGACGAGAGCAACGCCGACATCACGATTGCGGTCATCCCGATCGTGCCTGACTCAGCCAGTGAGTTTGGTTTGCTCAAGACCGACAGCGAAGGCCGGATCATCGAATTTCGCGAAAAGCCCAAGGGTGAAGCGCTCGAGGCCATGCGTGTTGATACGACTTTGTTGGGACTGAGCGCTGAAGACGCCCTGGCCCGCCCTTATCTCGCCTCGATGGGGATTTATGTTTTCAGATATGACCGGCTGGAAGAAGTTTTGGCCGAAGACAAAACGCGTCTGGATTTCGGCAAGGAAGTAATTCCCGGAAGCATTCACAAATACAACGTGCAGGCTTACCTCTTCAACGATTACTGGGAAGACATCGGAACGATCGGCGCTTTCTACAAAGCGAACCTGGACATGACCACGGCAATTCCGCCCTTCAATCTGTTTGACGCAGAGGCGCCGTTGTTAACCCGCTCGCGTTATCTGCCTCCGTCTAAGATCGATGACTGCGAGATCCGCAATTCAATTGTCAGCGAGGGCTGCATCATCAACGGGGCCAGGATTAATAACTCGCTCATCGGTTTGCGCAGCCGCCTTGGCAACGGCTCGCAGGTAGAAGCCTCTTACATGATGGGAGCGGACTACTATCAAACGCTGGAAGACATGCAGGTGGACATTGCGGCCGGCCGGCCCTGGATCGGCGTCGGCGAAGGGACTATTGTCCGGCGCGCCATCATCGACAAGAATGCGCGCATCGGCGCCGGGGTGCGGCTGCTGAATGAAGCCGGAGTAGAAGAGGCGGATGGCCCGGAAGGGTGCTATTACATCCGCGACCGGATTATCATCGTGCCGAAGAACGGTCTGATTCCTGATGGGACTGTGGTTTGATTTGGTCTGGGTCCTCTGTGGCGAATTCGGGCGCGCGGAATTCTTGACCACAGAGGACATGGAGGAATTTAGAACGTTCCGGAAAATTCTTTCTTCAACACCGGTGGTCTTCCCGCTTGGTTATCGCTTTGCGCGGTCGCGTTTGCTCCGGGTTGGAAAACGTAGCTGTCGCGAGTGCGAACCACCAATTCAGGCCGGTTGACGCGAACCTTGACAGTGCGTCGCTCTCCGGGACGCGGTGTGTTTTTCGGATAGTAGCCCAGACTGTACTGACGTCGCAGCTCTTCAGCCACCGAGCGAAACGCGACATCGAGATTCTGTTGCTCGGCATTATAGAGACGCGCGCCACTCACGCGGGCCAGGTCATGGAGATACTGATCGGCGAGTTCGTATTCGCTGCGCGTGTTACCGGAACCCCCGCCGCCCGGCCAGTTACCACCGCCACCACGACGTCCTCCAGGATAGCCCCCACCGCGGGGATAGCTACCACCACCATTTCCTCCGCCGTTACCGCCCCCAAGAATCGCTCCGAGAATATCGAGAACGCTCCCGTTGCCCCCGTTGCCTCCCGGATAACCGCCACCGCGACCACCGCGCCGCGACCCGCCTGAGCCTGGCCAGCCGGCACCCATGTCGCTATAAGTGTCGTATTCGACCGGATAGATCAGCGCGTCGAGTTCTTCGGCATCGCGCACGGTGCTTTCGTAAGTCGCGTGCTTACTGGTCGTATCAACTCCGTCAGTGAAGAGCACGATCGCCTTTCGGCCTTCGACGCGATTTAAGGATTGATTGATTACCTGATCAACTGCGTCATAGAGACGAGTTCCATCTCCTGGTTCTGTTCGACGAATCGCATTGCGCAGCGCGTTCCGATCATTGGTCGGCTGAGACAGGATGCGAATCTTATCGCTGAACGAAACCACCATTACGCGATCATCAGGCCGCAGTTGGTCGACAAAAGCAATCGCGGCGTCCTGAATCTCTTCCAGCTTATTGCGGGTCGAACCGCTGGTGTCAATCAGCAGGGCAACGGTGAATGGTTTCTCGGTCGAAGCGAAATACGCGACTTTTTGTTCTGTGCCATCTTCCCAAACGCGAAAATCGTCTTTGGTCAGGTTGGGGATATATTTGCCGTCGCGATCCATGACGCTGACCGGAATGCTAACCAGCGTCGTATCAACCCGCACTATATCGCCGGCACCAACCTCTTCAGGGCCGGCGTCTTTGGATGAAGTCGTTGCCGGTTTCTGCTCGTTAGGATCGCGGTTCGCTCCTCCCAGAACCGGCGGGCGCGAAGGACGCGACGGCTGTGATGCGTCATCGGACTGAGTTTGCGTTGCAGGTTGCTGAGGTTCGCTCTGCTGATTCTGTTGCTGGGATGGGGTCGTCTGTCCAACCCGCCGCGGTCGTGATTGGGCACGGGCAGTCTGCACGAACCCACCGACGAAAGAACACAGCAGAACAAAGGTGATAATTCTCTTCATGACATAAAACTCCTGTCGGAAATGTTACTGATGGCTTTGCCGGCGTCTGGAGTCGGAGAACATCGCGAGCCGCACTTGATTCTTCAAAACACCGCTTCTTTGATGCAGTAATCGCTAAAGAGATGCTTCCAGGCAGCCCTCAGTCCTGGCCGAAGCTCCGGTCTTTCCGGGGAGAGAAATGGGGAGAGATATCCGAACTGGCTGGATGAAGATAGCACTCCGAATATGTTTGGGACAAGCTGAACGCGTCGGACACACGTCCGTCGCCCGCCAGGCCGAGCTTGAATCCGGATTTCCTTGACACCCCTGACGGCCGGCAAGTATCCTCCAGCCCATCCCGAACTGCTCCCTGGATAGAGAATTTCGATCCCCCTTCATTAGAGTTCGGCGATCATTTTTTCCCGGTTCGCTCTGCCTTCGTTCAGTGGTTTTTCGGCAATCCCGCAGCAGATGGAGGCAAGAAAATGAAGAAACAATTCACCCGTCGCCGGTTTCTGGCGACCGCAGGCGCCGCAGCATCGGTAGCCATTCTGAGGCCGTCGCTCTTCGGCGGCGGCGACGCGTTGGCTGCTCCGGTCGTGCGGCGCAACATTGGCGGCCTGAGCGCCAGCGACCCAATAATCACTTCATATCGCAACGCAATCGCGGCGATGCGAGCTCTGCCCAACAGCAATCCGCGTAGCTGGGCCTATCAGGCGGCGATTCACGGCACTACGCTGCCCGGGCCACCGCTTACTGCCTGGAACAGTTGTCAGCACGGCAACTACTTTTTCTGGTCATGGCACCGGATGTACCTTTACTACTTCGAGCGCATCATTCGGCAGATGTCCGGCAATCCCAACTGGACTCTGCCCTACTGGAACTGGTCCTCGTCAACCCAGAGACATTTGCCGCCGATGTTTCGGGACACCTCGAGCGAGCTGTACACCAGCCATCGATACCCATCGATAAATGACGGGACTGGATCGCTGCCTGACTTTGACGTCGACTACAGCTCGGCTTTTCTGCAGACGAACTTCACAACGGCAAGCAGTAATGCTTTTCTCCAGGGCTCGCCGCACGGCGCCGTCCACGTGGACATTGGCGGCTGGATGCACGATGTACCAACCGCGGGACAAGACCCGATTTTTTATTTGCATCACTGCAACATCGACCGGCTATGGAATCTCTGGCTGGCGCAGGGTGGCGGCCGCGCCGATCCGTTGAGCGACAGTCCCTGGAAGAACAATTTGTTTACGTTCTTTGACGAAAATGGACACCAGGTCCAGATGAAAGGGTGCGACGTTTTACGGGCCGCAGATCAACTGAATTACACTTACGAAGGTGAACCGGCTCAGGTCAAAGAGTATTGCCTAAGAATCCTTAAGCCATGGTGGATCTGGGCAGTGGTGGTTCTTATCCGCTGGCCGATCCCGGAGTTTATTTTGCGAGAAGAAGCGATCACCATCGACCTCGACGTGAAGCAATACCGGCAAAGAATCGCGACGATCGCCGAGAGCAAGGATCAAACGCTCTTGTTTGAAATGGACGTTGAGGCCGACCGGCAGCCGGGTGTCGTCTGGGAAGTTTATGTAGGCGCGTCCCGCAACAAACTCGATCGTAACGTAAAGAACCCATACTACGTCGGGAACGTCGTGTTATTTGGCAGCGGCATACGCAACCAGTCGCACGACAAATTCCAGCCGGCTCATTTTTCCTTTCCGCTCAACCGCGCCATGCAGGCGGCGCTGAGGGCGAATCAAGACAAGGTGCCGGTGACCTTTATAGCGCATGGTCCACTGATTAATGGAAGGCTCTCTACGCCAAAGGTCGAGTCTCCTGTGCGGATCAGAAATCTTACGCTCTCGGTTGAGACGCAGAAGCGGCAGTAGCGGGAAACGCGGGTAATGGGTAACGAGAGACGCTGCCGGAGAGTGCCCAGGCATTTTCTGTTAGCGCCTCGTTCTATTGGATGAGGTGTGTTCCTTAGTTGACTCTGACCGAGCGTCTTTTCGTGCGCTTCGTTTGATTTCGTGGATCACTTCTTAACTCGCGAGCACGATCCACGAAATCACGCCAAGAGCGACGAACATACGCTGTCGCAATCATTTTCGAGTCACCACACCAGCCAGGTTTATCGCGTTCCAAATAAAAGGAAATGTGCCCCAGGTCTGGCCACGATGCTGTGGGCGAAAAGCGAAAAGGATGATCCGGCCTTTGCCCATTACCACTTCGGCCAACGCTACGCGGTCTTTTATTCGTTCTTCACCGCGCAGCCAACCTGAACGTAACACGTTGTCTTTCGCGTAACGCGCGATCACCTTGACCTCAGCACGGGCCGGTCCCTCATACACGTCGCTGGATTTCGGCGCGGGCTTATCAAACAACTCAAATGCCGAGCTGTTGATGAAGTATGCGTTCACGTCTTTCGACATCGTTCGCGCCAGCGGATTCGATGTATCGACGTCTAAACCCAGAATCGAGCCAGGACAATAAAAATCCGACGAGCGCAATCCTTCCAAAACGTTACGCAACGGCAAATGAAATTGCTTGATGGGCAGTCCGCACGACCCATCAAAACAGATCAGCGTGCCGCCATCCTCGACGAACCGTCCCAGGCTCAACAGGCTGCGGTTACTCATGCCGGTTCCGGCATCGCTGGCTTCGGCATCGGCAGGTTCGCGGCTTCGATCAGATGGCAAAACAATCGCGTCAAATCGAGCGTGCAAGTTAGCTTCGATCAACGCCTGATCACGTAATGATTCATAAGGCACATTGAACGTATCAAAGACGTAACGCGTCCAGCCCTCGTCCATATTGCCGCGTGGGCCCTGATAGATGCCGACGCGAATTCCGGGTTTGATGGGATTCGCAACTGGCGATTTGTCCGTCGTCCAAAGCGTCAGGCCAAGATCACGCCGCACCTCGTTCTCGTTCCTGATCATCGTAAGCTTTCTTTCACTCGGGGTTTCGCGAATCGACAACACCGCCGGACTTTGCAGTCCCATCTGCATCGGGAGCGTCCAACCAGCAACGTCATAGGGCCTTTCAGCGTCGCCGGTAGCGGTTGTTCTGTCGGGATATGCTTGCGGCTCAAACAACGCCATGACATTTTGTCGATAAGGCTGATTGAGGAAGACGATGTAACTGCCGGCGGGAATCTCGACGGGTGGGACCGGAGGTGTTCCTGCAGCAACTGCAATTCCCTGGGCGACGCCGGCCCGCACTTCCATGTATCCCGATTTGTGCAGGACTTGTTGACCGGTGGCGCCATGTAGCTCGTGATCGAGTCGATAGACCTCCACTCCTTGCTCAACCAACGCGCCGATCATCTTGGCGACATTCTCATCGCGGCCCTGGCCCGCCGGAATCAGGTATCCGATGGGGACGCCATCCGGAGCTAATGATAGATCCGCTTTCCCAAGTTCATAAAAGTTGCGCAGGTAATCCGCGCGATAGTTTGCCGCCAGAGACAAAACTGAATGGCAGGCGATCATCTCCATCTGCATGATGTCGCGCGGATGCCAGGCTCCGCCGGTCCAGGGCTCGGGAAAGTTTGTCGAAACATCCAAAGCCGTTCGCATACCGCGCGTGCCCCCGCGCGCCAGTTGTTCGCGGGTGACGTTGCCGGGCGACATGATGCGCGCGCTGGCCGCTTCGGTTAGAATGCCGATGGAATTGTGAAAGTAAGGCGCAGTGCGAAAGCCACCATGCCACCAGGTATCATAAAGCGCGTTGGTCAGCACGCCGCGGAATCCGGCTGCGGTCACGTCGGCGGCCATCTTGTGACCAATCAATCCCACCTGACGCAACAACAGCGGCGCGATATGCGGATTCGGCGGGTCGTAGAAAGGCGGGACGAAAAAGCGCGAACCGTTCGAGCCCTGCTGATGAATGTCATAGACGATCTCCGGAAACCATTCTTTCCAGAACAGCCGCGTGACCGCCTTTGTCTCTTTTAGATCGAGCATAAACCAATCGCGATTGTCGTCATGTCCGGCATAGTAATGATAAAGCTCGGGCGGATCGCGGCCTTCCGCGGCCGTGCCCAGCGTCTTTCGATAATAATTGGCAACGATGTCGACGCCGTCCGGATTCGGTGACGGAATCAAAATCAAAATTGTGTTGCGCAGGATCGACAGGGTGTCGTCATCATTGGCGCTCGCCAGGTTGTAAGCGAGTTGGGTGGACATCTGTGACGCGACAATCTCAGTAGAATGAATCGAGCACGAGATGGCCACCACCGCCTTTCCTTCCTTGACCAATCGGTCGCGCTCAGCGTCACTGACCACCTGGCGCGGATCAGCCAGCCGCGCCTGCATCTCTTTATACTTTCCGAGATTCCGTATATTCTCTGGCGCGCTGATGAAGGCGGCGATCAGTGGCCGGCCGAGCGTCGATTGACCGATGGTTTGCACTTGCACGCGATCGCTGGCCTGGCCCAGACGAGCGAAGTAATTGGTAATCTGTTTCCAGTCGATGATCGTGCGGTCGTCACCGGGATCGAAACCGAAAACGGAGCGCGGTGAAGGGATCGCCTTGACGAGCGGTTCGGCGCGTTTGCGCTGAGCCTGAGCTGTCAGCGAAAGGGCGACGAACAAGATAGCGATGTGACATGTTCGAGCTATAGCACCTATGCGACCTATCTGATTCATGTTCGAGTTCAGCAGATGCATTCTGAAATTCCTTCTCAAGAGCTGATCGGGCGGACCTTAACAGACGCGGCGAAGTCTAGCACAGGACGCGGGCCCAGAATCCTCGGCAAGTTGCGGTTCTGGTGGTCCTGGTTTGTTGCGGGCGCGCTGCTTTTGATACTCGCTCCGCCGATTCTGCTGGTCGCCCGGTTGGCAAACAAGCCTGACTGGGTTTATCCGTGGGCCGATTTTGGAGCGCGCACCTGGCTGCGTCTGAGTGGTGTGCAAGTAGACGTCAAAGGGCTCGATCTGCTGGATCCGAAACAGCCCTATGTTTTCATTTCGAATCACTGGTCTTATCTCGACGCGGCGCCTTTGTTTGCCTTCACCGGCCGGCGCATGGGTCTGGTCGGTAAGAAGGAACTTCTCAAGGCGCCGATTCTCGGTTACGGAATGGGCTTTGTGAATGTCATCGCCATCGATCGATCGAACCGCGAACGCGCTGTCGAGAGCATCCGAATCGCAACTGAACGACTGCGCTCGGGAATCTCGTTCGGCGTGTGCGCCGAAGGTACCCGCGCCCGTCCCGGCGAAATGCTGCCCTTCAAGAAGGGAGCGTTTCACATGGCCGTGGAAGCCGGCGTCCCAATCGTTCCCATGGCTCTCAAGAACAGCGACCAGTTGATGGGTAAAGGGACGGGGGAAGCCTGGCCGGGAACGATCGAGATGGTCTTGTTCTCACCGGTTGAAACTGCCTGGGTTTCAAGCGATGAAGACTTGCAGAACCTTGTCGATCAAGTCCAGGGAATGATCATGAAAGAATTGGGAGTTGAGAAGCTCACTCCACGGCGTCCGAGGTGATTAAGTTTGGAGTTCCGCCTTCAGGTGGTGCTACCTAACGAAAGCCTCACCGCCTGAAGGCGGAACTCTGAACACCAGTTCTAACTCTCACTGCTTAAAATCATACGTAAGTATTCCAGACACCTTCACTGTAATTCCATCGGCCACTGTGGGCGCGAACCGCGCCAGTTTGGCCGCGTCAACTGCAGCCTGCCGCAGGGACTCAGGACCGAAGACCGCTTCGGCTGAAATCACTTTACCCGTTTCGTCTACCAGGACCTTGACCTGTACCTCGCCAAACTCGTGGACCCTTCTCGCTTCAGCGGGGTACTTTGGTGCTGGTAGTTGGATAGCCTTGCTGTTGAGTATTCCGCCCTCGGTCGGCGCGATGGCTTCAGACTGGCTGCTGGTCTCAGCCTGCGGCGTTTGCGCTTTAGGCTGCGCCGGGGAGTTTGGCTTTGATTCAAGCTTGGGCGGTTCCGGCGTCTCTGACCCGGGCGGTGCCGCGCCGATTTCAGTAATGGTGACCTTGCCACGCCCAACCACGAAGTCGGTATATTTAACCAGCATGCGCAGGCGCACGACGTTACCATTGCCGAAGGTCAGTTCGTCGTCCGAGTAGGTGTAAGTCGGGAACCAATACTTGCCATCGATCTGTTCACGATAGGTTTCGAAGGTCGGATATTTATTGTTCTTGTCTTCCGGAACGCCCTTGCCGCGAGCTTTAACGATCTGCAGGTCTTGTGTGTCAACCCAGATGCGTCCCTGGAAGAATCGCTCCTTCACCTTTTTGGGATCGGGCGCGACTTTCGGACCGACATCAAAAACGTAGAGATCCAACTCATCGATTTTTTCTTTACCGACATATTTGAAATTGTACGAGCTCAGTTTGGACGCTTCGAGGGCGAAAGGATTGACACCCCCGAGATCCTCCAGATCCTGAGCCGTAATGTTGATCTCGGTCAGTGTCGGCATCGGGAAGAAATTAATTTTTTCAAAGCGCTCCCCCTGATCGTTGAAGGTGAACAAAGACACTCGATGAGATACTCGCCGGTCACCTGCCCACCCATCCCAATCGTCTGCACCAGCGCGTCGCGTTTGAAAGCGTAGGTGTTAAGCGCTTGCCGAAAGTGGGTCTCTTTACTTGTGAATGCGCGAACGATCTGGTCAACCTGGGCCGCGGACAGCGTACTCGCGGTTATGTTTGTCGCCGCCGGCCCTCTTGCATCAGCACTGGTTTGCTGTGACAGGGCAACTCCTGCGCCTGCAAACAGGGTTAGGGAGGCCAAAAGCGCGCGACTGAGACCGATGTCAACAAAGCGGTGACCAATTCCAGAGAAGAAGTTCATTGGTATTTTCCTACGCAAGCCGTTATTGAAACCACGAAAACCAGGCGACGACTTCGTGGATTATAGCAACTGAACTGAGTCGGAGCACGCCTGCACTCAGATGAGCCAAATGGCGAGCCTGTTGCCAGTGACTTCAATTCCGCCGTAGATGCCAGTACCACCGCGTTAGTTGGTGTGGTTAGGACGCTGAAGCCGTCCAATATAATAGCCGGGGCAACGCCCCGGATCGACGGGTAAGATTTTCGGACCTGAAAGGGTCGCACCTCTTCGGCATGATGTGACCCTTCAGGGTCACGATCAACTTCTTCCATGTTTCCGGGGGCGCTGCCCGCGGCTATCACATTCGACCCCTGCGGGTGTCGCTGTGACCCGGCCGCTCACGCTCGTGACTGACCTTCATGATGATGCTTGCGGTGGTGCCAGGCGATGGGCACCCTTCCGATGTCCTGGATGGCATTGACCCTCATCCCCCTCCTTCGCTTTGCCCGTCTTTCGAGTTAAGATGTGGGGTTTGTGAGAGCCACGGATTCCCCTCTGTCTGGTCTTGCACGCACCAATCATGACCCAGGAAGCTATCGAAGTACGGGGCGCTCGCGTCAACAATCTTAAGAACATCTCGTTCTCGATCCCGATTAACCTCATGACCGTTGTCACCGGCGTCAGCGGTTCGGGTAAATCCTCGCTGGCGTTTGACACGATCTATGCCGAGGGCCAGCGCCGCTATGTCGAATCGCTTTCGGCTTACGCCCGCCAATTCCTCGAGCGCATGGACAAGCCGGATGTTGATGAGGTACGCGGAATCGCGCCTGCCATCGCGATCCGCCAAAAGAACTCGACGCGGAATCCACGCTCGACCGTGGCCACTCAAACGGAAATCTACGACTATCTGCGGCTGCTGTACGCCCGCGCGGGCATCACGAACTGTCGCGTTTGCCGCCGGGAGGTCCAACGCGATTCGCCAGAGTCAGCGGCCGACGAAACTCTTAGGCAGCTGGCTGAGGGAACACGCTTCTTCGTCTTATTTCCGGCTCAGGCGGGACTTCACATCGAACTCGCCAGCACCAATGGCGCTAATGGCGATAGTCCGAGGTTGGCCAGAAAAGGCAAACAGAAGGACGCCCAGGGACAGCTCAGCCGGCAGATGGTCACGGCGCACTTGATGAGCCTGATGCAGCGTGGCTTCACCAGATTACTCCACGAAGGGCGGCAAATCGATCTCACTTCTCCTGATGACTACCGCCTGGATGACTTTCAGAACGTCTTTGTCCTGGTCGATCGTCTGACGGCGCGCGAAGACGTTCGCCAACGTCTGGTAGATTCGCTGGAAACCTGTTTTCGCGAAGGACACGGGCAGGCGGTGATTGAAACTGCCGCAGCCGAACCAACTCGCCTGCGCTTTTCCGAAGGCTTCGAATGCAAATACGACGGCACTATTTATGCCACCCCTGAGCCGCGCCTGTTCAGTTTCAACAATCCCTACGGCGCCTGTCCGACTTGTCAGGGCTTCGGCAACACCATCGGTCTCGATCTTGATCTGGTAATTCCCAATCCGGGACTAACGCTCAGCGAAGGCGCAATCGAACCGTGGACCAAACCTCAGTATGACTGGGCCAAGTCAGAGTTGCGCAGCTTCTGCAAAACTGAACGCATCCCGATGAACATCGCTTTTAATCAACTGACGCGGCCGCAACAGCGGGCAATTGTTAATGGCAAGGCCGAATGGAGCGGCGTGCGCGGCTTCTTTGATTGGCTGGACACAAAAAAATACAAGCTGCACGTGCGTGTCTTCATGTCGAAGTATCGCGGCTACACGCTTTGTCCCGACTGTGAAGGCGGGCGTCTGCGTCAGGAAGCTCGTGACGTGCGCGTCGGCGGGAAGACGCTACCTGAAGTCTCAGCCTTGTCGATTAAGGAGGCAGCGGTTTTCTTTGACACGCTCGAACTGCTCCCTGAACAGTCGGCCATCGCCGAGCGCGTGTTGTTCGAAGTACGCCGGCGGCTTCGCTTCATGGTTGACGTCGGTCTGGATTATCTGACCTTGAATCGTCTGGCCTCGACATTGTCGGGCGGGGAAGCCCAGCGGATTCAACTGGCGACCAATCTGGGATCGTCTTTGGTCGGTGCGCTTTATGTCCTGGACGAGCCTTCTATTGGCCTGCACCCGCGCGACAACGATCGTTTAATTAGCCTGCTGCACAATTTACGCGACATCGGGAACACCGTGCTGGTGGTCGAGCACGACGCGGACATGATGCGGGCCGCTGATCATATTCTGGATATCGGGCCAGCGGCGGGGGAACTCGGCGGGCGCCTGATGTATGAAGGTGACTTCCCTGGCTTGATCAGGGATTCGCAATCGCTGACTGGTCGCTATCTCCGCGGTGAGTCTGAGATTCGAGAGCCAAAGCATCGCCGGCCTTTGCAACTCAAACGTTTGTTAGTTCGTGGCGCCGGGGAGCACAATCTCAAAAACATCAATGTCGATATCCCGCTCGACATGCTGGTCTGTGTCACCGGAGTCAGCGGCTCGGGCAAGTCGACTTTGATTCACGATTGCATCTACGCCGGGTTGAAAAAGCAGCGGGAGGATTGGCAGGGCCCCGTGGGTGCTTTTCAAAAGCTCGAAGGCGGCCAACACATAGACGAAGTAATTCTGGTGGACCAATCACCCATCGGCCGTACGCCGCGTTCGAATCCGGTGACTTACATCAAGGTCTACGACGCGATTCGCGAAACCTTTGCCCACACGCGAGAGGCCCAGGCACACGGATTCGATCCGTCGCATTTTTCGTTCAACGTGCCGGGTGGCCGCTGCGAAGTTTGCCAGGGAGACGGCACCGTGACTGTCGAAATGCAGTTTCTTGCCGACGTCGAACTGGTTTGTGAAGAATGCAAGGGTACACGTTTCAAACAACAGGTTCTGGACGTGCGCTATCGCGGCAAGAATATTCATGACGTGCTGAACATGACCATCCGTGAAGCGCTCACCTTCTTCCGCGACATCACAAAAATCGTAAACAAGCTCCGCGTACTTGATGAAGTTGGTTTGGGTTACCTGCGCCTGGGTCAATCGGCCACCACGCTATCTGGAGGTGAAGCCCAAAGAGTTAAGCTGGCGGCTCATCTGGCCAAACGCGCCGGCGCCCGCTCACTCTACATCTTTGATGAACCAACTACGGGCCTGCACTTTGACGACATCAACAAACTGCTGGCGGCGTTTCGCGCTCTGATTGACGCCGGCGGATCGCTTTTGGTGATCGAGCACAACCTCGACGTGATCAAGACGGCGGACTACATAGTTGATTTAGGACCGGAAGGTGGAGACGCGGGTGGTTATGTGGTAGCGACGGGAACGCCCGAAGAAATCATGAAGGTGAAAGCGTCGCACACAGGACGCTATCTGCGGGAATACCTGGCGCGGTCGAACGGTAAAGCCAGATTGCCGGCTGCGTGAAAGTCACGCTCCGTTAGGAGCTTTATAGAACCGACCAGCCTAGGCTATCGAAGCTCCGTCAGGAGCGGAATGTGAACGAGCATTTCGCTCCTCTGGAGTTGGTTGAGGCTTAGGTAAACATGAGCGCTGTAAACATCTCGCCCCCTGACGGGGCGTTGAACCGGCATGAAACGCGGGCTTTGTTTCGTGTGAGTTCGTGGATCGCTTCTAGGTTGTCATTGTAATTTCGTTTCTGATCCTGAAATGCGCCAGCTCGCGATAAAGGGGCTGCATCTTAGCGAAGTTTACGTAGATGCGTTAGAGTGTCGTCCGGGAGAATGCCTGTTAAGCGAGAGAAAAGATGGGTCTCAAAGAGCAAATCGCCGGCGAGATGATCGCTGCCATGAAAGCCAAAGATGCCGCGCGCACCTCGACCTTGCGCATGTTGAAATCAGCGATTAGTTATCGCGAGATCGAAAAGGGCGGCGCTCTGGACGATGAGGAATTGGCGAAGCTCCTGCGTTCGCAGCTGAAACAGCGGCGCGATTCGGTCGAGCAATACCAGAAGGGCGGTCGTCAGGACCTGGTTGAAAAAGAGACTGCCGAGATCACGGTCATCGAAGGGTATTTGCCGCAGGCGGCCTCAGTGTCAGAAATTGAACAAGCCGTCGCCGCGGCGATGACGGAAACCGGTGCCACCTCGATGAAGGAGATGGGGGCGGTGATGAAGGCGACGATGGTCATTCTGGCAGGCAAGAATCCCGATGGCCGCACCGTCAGCGAAACGGTTAAGAAGAGGTTAGCCGGAGCGTCCTGATCCGAGCGATCCTGTTAGCACCCTCCCAAGACCCTGACCCGCATTTGACACATTTCTGTCACCATCGCTGGAACCCCTTCCAAAGTTGGTCCTTCTGTGGTAGAAATGTGGGCCACCCTGGAGGCGATTAGCCTCCGCAGCCAAAAGCCAAACAGTACCCGGCCTGGCTCCGGATCGCCGACGCATCCGAATCAGCGACAGGTTTACTACGCCCCGGGAATCCCTCGAGTTGAGACGGCTCGATTCCCGATTCAGTTCTTTGACGATGCCCGGCCACTGTAGTCGTGCAATATGAACGCTCGGTTTTCTCTTGGTGACCCCTCGTTTTCTCTCAAGGAGGCTCGGATGAAAAGACAGTTTTGCAGTTTGGTGCTTGTTGTGTCAGTCCTGTGTTTGCTTGCGCTCCCGGGTTTGGGAAGGAACTCCTCGGAACTGATCAAGCAGCACGAACGCAATACCATATCTTTGGAACTTGAGTTCTCAAAGAAGAATCCGAACGCTCTG
>WNFL01280705.1_pt2 | contig 14694 bp, 15 predicted proteins | sample 5400361 | NCBI WGS metagenome assembly WNFL01 (sample SAMN13153351, study PRJNA577476) | soil metagenome | isolation source: 40 cm soil on Douglas fir-dominated hillslope | place: USA:California | collected 2013-09-17
AACTATGGGAATTTCAAAATGGCCACTCTCGGCGATCTCGATTGGTCAAGAGAGCTGGAGCTGGTATGTCCGATCAATAAGCTCGGCACCGTCAACGTTTATACGATCAACCGCCACGGCGGACTCGACGATTCCGGCTCGCCGGCTCTTCTCGGCGCGATCAAGCCGCAAGTGGTGGTGATCAATAACGGCCCGCGCAAAGGGCTCGGGCAATCCGACGACCGTGTAAAACCGGTCAATGCGGCACAGGCCACGCCCTATGAGAGAAATTCGTATCTGAGGTTGGCGAAGCTGCCTGGAATTGAAGGCATCTGGCAGGAGCATCTGTCGATGATCGACAGCGATCCCGCGCATAACACGTCGCGCGACATGATCGCGAACTTGGAAGATCGCGACGTTGCTCACGCCGGGAGCTGGATCATGGCGTCGGTCGGCCGCGACGGCAAATTCACCATCACCAACAGCCGCACCGGCTTCAGCAAGACCTACACGGCGCGTTGAAGGAAGCAGATCGGATCAGCGCTCAGCGGGACGAGATCCCGCGATGATACGTGTCGATTTGCGTGATCAGATTTGTTCCGTGAAGGAGATTGTCATGCACGCCCGGCAAATGATCAGCAGCCATCCGCGCGTCCGGGGCCAAACCAACGAGACCGTCATCCGCTGCATCGAAGCCTGCTATGACTGCGCGCAAACCTGCACGGCTTGCGCGGACGCCTGCCTCGGCGAGACGGCGATCAAACCATTGCTCCAGTGCATTCGCCTGAACCTTGACTGTGCAGAGATTTGCGAGGTCACCGGTTCGATCGCCACGCGCAGGACGGAAACCAATGACGCCGTTATCCGCAGCGTCTTAGAAACGTGCATCGTTGCGTGCCGCGCCTGCGCGGATGAATGTCGTCTCCACGCAAGCCATCATGAGCACTGCCGCATCTGCGCCGAAGTCTGTCTCGCCTGCATGCAGGTCTGTCACGAAGAGCTTCAGAACGTCGGCGGCGCGCTGCACTGATCGCGGAGCCGCGTTTGCGAAAAGTTATGCCTTCACTTGTTCAGTTCGGCGATCAGCGCGGGCTGATTATAGATCTTGTTCAACGCTTCGGTGATGGCGGTAGTCGAAACCGAAACGGCGCGATTGAGCGTGCCGTCATAATAGAAATCGCCGCCGAGCGAGTGGATGTTGCCGTCGAAGATGGCGCCGATCACTTCGCCCTTGGCGTTGATCAAGGGCGAGCCGGAATTGCCGCCGATGATGTCGTTTTCGGACGAGATGTCGAACACGGTCTTGAGATCGAGCTTGCTCTTGCCCTCGGTCCAGCGCGGCGCGAGATCGAAGGGGAACTGGCCGGTGGCGCGCTGGTAGAGGCCATCGTAGGTGGTGAAGGACGGAATCGTGCGGCCGCGATAGATCCAGCCGGCGATCTTTCCGTAGGACAGCCGCAGCGAGAATGTGGCGTCGGGATAGACGGAGGTACCGTAAACGGCGAAGCGGGCCTGCGCGATGCGTTCGGAGGCGCGGTCGGTCGGACCGTCGACGCGCTCCTCGTATTGTTTGCGAATGGCGCGCGCCGCAGCATCGGTCTTGAGGACGAAGCGGATCATCGAATCGGTCGAGGCGGCAATCGCCTTGGCGCCGCCTTCCCAAAGCTGCTTGCGGAATGCCGCGTCGCCAAGCCGTGACTCGGTAAGCGTGCGCGCGAGATTTTCCGGCGAATCCTTGCCCAAGTACAAAGCCGTCTCGGGCGCGTCCGCGGTCAGTTCCTCGCGCAGCTTGGTCAGCCAGAACTCAAGCTGCACGTCCTCGAGGTCACGTTCCACCGGCTGAGGATCGAGCAGCGTCTTTTGCAGGAGCGGCAGCCGGGCGTCGTTATATTCGCGCAAGCGTTCGCCGTTGGGCTTCTCGCGTTCGGCCGAAGCGCGCACCAGCGTGCGCGCGTAGCGGTAAAGCTGCGATCAGCTCGGCGCGTGCCGCTTGCGCGCGCGCGATTTCCGCCCACGGATCGCCGATGGAAGCGCGCAGTTTCGGATCGGCGTCGACCTTGGCTTTGAGATCCGAATCGGCCTTGCGCTTGGATTCGATCAGCGAGGGTTCGAGCAACGCGAGCTGCGCGCCGCGCAGCGCTTTCAGCGTGTTCTCGATGCCGAACAGGCTGCGAGTGACGATGCGGGCGTGTTCGGCGCTCTCCTCCGCAAAGCGGCTGTAGCGGCCGCGCAGTTCCGACAATTGCATCAACAGCGGCGGCCGGATCACGTCGCGCATGGTCAAGAGCTGTGCCGCGGTGAGCTGGCGGTCGGTGCCGCCGGGATTGCCGGCGACAAATACCGGATCGCCGTCCTTCGGCGCGGACGAATTCCAGCGCAAATGCTCGGGCGTCGAAACCGGTGCCCCGTTTTCGTAGAGACGCAAAAAGGAGAAATCGAGGTCGTAGCGCGGGAAATTGAAATTGTCGGGATCGCCGCCGAAAAAGGCCGTCGCGAACTCGACCGCGAAGACCAGGCGCACGTCGGAATATTTGCGATAGGTGTAAAGCTTGTATTGGCCGCCGTCATAGAGCGAGATCACTTGGCAGCGGTTGACCGTCTCGTGGCCCTGGCAGGCCTGCTTCTCGATCGAGGCGACGACGGCATCGCGCGCACGCACATAGTCCGGGCCGCTTTTGCCTTTGGTCGCCTCGTTGACGGTCGGCGTGACATCGCCGATGGAAGCGAGAATCTCGGCCTGCATCCCGGGGCACTGGCGTTCTTCGCTGCGCGAAGCGGTCGAGAAACCGGTCTTGATGTAATCGCGCTCCTTGCTCGAGAGGTCCTGGACGCAGCCCGCGACGCAATGATGGTTGGTCAGCACCAGGCCGTCCGCCGACACAACGGACGCCGAACACCCGCCGGCGAGCCGCACCGCGCCGGCGCGCACGTGATCGAGCCATTTCTGGTCGATAGTGATGCCGTATTTCTGTTTGACCGCGGCCGATGGAAAATTATCGAAGGTCCACATCCCTTCGTCGGCGAGGGCGGGGCCGATCGCAGCGAGTGTCGCGGCTACGGTCAAGAATAATTTGGCGCGCATGAGATCCTTCGTTCAGTGGCGGGCGAGAAATTCGCCATCTGCCGCCGCAATGGGCTTCGGCAGCGAATTTAGAGATATGTCTTGCGATTTTAAAGGTGCCGCTGGTGCAAGCCAGTGGGCGGCGTTCTACGGCGGCGGCGATGCCAGCGGGGCGATCTCCTGGCCGATGGCAATCATCGCGTCGTCTCTGTCTCCGGTTTTGTACATCACCAGCCGATTGATCCGCGGTGAAAAATCCTCGCCCGCCATCGTGAAATCGATGCGGCAGATGACGCCCCAATCCTCGTTCTGGGTCACCACGGGCACGCCAAGCTGCCAGTCGAAATATCCCGCTGTCTTAGGCGTGCTTCGCAATTTCGCGCCCAATTCATTGGCGAGTGCGAGACAGCCGGACACGAGAGCGGGATCATCCAGGAGCGCCTCGCCATCCGGGACCAGCGGCGGGCTTGCGGGCTGGTCCACCGCAGCCAGGGCGGAGGAGACAAAGAGTGAGCCGCCAACCACAAGACCCGAAAGAAATTGCCTGGAAGTCATGCGCCGTCCCCTCAGTCGCGGCGCTCTCCCGTCAAACGGCAGTAATAGCGCCATTCGGTGGCCACGCTCTCGGAGGGTTCACCGGGCTGGCCGCCGGCGGAGAGTCGCTTCACCGCCGGTGCTAGCGCTATTCGGTCGTCCTCGGATATCTCGCGCGGGGTCCCGAGCAGACGAGCTTGATAGTTCATCGTTGCGAGTTCGTTAACGCCGAGCGCAACGAGGCTTGCTTCTTCGATGCTGTCGGCCGCGGTGGTAATGCCGTGGCCGCGCATCAGGCAAGCGCGCTTCCGGCCGATCGCGGCCGAGAATTCGCGGCCCAATTCGGGCGTGTTGATGAGGAGGCTGCGATCGAAATTGGCCAGATCGTTCAGCACGATACCGAGGCTTTGCGGATCATAGGCGCCGTATAGTGGAAGAATTGGCAGGTTCGTGATGGTGAAGAGCACGACGGTCGGCGGGTGCATATGCAGCACTGCGTTCACTTCGGGGCGCGCGCGATAAATTTCCGTGTGGATGAAGACTTCGCTCGGCGCCCTCAAGCCCTTCGGGACGGCGCCCACAGCGCGGCCGTTCGTCCGGCGTCGTGTAGCGCACGCCGGATTCAGCGGGACCGCGCGCGCGCACGAAGATGCGGTTGGTACCCGGGATGCGCGCGCTGATGTGACCGCGCAGCGCCCGCGTCAGCTCGAGGGTGCCGAGCACGCGGCAGGCCATGGCAATGCGGGAACGGAGCTGGCCGTCTGAGGTCATCGCGAGCGCGTAACGAAAATATCGCGATAGAGTTGCGTCCATTTGGCGCTCTCGTCGAGATATTTGCCGACATCCATGAAGACCAGCTTCACGTCTTGTGGCAGGCGCTGCACTTTGAGATTGGTCGGCACTATATTATGCGCCGCAAGAATTTTCTGGCCCTCTTCCGACAAGAGGAAGTCGACGAACAGCACCGCGGCATAAGGATGCTGCGCGCGCCTGAAGACGGCGACCGCAGTCGGCATTGCGATGGTCGGCGCGGCGAACACCGAATCGATCGGCGCGCCCGCTTTTTTCAGGCTGTCGACTTCGTCGACATAAGAACTTATGGCGACCGGCACCTCGGCCGAGGCCACAAGATTGGCGAGCAATGCGTGGCCCTTGCGCACCGAGATGCCGTTCTTCGCCGCCATGTCGCGGAAAAGCTTGAGGCCTCTGTCCTCGCCCAGAGCGCCCGTCACCGCCATCAGCCAGTTGTTGTCGTCGGCTTCGATGCCGAGCTTTCCCTTCCATTTGGCATCGAGCAGATCTTCGAAGCGCCTCGGCGTGTCGGCCTTCTTCACGACGTTGGTGTTGTACGCGATGACGAAAACCGAGAGCCGAGACACGATCCAGGGGCGCTCTCGCGAGACCGCTTCCGGCATCAGTTCGGACGCGGCAGGCGTGACGATGTCCTGCAGCAGCTTCTCGCGGTTTGCCGCTTCGATATTGGGTCCGGCGGTTTCCATTACATCGGCGAAAAAGCGACCACCGCGCGCTTCGGTCAAGACGCGCTGCAGGATCTGCTCCGAGGCGCCGCGCCAGAGGCTCACCTTGACGCCGTACTTCTTTTCGAAGGCGTTCCCGACGGCCGTCATCACCTCGACCTGCGCCGAGGAATAGAGCGTCAGCGAGCCTTCCTTCTTGGCTCCCGCGATAAGGCGCTGCGTGCGGTCGGGGCCGGTAAAATACCCTGTGTCTGCGGTGGTCGGCGTTTGCGCCACGGCGGGGGACGCTGCGAGCGCGAATGCGAGGAGGCAGGCCGGCAAATGGCGAACGAAGGAGGTTTTTCGCGGCGGCGCGGTCACGAACATGCCTGCAAGTATACCCGAAGCGCCTTTAGCCGGGAGGGAGGCGAGTTCTCGAATCATGGGGTCTACGAGGATGTTCAGGGCTGAATTAGCATTTCGTAGGCAAAATGACGGCCGTTTGATCTGACGTGGCTTACGCGCCGGCCCTATACTATGCGCCGACTGCACAAGAGGATTTCGATGCTCCGGATCACGAATTCCACGCGCGGGCTGCTCGTAGCCGCCGTTTTTGGTTTCCTGTCGCTGCCCGCGATTCCCGCTTGGCCGCAGGCTCAGGCTCCAGCTTGGCCGCAGGCAGCGAGCGATATTCCGTCCGATCCGGCGATCAAATTGGGCACGCTACCCAACGGTATGCGCTACGCGATCATGAAGAACACCACGCCCAAGGGCGAGGTCTCGATGCGCCTGCGCATCGGCGCGGGCTCGCTGATGGAAAGCGACGCACAGCGAGGTCTCGCGCATTTCAACGAACACATGGCGTTTCGCGGCACGACCCACGTGCCCGACGGCGAAGTCTTCAAGCTGCTCGAGCGGTTGGGCTCGCGCGTCGGCGCCGACACCAATGCGCGCACCGGAGAACTCGATACAGTTTACCAGTTCGATCTCGCCAATGTTCAAGAACAGACCATCGACACCGGATTGATGCTGACCCGCGATGTCGTCAGCGAACTGAAATTCAATCCCGACTCCTTGCAATCCGAACGCGGGCCGGTGCTGTCCGAGGAACGCCTGCGCGATAGTCCGGGTTTTCGTGCCTTCACCGCGCAAAACCGCTTTCTGTTGAAAGGACAATTGGCGGCCGATCGTTCGCCCATCGGCACGATCGCCGTCATCCAGAATGCCCCGGTCTCGCTGGTTGCCGACTTTTATCATAGCTTTTACCGGCCCGACCGCACGCAGCTGATCGTCGTCGGCGACATCGACGTGGACGCCATCGAAGCAAAGATTAAGGCAAAGTTCGGCGATTGGACTCCGATGGGCCAGGGCCTGCCTGATCCAAACTTCGGCACGCCGTCGAGCCGCGGCCAGGAAGCGGAAGTGTTCGTCGAAACCGGCGCGCCGCAATTCGTCACCGTGTCGTGGGTCGAGCCTTTTGACGCCTCGCCCGACAACACCGCGCGCAGAAAGCGCAACCGCATCGAAGGCATCGGCTTATCGATCTTGAACCAAAGGCTCGCGCAAGCCGCGCAAAGCTCCGATGGCCCGTTCCAGTCTGCCGGAGTCTCGCGCGGCAATACTTCAAAGTCCGCCAAAACCCCCACCTTGCATGTGAACTATGCCGCCGATCGCTGGCAGCGCGCGCTTTTGGAGGCCGACAAAATCCGCCGTCAGGTACTGCAACAGGGCGTGACGCAAGCCGAAATCGACCGGCAAGTGACAAATGCGCTAGCCGACGTAGCCGCGGCACCGACGCGGAATTCGCGCGCGCTGGCCGGTGCGCTCGTCAACACCATCGCCCGCGATGCGGTGTTCAATGCGCCGGACCGCGGCCTCACTCTGATCGAGGCGGATTTGAAGGGCTTGACCATCGAAACGGTCAATGCCGCGCTGAAGAGCGCGTTCATCGGCAGTGGACCGCTGCTGTTTCTCAGCAGTCAGACTCCGGTCGAGAACGGTCAGACGGTTCTTGCTTCGGTATTCTCCGACGCCGAACGCGCAACAATCGCCGCCGCCGCGCCGTCCGATCTCAAGCCCTGGCCCTACACCAGTTTCGGTACTCCGGGCACGGTCGCGGAAACGCGCAAGATCGACGATCTCGGCGTCACCTTCATCCGCTTTGCCAATGGCGTGAAGCTGACGGTGAAGCCGACCAAGTTCCGGGCCGACCAGGTCTTCGTCGCCGTGTCGTTGGCGGGTGGCGAACTGGCACTACCCAAGGATCGCCGGCTCATCGATGTCGGCGCCTTCCTGGGCGGTGGACTGGAAGCAATGCCCTTCATCGATATCCGCCGCACGCTCGCGGGCAAGATCTATGGCGTCGGCTTCGACGTCGACGATGATACCTTTTCGCTGTCGGGAGCGACGCGTCCCGCCGATCTCGACACGCAAATGCAGGTGCTCGCGGCGTTTCTGACGCGTCCCGGTTGGCGTCCGGAATATTTTCAACAGAGCATCGCTTCGATGCGGGATGGAATAGCAAAACTGGACATCAATCCGATGTCGCTGTTTGGCGCCAAATTGCCGGGGTTCCTCCATTCGGGGGATCCGCGCTGGGACTCTCCGACATTGGCTGACGTCGAGAAAGCGAAGCTGGAAGACGCGAAGGCTGTCATCACGCCGGCGCTCGCCAACGCGCCGATCGAAGTGACCGTGGTCGGCGACGTCACGGTCGAGCAGGCGACGAAAGCCGTTGCCGCGACGTTCGGCGCACTGCCGCCGAGGACATCCCCATCGTATCCCAAGCCGCAAGCGGGCGACGTCCATTTTCCCGCGCCCACCGCGACGCCCGTCGTACTCTATCATCGCGGTCGTGCCGATCAGGGCGCAGCAGCCATCGCCTGGCCGACTACGGACGTGTTCGCCGATAAGGAATCAGCCGCGCGGCGCGTGCTCGTCAACATCATGCAGTCGCGGCTTATGGAGCAGCTGCGCATGAATTTGGGCGCGACCTACTCGCCGCAGACTACGGCTCATGCTTCGCTGACCTTCCCCGGCTATGGCTATATCGGCGCCTATGCCGAATTGCCGCCCGGAAAGACCCAGCTTTTCTACGACACAGTGTCACAGGTCGCAGCCGACCTGCGGGAGCATGGCCCCACCGCGGACGAGTTCGAGCGGGCACGCAAGCCGGAAATCGACTCGCTGGAACGAGCGGTTGAGACCAACGCCTTCTGGCGCAGCTTCCTGGTCGGTGCTCAGGCCGACGAGCGTCGCCTTGACTTGATCCGCGAGGCCAAGCCGCGGCTGGAGCAGGTCACGCCCGCCGATGTTCAGCGCGTCGCGCAAAAATATCTAAGGGATGAGAGGGCTTGGAAGCTGATCGTAGCCCCAAAATCCTAGATTTTTTTACAAGGTTAACGATCTCGCCTCGCGCAAAAAAGTCGGAACCAATCCGCTGCATCGGAGTTTTCGCCTCTAATAAGCGGGGCTAGCTGACCTGTGTCAGATCCATCCGAAACGCCGGAACAACGGCGGGCGCGGTATTTGCGACTTGCTCAGGAGTCCGAGGAATTGGCCTCGCGCTGCCGCGATTCCGTGGTTCGGGACGCCTATCTCGCCTTGTCAAAGTCCTGGAAATCCCTGGCGGCGGAACTCGCGCCCAGGTCCGATAAACCCAAATAGCGCCTTAGGTTGGCGACCGCGCTTCGGCGGCGCGGCTCAGGAGGTCCATGACCTCTTCGTCGCCTGTCTGCGCGAAATCGCGGTAATGGGCGCCCACCGCGAAGAACGGCTCCGGTGTCTCGAGGGCGACCACTTCGTCGGCAAGGGGCGAAAGTTCCGCAATGGTATCGGCCGGTGCAACAGGGACCGCGAGCACCAGCTTCTTCGGGCCCGACTCGCGCAGGGCCTTCAACACTGCTTTCATGGTGCCGCCGGTAGCAATACCGTCGTCGACCACAATGACGCTGCGATCCTTCACCGGCAAAGGCTGGCGGTTCTGTCGATACAGCTGCCGCCGGCGCTCGATCTCGGCCAGCTCGCGCTTGCCCTCTTCAAGGATGTAGCGCTCGCTCGGCCTCACCATGCGAACGACATCTTCATTCAGCACGATCTGCGGGTTCGCGCCGTCGACGACCGCTCCGATACCGAGTTCCTTGTGGCCCGGCGCACCGATTTTGCGCACCAGTACGACATCGAGCGGCGCATCGAGTGCCTTGGCCACCTCATAGGCGACCGGCACCCCGCCGCGGGGGAGGGCGAGCACGATGGGTTTTTCATCCTTGAGGTGGGCGAGCGCGGCCGCGAGCTGGCGTCCGGCGTCTTCGCGATCGGAAAACCCGTTGCCTTCCAGCCTCTTCGCCCGCCGGGGAAGGAACTGAAGAAACCATGTCCGGGCCAGGTCCATGACCTCTTCGAGCGTTCCCGGTTCCTCGAAAAGATGAGTGGCTCCGGGTACGATAATGAGATCCTTGGTGCAGCGGAGCTGGGCGAAGGCTTTGCGGTTGAGCGCGATCACCGGCGTATCGGCGCCGCCGACGATCAGCAGCGTCGGCGCGTCCACTTCTTGCAGCGCATCGTCGCCCGCAAGGTCCGGCCTACCGCCTCGCGAGACGACCGCGCGGACCTCGTGTTTGAGCTCGGAGGCGGCGAGGAGTGACGCGCCCGCCCCCGTGCTGGCGCCGAAAAAGCCCATGCCCAAATGGGCGAGTTCCGGTTGCGCTTGTGCCCAGCGGGTCGCGCAAACCAGGCGCGACGCGAGAAGCGCGATATCGAAGACGTTGGCACCGTTGGCTTCTTCTTTCGGCGTCAAAAGATCGAGCAGAAGCGTCGCCAACGCGCCATCGCGCAACCCCTCCGCAACCTGGTTGTTGCGCGGGCTCAAGCGGCCGCTGCCGCTGCCATGCGCGAAAATGGCGAGGCCTTTGGCGTCGCGCGGCACCCCGAGCAGCCCCTCCAGGCCGTCGGGAGCGATGCTGACGGGAACGACAGCGCCCGATTTTGCCATGAAGCCCATATTACATCACCCGCTCCGCAAATGCGTGCTGGGGCCAAAGATCGCGGATTTCCGCCGGCAAGGCCTGCCGCACCTTCTCGATTTGGCCCCGCTCGATGTGGCGGTTCAGAACGGCGAAGACCGTGCGCGAAGCCTCGACCGAGCCGATCGGCTTGGTGTCGACCAGGCCATCGGAAACATGCTCGAGAAATTCCGCCAGAGAGCGCTGTTTGAGCTTCTCCTCCGACGGCCGCCACTGATCGTAATAAAGCCCGCGCACGAGAAGCTGCAGGCGATCGCGCAAGGCGCGCAGCACGGCGCCCAGAACATGCCAGGCCGTGTGACGGTCGGTGTGCAAATCCTCGATAATCTCGTCGAGCCAGATATGCGTGGTTTGCAGCGTCTTATCGAAAACTTCGAGCCCGTTGGCGCTCATGGCGTTACCTCAACTGTTGGAGTCCGCGCCTATGAGGGCAACGCTTTCGTTGCAGGCGAAGTTCCGCACGACTGATCCATGCGGGGATCAAATTCGCTTAGGCTTCAGGTTCGGGATCGATTTCCAGCGCCTGGAAGACGCGGACATGCATAGCGTAGGTGCCGATGAGTACCGTCAATTCCACGATCTGGCGGTCGCTGAAATGGCCCCGCAAGGACTCGAAGACGGCATCGGGCACCCGCACGTCGCGCGTCATCGCATCGGCATAGGCGAGCGCGGCGCGGTCGCGTTCGTTGAACAGATCGGAAGCCGGCCAATCCTTGAGCTCTTCGCATTCGCCCAGCGTCAGTCCTTCGGCAAGCGCCAGTTTGGGCACGTGCTGGCCGATGATGTAAGGGCCGGGCGTGACATAGCCGATGCGAATGATCACCTTTTCGCGCAGCCGGCCATCGAGCTCGGTGCTCCATCTGACCGCGTTGTTGTGCGCGAACCAGGTTTCCGCCAAAGGTGGACTGTGCAACAGCAATCTGTAAACGTTGATGACGCGGCCGCGCCGGGCGCCGCGAACTTTCTCCGCGAACCCGGCAAGTTCGGGTTTGATGTCGGGATCGATCGAGGGAACACGCGCCATATGAAGCCTGGGGGGACATGCGCCGAATGAAGCGCATCCTAATCGAGAGCGATCATTTTCTCAAAATCGTGCCGGTGATTCTGGACCCGGAAACCAGCGCCGAGCACGCGCGCGCGGTCGCGGACTTCTTCGCCCACGATCTGGACTTTCCGGCCTGGTGCAGGACGTTTCGCGCCGAGATTGCAGAGTTGTATCCCGCGCGCGTCGAATTCGCCGAGACCCAGGCGGATTTCGACGCCAAACTGGAAGAGGCCGATGCCGCGGTCGTGGAAAGCTTTGCCGTCACACGCGATGCGATTTCGCACGCCAAGCGGCTCGTCGCGGTGCAGAAATTCGGCGGGGTTCCGTCGGGCATCGATCTCGAGGCCTGCGAGGAGAAGCGGATCGCCGTGCTGACATTGCGGCGCGTCGTCAACGTCGCCGTCGCCGAGCAGGTGTTCGCGCTAATGATCGCGCTGTCGAAACGGATTTGCGAGCTCAACGGCGTGGTCACGGCGGATGATCTGGGCAAAGCAGGCTACCCGTTCCGCTCTTACGACCGGCGATATATCGGCGGCTCGAATTACGGGCGCATTCCGGATTTGCGTACGCTCGCGGGCTCCACGTTCGGTATTGTCGGCTTGGGCGAAGTCGGGCGCGAAGTCGCGCTGCGCGCCAACGCCTTCGAGATGAGCATTCTCTATCATCAGCGCAGCCGCGTCTCGGCGATGGACGAGCTCGGGCTTGGCGCGAAATACGTGCCCTTGCTAGAGCTTATGGCAAAATCCGATTACATCGCGGTGCAATTGCCGCTGAATGACTCGACACAGGGCATTATCGACCGGCGTGCGCTCGCGGCGCTCAAGCCCGGCGCCATTCTGGTGAACGCGGCACGCGCGCGTCTGATGGACCGCGATGCGTTGGTGGAAGCCCTCGACTCGGGCCGCCTTGCCGGGCTCGGCATGGATGTGCATTACGCCGAACCGGTCGAGCCCGACGATCCGCTCTTGAAATACAAAAAGGGCAACGTGATCCTGATGCCCCATCTTGCCATCGCCGAGCGCAGGAACGGCCTCAACGACATGAAGCAGCTGTGCGTCAATCTCTGGCGCGCAACTCTGCCGCGCAAGAAATAGCGCATCCGAGGTCTTCGTCTAGCGGCGAGCGCGGACAATTGACAGTTCGATTCGCCTCGTCAGCCGCTTGTCCGGCGGGCGCTTTGCCACTAAACAAAATGCGAATCGGGCGCGCGCGCGTTCGGCCGACATCAAAATCCAAGGCAGAGTCCGTGAAACCCGCTTCCAGTTCCGCCGCGTATGCCGCGACCTCGGTGCATGCCACCACGTTTGCGGTGCTGTTCGCGATCAGCTTCTGCCATCTCTTGAACGACATGATGCAGTCGCTGCTGTCGGCGATCTATCCGCAGTTGAAGGAGAGTCTTGAGCTGAATTTCGCGCAGGTGGGAATCATTTCCGCGACTTATCAGCTCACGGCCTCGCTGCTGCAGCCGTTGGTCGGACTTTACAGCGACAAGCGGCCGCTGCCTTTCTCGCTGCCGACCGCGATGGTGTTCACGCTGGTCGGCCTTCTCGTGCTGTCGATCAGCCATACCTACGGCCTGCTGATTTTCGCCGCGGCGATGGTTGGTTTCGGCTCGGCCATCTTCCACCCCGAATCGGCACGCGTCGCCCGGATGGCATCCGGCGGGCGGCACGGATTGGCGCAATCGCTGTTCCAGGTCGGCGGCAATTTCGGACAGGCGCTGGGTCCGCTGATGGCGGCAGCGATCGTGGTCAATTTCGGCCAGGCCTCGATCGCCTGGTTCGCGCTGATGGCGCTCCTGGCCATCATCATCCTTTACAATGTCGGCGTCTGGTACAAAACCCACGGGCTCGAGCGGATCAGAGCGTCCGCCAAGCTCCACCCTGCCCCGGACATCTCGCGCGGAGGCCTCGTCGGCGCCATCAGCGTGCTGATGATGCTGATCTTCTCCAAGCAGATCTATTTCGCGTCGATCGGCAATTACTACACCTTCTATCTGATCGAGTGCGCACGGCACAGCTCTTCCTCTTCATGTTCTTGGCCCCCGTCGCGGTGGGCACGATCGCTGGCGGACTGGTCGGCGATAAGATCGGTCGCAAATACGTGATCTGGTTTTCCGTGCTGGGCGCGCTCCCCTTCACGCTGGCATTGCCGTTCGTGAATCTGTTCTGGACAGGCGTGCTTTCGATTTTTATCGGGTTGACCTTGTCGTCTTCGTTTCCCGCGATCGTGGTCTACGCCCAGGAGCTGATGCCGCAAAAGGTCGGCACCATTTCGGGGCTGTTTTTCGGTTTTGCCTTTGGCCTTTCGGGACTTGGCGCCGCCGCCTTGGGCTGGCTCGCCGACCGCACGAGCATCGAATTCGTTTACCTGATTTGTTCGGTGCTTCCCGCACTTGGACTGCTCGCGGCGCTGCTTCCCGATTTGGGCGGGTCGCGTCGATTTAAGACAATTCCTGCGGCCGCCATTGAAGAGTAGCCGCGTTGCCGGTGCGCTCCTTCAAGGGTATCGTCTTCCGTTCAAGGCGGGTCGCAAAGGCCGGAATTCAAGGAGCAGAAATGACCATCAGGCAATCGTGCAAGGTTCTGGCTTCGGCGCTGCTCACCGCGTCCGTGTTCGCGCTGCCCGCGGTTTCCGCGCCTGCGCCCGCGACCGGCGTTCTCAACGTGGATTTGAAGCTTGTCATCGCGACCGACGTGTCGCGCAGCATCAATGACGAAGAGGCCATCCTGCAGCGCGAAGGCACCGCCGAGGCCTTCTTGAGCCCCGAAGTGGTGAAGGCGATTCAGGGGGGCGCGCTAGGCCGCATCGCCGTTACCATGATCGACTTTTCCAGCCCCGAATTCGATCGCGTCGTGATCGACTGGCAGATCATTTCGGATGCGGCGAGCGCAACGGCCTTCGCCCAAAGGGTCCGCGCTACGCCGCGCACGCCCGGCAGGCGCACTTCGGTCAGCAGCGCGCTACATCAAGGCCACGCGGCGGGTGATCGATGTTTCGGGCGACGGGCCGAACAATGACGGCCGCCGGATGTCGGAGGTGCACAAGGAAGTCATAGCGCAAAATATCGTCGTCAACGGCTTGCCGGTGATGGACGAGAATGCCAACGGCTATTATCCCGGTCTCGACAAATATTACGCGGGCTGCGTAGTCGGCGGCAGAGGCGCCTTCGTCATCGTCGTACGTGCGTTCAAGGATTTCGGCACGGCGATGCGGCGCAAGCTGATTCTGGAAATCTCGGAGAACGAGGCTCAGATCAAACAGGCGGAGAACGATGGGCAGAGCCGCGCTTCGGTGATGACCATCGCGGCGACGCCGCAGGCTCAACCCGCGCAGCCGCAGATCATTCGGCCTGGGAACAACGAATATTCCGAGCAGTGCGACCGCAACGGTTTCGGCTTCGGCGGATTCTGAACGCGGGCAAGTGGCGAGGGGATTGCTCTCGTCGGCTGGTTCGACTGACAGGAAAATCTACTCTGACCGCATTTATGTTAAGCCGCAAAATTTTTTCTTCTGTCCTGCTGATTGCGGCTGGGGTCGCCGTGGCGGCGGCAGGGCCCGCGAGCGATGGCGTCGAGCGCGAGTTCAAGGAGTGCT
>WNFL01164124.1_pt1 | contig 14692 bp, 16 predicted proteins | sample 5400361 | NCBI WGS metagenome assembly WNFL01 (sample SAMN13153351, study PRJNA577476) | soil metagenome | isolation source: 40 cm soil on Douglas fir-dominated hillslope | place: USA:California | collected 2013-09-17
TGTGAGAACTTGAACAAGGGAAAATAAAAGTCAAAGCCCATCCCGCCTTCCAGGCTCAAATTCAATTTATTAATGGCCAGGTTGTCCGTGGAAGACTGGATATCATTCTTGCCCGACGCCTCAATTCCCGGGGTGAACCCGCCCACCATATACATGCGAACGTTGCCTCTCCGCATGGATTTGTATTTCAGCAGCAAGGGGAATTCCACCATGGTCGTTTCCACGAATTGCTGTGTGGTCGTGCCATTGGTATAGAAATACATCAGTTTATGACTATAAAAACCGGCCTTGGGCATCACCCGCAGGTCGAGAAATTCATTCACGTGAAGGTTGACCAGGAACCCCAATGAAAATCCCGGTGAAAAAATACCTACCACGGAATGGACCGTGTCCAGTTTTGGGGTCACAAATTGATCGGAATAGTTCACCTGGTACGAGGATGTATGCACGCCTATCATGAAACCGTAAGAGATCTTGCGGTCGTCGTAACGAGGATTGTGCATCCTGGCCCATTGAAAAAGTTGTCCGTGCGAAGCGAACGGCAACACCAACAAGAAAAGAATAAACCCTATTTTATTCCTGTGTAAAGCGAACTGATCCCAAATGTGAGCGATGTCCATGCAGTATTTTTAAAACCCAGGCGAGAAAGGATCCCAATAAACTCCTTTCCATCGGGAAAAGCTTGTACCGATTCCGGCAAATACGTGTAGGCAGACGAATCGCGCGATACCCAACGTCCTATTTTAGGCAAAACGAATCTAAAATAAAAATGATAAAGAGGCCGGAAGGGAAACACCGTAGGTTTGGAGAATTCCAAAACGACCATCTTTCCTCCGGGCTTCAATACCCGGAGCATCTCGCTAAGTCCCTTTTCCAGGTTTTCGAAGTTTCTCACCCCAAAGGCAACGATGATAGCGTCAAATTTATTTTCCTCAAAGGGAAGTTTTTCAGAGTCTCCTCTTTGAAGTTCGATTTTGGAATCCAGTCCCCGCTTTGCCATTTTCTTACGGCCCATCTCCAGCATCCCTTCCGAGATGTCAATACCAATAATCTTATCCGGATGAAGCCGGAGCGCTTCCACGGCAAAATCGCCTGTCCCCGTGGCCACATCCAGAATTAACTTAGGACGAAAGGCTTTCAGCTGGCGAATGGCTTTCCTTCGCCACACCGTATCGATCCCCAGGCTGAGAAAATGATTCAAAAAATCATAGTTGCCGCTAATGTTGTCAAACATTCTGGCGACTTGCTCTTTCTTCCCGGATGGATCTTCCTTGTACGGTACGACAGTCATACGGTAAGATTCAAATGACTTCAAAACCGGGACCAAAAGTGGGGAAAAGAAATGATTTAATTTCCGAGGACTTTGAATTCTACGCGGCGGTTGAGTTCCCGGCCTTCCTTTTCGTCGTCGTTGCTGGCGAGGGGTTTATCTTCACCGTAGCCGGCCGTCGTGACCCGGCGTGGGTCAATTCCCTTGGAAGTCAGAAAACTGCGCACGGCATCGGCCCGGTGCAAGGACAGTAGTTTATTCTTGAGTTTGGATCCATAGCTGTCGGTGTGTCCGGAAATTTCTACCCGGATCCCCTCGTTTTGTCTCATCATCCCTTCCAGCTTATTGAGTTCTGAATACGATTCTTTTTTTAGAATAGACATGCTAAAGTCAAAGTATATGTTTCGCAATACGGAGCTGACCCCTACGACCAATTTCCTCATCTTCACGGTCTTGGTCTTTGACTTTCCGGGGACGCCGTCGATTCGCGTGGCCTCGTTGACGAATACATAACCGGTTCGCTCAGCGGAAATACGGTAATCCTTCGGACCGGAAGTAGTGATTGAAAATTCATAGACGCCATTTCCTTGATTTACCACTCCCACCATGACATTGTCCTTGAATCCTTGCAACCGGACTTTTGCTTCCAGCGGAGTCTGGGTATCAGCATCGACAACGGTTACAACGTATTTGTACGGCTCGACTTTTTTGGGTTCCTCTTTCTTAGGTTGCTCTTTCTTAGGTTCTTCCTTTTTAGGTTCTTCCTTTTTAGGTTCTTCCTTTGCCGGTTCCGGGTCTTTTGCCGCTACCACCGGCTCCTTCTTCGGTTCTTCAGGAACCGTGATTTCATAGATATCATCGTAACCAAACCCGTCCTCGCGTGTGGAAGAGTAATAGGCCTTCTTTCCGTCGGAGCTGCTGACAAAGTAAATATCATTATCCGGCGTATTGATCGGGTAGCCCAGGTTCACCGGATCGCTCCATTCGTTGCGGTCGGGATCAAGTAACGTACTTTTGAAAATGTCAAATCCGCCCATCCCGTTCCGTCCCTTGCTGCTAAAGAAAAGTGTCTTGCCATCATAATCGATAAAAGGCCCGTCTTCGTCGTATTCGGTATTGATGGTCGTTCCCAGATTCTTGACCCGCGTCCACTCCCCTTTGCTGTCTTTGGTACACACATATATATCCGATCCCCCAAACCCTCCGGGCCGTTCGCTCGCAAAGTAGAGCCTGTTGCCCTCCTTGGTAATGGAAATCGAAGATTCCTTGTAGGTGGAGTTGACCAGGCCCGGCAACGGCTCCGGCACTCCCCACGACGCGTCTTTTAACCGCAGGCTGAAATAAATATCCCCGTTGCCGTCATCGTTATACAAGAAGAGCGTATTGCCATCCGGCGAAAGCGAAAGATTCGAGTTATTGAATTTGGTATTAATGGTCGGTCCAATGTTTTTGGCTTTCGACCAGGTCGTTCCGGTTTTGGTGGCCGTGAATACGTCTTCGTATGGCTTGTTGTCATCGGCCACGTTTTCGTAGGTGTTCCCGTCCCGGCGCCGCGTCGTAAATATGATTTCCTTTCCATTTTCAGACAAGACCGGTCCGTAGTCATCAAATTCCGAATTGATCTCCGGCCCTATATTCACAATCGAAAAATTCTTCGGATGGGCAACCAGCTCCTTTCCATTGTTACATTCCACAATATTACGCTCCACTTCTTTCAAGTCCACTTTGTCTTTTCCGGCATACGTGGGCTTCTTGATGAACTTATCGCGATACCTCGAATAGAATTTAATGGCATTATTAAAATCCAATCCATAGTGATAGGCTTTACCAACTTGACCGCAAAATCCCGGTTGATCGTCAGGAGATGCATATGGCCGGCTTCGAAATTGGCTTTGATGTTGGTCGTGTCAAAATTGGCAGCGGTCACCATGATATCGCGTGCGTCGTCCATGGCTTTCGTATCGGCCAATATTAACTCCGCCTGTTCCATATACAGCCTCGATTGCTCTTTATCTTGTTGCTGTTGGGCAGTAGCGTGGTGAACGATGGAAGCAAATACAGTTAAAAAAATCAGTGCTCTACGGAGACTGTACATGTCAAAAAAAATGAATTTGGTCCTAAATTAATTAATAAATGCATTGCCTGAGAAGCAATTTAGTAAAATATGTGAATAATTAAAGCTAAAATTCGTCTTCATAACCCACCCGAATCTTACATTCTTAGTATTTTAGGCTTCAATTAATACTTTAAGTACTTCTATGGTCATCAAGACAGCCGAATTTGTCATCAGCAATACCGAAATCAACCGCTGTCCAGCTCCCGACAAACCTGAGTTTGCCTTTATTGGACGCTCGAACGTCGGCAAGTCCTCTTTGATCAATATGCTCACGGGAAACAAGAATTTAGCCAAGATCTCCAACCGGCCGGGGAAAACCCAAACCATCAATCATTTCATTATCAACGGCTCGTGGTACCTGGTCGACCTGCCTGGGTATGGCTTTGCCAACGTGAGCCAAACGGACCGGTACCAGTGGGGTAATATGATTGAACAATACATGACGCAGCGCGAAAATCTGTATTGCTCGTTCATCTTGCTGGATGCCCGCCTGGAACCCCAGGGGAAAGATTTGGATTTTATCCATTGGTTAGGCGGCAAGCATATTCCCCTGGCAGTCGTCCTTACCAAAGCAGACAAGCTTAAACGGAACGAACTTACCCGGTCGGTCGGTCTGTATAAAATGACTTTGCTAAAAACGTGGGATGAACTCCCTCCTTTTTTCATCACGTCGTCCGAAACGAAGGTGGGTAGGGATGAAATTTTGGGCTTCGTTGAACAAGCGATGACAAATCGGTAAGCGGTAAGTAGTAAGGGGTAAGTGGTAAAGCGATATTCAGTATTGCAGTGTTAGCCGGAAGATGGGAGCCTGGATTTCAAAGGAGAAAGAAAAATGAGTATTGAATAATAAGCACGGTCTCGTCAGGACAACTAAACCACCGAATACCACTTACCACTTACCGCTTACTGCTTACCGTTTTCCGGCCCCGAAAATACTTCCGGCGCATAGAGCGAAAGCACCCCGTACCACTTCACCAGTTTTTTGATATCGGAGACGTATACGCGGCTTTCATCGTATTCGGGCAGTACGGACTTGAGAAATGCTTTTAGCTCGGTCGCGTCGGATTCCGGATCGACACCCAAGTCCTTGCCAAAGTCCATGAATATCTTTTTGAGGACAGACTCTAAGGAAACGGTACCTTCTTTGTCTGTCGTGTAGATTGAAATCTCGTTGAGCAACGAAAGGCGTTGCGTTGCGTTGGCAACGAGTTTGCTTTTGGACTCGTCTAACGCCTCCAGGATGACTCCGGACTTAGTCGGTTTGAGAACTTTGTATAACCCCCCTTTGCCGCTGACCGACGCAATTTCTTTAAGTTCCATGGTTCTTTATTTTCAGAATAAACACACAAATAGTTTAAGGCATCGGAAAACCGCCGAATACCTCCCTGCGCTTAAGGCTCGGCAGGCAACGCCGATCACGGATTACCGACTACCTGTTTCTCAATCAAAAGAATCAAGATGTGAATAATCTTGATATGAACCTCTTGAACACGGTCGGCATAACCAAAATGCGGAACGCGAAGCTCAACGTTTGCTAACGGACCCAGTTTCCCTCCGTCTTTGCCAGTGAGGGCAATCACGACCAGCCCTTTTTCCCTGGCTGTTTCCGCGGCTCGAAGTACATTCGGAGAATTGCCACTGGTGCTGATGGCCAGCAGTACATCGCCCGTATTCCCCAGCGCTTCGAGATAACGGGAGAAAACAAATTCGTAGCCATAGTCGTTGCTCACACACGAGAGATGGCTGGGATCGGAAATGCAAATGGCAGGGATCGCCTTACGGTCTTCCCGATAGCGGCCCGTCAACTCTTCCGCAAAATGCATAGCGTCACAGTGGGAACCGCCATTGCCGCAAGAGATCACCTTCCCACCGGAACGAACGGCCTCAGCAATGATTTTGGATGCCTGCTCAATCTTTGAGAGTGCCTCCCGATCGTTTAAGAATTGGGTGAGGACTCTGGAAGCTTCTTGTAGTTCAGTGACAATGGCCGGCTTAAAATCCATGCTATTTGGATCCTGTGGCGGTAGAGCTGGGTTGCTTGGTTTCCTGGATGTCGTAGATCTTCGCTTTCAGGGTATTGTTCTCGTGCCGGAATTCTTCCACTTCTTGCCTGGCCCTGATGATGTACCTCCAGGACCAGGCAAAGTCGGTGACGATAAGAATCACTCCGATGAACGACAGGTATTTGAACCACCCCAAATAGCCGTAAAGTGATAACAAGGAAGAAGTATCTTCCGTATCGATGACCAAAGTGAAAATGAATGCCGCCAATTGGTAGGCCCCGAAAATGCTGTAAAAAATTAAGCGGTTTTTTGCCATAGGATCATAATTTTCAGAATTTCAGAATTTTCAGGAATTTCAGCGAAGTACTTTGCGACCCGTTCCGTTCATTCCGAAAATTCAGAAAATTCCGATTAATAACGATAGTATTCCGGCTTGAACGGCCCCTGCACCTCCACGCCAATGTACTTGGCTTGCTCCGGTGAAAGTTCTTCCAATTCGACGCCAATTTTCTTTAAGTGAAGCCTGGCCACTTTTTCATCCAGGTGCTTTGGCAGCATGTATACTTTGTTTTCGTACTGATCCGACCGGGTCCACAATTCGATCTGGGCCAGCGTCTGGTTAGTAAACGAATTCGACATCACGAACGAAGGGTGGCCCATGGCGCAACCCAGATTGACCAGGCGGCCTTCTGCCAACAGGATTACCTCACGGCCATTGCTGAACGTGTATAGATCGACTTGCGGTTTGATCGTGTCCTTTTGCGCGTTCTTGTTTAACCACGCAACATCAATTTCATTGTCAAAGTGGCCGATATTGCAGACGATCGCTTTGTCTTTCATGGCTTGAAAATGACGGTCCCGGATGATCCCGAAATTACCTGTGGCCGTCACTATGATATCCGCCTCTTTCACGGCGTGCTCCATGGTCTTCACGGCGTACCCGTCCATGGCTGCTTGTAGTGCGCAAATAGGATCGATTTCGGTTACCACGACCCGGGCGCCCGCGCCGCGCAAGGAAGCAGCGGAACCCTTACCCACGTCGCCATATCCTGCCACCACGGCAACCTTGCCGGCGATCATCACGTCGGTAGCCCGGCGGATAGCGTCTACACAAGATTCTTTACAACCGTACTTGTTGTCAAATTTTGACTTGGTTACCGAGTCGTTAATATTGATGGCAGGCAGTGGAAGTTTTCCCTGATTCATACGCTCGACCAGTCTATGAACCCCCGTCGTAGTCTCTTCCGAAATACCCCGTATTCCCGTCACAAGTTCGGGGAACCGATCCAATACCATGTTGGTCAGATCGCCACCGTCGTCGAGGATCATATTGAGGGGTTGTCCGCCCTTGAAAGCGTGCAGCGTTTGTTCTATACACCAATCAAATTCCTTTTCGTTCATGCCTTTCCAGGCAAACACAGGAATACCCGACTTGGCAATCGCTGCCGCAGCATGGTCTTGCGTCGAAAAAATGTTACAGGAGGACCACGTTACTTCGGCTCCCAGTTCCACCAGCGTTTCAATCAAAACTGCGGTTTGGATCGTCATATGAAGGCACCCTGCTATTCGTGCCCCTTTCAATGGTTTTTGGGCTCCGAATTCGTGACGAAGGGCCATTAGGCCTGGCATTTCAGCCTCTGCCAACCTGATCTCTTTACGGCCCCATTCGGCCAAAGACAGGTCCTTTACTTTATAGGCGGTTTTTTCTGCTACCATCATGATCTTAACGTTTTTTCAAGGAATTGAGAGGCACAAAAGTACGACAAAGGTTGGAAAAGCAAAGGGGTCTTTTCTGGAAAAATATGGTTTTCAAACTGCCATTGAACTTTTGTCTACCCCTGCCGGTTGAGCTTAAAATCGGATTGCAATGAGAAAAGTCAAAATACGAATTGATGTGGTCTCGGATGTTGTTTGTCCCTGGTGCTATATCGGTATGAGAAGGTTGGAAAAGGCCACGGGTCAGCTTTCCCCACAATTTGATTTTGATATCGAACACATACCCTTTGAGCTTAACCCCGAAATGCCAGAAAAGGGCAGGAACCAAAAGGAATACTTAAGCGCCAAATTCGGAGAGGAGCGTTATCATCAAATTACGGATCACTTAACCCGGATTGCCGCCGAGGAAGGCCTGAAGTTTGACTTCAACCGGCAAATCATTTCACCCAATACAAGGGAGGCGCATCGCCTCATTTGGTTTGCCAAACAAGAAGGCAAATCGAGTGCTGTTACAGAAGCCTTGATGAAAGCTTACTTTGAGGATGGCGTTGATCTTTCCAAAAAAGAGAACCTCGTCAGCATTGCAGTGAAACAAGGATTGGATGAAAAAAAAGTCAAGACGCTATTGGACTCGGAGGAAGGGCTCACGGAAGTGCTGTTCGCAGAACAACTCAATCAACAGCGAGGGATAAGCGGCGTACCGTTTTTTATTATCAACGATCAATTCGGTATTTCAGGGGCACAGCCAACCGAAGTTTTTGTGAAGGCGCTTACCCGGATCGGGACAAACGTCGAGTTGGAACCGAAGTCATGAGTGTTAAGCGGTCCCAACTCGATTCCCCATTTCGCAAATCACTCCCGATAGCTATTAGGACGCAACTCTCAAATCACAATTCAAATAGTGTGGGGATCATTTGCGAATTGGTTTGGTGTAACGGCTCAAGACTATGGAGTCCTGAGTTGAATCCGCCCGGAGACTTGATCCCAGCTCCCACGACCATGTATGTACTATGTACTTAGGACTATGGACTTAAGGCCGTGTGTCACCGCCTGCGAAGCTGCTGAAGTCTTGGTACATCTTCCTTTTTTATCAGGTCTCCTTGCCTGAGTAAAGTTGTCCAAAGGCTCGTGATTCCCTCGTCCATGCGTGTCCAAACCGGTGTAATTACACCTTTGAATGCTGCAACGGCGATGCGATCGGCAAATGGTTTTTCTGCCCCAGGGACAAAAGGAGCCTCACTGATTTTCATTTCGGTGAATTTGATGCCTCCATCCATTGAGTAGGCTACATAAACATCCGTTCTTAAGTCATTGTATGCCCGTCGGTCGTAGTAAACAATGTATAGAATCCCCGTCGCTTCGTCCACAGCGATAGACGGGAGGAATTGATGCCTCCCGATGCTGTCCAGATTGACACGTCGCGGTTGCGTCCACAGGTCGCCGCGATTGGTCGACCGCATAAACCAAATATCCGTGTCATTCTCACCATTGGATTGATCGGCCCAAACCAAATACAGGCTTCCCCGGAAGTAGCTGAGACTATTATCCACCGCCAATACCGGGATAGTGTAACACGGCGGGATGCCCGGGACGTTGAGCTGTCCGCCGGCACCACGCCGTCCAATCGCCAGATCACTGCTTAACCATGTCTTGCCTCCATCGTAAGAGCGATCTAAAAAAAAATTGCCCCGGTTAGACCAGGCGACAAAAAGTTTTCCCTCCGTATTAATTGCCGGCGCTGCTCCTTGCATCGTTTGGGCACCCTCCCGGCAATCGCCGGGTGTTTGGTTGATTTGAAGTGGTTCACTCCACTTTCTTCCGTCGCCGGATGACATACTCAACAGAATGTTGGATTGACAGGTAGAATCTTTTTGACCGGGATGATCCGATCGGGTCCACGTAACATAGAGGGATCCTCTCAGCATGCCGGGGCGTGGTCTGATTTGCTCGGAAGGAGGTTGATAACCGAAGGACGTTTCTGCCTCCCACGTACTTCCGCCATCGGACGAGATGCAACTGACGATCCGGTCTTGCCTGCTTTCGGAAGCATTCTTTCCTCCTGCCGCATGCAAGTAATGAAAGTTCCCTTTGCCATCGCAGATCAGCGCCGGATCCCTATAGCTCCCCCAGGAAGATTCCGGCTTTGAACCCATCCAGGTCCTTCCACCATCCCGGGTGTACAGCGTGTTATCGAGCCCAACACCCACCACCCAGTTGCTGGGGTCTTTGAGGTTAATGGCAACCGTAGGATTGATGACCGGCCCGGTTCCCGAAGACGGGTCCGTCAGTTTGATATTCTTCATTTGTGCCGAGGCGGGAAGGAAGAGAATTGCTCCCATTCCGATGGCGATCGGGATAACCCACCCGGTTTTTCTTATTGCAGAAACCTTTTCCAATCTCACTTATTTTAGTTTTTTCAAAATCTCTACCCAATGATCGTAGCCCGCAGCGTTGAGATGCAAGCCGTCGGTTGTATATTTTGCATCGAGGCGGCTTTCGCTGTCCGAAAATTGGGAGTACAAGTCGACGTAGGTATACTTTAGCCGATCGCCGAATTTCCGGAGTTGCCCATTAATGGTAACAATGTGATCGTCTTTGTTCTTACTGTCAGGGAACTGCGGGAAGGTATTGTTGGTAGGCAGGATGCTTTGAACGAAGACCTTTGTTTTCGGTGATGAATTTCTCATTCTACCGACCATCGAAAAAATATTTTCCATAATGACCTCATCGGGAATGTTTTTGGCAATGTCATTAATTCCAATCAAGAGGAAGAGTTTGGAAGGCTTGCGTTTAACCACTTCCTCCATCCGGCTTAGGATGCCAAAGGTAATATCACCGGAGATTCCTCGGTTCATCACGGTGGAGTCTTTTAATAATTTTTTCCAATTGCCGCCTTCGGTGATGCTGTTGCCGAGAAAAATCACCTTCCCTGTCATCACCGGTTCTTTTTTGAATTTTTCGTGTTGCGCCCGATAATAGTCCGGACTAAAAGGAATCGTGTCCCAGGTGCGTTGCGCGAAAAGGGAACCCGGGAAGAGAAGAAAGACAACGGGTACACAAATCCATTTTATGCACATTTGGTCAAATTTAGTTTAAGACTTGTGATTATTTAAGATTTAAAAATTTAAAATTTAAGATGAGAGGAATACCCCGGCTGAGGCTCCCCACCAATCTTAAATCTTAAATTTTAAATTTTAAATTAATCTCCCCATCTTTTGCCCCGATCCGCCAACCGGCGGAGGACGGCGACGATGGAATCGAAGAAGTACAGCTTGTCTGTTGGAATAGCACTGGTCATCGCCAATATGATCGGGACAGGGGTATTTACCTCGTTGGGCTACCAGGTGGGGCCGATTCCTTCTGGGTTCGCGATCCTCATGCTATGGGCTGTCGGAGGTGTGGTAGCATTATCGGGCGCCTTTACGTATGCAGAGATCGCGACCACGTTAAAAAAATCAGGAGGAGAATACCTTTACCTGGGTAATATTTTTCACCCGGCCCTGGGGTTTGTCGCCGGCTGGATGAGTTTGCTGGTGGGTTTCGCCGGCGCCGTCTCGGCGGTAGCGATCGCTATTGGTGCGTATTCATCCGTCGTGCTGGGGATACCGACCAAAGTCATTGCTGTGGGAGCTATACTGATGGTATCGGCTATCCATTGGTTTGGTGTGAAGACGGGAGGAACGGCGCAAACCATTCTTACGACCACCAAGCTTTTATTGATTGCCTTCTTTTGCATCGCCCCTTTTTTCGTCAGTGAGGATCTGAAGTCCGGATTGAGTTATTGGCCCATCGGCGGCGATTGGGAACTTATTGCCAGTCCTGGCTTTGCCGTTTCCCTGGTCTTTGTAGTCTATGCGTACAGCGGCTGGAATGCGGCAGCGTATGTAGCGGGGAACCTTGAAAACTCAAATAAAAATCTGCCCCGGGCACTGGTCCTGGGTACGCTTACTGTTGTGATAGTGTATTTGTCCTTGAATGCAATGTTCCTGTATTCGGCCACGTTGAGTGAACTCAATGGACAGAATGACATTGGAAATGTCGTGGCGATCAAATTGTTCGGACCCCGGATGGGAGCCGGGTTCTCGATGCTCTTTAGTTTTGCATTACTCTCCACGTTGAGTGCGATGACCATCGCCGGACCAAGGGTCACGGAAGCGATGGGCGAGGACTACCCGATTTTCGTTTCGCTCGCAAACAAGAACCGTTTTGATATGCCCTATATCGCTATCCTGGTGCAAGCCGGCTGGTCCATTTTCCTTGTGCTGGTTAGTAGTTTTAAGGAGATCATTCAATACATTTCGATCAGTCTGTCCATCTTTGCCATGCTGACCGTCCTCGGCGTTTTCATTCTTCGAAGAAATTACCCCAAGAGTAAACGACCGTTTCAATTACCCCTATATCCGTTGCCACCGATCCTCTTTACCCTGTGCACCTGTTGGATGATTTATTACGTGACCAGCGATGATCCAAAGATTATTCTCTATTCCTTTGCAACGATGATTCCGGGATTTATCCTATACTTTGCTGCCTCCAGAAAGAAAATAGCCCGGGAGATCATCCCGGTTGATCCGGTTTCTGAGAAGAAAAGCGGTAAACCGATAATCAAAGGTGGTGATTCCACAGATTTTGAAGACTCAAATTAAATAGCCCACGGTGAAGAATTTATTTCTGTTTCTCAGTATTGTCGCACTTCTCTTTTCCTGTTCAACAAGGCCGGACAAGACTAATCAAGCAAGGTTGGATTCATTGGCCGTCCGGGATTCGATTGCTAAAGCCGACTCCATCAAACGGATCCTGGCTATCCCGAAGGGAGACCCTCGCCTGGATTTCACAGCGCGATTCATCGCCGGGCTTCCGCAGAAAGACGTCAATTCTTTCTCGGCAGCAGAAAAGGATCGCTACTGGAAAGCATTCACGGCTTCGATGGATACCGCCTGGACCAGAATGGATAAGGAGCGCCTTTCGAAAATAAAGCAATGGAAAGCTTCCACCTTTTCAAAATCCATTAACGACACACTCAATCTCTTTTATCCGTTTTCGGGCCCGGATTTTTTGCACGCCTACTATCTATATCCAAAGGCAAAGGTGTACGTCCTGGTTGCCCTGGAGCCCATTGTGGAAGTACAAGCCATGGACTCCATGCCAGCCGTGGACCGCGAAGAATTTCTCGACAGCCTGGGACACTCTCTTCGCGACATTTTCAATAAAAGTTATTTCATTACTAATCACATGCAGAAGGACCTGAAACAAATTAAAGGCGTTCTGCCGCCTTTGTATTTTTTCATTGAACGATCCGGTTTTGAATTGCTGGATCAAAAGTTCATTACCCTCGATAAAGAGGGCAAGGAAAAGGAAGTCAAACCCAAGCAGCTTCACTGGCAAAGAAACCCCGGAGTAAAGCTATCCCTAAGACACCGGGGAACGCAGGAAATCAAGACCGTGTATTATTTCAGCATCAGCATCTCCAACGGAGGCCTGAAAGACCGGCCCGAATTTGAAAAATTTGTGATGGCGCAGGCGCCGTTCAATACGTTTGTCAAATCCGCCTCCTACCTGATGCACATTTCGGCCTTCACCATGATCCGCGATATGATCCTGCAACACACCGAAAGTTTGTTCCAGGACGACACCGGAATTCCGTTCCGCGAATTCAAAAAGCGACTGGACTTGACGTGGCAGTTCTTCGGCGAATACACGAAGCCCGTGAGAGATTTTGGGGATGAAAAATTTCAACCTGACCTTGATTCCGCGTACAAGGCTTCCAGGAACAAGCAAGGATTGCCCTTCAATCTAGGCTACCATTGGGGAACCAAAAAGCAGAATTATATGCTGGTGAAGAAGTCGGGACCCAACGTGAAGGCAGACAAATAGTAAATAGTAAATAGTCGATAGTCTATAGTCTATTGTCCGAAGTCTGGAGTAGGAGACAACAAAGGACTAAACTACAGACTGCTCAAGACCAGCGACTATCGACTATATACTATCGACTATATACTATCGACTATGGACTATCGACTATCGACTCAGGATTTACAAAAACGCTACCTCCTTTGCACCAAAAGTCCGTTCTGTCCCACCCACATTGATTCTTAGTTTTCCTACGCCACTCACGCCGCTAATAATTCCTTCAAACACCTCGTTGCCCGCGGCAAAGAGGTGGATCTGATCCTTTCGATAAAGCAGATCGAGATACCTGTTTTCCAACTCCACATGTTTCCCTTTCTTTAGTGTCAGGTAACAACCCTCCACGGCATGGAGTAACATCTCGAATTCGTCGCGAAGCGAATATTCCTTTCCGGTGATCGTGCCGATGGATTCGGCGTTCGGTTCGTTAAACGATTTTTGATTGATGTTTAGTCCAATTCCCACGATCGAACAGCCGATGGTTTCGCCGTTCAGGTGATTTTCGATCAGAATTCCACACACCTTTTTGTCCTGGACAAGAATATCGTTGGGCCACTTTATCGCTATTGGATTGACAAGGCGGGAAGCGACATACTGGGCGATGCCAACGGATATGGCTTCATTGAGTTGAAACTGATCTTTTGCCTCCAAAAAACCGGGCTTGAGGATCAATGAAAACGTCAGGTTTTTACCCGGCTGAGCCTCCCAGGCATTTCCGCGCTGGCCCCGGCCGGCGGACTGATGATCGGTGATAACTACCGTGCCCTCGGGTGTTTCAACTTTTTGACCCAGTTCGGCGGCCAGCGTATTCGTAGAATGACATTGTGGCACATAAACGAGGTTTTTGCCTGCGAAAAGCGTCCTGGCAGGGATTTTATACACAATATATTTAGTTAGCTTTGCAGGTTGATTTCTCTCAAAGAACGAAGATAGTTAATGGGTAAAAAAAAGAAGCCGGAATCCGAAAAACTCAGCCAGACAATTGTTAAAGGGATGCAGGAAAAGAAGGCGTCGGATATTGTGGTACTGGACTTAAGAAAAGTGAAAAATGGGGTGGCAGACTACTTTATACTTTGTTCGGGAAATTCGGACAAGCAATTGGACGCTATCGCCGACTCTGTCGATGAGGAGGTCTTCAAAACGCTGAACGAGAACCCGTGGTACACAGAAGGAAAAAAGAATAAAGAGTGGATACTTCTCGACTATATTAATGTGGTAGTGCACATCTTCCGAAAGGACCGCCGGCAGTATTATGCCTTGGAAACGTTGTGGGGGGATGCGGAAATCACTGAAATCAATGGCTAGGCTATCCAAGCATTAAAATATACTGAAACCGGCCCTGGCGAACCAAAAGAAGCAAACCACGTTATTCAATTGTAATTTCTAAAGGAAGAATGGCAGACAAAGACAGAAAAGATAAGCTTATACCCCCTCGCGGGCCACGGCCAAACTACCAGATGTGGATCATTCTGGGTTTGGTAGTGATTATCCTCGGGGTTACCCAGTTTTATCGCGCCGGTGATCTGGTGGAGATCCGATCCAGCCGCTTTGAAGATATGGTACAGCGCGGGGACATTAAGAAATTGGTATTGATCAAGAACCAAGAGCTTGTTGAAATTACGCTGAAACCGGAGGCCCTTGCCAATGCGGCCTACAAGCAAGAATTGGAAAAAAACAGTCCAT
>WNFL01367818.1_pt4 | contig 14692 bp, 15 predicted proteins | sample 5400361 | NCBI WGS metagenome assembly WNFL01 (sample SAMN13153351, study PRJNA577476) | soil metagenome | isolation source: 40 cm soil on Douglas fir-dominated hillslope | place: USA:California | collected 2013-09-17
GGTTCTATGCAGCAGACTGCTATCCAGTCCTTGTGGCGTCATCTCCCCGTGATGTACCGCCTCAGAAAATTGTACATATCCCTCGAGCCTGGCGACTGTTCGAGAGCGCTATCCGCACTCGAAAGCTTGGGTTCGGGAAGGGAGATAGCTCTCGGTTTTATGCGCAACCTGGCTCCTGATTTGCTCATTTCTGACAATCCAATTCCTATTCATATATTGGAATTGAGGGTGGGTGCCTCGAATCACCAAGTAGCAACACGACTCGTCCAAAAATGTTCGCAATCCCTTCGTCAACTTCGTTTATTTCTCCAAGATAACACAACCCCCCCTTTGCCATTTCTACCCCACCTCTACGAGTTTTTCGTTCATACGCATCCGCGTGAAATAGGTAATGGACTGGATCTCATGTCGTTCTTTCCATTCCTTGACCAGAATCCGACTATTACTCGCCTTTTATTGGGTTGCGAGTTCACCTTGGCAGTGCAACCTCCACCCAACCTGCTCCCGAACCTCCAGTTCCTTGAAGCCACTCCACCGATCATCGAACGGTTAATTTCTGGGAGACCCGTGAACGATATTGACGCCATATGCCCCCCTCAAGCGTCTCGTTTTCCTGTCGATATCATGCTCCAGCCATTGCGGCAGTCATTTGTTCCCGTGACGACCCTTGCAATCGACGCAGACATCCCTTTGCCTTACGATTCTCTCATCAATATAGTTCGAGCTCTTCCCAAACTGCGCAAATTTACATTGGGGTGGCCCTGGTACGAGGTACGTCAGTTGTTCGAAGGCAGAATGTATTCAGAATTGACTGGAACCAGGCCTTTGTCGCCCTGGAAGGCCTATTAACTGCTCTTGGGAAATGTAAGGACATGGTTCATATCCAAATATTCTCTGTCTACGGTATTCCTTGCGCTCCCGACATCAGGCCTGCATGGTCGAGAGGCAATTTTGTTCAGATGGTACAAAGGGTACAAGAGAACGGCGCAGCTGGTCTCTGGAGTTTTGAACTCGGGGTCAATTTGGCAAATTGGCGAGAAGGTTGTGAGGCGACGCGAGTAGGATGGCCAGACGTTCCATGGCAGCCAGCACTCAAAGGCGAATGGCGATTTGACCTTCGTGGGTCATCTTCAAACTCCGATATGCCGATATACACCTAGGATGCTTCAAAATAGATTGACGCTCTTGCCTGGTTTTTAACATGTGAGGTAGAGATTAATTTTAGCTACGGTGTTTGGCTTAGGCCCTGTCATTTGTGTTACTTGTTCTCCCGCGTATTCACTGGCTATTTCCATTTTGTGCCCAATGTACTTCATTCAATATGGATTCAAAGCTCAAAACTCCAGCACTTCATGCAGGTATTGAATTTGAGCGGTCATATTGCAGTGCATTCCAATCCACCGATGTTCTGGTTACCCAGAGATCTCTCAGGTTCTCTAGACGGCGTAAATTATCAATAAAATCCCAGAGGTGGGTCCCTTGCCGGGATGCAAAGACGGTGGGGGAGTCTGGGATTGCAGTATCGATCTGGAGACAAAGAAATCTGATCTTAAACCCATACCACAGCCACACGCATAGGCCAATGGTCGCACGACTACCCTTCGAAATCGTTGATCATATCGTCGGGTACCTTGATGTCGAAGATGTTCGCTCGATCGCACGCGTTTGCTCCGCGTTTCGGCTTCCCGCTCAAATTCGGCTCTTCAGCTCCATAGACATAGCATCAAGTCCCTCCAAGGCATATCCCGGCCGCATCGAGTCGATTCTATCCTCCCCGCATTTGCTGCAATACTCATCACGTCTCCTGGTTCAATGCATTGGTTCGATGCAGCAGAATTCTATCCAGTCCTTGTGGCCTCACCTCCCCGTGATGTACCGTCTCAGAAATATGTACATATACCTCGGGCCTGGCGACTGTTCAAGAGCCCTATCCGCGCTCGAAAGCTTGGGTTCGGGGAGGGAGATAGCTCTCGATTTTAGGCGCAATCTGGCTCCTAATTTGCTCATTTCTGATAATCCACTTCCTATTCATACATTGGAATTGAGGGTGGACACCTCGAATCACCAAGTAGCGACACGACTCGTCCAAAAATGTTCGCAATCCCTTCGTCGGCTTCGTTTGATTCTCCGAGACAATACAACCCCCCCCTTGCCATTTCTACCCCACCTCTACGAGTTTTTCGTTTATACGCATCTGCATGAAAAAGGCAAGGAACTAGATCTTATGTCCTTATTTCCATTCCTTGACCAGCATCCGACTATTACTCGCCTTTTATTGGGCAACGAGTTCACCTTGGCAGTGCAACCTCCACCCAACCTGCTCCCGAACCTCCAGTTCCTTGGAGCCACTCCACCGATCATCGACCGGCTAATTCTTGGGAGACCCGTGAACGATATTGACGCCATATGCCCCTCTCAAGCGTCTCGTTTTCCCGTCGATATCATGCTCCAGCCATTGCGGCAGTCATTTGTTCCCGTGACGACCCTTGCAATCGACGCAGACATCTATTTCCCTTACGATGATCTCATCAATATACTTCGAGCTCTTCCCAAACTTCGCAAATTTACATTGCGGTGGTCCTGGCACGAGGTACGTCGGTTGTCCGAAGGCAGAAGGTATTCAAAATTGATTGGGACCAGGTTTCTGTCGGCCTGGAAGGCCTATTAACTGCTCTTGGGGGATGCGAGGATATGGTTCATATCCGGGTATACCTTTCATTCTATAGCACTCCTCGCGACTGTGTCAGGCCTTTGTGGTCGAGAGGCAATTTCGTTCAGATGGTACAAAGGGTACAAGAGAACGGTGCAGCTGGTCTCTGGAGTCTTGAACTGCGAGCCAATATGTCACATCGGCGAGAAGGATGTGAGGCGACGCGAGTAGGATGGTTAGACGTTCCATGGCAGTCGACACTCAGAGGTGAATGGAAATTCGACCTTTGTGGGTCATCTTCAGACTCCGATATGCCAATATCCGCCTAGGATGCTTCAGTGGAGACTGAAATAGGTAGACGATTTTGTTTGGTTCCTAACACGTGAGGTAGACATTGGCTTTAATTACAGTGTATGGCTATGTCTTGTCATTTGTGCTGCCTGTTCTCTGCGTATTCGCTGGCTATTTCCATTTTGTGCCCAAATTACTTCATTCAAGATGGATTCAAAGCTCAAAGCTCCAGTACTTCATGTAGGTATGGAGCTTTGAGCGGTCACATTGCAGTGTGTTCCAATCCACCAAAGTTTTGGCTACCCAGATATCTCTCAGGCTCTCTAGACGGCGTAAATTATACAATAAAATGTCAAAGGTGAGTCCCCTGCTGGGGTGCAAAGACGGTCTGGGATTGCAGCAACGGTCTGGAGACAAAGAATCCGATCTCAAACCCGCACCACAACCACACGCATAGGCAAATGCTTGCACAATTACCCCTCGAAATCGTTGATCATATCCTCGGATACCTTGATTTCGAAGGTGTTCGCTCAATCGCACGCGTTTGCTCCGCATTTCGGCTGCCCGCTCAACTTCGGCTCTTCAAAAATATACGAATATTACCCTACAATGCTTGTCCTGACCATACCGAGTCAATAATATCTTCCCCGCATTTGCTGCAATACACATCACGCCTCGTGGTTCAATGCTTTAATCCCAGACAGTATATTTCTGTCCATTCCTTGTGGCCCCGTCTCCCCATGATGCAGCGCCTTACCAGGGTGGAGATTTCCGTCGATCCTATCGGCTGTTCGAGAGCGCTATCCGCACTGGAAAGCTTGGGTTCGAGGAGGGAGATAGCTCTCGTCTTTAGGCGCAAGCTGGCTCCTGATTTGCTCATTTCTGATAACCCACTTCCTGTTCATACATTGGAATTGAAGGTGGACGCCTCGAATCACCCAGTAGCAACACGGCTCGTCCAAAAATGTTCGCAATCCCTTCGTCAGCTTCGTTTATTACTCCTAGATAACTCAACCCCCCCTTTACCTTTTCTACCCTACCTCAACGAGTTTTCCGTCGATACGTATCTGAAGGAAACAAGTGATAATCCGGACCTCATCTCGTTGTTTCCATTCCTTTACCAGCATCCGACTATTACTCGTATTTCTCTTAGTTCCAGTTTTACCTTAGCAGTACAACCTCCACCCAACCTGCTCCCGAACCTGCAGTTCCTTGGAGCAAGTCCTCGGGTCATCGAGCGCCTAATTCCTGAGAGACCTGTGAACCGTATTCGCGCCGAATACGTCTCAAATTTTGCAGATGACTTTCCCTGCGATATCGTGCTCCGGTCATTGCGGCAGCCATTTGTCTCCGTGACAACCTTTGCAATCAAAACAGACGTTTATCTGCCTAACGATCTTCTCATCAATACCGTCCAAGCTCTTCCAAAACTTCGCCATTTTACTGTTTACTGGCCTTGTTACGAGGTACGTACGCCAGTTGTAACGAGGCAGAAGATATTCAGAATTGACTGGAAACAGGTTTCTGTCGCCTTGCAAGGCCTGTTACCTGCTCTGGGGAAATGCAAGGACTTGGTTCATATCCGACTATACCCCTCAAAGATTCATATTTCTCCCGTGCCTTCATGGTCGAGAGACCATTTCGTTCAGATGGTACAAAGGGTACAAGAGAACGGCGCAGCTGGTCTCTGGAGTTTTGCACTCAATGCTAATCTGTCAGCTCACCAAGGAGGTTGTGAGGCGATACGAGTGGGATGGTTAGACGTTCCACAGCAGCCGACACTCAGAGGTGAATGGCGGTTTTACAAACAGGGGGTATCCTCATTCTCATTCTCCGATGTGCCGATGTCCGCCTAGGATGCTTCAGTGGAGACTGAAATAGGTGGATGCTCTTGCCTGGTTTTATTATGTGAGGTAGAGATTGGTTTTAATTGCAGTGTATGGCTTCGATCCTGTCATCTGTGTTGCCTGTTCTCACTGGTTGGTTCCCTTTTGGCCCAAATGACTTCATTCGAGATGGATTCAAACGCTCAAACCTCAAGGACTTTATGCAGGCCGATCACATTACAGTGCAATCCAAAGCGCTACCCAGACTGCATAGGCAAGGGAGATCGGGGAAAACACAATTGATCTTGACTGTATCTCACATACTATGACTCACTTTTGGTGATAGCCATAGCATTCTGGCCACAGAGGTGCCTTCCCAGGTAAGCTTCCTCTGGTACATGCTCAGCAACGTACCCTCCGCTCCTTAGAAGACAGTTGTGGCACAAGGCTCAGCGCATCCTCACAAGAACTGTTTCAACGTCTCGAGTAAGATTAGGGGACTACCAAACATTCACAACATTCTAAAGGATTTGGGACTCTAAGGGTTCGCGAAAGGGGTTAGGAACTATCTCCAGAAATAGCACGTGGTGGTAACGGGACGGAAAATGGTAAAATAGTAATACAAGGAGAGCTGGGCAGTCCACAATCTGATAGCGGAAAGCTCCACCCCGCTCTTAATCAGCGCAGTCCTCAAATAAACATCGGCCCAGGCCCATCACCAACCTCGAGCTCACTGTCCCATTGCGGCACGGGTCCCACTGCACCTCCCAGACCCCCGACGGCCGAGAACAACTCCGTCCTGACCAATCCCCCTGAAGCCAAGCCTCCCACGGCGCCACCGATCATCGACGCCTTCTTCACCGCACGCTCCCTATCCGCAAGAAGACGCGCAAGTGGGATTCCTTCAGATGTGCTATGCGCCGTCTCGAGTTCCAACGCGGGCCCTCCAGGATGCTGAGGTTGGGGGTAGATATGGTTGTTGTGCAGAGGAGACCGAGCCTGGGAGGCAGGCGAGTCCGAAGAGAGAATAATACAGTGGCCTTTACTGCTGCCCGACTCGTTAGTAGCGGTCGTCGAGGTGGTTGTGTGGGACGTTGCACGGGACATCGATCTTACATCACCCTGTGGTTGGGTTCCTTGTGTCTCCAGGTCTTCTACGGGTGACCCAACTGCCCAGGGTGCGTACCCAGGCTTCAACGGTCTTGTCAGGCGGGCAAGGACGGCATCGAGTTCGCCCCAGTGTCGGCGATCCGTGGCGAACTTGCGGTGTTTCTTCTGAATGATGTGCTGCACGTCATACAGGACGTTAGCGTAGCCACAGAGAAGGGAAACGGCGACACACCTCATCGTAATCCTCAAAGCTGATTCTACAACACTCGCAATACCCTGCCTTCTTTTCCTTCTCCACTTTCTCCACTTCTCCTCTTAAGTTCATCGCGCTTTTTACCCTCCTCAGGTCACCAACACGGCGGTTCATCGTCACCTGAGGCCTCGCGTGGCGCATCCCACCCGGAAGTACGGTCCCCGACCCAGTGAGGCGGGAGAGAGACACAGACGTAGAAAGGAGACTCGTCTCAGTGGTCGGCAGTGCGGTACTATTCCCAGAGACGAGGTATCCAGATGCCATCCTCTCCCCTACGGTATCCGTCTCCTGCGCGAATATGAACGAACGCTCTCGAGAGTTTGTGGTCGTGGTCGCGGTGTTGGCATTGAAGCCCTCCAGTTCACCCGCGGTGCGCAGATTATTCAAGCTTGCAGTTCGTCGGAGGTCGTCGCGCCTCTTCAACGCCCTGAGCTCACGGATACTCGCCACACGCTGCGAGTTGTTGTTCTCTTCCCGCTCTGCGAAAATCCGTTCTTTGCCTGCTGTCTTGGGGCTGTATGCCTGGAAGGGATTCCGCATACGCGGATCGAGGTGCAACACAGGCCACTCAGCCGCCACTCCCGGACGTGGAGGCTTGAACTCCATCCGCCCAATGGGTTGGTGTTCTCCCGTGATGTCTTCGATGAGGAGGAAGTACGAGCCTTTCTTAAAGTACGTATAGTCGTGTCGCCGCTCGCGAGGGTCACGTTCCAAGGTTGCACCAGCAGCCTTTTCGGTTGCGAGGAGGTGGGTTAGGGTTAAGTTTGGTGTGCGTCGTGGAGCTTGAGTGGTCGGACGTGCGAGGACGCGATCCAGGACGGATTCAAGTTCTGTAATGACATATGTTAGGGTGTGAAGACAGTGACAAGATATAGCGCGAACTGTTGATATCCCAGATTTTGATGCCCCACTCTTTGGCGCGAGCAAGCGGGTCGTATTTCCTGCAAGCAGGTCAGCATACAACATCACATCAGGTTTACCCATTAACCAGAAACATACTTCTGCAAATCGATAGGACTACGTAGTGTCCCCCCTTGCTTGGGAATTTCAAGAATCCTGGTAGTTTGGGCCTTGTTTTCATTGTTGATGCGCGACGCAGTGATGAAATGTGTGCAATTCTTCGACAGGAACTCTTCAACAGTCTATAAGGGATGGATAAGTCCACCTCTATTCGCGTCGCGTCGGTTCGGACATACCCCATTAAGTTCGAGAATCTTGCGAGCGGCTGAGGCGGCAGCAGCCTGGGGAACGGCCTCGAAGTAAAACTTCCACGAGGGAAATGCGCGTCCATATTTGATGCGAAACTCTTCCTCCGCCGCTGCCTTTTCGGCTTTGGACCGTTTCGCCGGTTTCGTCGCCGGACTGAGGGACGGTTTGGACGTTGTCGACGCGCGCGAGGTGATTTCTTTTCCTATTCCACTTGTTGCTGTAACGTGTTCCTTTTTTAGCCGTTTGAGTGCTGGATGAGCAACCACAGGAGCAGTGGGGAGGGACGGGTCTGGAGATCGGGGTCGCTTGTTGGAATTCGGATTCGATACTGCGCGCAGCATGTTGGGAGAGTTGATAAGTCTTGAATGGCTTGCGAGCGGCCGTCGCAGCGGAGGATATCCGTTTGCCGTTGCCGTCACTGTTGTTTTCGCGCTCATTGTTACTGGTGACGCTATAAGATTATTTGGACGTGTTGTGGAAAGCTGAAGACGCGTTAAAGTCGTGTCGTATGGCGAACGCGAAGCAACCGAGGTTGTGGACAAGCTCCAAGGTGGTCGGGCGGAGTCGGAGTTTAAATCAAGCACACGTGCTTCAGGGGCGCGCCACCCAAACTCTCCAAGCTATTTCAGGTAATGATACAAGTAGATTGTGACGCAAGAAGAAAATATGCTGCCTAAAATGTAAGGCATAATCCTAAACTCGCTCTTTAAAGCTCCTCATCCCCGCTCTTGAAAACCTTCTCAATAGTCCCAGGCGCGAGTCGATACCCGTTGTTCTGGAACACTTTAGATCGGAGGAACGAATTCGTATCGTAAATCTCGTGTTCCTTCGCCTACACGTGCCATAAATCTTTAACCGGTCCCTGCCCAGTCCGCAACTGATGCGCTCGCACTTTTTCGCGGACTAGCTGCCCAAGTAAGAACGCGAGCAACTCGTCGTGATCCTTCGCAATAGATAGATACTTGCGGAACCCCTGTGCACGTAACCCGTACTCAAGTCAGTGCCCATCAAACAAACCCCCAACATAACAAAAACAAAAAAAACACCCACCCGCTCCAAACTCCTCTTCACACTCAACTTCTGCGCACTAACAAAGCTCCCGATAGCAACCGAAATAGCCAGATCCACATCATCGGTGCGAACATACTCCCGCAGATGCATCTTCGCGCTCGCTTCGGCCATCCGAATCATGCTCTCTAGATGACGGACGGTGATGGGGAATGATCCCGTCGCAAGTGACTCGCGACGTAGATCGGCGAATAGGCGTGACAACTTCTCGCGGTCAAGGTCGTGCAGCTTTGGATGAATCTTGTCCCGTGCGTACATGATGTACTTGCGGAGGGTGTCTTGTGGGATGATCTATCTACCGTATCAGTATCTGTGCTGATACTCCACGCATGTACAAGACAGAGCAGGTAAGGAGAAAGAGAAGGACGCACATCCTCATCCACAGAGGTAGCAATCTGCAACTCCTCCTTCTCTGGATCGAATTTCGGATGACTCCTTAGATGACTTCCCACCACAAACCTTGCCAGTAACTCATCCGCCACGGGGTCCACAGTGTCTTTCACAACGCAAAGCACGTCGAACCGACTCAAAATCGGCTCGGTAAGCTCGACGTTCTGCGCAAACGGTATAGTCGGATTATACTTCCCGCGGACAGGGTTGGCAGCGGCGATGATGGCACAGCGCGCCTGGAGGGTGGTGATGATACCAGCCTTGGAGATCGATATTGTCTGCTGTTCCATCGCCTCGTGTATAGACGTCCGGTCCGAGTCGTTCATCTTGTCGAACTCGTCGATGAGGCACACCCCTTTATCTGCCAGTACAAGCGCACCACCCTCAAGCGTCCACTCGCGCGTTACGGGGTCTTTACGCACACTCGCTGTGAGACCGACAGCCGACGCGCCCTGCCCAGTAGTGTACACCGCTCGATGGGCTGTCTTCTCCACATACTTCAGGAACTGGCTCTTCGCCGTACCCGGATCACCGAGTAGAAGGACGTTGATATCTCCTCTGATGCGGTGCTTACCCCCAATGTCCTTCGATACGCCCGCAAAGAGCGAGAGCGCAATGGCTGTCTTGATGTTTTCGTGTCCATAAATCGAAGGGGCGATGCTTTTTATGATCCGCTTCGCGATGCGCTCGTCCTTGGACAACTGTCGGATCTGTCGCTCGTCTTCTTCATCGAGGCGGAACGCCGCGAAGATGTCTTCTTTTTTGTTTACGTGATTTGCTTCAAGCACCGTGGAAAACACCGGGAAGCCGTTCTTTGTATTTAATGCTGCATCAAAGTTGTTACGGTAGATACCAGTTACTTCCTGTTAACACGATTAGTCCAGCATCATATGCAAAGGATTAAAGGACGTACGATTTCCTCCCCAGGCTTGGCGGAATCGATCAAGTCCCACAACAAGACGACCTCGCGATGCCTCGGTAGTCGTCCGGCAGGTACACTTCCCGGGCTCTCCTGCAGGGTCATGCGCTGATAATTTCGGTACACAGTCTGCTCCGAGTTGACCTGGAACGGACCCTTGCTCTGACAATGTGGACAAAAACTGATCTTCACCTCTCTCGTGGTATCCTGGTAAAATGGCCCAAGGACAGCTTTACATTTGACACAGTCAAATTTGACGTATTTGAGTTGTGGAAACACGCCGGAGCGTCGGGTGATGACACCCGAGACGCGCACGAGAGAGTTGAGATGCGAACGACGGAGGTCGCGTAGGGTTGCGACTTTTGGGAGCTCGGTGATCCGGACGTGGATCTCAGAGTGGATGCGCTCATATGAGGGGTAGTAGAGGAGGATCGCTTCGAGGGCGACTGTGTCGAAGATGTTCAGCATTGCCGAGGGACAATTGGCGAGGAAGTAGGCGAGAATCGCTTTTGAGTCGGTGAGGTGGAGATAGGACACTTCGAGGGATTCGGCATTGTCTGTGGAGTGTTTGTATATCGGTTGTCGAATTCAGGACGGTACTCACTTTCTCCAAGAGTCTTGATACGCTGTCCGTACACGCTGTTGCCGTGTTCATCGGCATAGCTGAGCAAGAAGCGGTGGAAATGTTTCTCGATAGAGCGACGGACGCTCTCAGTTGCAATCCACTCAGCAATAGAATTCGCCTTAACGTCACTCAAATCTTCAAGTGGTATTTCCTGCTCAAAACCGTAAGTCCGATCGAGTGTCAGAATTTCCGAGTGACCTACATCGTCGATACCCTCGGCGTCGTCCCGATCGCGTCGTTCATCATACTGTCTCCTTACACGCGGTTTTGTACCAGCGAGAAGACCGCCAGCAGGATCGTCCTCTTCCTCGAGGTCCTCATCATCGTCCGAAAGCATGCCAGGCATGCGGTTCCGCCGCGCAGCACGACGACCTTCTCTCCGACCTTCCCTTGCATCACGTCGTCGCATGAACGCTTCGGCAGCACGGCGCTGGGCGGCTGTGGTTGCTTCGACGTCGGCATCGTCGATATCCTGCTCCGAGTAATGATCCAGGCGGTTGTCGGCAGAATAATCTCTGTATAAGTTTATAGGGTTCACAGTATCAGCAAATGGCCGTAATATGCGTGTTATACTCGCTTTTCTAAGGTCTCGCCATAAAGATCCTCGCCGTCGTCGTCTTCTCCTTCCTGGAGATCCTGAACTTGGTCTCGTTCGTCAATCCCACTCTCATCTGGATCAGAGAATCGTGGAGGAGAGGATGGAGGGAGCGATGATGGAGCCTGCGGTGAGCTGTGCCGCCGAACAACAGGTGTTGGGCGGGTCGTCGATGGCGATCGCGGTCGTTTTGCTCTGCGTGGAGGAGTCGGTGAGGACTGCGTAGTCCGTCAGCACCGCCGAGAGTGTCGACGACGGTATATTCCCTTACCATTTTCACTTTCTTGGCTGATGGCAAATAAAGGCTAAAGGCAAGAAAGCAACCAGCGCGTCAACTCCGACTGCCGGCGCGACGACGCGACGACGACGCGTCGGGGCCATTATCCGTCACCAGCGTCTCCGGTCAAGTAGCCTATATTAAAAACAAAACCGATGACGCGTCATCAACAGACAACATTCCCAGGCCAGATCAAGCCAAACAGTCAAACACGTGCAACGGCGGAAAGAGCATTCCAAGGGATATTTCACAGCCCCTTTCTGCTATCTTTATTGCATCGGGCATTGATTGAGGTACAGAGGATCGATCCAGCTCAGATCGGTGCCAAGGACAGTACTGAAAATCCAATATTTCGTCAGCTACGAATCAAACTATGATGAATGATGTCTTCACTTGATGTTAACGGGTGCGGTCATATTCTGAGCCCATTTGACCCTCTGCGCCTGCGCAGCGCCGGGACTCGAAGGATCGTCAAGCCAAAGCACTTCATGCATTCAACGATCGCACTCACCCACTATTCTGATATTCTCCATAGTACGTGTGGTTGATATGTGGATCTGAGTCTACCCAGATCGACCACCCCGCTGGATTGACATTTGAGTCCAGCCAGCTATATTGAAAGACCACTCGTGCATAGTTCCTAGTTCCCCCTTAGTGATGAGGTATACAAGCCAATAAAGCTGGATGTACCTCCATGGTCGGCCGAGGTACGTCGACCCCACACCAGTTACCTTCGAATGGTCGATGATATACCAGTTGGCATCGTCCGTCTGACGACCACTTGCAGTCAAAGCCCCGCTGTCCACCTATAAAGGATGTGGGTCAGTCCCGGCTAAACACCACAATTGAAGGACCCCACTGTCTCGAGTACACTTTCCGTGATCCATATCGAGGCTTGCATACCAAAGATAAAATCAACGCTACCTCGGATAAGCGAGTTGGTATAGAACTGAGTCCCCTATTTTGGGGGGTCAGCACGGCCTCCACTCCAGCAGCACGAGAGTCCAACAGCACCTTGCTCGCTAAAAGTGTGTCTTGCCATCCACTTATCACGCTCCCATATACACCGAATTTCCCTTCGCTTGCACTGAGAGCAATTGCTTGCGCTTGTTGAACCGGCTTGCCGTATGTATTCTCGATGTTGAGGTTGTATACTGTGAATCAATTCAGAGCTAAAATACGATATGCCGGTAATGCTAAGTGCTTACGCCGTGTTCCAGTAGCTCCTTGAAGAACCCTCACGGTCCCACTCAGATCATTGCTCCCCGCTATGCTTGCAGGCATATTCCGGCTGATCGTCACCGTGTTCCCAACTGCTGTCTAGATTGATACTAATACCAACTGAGTTGTAATAGACGACGTACGGTAGGTCCAAGGAGTGAGCGTCTGCCCGTATATGTGCACATTCGGTCGACTGATAACGACCTGCTCAGTGTAATTGCCCGGGTATATGTAGTACACATTGCTTGAGGTGTCGAGGAGTGCCGCACTAATGCTGGTGTAATCGCCATGACCATCTTGGCTGACTGGTTGAAGTGAAGTCCGTGATTCGACTCTCGGTGGTGGGTAATGTGCTCACCAGTGGTGGCACCAGAGGGAAGTGGGATAGGAAGGCACTATCATCACATCCAATATCAGTCCCCTCGTGGTAGCAGATCTCGTGTCTACCGACGCACACTCCAGACATCTGCAGAAAGGTTAGATGTGGAAGTTGAAAGTTGATATGATGATACGCACTGTCCATAACCTTGTAACAAGTATTACCCTTTGGGCAAACCCCGCACGCACGATAGTTAGTCCATCCGCATTTACCTGCTCGCCATCTCGTCAGCGATATAGCCAGGGAGGAGCAACCTATAAATGTACCTTCGGACCAAATGATAGCTCCAGCACCCTGTAAGGCTATCGCAAGACCAGCGGTAATAGCGTACTTCATTTTTTCCAGTCTAAATCTAGAGTGCGTACCGCACAGAAAAATTCTAAACCGTCCTATTCGGTACCACCTTGTTAAATAACAGCAACATTCCAACCCCGGGAGGGTGGAGATCGGGAAATTTCGGCGCCCAGCATAGCAATGGTTGCTGTGTTCGCTTCTTTGAACAACCGATCGACGTGACACAACTCCAGTGTTTTTGAATTCTGCTATGCCACGGACTAATGTTATTCTGTTATAATCATTGTTAAAATTTCCCCGAATCCGATAATACAACGCAAATAATCGTGTTTTTGGGCCCGCTATAAACATGTAAGGATGCAAGACGAGGAATCAAGACCATCATACCTGAGACCTTGCCATGTGAAACCCAGGGACACCGTATATGAAAAACTGGGCATGTGATCCTGCCCTGAGGCTCATACATTCCGACAATCGGACAATCATGGTCTCTAGTTCCGAATACACCCCTTATCTCTGGTATTTGAAGATTATTTTGAAAACGAGGAGCGACAAGGAAAAGGCCGAGAGCCGCAGTCGGCTTCTTGCGTTCGATGACCCATGTTTAACCTGCGAATACAGGAAAAAAGTTGAAAGTTCGTAGGAGTTCTCATGATAATATCCATACTACATTACACAAAACTGTACTCATCTTCATGGTAGTGTCATGGTAGTGCCCTGAAGTTTTCGAGGCTGTTGACAAGACGAAGCGTTTGGGGAAGCCTGTTGGTTATTGTGATTCTCGCCACATGTTATTAATGTGCTTGTCGCCGCACGACGTAAAGCGATGCCTCCCGAGTGGCCGCAGGCCACATCTCTTAGTCGCTATTTTCGTTAGCTGCACTCGCTTGCTGGCCCTTTGGTACTGCTACATAGTTATTCGACCGCGTGTATATAAGATAACCGCGCACGAGTCCGGGGAGATCTCTTATGGTTTCTCCTCTCGCTCACGCGCAGTCGCTAGTTTAACATGGACCGCGATCATCTCCGCCATGTGCGAGTGTGGAGTGAGAATCAAAGTGTCTGTCAAGCGTGGGTGGTCGGGTGGTTCTTAAAGCTTCCTGCCACCCGGTCGCGAGAAGAACTCGTTGACAGTATTCCATAATCGAACACGACATTGATTGTAAGGTTGTCAGAACACAGCGGTTCCACACTGGAGCAGCGCGCCGAAGTGACGATGAGTCCAACTCGCATCTCATCAACTTAACAGACAGGCAGCAGTGTACTAAATACAAGGCAGTGCAAATCCTGGCGAAAGTGCAAACTAGGTGAGCAATCAAGTTCAGGAAATGGCGAGAGAAATGTAGATACCGGGTTGCCCCACACGCCCCGAGCGCTTTGACCCAGCCGAGCTATCCCGTCACGCTAGCTGAGAGGCGGAGCGAGGCGCGCCGTCGAAATATTCACAAGCTCAAGGCAAAGAGGAGCCACCCTCGTGAGTGGCAGGTGGTACCTCAACTTTGGAACCTATCCCGAACTTCTGATGCCAAAAGAGCTAGGGCTATGGTGCATCGTGCCCGGCCTATGCCGCTCCTCGGTTTTCCAT
>WNFL01040026.1_pt1 | contig 14690 bp, 10 predicted proteins | sample 5400361 | NCBI WGS metagenome assembly WNFL01 (sample SAMN13153351, study PRJNA577476) | soil metagenome | isolation source: 40 cm soil on Douglas fir-dominated hillslope | place: USA:California | collected 2013-09-17
AATCCCCTCTTCTCGTACCCTATCTAATTCAGACCTTCACTAATCCATTCTATATCACTCATACCAATACTACGCATTTGAGTAATTTACAGTGCCATGATCCGACCAGTGTGCTCACCCCAATTTACGGATTCTTTACGTTGGAGAGTTCCGGTCGAGGACTCCTGGAGGCAGGGCATAGGGAAGGGTATAGAACAAGCGACACGATATCCGATAATACAGAGGTCAAAACGTTGAGTCAGCTCAACCAGATCCAGGTCGACTTTCCAGGTCGGAATGATTTGAAGGATGCGGGGACTATAAGCATCCGGGATACAAAGGGTCAGGATGGTTTCAAGCGGAGTTGCGACTGCTCAACCTCACCTGACGTCGAACCATAAGAAATACCCATTCAGATTTACTTGAGGGGGCTCCAGCTCAGTGGTGTCATGATGAACGTATCCATGAGATCAACCAGGCGGGCTGTCTTGACCACTGTCTCGGGCCACCCTTGCTGACTCCAGGCGCGTTCACGCATCTCACGACGGTGGTCGAGGGGACTGCAGGGTGAGGAATTAATTCCTGGAGGATTAAGAACAAAGAGGAGGCTAACTTGTATTGCCAAATATGATGTACTTGATGCAGTCTCCCCACTTGGCTGAACCATGCACCTACTGGCGCAATCACTTTCTTCCTTGCTTCTATACCAATTCTCCTGCAGATATGTGAATGAGTATTCACGGATACTCTTGCCAGGATAGCGAAAGTATATTGCGTGTGCTTAATACTCACCATGCATTCTCCCATTCAAGGAGAGATCCCGGCTTGAGAGAATAGCTTCGCAGCTCGAAGATGCCACCCTCGTCATGCGGGGGAGAGGAAGGGAAGAACGCAAACTCCTGGCATAGCTGTGAGGACCGCGAAATTAAATATGGGCGAATTGCATTGAGTGCTTCCTGATGTTCCCGTTGCTCTTGAATAAGTTTGATCGATTGATCGTAGCCGGAGTAGTTCTCGAACTCGAGAACATGCACTATAGGTACCAATACATGGCGTTAGCATATATCTGGGACTCCGGCGAGTCGACGCAATGATGGTGAAGTTTTTGGGGACGCACAGAAGGTGTCAAGCTCGGGACCGACAGTGGTTTCCCAACTCCCTGTCAGCTTGACATGCAGTTCGGGATCGTTAATGAGGCCTGTGTAGTATTTCTCTCTGTAAAACTCAAGAATAAACACAACATAGCATATGGGCGTGATGCACGCGACATGCGACATACGCAGCCTTCTTGTACTCGGTGGTTTGATTTGGGTTGACCTTATGTTCTGTTGATGTGCGTCAACGATCTGTGGCTACGAGCTGGCCGTGACAAGGTGGCGTCGAGAGAACGGAAGGTGGGGATGGGGGACTCACTTTCAAAGGCATGGATGTATTTTCCTCGAGCAATGAGCTTGCTGTGTTGTTGCATATCCAACTCGCCGGCTTTCTTGGCCTCTGGCGAACCATGGAGGATAGTCTGCGCGAACCCCGCTCAGCGAGACGGGCGGGAGGGAGACTGGCGGCAACTTACTTGGATAATGGATCTCGAGTGCTGTGGAGCGAGAAACTGGACATTGCGGGCGGCGTACCGAGCAAGGAACGGCATGCTGGACGGATGCAGGGCCAACCTTGGAACCCCCCTCGATAGAGGTATGCAGCAGCTCGTCGACAACGATGAGGCCAGTATGCAACACTTAGGTATTCTCTCATATATTGACGAGAATATTCCATAGTTTCTGAAGAGGTTGGCCGCTTTATTCGAATCGACGGGAACCAATGGAGGAACCACAGTCTGGTTGACACATAAGCGGTGTAGGTATTGTGGCCATCGAACATCCCTGCATGTATGTTAATCTTTTCTGCAGTTCGACATGAAGAAGACGTAGAAATGAAGAGTCCAGAAGGGGAGCAAACCACAGACGACCGCGAATACCCTGTCCAATTACGAGCCACAAATGGGAAGGATATCAACATATCGACGAGAGTTAGTTCATGCCCCCGATCTTTCCCCGTCGTATCTAACAGTGCGTATAGGTTCTTCCATCCACCCTTCATACCTTTCATGCCGCCTATGGCGCGTTGCTAAAACAATCTTTCACCGCTCTGAAGAAGCGCGATAAGAAGAAAGAGAAGCAACGAGCGGAAGAACTCGCGGCACGACGAAAGAAATTGTATGAAAACCCGATAAAGGTCGTTGGCCCGAAACGAGGAAAGGGACGACGAAAGAGACAACGTTTACAGGGGGCTGCGTTAAAGCAAGAAGAAGCAAAGAAGAAGTTGGAGAAGAAAGAGGCCCAAAAGGCCAAGGCCGCGTAGGTGAGTGTAGTATGTCTTGGCTCTTGGAGGAGAGCCGGTACTGACCAAGATAGTAGGACATCATCTCGTGTATCTCGTCGATTTGCCATTCATGCAGCGATTGAAAACTCACTCAGACAGCCACTCTCGTTGCACCTGACCAGAGAGTGAATGGCCGACAAGCTCCGGCTGTAAAGGTGGCTTCAATATAAATCAAATAACTGCCCACCTTTGCGTCCTTGGCCCGATTCCCCACGCACGTCGCAAGTGCGTTTCTTTCGTTCACTCAAATGTTCATAAACGGTCACTCAGCGCTCCGTATTCGAGTGGATACCGCGTCCACGTATTAAATTTACTTCCCACACAACCCGGCAACTCAATTTGCTCGCTCCTCCGTGCCACACTGAACACCCGTCGATCCTCCTCGGTCTTCAAATCTTGTAACGCGGGGGAGAACGCTTGCAGACCTATTTCCGAGGACAAAGTCAATCGTAGAACAGATGGTGTCTTCCTTTGGTAAGAACCCGTCTCGGAAATACGACCTGATTGCCTGCTGGAAGCAGACCGGGGTGGCGGTGAGTAAACAATGCTGAAAAGAAAAAGGTGATCAGCTGAGGGCGATAGAGGGTACTCCAATTCCTAAAGCTCATGGAGTCTTGAGTGAGGATCGCGGCACCTTTGAATCTTTTAGATATTTTTTGCACTCTTCCAATGAGCATTAAGAAGGCTTCCGTCAACCAACGCCACTTACGCCCACAATGGAGTTACGGGACCTATAATCTTTGATCAGCCACCATATAAACCCAGGACGGTTTCGGCACGTACCAGCAATTTTGATATTGCCAATGAACAAGACAGGAAACCAGCATTTCCTCCAATCGACCCTTTCCACTCCCATTTAGGCTTGATTTTCCACCCTCTGAATTGGGCGTCAGTCGTAATTTCAGTCGAACCAATCTCTTGTAAACGTATGTGCATCCGCGACCCCAATGCCCCCCGAACTGAGACTGCGCAGTCAACTTCTTGAGCCACACTTTTAAGAACTCGGGTCTTCGATGAACGGCCCTGTATCAGTGCAAATGACCGCAAGTGTTGGAATATCTGGTTCCGCCGTAGCATCACCACTCAGCTGTGCGATCGCTCTGGTAATTAATCCTCGGAGTCGGTTGATAGGTTTCGTATATTGTCTTCAGTGCCTCGACCCCATGCTCTATTCCGTGTCTCGGTACCTTACACTCTGATTCCGATCGAGAAAGGCGAGATGCACGTATACGGCTCAAGAACGCGGCATTGCGGTGTGGTTCGTTTGCAATTGGTTGAGGATCTTCCCGAGGCGAGCGAGAACGAGGGAGAACACGCGAGGGAGCTGGTCCGTAAAGTCGTCAGGATTCTGGGAGCATTCGATGGCAATGTTAAGGACTTCGCGGTCTGTGTCAATAAGGTTGTTGCTACAGAGCCCTTTGCAGTACTGCATGGTGTTTGCAACACCATACACAACGACGCGACCGACTTTGCCTGGATGAAGGGAGGCAAAACTGGTTGGGAATGGATAATTATACGATTGGAGAACCAGAACCGGACTCGCGTCCCCCCAAGGATGGTTCCGTATGCGAAGCCCCTGTATTATAGCTTCTCTTTTACAGCGTTTGTCAGTAAAGTAGCATTCGCTGACGGCAAGTGCAAGAGCTGGCGAGGTTAATACCAGGCAGTTTAATTTTCATCTTTCATCATGTGCCCCCCGCGTGCAGAGAGGAGAATGGCCCCTGAACAAACAAAGCAAAGACCAATCGCCCTCTGAACAGCCATTTCCACTTTGAAGGGGTCGTTTCTGGAGAAGGAACCACGACTATCGAGTCTGGGACACCCATAAAGTGCTCGTCTCTGCCAACTTGCAACTTGGACCGGGACTCGATGAGAGAGGCTAAGCAGCAGCTGCAGTCGGGTGAGGACGTGGTCATGTGCATATGCATTGGAGGGTGACAGCCGATAATGTCGCTATCTTTAGGAGAGAACTGAGGCTCGCACTTCCGAGAGGCAGTAGGCCCCCCCGAGTTGTCCGCAAGAGCTGACAAACCTCTTGTAAACCTCCACAAAGGCGTCTAGAGTTACAATGCTGAACGTGACTCGGGCAGAAGAGTACTTCGCCCTCCGAAACGTCCCATATTTCATTAAATCCGTGGTCGCATGTGGTCGTCGTCATTGTGGTCGTTGTGGAGAGTGGTCCTAGCTATCCCAATTCAGTCGGTCGTATATCCAGAGGCGGTGCTCTCTTNNNNCCTATGGTAATGAGCTGAGTAGATTATCCAGACGTCTCAGTCTCTCTCTCAGTCTCAACACGGGCCAACCTTATCAAATGACCATCTCGGAAATAATAGGTCCGAGCGGCCGCGTTGCGATGGCGTTGAGCCTTGGGCATTTACGATGGCTATGGCTAGACACCGCCAAGTTTCCTTCATCGCTCTCCATATCCCGACATGTCCTAAAATAATCTGGTTGCAATTTAATCAGTAGTGGACATGGACTTTTAGCATTTAGGTTTGGCCGATATCGTTCAGAATCTCAAGCTTGCCCCCAAACCCTCATGGATTGGTCTGTCGCCCAAGAGTTCCAGAGTACAGGAATAACCGAGGCAGTAATCATCGATTATACAAGCAAGCACCAACACGGCCTCTATGTTCGTGGAATCCTTCCTGAGGAGCTCGGGTGGGACTGATTGAATTTGTCACTAGTTGCTTTTGGCCGGCACCGTCGTGATATGCTACGACTATCTCTTGACAGTGTGAGACCTTGTTCCGCATGCCGGTTCCGTGGATTTGCTCAGCAAGCTACAGTCTTGACGAGTTCACCTACATTTGGGGGACGAAGCCTAGGGTGTCATACACTAAGGTGCTATTCTTCATTGTGAGTGCCTTTCGTTGAGTAGTCATCTCTCTCATCCGACCGCAGAACCGTTACCTTCCAATCGTAACCTGCTTAGCAAGAACAATATTCTATCTGCTCGATGCAACTGTAACGGACGATAGGAAAGTTTTGTGATACTCTCGTATGCTTGGGCCTGACTGCGTGCTTAGCTGTCCTTACCTCTATGTAGTGAAGTTTACCTCTTGGTCGGGAGTGGTGCGTTAATCCTACACTCACGTGTCTTCTTATTTAAATGTGGCCATAGGTCAACTTTGCCACTGTTGAACTGGTGTTAATGACGCGGGTGTGGCTTTTGTATGACCGATCAAAGCCACTGGGGATCTTCTTGGTTCTTGTGTTTGTTAGCGGGCTTTCAATTGGTCTACCAGTCAATCGCTACCCTCCAGGAGTGAGTATAGTCTCCCTTCCTTTACGGTTGTGCCACTTTTGCTCATCAGCTGACAGAGCGATGTCCCTCTGGTTACGCCATGTGCGTATTTTAATTACTAATTTACGATACGGTGCTTATGTGATTGTTTGTTTAGTTCCCGAGTCCTTGTCGCGGTGCCCGAGAATCAAGCCTGGTGCAATTTTCTGGCTATTTACTATTGCTATCATCGTCGAGGTGAGTGTCACGCAGCACCTGTACTATTCTTCTCTTTGATACAAATTCCACAGGGTATAGGTTTTATTCTTTTGTTATGGAAGGCGTATGGCGTGTGGCACACATATAAAGTGTACACCCCTTTCATTGCTGCCTTGATTAAGCAGTGAGTCTTGTGTATATGCAGTGATTCCATTCCAAGTTGATCGTTTTCGTAGAGGTGGACTGTACTATTGCATCGTTTTTGGTAAGGAAATTCTTACTGTTGAGCGGAACGGGAATTTAACACAATCACCTAGGCGTTGCTGTCCTGATGACCATCGCCTCTGTGACCCCTAAGGTACCGTGGTTCCTAACAGAAATTATATGCGGCCTTTCGCTCATATTCGCCCGATTTAGATATATTTACCTCTGGTGGATGCGGCGTGTGTTTCACCTTTTTAAAGATTATTGGCTTTGTGCTGATCTTGTTGCAGCATTGTCGTGCCGATATGTTCCGTGACATCAACCCGTCTTGTCCTGTCGTTGCGCGAGAGGTGGACTTTGAAGAGAGCGGATGACCAGAGTTCATCCATCAATTGTAAGTCATTAGGCTCCTCTTCATACCTAAAGAAATATAATTTAGTACAAATCATTCGTAGCGACGACTATCGCTATCACTCAGATCACGTCCAATACGACTATAAGCACGAATCGTGAATCGGCTACGTTATCGCATCCTTGAATATTCTATCGTACTCCCATATACAACGACCCGAAATATTCAAGCATCTCGCGACCGCAAGGCAAGGCAGGGCTCCTTCCAAAACTCTCCCCAAGTTTCTCTCTTGTCAACCCGGTTACACCCATACCACTCTACTCATGTGGAAGGTGATCCTTCACCAGATAGCTACACAATGACCCCGATGTCACCCACAAGGAGGTCTAATGGTCGGGACCTTGGGAGAGGGCAGAACGATGGACCGGGAGGCTCGTTGGCAAGAACCTATAGGGGTTTATTGAGTAGACAGGCTTGGCCCGATTAAGAACGCTATATATCATGCCGTTGGCAAATATTCAAGGGCAATACATGGAAGGTTTAATCTCTTGAGAGAAAGATGACACCACAGCAAGTAGGGCGTGACTTCGTATGGACCCGTATCGTCGTCTAAAGTCGGCTAAAGGACACGAAGGCACAGCGTAGCAGATGATAAGCGAGTATATCCTTTACAACCACAGGGCATATGTATTTCTGCCGGGTTGGTTGCACGAGCTATCCGGATTATCTTGTAACGGTTTGGACTGGACCTATCTTTACGATGCTCGGCCAAAAGAAGGATACTTGGGTTTGTACGAACATATTATTCCACACTGCCCTATTGGCAGAAATCTGCGTAAAGATATGCATAGAAAGGAGTGAGGGAACATCGAAAGCAAAAGATAAACACCGAAAGAAGAATATGGCTCAGTCGACAGAGTCAAATCGTTCCTGGATATACTGTGTTGGGTATTATTCATGGTAGTCCACGACATGAAAGGAAAGCTGGGAAAAACGGATCCGAGTGGCGAAAAGAGCGTTGTGTTGCTGTTTCGTGGGCACGAGTAGTTGCGTTGTGGTATAGGTGTTGTTTATGAGTGGTCTTCCAGGTATTACGCAACGACTCGACGCCTAAAGATGAGTGGCACCTTTTCCGGGGTCAAGGTGATTCGGACGCTAGACTTGGAGAATTTGCGACGAGCTTCCTCTACACTTTCACCATTGGGTACCAAGTGCACGGAGTAGTCTCGCAGCAAATGGACTAACATAGACACACTCTCGACTTCCGAGAATTTGCGCCCGAGGCAGGCACGGTGGCCAACTCCGAAGCTGTCACAAAGTCGTCAGCAAAGGACGAACGACCTTGGAGAGCAAGGGTGACTCACGGTATAAACGCCGAGTGGCAGTATGGTTTCAAGAACCGCCGAGGATCAAAGGCCTCGGGGTCCTCCCAATATTTTGGGTTATAATCTATGTCAACTCGTCAGACGGTGGGTAACCAGTCGAGTGTGTGTCACTCACGAACGGCGGGCGGCGCGACCATCACAATGGTGCCTTTTTCTACCACAAAGCTCCTCTGTTCGGGCTGTACCACCATCTGCTTACCACCAGCTATCTTGGTATATGGCATTGGTCCATCGGACTTGTTGAGTGCTTTGGGTCCCGACTCTGGCGTCGAGAGAGTGGTGGCAGCCACGAGACTGGGGGCGCTTGACCGCAACGGGGTGCCAGGAACGCTCAGAAGCGAGCCCGAGGGGGAGACCATGGGAGATGGAGATAGTGGGAACGCATTTGGGGTGCATGGCAGGGATATCGCGATGCCGCCGTCTCGGGTCGTAATGGGAGTTTTCGGTGGGGTTCCTGGTGTACCGGAAGTCGTTGTGCTAGGTAAACCTGCCGTCACGGATGAGAAATCGAGGGTCAGTCGGCGGTGATTGCTCTTTGTAAACGCCAACTCGGCCTCGGTGGCATCCAACTTTGGCGTGGCGGCTTGAATGGTGACGACTGGCTGCTCCCGAGTCCCCTCTAGTTTATCGTCCATCTCATTCGACTTCTCGACAACCACGTGCAAGTCCTCGGCGACGACCTTGGGGATCTGCTGGACGGGCGGGAACAAGCGTAAGGTCTCGTAATAACACGCCAAGATGAAGCGAAATTTAGGGTAGTCGATAACTGTCGTATCGCCGGCCGGATCATTTTCGATAATCTCCTGGAACGCCATTTCCTGGAATTCTGGGTATGCAGCAAGCAACGCGAGGGTCCACGCGAGGCTGTAGGAAGTCGTCTCATGACCCGCAATCAAATATATGTACGTATTACCGACGATTTCCGAGTCAGTGAGACCCTCCTGGCCGGCTCTGGTGTCGAGGAGAGCGGCCTTGACGAGATTGTGCAAAAGGTCGGACCTTTCCTCTGCCTCTTCGTAATCGAGCTCGTTAGAATATGTAGACGATGCGTGCGAGGTTCCGGACGTCGAGACGGAAAGACTGGATGAAGTGGTCGAGTGATCCAGGCGATCGAGCTCTACCCCGCCAGTACGCGACGAACGAGCAGCATGGAACTCTTTCCGCTCGGAGACGAGGGCCTTGAGCTCAGCTTCCAGAGTGTTGAACGCGACACGCATGCGGCGGATTCGGCGGATTGGGAGTTTCATCATCCACTAAAATGAACGGTGAGCTGCCAATTCTATCATCAAGGTCAGGTGCACTGACGGATGGCATAGCGAGCCTCAAGGTGTCTTCGGCTTCCAATCGCTGCTTGTCGGTCGGCGGATCATTGCGAAGATTTCTGCCATGAACCATCGGGTAATAATCCAGAGGATACGGACGGGCAGGAGCAAGGTGATCGACCACAAACTCGCCAAGTCCTCGATAAGCGACTGCATAAAGACGTTTTCTTCGACCCAGCCGTTCACCGCCTTGGTATAGCGAGGGATGGGAGTGCTGTCGTACTCGGCGTATATCCGGTCGAGAAAGGAAAGCCACCAGTTCCACCTCCGAGGCTCGCCAAACTGTGTGCAAACTTGGGTAAACGACTCGTCGGACCGCCAAGAGAATTCGATCCCAAAGCCGGTGCGAGCAATAGCAGCCAGTGCCATACGAAGGGTGATGTCGACGACATGGGGAAAGTAGATCTCTCCAGGCGCAGGGACGTATTCATCACCAGTGCTCGCACTGCTCGGAGCATACGCGTTGGGTTGATAGCCCTCGGTACGGTCGACCCACTTGTCCTGATGAACCATGTCTTCGACGATGTTACGCATGTCGACCCACAATCTCGCGAACATCTTGGACGAAAACGCGGGGGCTGTGACGCGGCGTTGTCTGCGCCAGTTTTCGCGCTCTGCTATCACCAAGTTGTCACCGAAGTAGCTGAGGACGGTATACTCTTCGATTGGCTTCGGGAACACCTGACGGGACGCATACGAGGATATCCTAGTGAGGAAGGGGACGTCGCAAGTGTACAACATCGCTCTGCCGTCCCATGCACAAAGTGAGACCGTGTCGCATTTGAAGACCTTGAAGAAACCCGCGTGCTTGAGTCTCGACGGAAAGGCAAATCCAGGATATGTCCGGAGTGGGTTGGGTAGAGAGGGGAGGAGCAGACCAAGTGCTGACATAGGCGAAACTGGAAGACGGAGACCTGGAAAATTGGAGACCATCTACGTGGATCGGGAAAGGGGTCGACGCCAATTAGCCACGATCGTCCAGGCTACCAACAAAATCTTACCTTGACTGCACGTCTGAAGCGCCAGTACGAGAACACAATGAATACTATTGCGGCGAATGGAAAGACGGTAGTCACGGACGCTTCGAGTCCGTTGAGGGGTATCATAGAAGTGTAGCGAAACGGGAGCATATTGGATTAGTTGCCGAGGGCAGGGAGTGTGGTATAACGAGTGGTATATAGAACGATACGCTGGGAGCGTGGTCTAGCGTGGTCTGCAAGAGAGTGTGGGGGGTTGGTCAGGTTCCAAGGTTGCGGAAGCAATTTAGGGGCTCACTTCTGTTCAAGCACCCTTTTGCACTACCGCACACGCCGATCCCCTTAAGATCCTAGAGTCTCCTAATGACCAAGCAAAAGCCCCTACGAATCTGCGCGATGGCGTGTAAAACGCCGAGTAGGAGAAAGCGGAGTGATAGGGAGGAACTGGGAACCAAGGGGGCCCCCCTAGCTACTCCCACACTTCACACTTTACAACACTCCTCTCGTCTCCAGTCTCCTGCCAGTCCCGATTTGCTTGGTGTTGTCCCAACTGAAGAACGACCCTTTACACGACTCGGCACTCGGTCACCGGACATTACCGATCGTATTAACCAATTCTGCGGATCCAAAATTAACACAGGGCATGATTACGGAGACGACGGAGGACACGCACTGGACTGGGTTGTTCCTAGGTGGCCATTGCATTAGTTGCTCCACAATCGCCAATCGCCCTGCCAAGGTTTCTCAGACCCCTACTTCATTCCCTACTTCATTCCCTATTGAACTCCTATGGTTATCAATGTGACCTTTGTGTACACGCGTGCCTTCCTGTGAGCGATGATACAATCATCCACGAATACTGGTAGGCCACGATGCTATTGATAATGTGAGGGCTTCTTGGGGTAATGATTTTTCTATACGGCTTGTGGGAGTAAATAGGGAATCGTCCCGTGCGAATGTGCTAAGCTCCGCTGTGTCATCTCCTGTCCGATAGGTGGCGTGAGTGAAAACCGAGGGAGTGGAAGGGAAAGCACACACCTTCTAAACGAGGCCTCCCGGAGTTGTCAAATATATCAAATGCCCTGATGGGTCCTTTGCTCAAACCCATGACCCGAAGAGAGAGAATAAGGCGATTGCAAGCCACACTGGTGATCGCCACAATGAAGTTGGCATCTGCCATCGGCTGATACATAATGTGGACGATCGGTGAAATCATTGTGGAAAAGAGGGCAGCTAGAGTGACGGTGGCGGTCAGAAGAAGCAACGACGTAATCGAGGATCTGAGATCTGTGATACCAAAGACGACGAAGTAGTACACTACACCACTAAGAAAGTATATGAGCTTCAATACGCGTACTCGAATGGAAGAAGATACACGCACTGCATGAGAAGCGCTTTAACGAGTGGGGTGGTCAGAGATTTGCGACTTGTACTCCAGACGTTGAAAATGAGAAGACAAAACACGAAAGTCTGCCAAAGAGGGTACAGTTAGTCATTAGAAGGCGTGGAAATGTGGCGTGCGAGTGATGTGACGAGTAGTGAAACATTCAACATACCTCGACCACCAAGCCAATCCCGTACAGCCAGAACACTTCACTGGCTGGCGTGCGGTGGCATACAGTCAGGGATTGTGGGGCTGAAACAATGTCAGTCGAACGTGCAAAACCACTCCGTAAGCACGAACCTAGCGGTGCAAAGTTGATCGCAACCTGCACGAATCAGGTCAGTAGAGTTCATATAACCGAAGGATAGCATACCGGGACTGCCGCGACCTTAATGGCCAAAGCAGAACCAAAGGCGCAGAAAAACAGGAGGAACAAACCAATGCCCATCCACCTTTCCCGATTGTAGAGCACCCATACTCGCAAAAATAGCACGACTAGGGACCGAAGGCTCGTGTCAGTGTTTGGTTTTGTGTTTGTACTGTCCATACACAGACTTTGTACACAAGCAAAATTGATCTGACACGAAATGAACACAAAGGAGTAATGTATAGTGAGTATTGCTCACGAGTGCACTATATGCAGTGAATGATAGAAGTGGTTGACATCTGTAGGAAGTGGGCGAAGGGGGGTCCAGTCAGCTCGGGGTGCTTTCGCGATCCATAGTTGGTAGAGAACAAGACGTGTAATATGACGTACTCCTGCATGGAAGCATCGACGTTAATCATAGTGAACGACCAGCGCTTGTGGCGTGGGATGCGTTGCGAGGTGGGGAACTCACTTTTGCCGAGGTCCAGGGATAGGACATAACCCACCACCGCAGGGTGGTATTAATTAGGGGGTAATAGCGGTTCTTCAGGGACGCATTGATTTGGAAAACCACAAGTACTGTGACGGGAAAACCTACCAGGAAGAACAAGCACTTTGACCATGATACCCATGGCCTTGTATTCCATACGAGGAAGACCTCCCGTTCTCTGTTTTTGCATAGAGTCAAGCCCGGAGCGAGATCGGAATTGAAACCAAATCAGGCAAGCGGGGTTTCCAATGTGATTGGGGCAAAGCGGATTGTGAGTATTAGAGGAGAACGCTATGACCATACGCACAGTGTAAGGAAGTAGTCGTAAATTAGAAGGCAAAGGCCCGCCATGAGGAGCTAAGAAGGCGGCTGGTCAGCATGCAGAGATGTGCGTTTGGTTTGGTTGGGGGGAGTGGAATAGGATGGTCGTAATTGGTGTAGATGAGGTATCTCAGAGACTCACGCATCTCCCTCTGGTCTTTCCACTATAATAGAAAATAACTTGGTCCTGCGTAACACCCAATTGTTGAAGGGTTGCCTGCTGCTCTGCCCAGGTAGCACTCATGGCCATCCTACCTTCGCAACCCTTGTGTTGTTTGATTGCTATTCCCTCCCGGCGGGTCCAAGCCACGAACGCGCACTCAAGTAAGAGCGCGAGTTGGAAGCTGAGTGGATATGAGATGAGGATGGGTATGGGAGGGAGATGAACGATAAGAGAGTGAAACACGAAGTTGCATGGGGGACGAATGCAGGGTTGCGACATGTGCGGGCACCAATGCTGGTGTGCGATCATGATTAAGGCTAAATGGGCGCCCCCGAGTTCATTGCAACAAGTACGAGAGCAGGCAACAAGTACGAGAGTATGCAGGGCCGGGCAGGGGGAACCGGGCACCGGCGCAGGACACTCTAACTTCTAACACACAAGTTTTTAAGTGGTTATTTCTTTCTTCGAGGCCTCAGGGACCGAGAAGCCAGGGTTGGAATAAGGTTCTTAAAGGGATCACGAAGGCTGTCGTCAGGAAGGAAAAACCAGAGGGCTGTGGGTTTGGTGTCAAGGCCCACCAGGTCGCATAAGGAGCAGTCTGAGCTGAGGTGGGTTAGCTACGGGTTCGGTAGCAACTCAAGATTGACTGAGATCCGCATTCGACGGACGACAACGTCCATCGAGACATCTGGGTTCCTCTCTGGATAAGGTGCCCGCCAGCGTGGGGCGTTGATGTTATATCAGGCTTTGTGAACCACCTGATGCGTTCAGTTGACGATTTGAAAGTAACCATTATATTAGTCGCAGAGGCGTTGCCATGTGGAGTATTTCTCCAGGGAAGCCCGGCAAGAGACGACAAGTCAGCGTTGATGCCAACTTGTGCCAAACATAGGCACAGCGAATGTTCGCAATCTTGTCATCTGTGCGCTGGCAGTCGAGTATCGCATGGTGACGTATCGGGTATATAAGGTCTCGATCCTATATTTTGTATCGTTACGTGTTTGTTAGCGGCCCCAACGGACACGATATTTTGCTGGTATTATCGCTCTCGCAGAAATCTCATGAACGGGTTGATGCCTCGTACTCTTATGAACGAGGGAATACCATATGTTTTAAAACTCTCCGCTCGATCGCATCATGACGACCCATATTCGTATTTTGGGAAACACACAGTGTAAGTGCTCCAAAAAAGTTCATGAATGGCCTATTTACACCACTTGAATACAATAAAACACGAAATTCATGTTGCGGGCTGAGAGGAGGAAGAATAGTAAGAATATCACGCTTCGTGCACTTTCCCAACATTTCCGATATGGTCCCTGCCTTAGTCCCAGATTTTGTCGTCGCCAGTACGTGGTAACCATGTTGAGGAGGCGTCTTGGGACGAATGAAGCACGTCGGGGCGGGTTGAGGGTTTCACACCCAAACTGTTGGCTGATCCCAAGCAAAACCCGCCATCTAGCGCCGAGAGAAGCGGCATTTGTATACAAGGAATATACGAATTATACTTAACTTATTCATAGTTCCGTCTGATTGCCGGCAATGCAGGTGGAGAGCAGCCACCTTAACAGCCGTCGAGCACTTCGCACCCACCCACACGCAACCTCAAAGTGATCGAATAAATATGGGGACTCAAGAATCCAAGAAAGAGAACCTGTGAGTACCCTCGACGGCTAGATCCCGCCGCGTACGCCCTCACTGATGAAGAATCCAAGATTGTTTCTAGAACGTGCGGCGCTTCACCTCAATTTACATTCATACCGTTCATTTTTGGCTACCATACAGAAATCACACTGCAAGACGTCCCAAATCGGGCGTATACGCTGAGGTTGTTTGTGGAAAATGTGGAGAGAGAAGTACAGATGAGAGACAATCACACCTGGACACCAGCACAACGCCCGTATGTCCCTTATTTCCCAAATACG
>WNFL01317686.1_pt4 | contig 14685 bp, 15 predicted proteins | sample 5400361 | NCBI WGS metagenome assembly WNFL01 (sample SAMN13153351, study PRJNA577476) | soil metagenome | isolation source: 40 cm soil on Douglas fir-dominated hillslope | place: USA:California | collected 2013-09-17
CGGCGCCAAAACAACAACGGCGGGAAATTCCCCCCGTTGTTGTTTCGCTCAAATTGTTCCGCTCAACTGCTTTTCCTGAAAATGCGGTCCAGGTGCTCCATATCGTTCACCACTTTCCAGTCGGTCGCGCCGGCGCCACGGGCACGTTTCTCCCACCACTCGAGGCGATCGAGGTAGCGGCGCGGATCGATGTTGTCGGTGCCGAGCTTGGTGACGTTCAGCGCGACAACTCGGATGCCGTTGAGCTTGATCGGAATGTCACGCACCGTCTTGTAATCCAGCTCTTCCTGCATGTCGGAGAAGATGACGATGGTCTTGCGCCCGGCCTGGGTCTCGTTCAAATACTCCGCCGCCTGGATGATGCCGCCGGTGATGTCGGTGTAGCGGCTGCCTTTTTCCTGCTGCTCCGCCTTGGCGAAAACGGCGAACTGATCGCTGAATGCGCGCTTCTGTGCGTTGGCGGCGAGCGGGTCCTTGCCCAGGCTGACCTTCGCGACGATCTCCTTCTCGCTGAAGCTGCGGCTCTTGACCCTGCCGACCGCGAGCGTATCGCCGGTGTTGATGGTGCCCAGCAGGTAATTCACCACGGCCTGCGCCTTGTTCATTTCCTTGACGTAAGTGCCGGACGTGTCGATCAGCACATAGACCGCCTGGTTATGGTTGACGGTGGGTCCGCAGGCAACAACGAACAGGAAGGCCGCGAGCACTCCAAGCGTGGATGTAACTTTCATATGGCCTCCTCGGTTCCGGACGCGCGCTTGAGCGGCGGCACCGAGCGCAGTTTGTTGCGCCGCGCCGCCCCTTCGCGATAACTTACGACCCAACGCTCGATCGCGAGCGGCGCAAAGATCACGACGTCGTAGAGCATGATCACGAAGCGGCCGATTTCCTTCGCCAGGTTGGCGGCAAAGCGCAGCACGAACGCCAGCCCCTGAAGCGCCAGTTCGAGGCCGGCGCCAAGCACCGTGCGACCCGAATTGATGAAGCTCTCCAGCGGGATCGCCACGAATGCGAGCGCGAACGGCAGCGTGAAGCCCAGGATCATCTGGCCGAAGGTCGGGATGCGGGTCACCCAACCGGTTTCCGCATGTGCCGCGCCGGCAACGGAGCCGAGTTGCTGCTTGAGCGCCACGTCCGCGGAAATGATGGCGTCGCGCATCACAGCGAGTGCTACCTCGACGCCCGCCAATACCAACAGGATGGTGAGGGCGGCCCACATCAGCCGGCGGCGCATCTTCTCGGTGATGCTGCCGAACTGAAAGAGGCTGGTGAAGCGCAGCGTTTCCATCAGGAAGAGGCCCATCAGCGTTTCAAACAGGATGATCACCAGCGCCGCCACTTCGGACGCCTGCAAGGTATCCGTGATGTAGTCGCCACCGCCGACCATGGCCGACATCGGCAGCGCGATCAGCTTGAAGTTGACGTAAGCGCCACCGAAAGCGATCAGCATCACCAGGCCCGCGACAAAGAACTGCGTGGACGCCGACGTGGCCAGCCCGTGCGCCGCGACTTTGCTCCTGGCGGCAATGCTTTCCAGCTTCAGCACGTTGGCGTCGATTTTCGCGGCGCTGACCTGCAGGCTCGTGATGTTGCGATCCACCTGCGTCAGCGTCTGGCTCACGGAACGCCAGAAAGGCAGAAAGCCCTTCAGGATCTTGTGCCGCTCCTGGTAGGCGCCGCGGTATTCGGAAACTACTTTCTGGTAGATATCGCCGAGGGCTTCGCGGATCTCGGCCAGAATGCGCTCGACCACGCCGTCGCCGGAGGCCTTGATCTTGGCAAGCGACTCGATCGCCTTCACCCACTCCGGCGGCGGCAGCGGCACTTCGCCTGTCTTCTTATAGTCCTCCTCGATGCGGGTGATCTCGTCCATGAGTTTGCGTTGCAGTACCGGATAGCCCTCCAGATCGCGCTGCACCAGCGTCGTGACGCGTTCGAACTCGCGCTCGATGGTCTGCTTGACTTCATGGCCGCCGTGCGCGAACAGCACCTGGCGGTTGCGGGCGCCCAGGCGGGTGGCCACGTCGCCGAGCCAGCGCGCGCCGAGCCGCAGCGGATTCGTCACCGCCCGGAACGCGCTCCTGATCAACGCATGCATCGGCTCGCGTGCCGCGTAGAGGAACGGTATTGCGAGCAGCAGCAGAATCAACAGTGACGGCAGTACCCGGTCCGGCCAGATGAATAAAGATTGCAGAAGCGACATAACTCCCCCTTGGGTGGTTTGTGCATCAACAAAAAAACACATTTACCTGTCTGGTATCTGCAACCAGTGGGCCAGCCTTTCGCTGCGCGCACCACATCTGTGCGTCACATTTTCGACAACCTTACATCACTGTTATTGCGCGGGTAAATCACGCGGAAAGTTGATTCTGGACATTCAACGCGGAAACGACTTGTCGTCTTCGAACGACGATCGGTGCCGCAATTGCGTAGCCCGATCGGCTTGCGACCACGACTGAATCCCCACAGCGATTCCGGTCTTGCGACCCGCTGTTCGCATGCTCGTCAGCGACGTGGAACTTGCGAAAAAAATGACGCCGTTCCCGCGCGATTGAGAAATGGAAACCGACGGTCCGATACCGCGACGGATTGCGGTGAAATTTCAGCGCGAGGACAAATAAAAAAGGCGGCCGATGGGCCGCCTTTCAAACGCATTGCAGCTGTGGCTACGCGACGGTAACCTGCCTCGACAGATAAACGTCCTGGATCGCATTGAGGATGGCCACACCCTCCTTCATCGGCCGCTGAAAAGCCTTGCGTCCCGAGATCAGACCCATGCCGCCGGCGCGCTTGTTGATGACCGCAGTGCGCACGGCATCGGCCAGGTCGTTGGCGCCCGATGCGCCGCCGGAGTTGATCAATCCCGCGCGGCCCATGTAGCAGTTGGCGACCTGGTAGCGCGTGAGGTCGATCGGATGGTCGGTGGCGAGCTCGGTGTACATGCGCTGGTCGACCTTGCCGTACGGATTTTCCTTGCTGCTGATGGCGTTGTAGCCGCCGTTATTCTCGGGAAGCTTCTGCTTGATGATGTCGGCCTGAATGGTGACGCCGAGATGGTTGGCCTGACCGGTCAGGTCTGCCGAGACGTGGTAGTCCTTGTCGGACTTGAATGCCGGGTTGCGCAGGTAACACCAGAGCACAGTGGCCAGTCCCGCGTCATGCGCCATCTCGAACATCTTTGCGACTTCGACAATCTGCCGCGCGGATTCCGGCGAGCCAAAGTAGATGGTGGCGCCGACCGACACCGCGCCCATTTCGCGCGCCTGCTTGATACTGCCGAACAGGATCTGGTCGTATTTGTTGGGGTAGGTCAGGAATTCGTTGTGGTTGATCTTGAGCAGGAACGGAATGCGGTGCGCGTACTTGCGCGAGCAGGTCCCAAGCACGCCCAGGGTCGAGGCCACCGCATTGCAGCCGCCCTCGATGGCGAGCTTGACGATGTTTTCGGGGTCGAAATAAGCCGGGTTCTTGGCAAACGATGCACCGGCGGAGTGCTCGATGCCCTGGTCCACGGGCAGGATCGACAGGTAGCCGGTGCCGCCCAGGCGGCCATGGTCGAACATCTGCTGGAGGCTGCGGATGACCGGGGGGGTGCGGTCCGACGGCGTGAAGACGCGCTCGACGAAATCCGGTCCCGGCAGGTGCACCGTCTCCTTCGGGATCCCTTTGCAGACATGGCTGAGCAGCTTGTCGGCATCGGCGCCGAGCAGCTTGACGATGTCGGTTTCTCCAGCGGATTTTACGGCGGCGACGGCTGACATGGCGGGTCTCCTGAATACGGTTGGCGGTATTATCTCCCGGCGCGGCTGCGGACGTCAGGCGTCCCTTATAATGAGCCGATCCGGTGCGACGAACAAACAAAGCATGATTTATTCCCTAGGCGACAGAAAAGTCATTACCCGCGGCGATTACTGGGTTGCGGACAACGCGACGGTCATCGGTTCCGTGGTGTTGGAGCACAATGCCAGCATCTGGTTCAACAGCGTGGTGCGCGGGGACAACGACCTGATCACCATCGGCGAGGGGTCGAACGTGCAGGACGACTGCGTGCTGCATACCGACGAGGGCGTGCGCCTGACCATCGGCAAGCACGTGACCATCGGCCATCAGGTCATGCTGCACGGCTGCACCATCGGCGAGGGCAGCCTGATCGGCATCAAGTCCACAGTCCTCAACCATGCAAAGATCGGCAAGCACTGCCTGATCGGCGCGCATGCGCTGATCACCGAAAACAAGGAGATTCCGGACCGGTCGCTGGTGGTGGGTTCACCGGGAAAAGTGGTGCGGCAACTGACCGACGCGGAAGTGGCGAGGCTGCAGGAAAATGCGCTGCATTACGTGATGAACTTCCAGCGCTACCGGCTGGATCTGAAGGTTCAGCCGGGCTAAAGACGTGTCCGCACCCGCCCCAGGTCCTGCGCAGCATCTGATCAAGTTCGGGTTCAGGATCCGCACGCGAAGCGGCCTGCCGGTGGACAACCTCGTCGTCCATGCGCGCGACCAGGCGGAAGCGGAGCGCAAGATCGTCCAGATGTACATGCACTGCGAAATCATCGAGTGCAAACAGATCGCTTCGGCCATCCGCGAAGAAGGCAGCGACCTCGAGGGCATCATCTCGCTTATATCGCGACAGCCTGATGAAGAAAAGCCGTAACGGGGGATTCGGTGACCACTTCCGGTTCGCGCCGTTCGATGAAGCCGACATTCACCAGTTCTTCCAGCAACGCCTCGTAATCCTTTGCGCCGCGGCTATCGGGCGAATGCGCGAACACATCCTTCTTTGAGGCGGGGCTTTCGGCGACGCTGACGTTTTCCGTGATTTTGGTTTCGCAGACCTCATCGCCCAGCCTTGCCTTGAGCTCGTCATAGATCTGGTGCGACATCTTGCGGCGGCCGTCGAAGCGCGTCATCACATAGCGCCGCGGCAGGCGTTTTCTCAGCACATGTTCCAGTGCCTTCAGCGTCTTCTCGACCTGGTGCACGCTTTGCACGGCCAGATAGTCGGCGGAAACCGGGATCAGCACGCGGTCCGACGCGAAAATCGCACTCAAACTGAGCACGCCCAGCATCGGGCAGCAGTCCAGCACGATCGGCCGGCCGGTGTTGAGGTTTTCCTTGACGATGCCGACGTTGAGCCGGTTGAGGATGTTCGGGCCTTTGCCGAATTGCGTATCGACTTTCGACAATTCGACATGCGCGGGGATCACCAGCCAGCCGCCGGCCGCGGGGCGGATCAACTGCGCCAGTGGTTTGGTGCTCTGGTAAAAACCGAACATCGAGTCGTCGGCGTTGCCGACGGTGCTGTTGCAGATATAGGAGAGATGGGCCTGCGGATCGAGGTCGATCGACAAAGGGTTATAACCCCGCCGGGCGAGTGCCGCCGTGAGGTTGAGCGAAGTCGTTGTCTTGCCGACGCCGCCCTTCTGATTGAACACCGCGATCTTGGCCATGGCCTCCCTGCCGACGACCTGCTACATGAACCGCTCCGAAACGACGAACACAATACTAATTGAATCAGCCGCTTGTCAATCTGCTTTGAGATGGCTTCGACGTAACGCACGCGCGTCGTGCCGCACTACAGAAAAAACCTCCGAATTGGGGCTTTCCGACGCCAAACTTCCGCTAAAAACCCGCTGGATCGCGTCGAACGAGGCGGAGAAAAACAGGCAGCCGTCATAGCTGTGATAGAGTCTCGACTCGATTTCCGCACTCGCGATGCGCCAATATCGTGGCATCGGCCCAGGTGCGGTGTCCTCAAGATAATAATGAGCAACGATTCCTTCCTCATCGCGCTCGGACGCATGGGGTTGCTTCAATCCGGCGAATCTCCCGCCATTGCGCCGCTCACCGGCGGCGTGTCCTCGGACATCGTGCGCGTGGACCTCCAGAGCGGCCCGATCTGCATCAAGCGTGCATTACCCAAGCTCAAAGTCGAGGCGGACTGGCACGCCCCCGTCGAACGCAATCAATACGAGATCGAATGGATGCGGGTGGCAGGCGCCATCGATCCGCGGGCGGTGCCGGAGGTGCTCGGCGAAGACCGCGAAACCGGCATGTTCGCGATGGAATTCCTCGACGGGGAGCGCTATCCGGTGTGGAAGAACCAGTTGCGCGACGGTGAAATCTCGCTCGACACCGCCAGCGAGGTGGGCCGGCGCATCGCGGCGATTCACAGCCACACCGCGGGCGACATCGATGTCGCAAGGAAATTTCCGACCGACCACATTTTCTTCCCGATCCGGCTCGAGCCTTATCTTTCAGCCACGGCCAGGAAGCATCCCGATTGCGCCGACCGGCTGGAAAGCCTGGTGCGCGTAACCGGCGCGACCAAAAAGGCGCTGGTGCACGGCGACGTCAGCCCGAAAAATATCCTGGCGGGACCGAACGGACCGGTGTTCCTCGATGCCGAATGCGCGTGGTACGGCGATCCGGCTTTCGATCTCGCGTTCTGCCTGAACCATCTGCTGTTGAAATGCATCTGGCGGCCCCGGTGGCAGGCACACTACCTCGACAGTTTCGATGCGCTGGCCGGGAACTATCTTGCGAACGTCACCTGGGAACCGCGCGTCGACATCGAAGAACGCGCCGCGCATTTGCTGCCGGGGCTGTTCCTCGGCAGGATCGACGGCAAGTCGCCGGTGGAATACATCACGACCGACGCGCAGCGCGACCGGGTACGCCGCGTCGCACGTGCGCTGCTGCTCGATCCGGTGGACAGCCTCGCCCGCGTGCGCGCGGCCTGGCAAAGCGAACTCGCCCGACAATGACAAGAATGAAAGCGAACGTTTCATGACCGACACCACCATCACCAAAATTCATGGCCGCCGCGTATGGGATTCGCGGGGCCGGCCGACGGTCGAAGTCGAGGTGCATGTCGCCGCCGGTTCGGTGGGCCGCGCGATCGCCCCCGCCGGCGCATCGCGGGGATCGAACGAAGCCGTCGACCTGCGCGACGGCGGGCAGGCATTTGGCGGCATGGGCGTGTCGAAAGCGGTGGCACACGTCAACAACGAGATCTCCCGCCTGCTGCTGGGACGCAACGCATTGCGCCAGGCCGAAATCGACGATGCGCTGATCGAACTGGACGGCACGGCGAACAAATCCAGGCTCGGCGGCAATGCCATGATCGCCACCTCGATGGCAGTGCTGCATGCTGTCGCCGGCGCCCACCGGATGCCGCTCTACGCCTATCTCGCACAAGGCAAGGCCATTCGCATGCCGTTGCCGGAGATCCAGATATTCGGCGGCGGCGCGCACGCCGGACGGCGCGTCGACGTGCAGGACTTCATGGTCATGGCACTGGGCGCGCACAGCTTCAGCGACGCCGCCGCGATGACCGCCGAGATCTATCGCGCAGCCGGCGAGTTGATGAAAGAAGCGGGCAAGCTGCAAGGCGTGGCCGACGAAGGTGGATTCTGGCCGGCTTTCGCGTCCAACGAAGAGGCGCTCACCATGCTGATGCGCGCGATCGAACGCGCGGGCTATCGCCCCGGCGAGGATGTCGGCATCTCGCTCGACATCGCCGCGTCGGAGTTCGGCAGCGCGGGCCGCTACCGGTTGGGCCTGGAAAACCGCGAACTCGACAGCGACGGCCTGTGCGAGCTGCTGTTCGGATGGCTGGACCGCTACCCGATCGTCTCGATCGAGGACCCTCTCGCCGAGGACGACGCCGAAGGCATGAAGAAATTCACGGCCGCGGCCGGAAAAAAAGTACAGATCATCGGCGACGATTTTCTGGTGACCAACGCCGCGCGCGTGAAAGAGGCGGCGGCATCAGGCGCCTGCAACGCGGTGCTGATCAAACCCAACCAGGCCGGTACCGTGACCGAGACGAAAGCCGCCCTGGACGCGGGCAAACGCGCCGGCTGGGGAACCATCGTCTCGGCTCGCTCGGGCGAGACCGAGGATGTCACCATCGTGCATCTTGCGGCGGGCTGGGACGCCGGACAGCTCAAGGTCGGCTCCTTTGCGCGTTCGGAACGCATGGCCAAATGGAACGAAGCGCTGCGCATCGAGGAGGCCCTCGGCGGCAAGACGAGTTTCGCCGGACGCGGCGTGTTGCCGCAGGGTCGGTAAGGGCCGTGACTGTCGTGAACATCAAGACCAAGACAGCTACGCCGGTTTTTTATCGCCTCTACGACAGTCACGACCGTCACGATAGTCACGACCGTCACGGTTTTTCAAATGACTAAAGCAGACGCCCAGCACCACCGCCGCACCCTGCGCGGCATCGCGTTGCTGATGTCAGCCGTGTTCATGTTTTCGGCGATGGACACGCTCGCCAAGTACATGCTCAAGTCGTACCCGATATCGGCGCTGATGTGGGCGCGCTACATGGTGCACGTCGTGGTGATGCTGGCATGGCTCGGGCCGCGGATGGGAGCGAAACTGTTTCACACCTCGTATCCGTGGCTGCAGATCCTGCGCGGGGTGTTGCTGGTGGGCAGTACGACTTTTTTCTACTTTGCGCTGCGCTATCTGCCGCTGGCGGAAGCGGCGGCCATCACCTTCGTCGGCCCGGTGCTCACGGCCCTGCTGTCGGGACCGATGCTGGGCGACAAGGTCACCCGGCGCCAATGGTTCGCGGTCACGCTGGGCTTCGTCGGCGTGCTGATCATCTTGCGGCCGGGGGGCGGCGTGCTCTCGCTCGCCGCGGTATTCCCGCTGGCGACCGCCATCCTGTTCAGCGTATATCAAATCGTGACGCGCAAGCTTTCGGGACGCGAACATCCGTATACCTCGCTGTTTTATACCGCCCTCGTCGGCGGCGCGATCACCAGTTTCGCGGTACCGTTGCACTGGATTACGCCGACGTTGAGCCAGGCGGGCTTCGTGGTTTGCATCGGCTTTCTCGGCGGCTTCGGCCACCTGCTGCTGATCCGCGCGATGGAACACACATCGCCTTCGACACTGGCGCCGTTCGTCTATTCGCAACTGATCTGGTCGACGCTTCTGGCCTATCTTGTGTTCGGCGATTTTCCGGAGCCCATGACCCTGTTCGGAATGTTCATCGTCGTCGCGGCCGGCATGCTGGCGGTGAACTGGAAACATATGCGGCGATTGAGCGATGCCGACGACCAGACCGGCACACACTGACGACGAGGGACTTCCATGATTCGACCGACTCCGGAACTGCGCGACAGTTACCGTCACTTCCAGGCGATTCCGACCCGCTGGGCGGATAACGACGTATACGGCCACGTCAACAACGTCGTCTACTACAGTTACTTCGACACTGTGGTGAACCAGTACCTGATCGAACAACGTGCGTTGAACCTCGCGACGAGCACGGTGATCGGCCTGGTGGTGGAAACGCAATGCGAGTATTTCGCCCCGATCAGTTTTCCGGACGTGGTGCATGCGGGACTGCGGGTTGCGAAGCTGGGCAACAGCAGCGTGCGCTACGAGATCGGACTATTCAGAAACGAGGAGAATGCAGCCTCGGCGCAAGGGCATTTCGTCCATGTGTACGTGGATCGCACTTCGCGCCGTTCCACCACCGTGCCCGCAGACATGCGCGCCGCGCTGGAAAGAATTATTAGCGTCTAAGCTAGTTGAAAATTCTCACCACAGAGGCACAGAGGACACAGAGAAATGCAGTGAAGCTGTAGCTTGCACACCAATTCGAGATGATGGCCAATTCACCCGACCTTTGCGTTATGACATTCAGTCCATCTCTTTCGTCCAACGCCTTCTTTCCTCTGTGTCCTCTGTGCCTCTGTGGTGAATTGCCTTCCGCTCTAATCCAGATCGTAGAACTCGTGCCCATAGCGCACGGTGCCTGAAGTTTTCACGAACGCGCCGGGTTCCAGTTCGATCGCCATGAATGCGTCTTCAGGCGCGGGAAAAGGACACTTCAGCCCGAACCGTGCGGCCGGCACGAATCCGAAACGCGCGTAATAGACCGGGTCGCCAAGCACCAGTACCCGCGCCTGTCGCGCCAGCCGGCAGCGTTCCAGTCCGGCGCTGACCAGAGCGCTGCCGATGCCAAGGCGCTGGAAAGCGGGCTCCACGGCGAGCGGCGCCAATGCCACCGCGTTAATCTCGCCGACTTCGCCGTCCACGGCAATTTTTGAAAACACCACGTGTCCCAGAATGCGCGCCTTTTCTTCTGCGATCAGGGCGGACGTAATTTTCTCCGAAGCGCGCAGCCGCTGCACCAATCGCGCCTCCGCCTCGCGCCCGAACGAGGCCCGCAGAAGCGCGTTGACTGTATCGAAGTCCGAAGGCTGTTCCGCCCTGATCAAAGACATCAGTTACCCGGTCCGCCGCCGTTGACGAACACAACCTGGCCGGTCATATAGCTGGCGGCATCCGAAACCAGGAAGGCCACCGCTTCGGCTATTTCACTCGGCTCGCCTTTGCGTCCGAGCGGCACCGACTTGATGAACGCGTCGGCGCGCTCCGGGCCGATCTTGACCATCGTCTCTTCCAGCATGTCGGTGCGGATCGGGCCGGGGGCGACTGCATTCACGCGGATGCCATTGCGGCCCTCTTCTTTCGACAGGATGCGGGTCAGCGCCTCGACACCGACTTTCGAAACGGTATAGACACAGTTGTTCGCCGCGAAACGGCTGGTGATGTTGGAAGACAGGTTGACGATGTTGCCGCCTTTACGGGCACGCATGTGCGGCAGCACGGCTTGCACCATGTGGAACGTCCCATAGAGGTTCACGCGCAGCACCCGATCCCACTCTTCCGGCGACGTGTCCGCAATGGAAACGTGCGGGAGATGCGTACCGGCGTTGTTCACCAGCACGTCGATGCGGCCGAATGCATCCAGCGCGGCTCGTGCCACTGTCTGCGCGGATTTCGCGTCCGCCACGTCGGCACGCAATTTTTTCGCTTCGCCACCGGCGGCTTTCACCGCGGATTCCACGGCCGCCGCATCGCCTTCCCGGCTCGCATAAGTGAACAGCACGCGCAAGCCGCGCGCCGCCAGCAGCTCGACGATCGCCCGTCCGATCCCGCGCGAACCGCCTGTTATCAAAGCAACCTTGCTATCAGCCATTGCTCACCTCCCAATGTCTAGCGCACGGATTTTCAAGAAGATCTTCACCACGGATACCCTCGCGAAGCGTGGAGTACCCTTTTAGGACACGGAGAGCACGCAGATGAACGACATCGGATTCGAGAGTGAAGCAAGGTTGGGTGGTCACGAATATTCTGGCCAAGCCATTTCACAGCGCTTGGTCTCTCTCGCTTTCCTTGCTCCGTGTCCTCCGTGGTTCCACGTTTGGCCTTTTGTTCCCACTTCGCGGCCCCCGAATAGAAACATCAACCGACGAGCGGAAAACGCCCGGTGAGCGGATATTGCGGATCGTTGTATCCCGGCGTCGACGGATGCCCGATGGACACCAGGGAGTTCACCAGGACCTCGCCCTTGGGCTCGAACTTGAACTCGAGCGCCTTCAGATAATCCTGCCATTGCTCGAGCGTGCGCGGCCCGCCGATGACGCTGGTCACGGCCGCGTTGTTGAGTACCCAGTTGACCGCGAAGTGGCCGGCGTTCGTGCCCTTCTTTTCGGCGAAGGCGCGGATCTTCTGCGCGATCGCAAGAGACTCCTTGCGGAATTCGGTTTCCATCATGCGCTTGTCGGCGCGCCCGGCGCGCGTGCCTTCCGGCGGCGCCGCCTCGTTCGGCTTGTACTTGCCGGTCAGCACACCTCGCGCGAGCGGGCTGTAAGGCACGACGCCGATGCCGTAGTAACGGCACGCAGGCAGGATCTCCACTTCGGGCTGACGGTTCATGGCGTTGTAGTAAGGCTGGCAGACGACGGGACGCGGAACATTCAGCTTTTCGCAAAGGCGCACGATTTCGGCGATGCGCCAGCCGCGGAAGTTGGACAATCCGAAATAGCGCGCCTTGCCCGAACGGATGATGTCACCCATCGCGGCGACCGTCTCTTCCAGGGTCGCGTCATCGAAGTCGCGATGCAGATAGTAGACATCGACATAGTCACTGCCCAGCCGTTTCAGGCTCCCGTCGATCGCCTGCATCATCCATTTGCGCCCAAGGCCGATCTGGTTTGCGCCCGGACCCATCGCATTGCCGACCTTGGTGGCAACGATCCAGTAGTCGCGATTGGACGCAATCAGTTTGCCGGTAATGCGCTCCGATTCGCCTTTCGCGTACTGGTCGGCGGTGTCGATGAAATTGACGCCGGCGTCCAAGGCGGAACCGATGATGCGGCCGGCTTCCTTTTCATCGGTGCGATCGCCGAACATCATGGTGCCGAGGCACAAGAGTGAAACCTTCAGTCCGCTGTTGCCGAGCTTGCGATATTCCATGAAATCCCCCGCTGACCGTTTTTTGGAAAGAGCGCCGAATCATGCCGCAAGCCCCCGCAAGGCGCAAACCCGGCGGCCGCAAGGCCAAACCCATGAGCGCCGGCGCGCAAAGTGATATAAACACCGATCCATTCAAGAGCCCCTGTCAGCCATGTCCCTGCCATCCCAGATGCGAGCGATCGAAATCACCACACCCGGCGGCCCGGAAGTATTGCGTCCCGGTCAGCGCCCTGTCCCTTCTCCTGCGCCGGGCGAAGTATTGATCGAGGTTGCGGCGGCCGGCGTGAACCGTCCCGACGTCCTGCAACGCAAAGGCGGCTATGCGCCTCCGCTCGGCGCTTCCGACATTCCCGGCCTCGAAGTTGCGGGCACGCTGGTCAAACTGGGACCGGAGGTGAAGGATTGGAAGATCGGCGACGAAGTTTGCGCGCTGGTGACCGGTGGCGGCTATGCCGAATATGTTGCCGCTCCCGCCGTGCAATGCCTGGCCGTTCCCAGGGGCCTTACCCTGGAACAAGCCGCCAGCCTGCCGGAAACCTTCTTCACCGTGTGGGTCAATGTGTTCCTGCGCGGCGGGCTGAAAAACGACGAGACGCTGCTCGTGCAAGGCGGCTCCAGCGGCATCGGCGTCACCGCGATCCAGATGGCGCGCGCCCTCGGGCATCGTGTCTTCGTCACCGCCGGGTCGGCGGAAAAATGCGCGGCATGCGAAAAACTCGGTGCGACGCGCGCGATCAATTATCGCAGCGAAGACTTCGTCGCGGTCATCAAGGAGCTGACCGGGGGCCGCGGTGTCGACGTCATCCTGGACATGGTCGGCGGGAACTATGTGCCGCGCGAACTGCAATGCCTCGCCGACGACGGGAGGCTGTCGCTGATTGCGTTTCTGGGAGGGACGAAGGCTACGCTCGACATGAGCGAAATCCTGCGCCGGCGCCTGACGATCACGGGCTCGACATTGCGTCCGCGGCCGGTGGAGTTCAAGGCAACCGTCGCGCAGGCGCTTCGGGACAAGGTGTGGCCGCTGATCGAGGCGGGCGAAATCCACCCGGTGATCTACAAGACGTTCGCGCTGGATGAGGCTGCCGCGGCACACTCGCTAATGGAATCGAGTGAGCACGTCGGAAAAATAATGCTGAACGTGCGCAAGTAAAACTAGAAGATTTCGAGCAATTCCTCGCCGGGCTTCGGCGGTTCGCGCCGCAGCAGCGTCAGGTCGCCCTCCAGGGCGACGGCGGACGCGTACTGCATGTTCTTGTCGATCTCGTCGAAGTACAGGTTCTGCCCGCCGAAGTGCTTGCCGGCATAGCCGTGCGCGCTGCCGAGCTGGTCGTTCAGGCGCGCCGTCGCAGTCTTGTAAAAGTGCGGCGTCTTCACCATCAGATCCCCTACGCTCCTGAACATCACGCTGCTGCGTTTGTCGGCCTCGTCGCGCGCGGCAAGTCCGCCTTCGACGAATTCCGGGTACAGGCGGTCGCGGCACTTCTCCAGATAACAGCGATCGGCCATCTGCGCGATGATGTCGGCGGTGCCGAGCATGTTGCCCAGCAGCCGGAACGACAGGTTCGGCACGTCGATCTTGGCAATCGGCTTTTCGTAGCCGGTGAAATGAATGATCTGGGAAGCAATCGGAGCGAGTTCCGCCATGCCGATGCGGTTCATGTAGTCCTCGAGGAACTTGGCGCCGCGGGTCACATGCTTGAGCGTGTATTCCGCGCCGTTCTTGTGGCGCGTGTCGTTGACTTTTCGCAGGTAGCCGATGTCGTGAAACAGTGCGGTGACAATACCGAAGCGGAACAGACGGGCGCCGAGTTCGCCGCTGCGATCCCGCGTGCGCTCGTAACCGTCCATCAACCGCGCCATCGCCAGCGTCACGTCGAGCGAATGCTGCAGGTTGTGGTAACTGGTGTCGCCGGCGTGATAGCCGGGATACTCGCCCGCCTGCAGGCGCGTCAGGTCCCGGAAACAACGGTTGAGCACGTGCGTCGACGCATTCGGATAAAGCTCGAGGAAAATGCGATTGACCTCGCCATTGACCGAAGCCGGCTCAGTCGTGTTGACCTGGTCGGTTACATCGTAGTCGTTGCGACGTGGCATTAACGAATATTCCTGAAACATACCGTGGCCGTTTTGTTACCGGCAGACTGCCGCCATGTTAACCTCGCGGCCGCCGGATTTTCAAGGCGAATCTTCTACTTGCATGCTTTTTATGGGTTCGGTTGTGCCCTGCGGTGTGATGGCCGCGGAAATCCGGCCGCGAGCCGATTTGTCTGGCAATGCGGAAGGTAATGCCTTGAACGATTGGAAAAAAGGTTGTGAGCGACAGCAGCCGTTGTTCGGCGACCTCCGTCTGGCGCGAGTTGCGGGCGCGCTTTTGCTCGGCATATTGTTGCT
>WNFL01251872.1_pt1 | contig 14682 bp, 18 predicted proteins | sample 5400361 | NCBI WGS metagenome assembly WNFL01 (sample SAMN13153351, study PRJNA577476) | soil metagenome | isolation source: 40 cm soil on Douglas fir-dominated hillslope | place: USA:California | collected 2013-09-17
GATGATCATCACCGCGGCGAACACGGTGTCGCGTGCGATGGCGGACGCTTCGGGGCCGCCCGCGCGCATGAGCGTCACGATGAGCGCGACCTCGATCACGGTGATGGCGATGGCGAGCACCAGCGTGCCGAACGGCTCGCCCACGCGATGGGCGACGACTTCCGCGTGAAACACGCCGGCGAACACGCATGCGACCAGGCCCGCGACGACGACGAGGAGGTACCCGCCGCCCCATCCGAGCATCGTCCCGCCGAGCGCGAGCCAGCCCAGCACCGGCGCCACGAGACTCCACACGGGAAGCTTCATGCCTGAATGATGGCATGCGCTGCAGTATCATGTTGCGTCATGGAACCCCTCAAGATCGGCGTCTCGGCCCGTCTGCTCTACCCGGATCCGACGCGCACTTTCCTGCCCTCGAAATCGGTCCAGTACCTCGAGCAATCCGCGGCGAACTGGATCATGTCGGGCGAGGTGCTCGCGTTCATGGTTCCCGAAATGAGCCTCGCCTCCGAGCATTTCCCCAGGTCCATCCGCGTGAAGGACTACGTGAATGCCCTGGACGGCCTGCTGCTTCAGGGCGGCGCCGACATGTCGCCCAAGAGCTACGGCGAGACACCCATCAACCCGATGTGGGCGGGCGACGAGGTGCGCGACGCCTACGAGATCGAGCTCTTCCACGAGTTCGTGACGCAGGGCAAGCCCGTCTTCGGAATCTGCCGCGGCCACCAGCTCATCAACGTGGCGCTCGGCGGCAAGCTCTACCAGGACATCGCCACGCAGTGCGGCGACCAGGCCTGCGTGCATCGCGCCGAAGCCAAGTACGACCACAACTTCCACGAGATGCGCGTGCTTCCCGACACGTGGCTCGCGCGCCTCTATCCGCAGGTGCAGGCCGCCCGCGTCAACTCGATCCATCACCAGGCGATCAAGCAGCTCGGCGAAGGACTCGTGGCCGAGGCGATGAGCGAGCCCGACGGCCTCATCGAGGCGATCCGCTGGGAAGGCCACAGCTTCGTGGTCGGCGTACAGTGGCATCCCGAGTTCATGGATCCGAAGGATCCGTCGCTCATCGACAGCCGGCCGCTGCTGCGCGCGTTCCTCTCGGCCTGCGAGCAGCGCCGCAAGACAGGAAAACCGTCTCCCGTGACGGCGATGCGAGCGGCGTGAACTGTGAAACTCAAAGTAACCAACCCCGCCAACGGCGAGGTCGCGGCCACCCTCGACGTCGACGACCCGAGATCGGTCCGGGCGAAATACATGCAATCACGCGCGGCGCAACCCGGCTGGGCGCGTACCCCGCTGAAGAAGCGCCTCGAGGCGATCGCCAGGTTCCGCGACCTCGTGGCCCGTGAGTCCGACCGGCTCGCCCGCGTGCTCACGGCCGAAGTCGGCAAGCCCATCGCGCAATCGCGCAACGAGCTGAAGGGACTGCTGCCGCGCATCGATTTCTTCCTCGAGGAGACGGCGCGCACGCTCAAGCCCGAGAAGGTCTCGGCCGACGCGGCAATGGAGGAGCGCATCACGCACGAGCCGCTCGGCGTCGTCGCCAGCATCTCGGCATGGAACTATCCGTGGTTCGTGGGCAGCAACGTGTTCGTTCCCGCCCTGCTCGCCGGCAACACGGTGCTCTACAAGCCTTCGGAGTTCGCCTCGATGACGGGGCTCGAAATCGCACGGCTCCTGCACGAGTCGGGCATTCCCGAGGATGTCTTCACGCCGCTCGTCGGCGGCCGCGAGACGGGCGCCGCGCTGCTCAAGCAACCCGTGGATGGCGTGTTCTTCACCGGCTCGTACGCCACCGGGCGTCGTATCGCCGAAGCCGTTCGCTGGCGCATGGTGAAGCTGCAGCTCGAGCTGGGCGGAAAGGATCCCGTCTACGTCTGCGACGACGTGGACATCGCCAAGGCTGCCGCGGGTATCGCCGACGGTGCCTTCTACAACACCGGCCAGAGCTGCTGCTCGGTGGAGCGCATCTATGTGAACGAGAAGGTCTTCAAGCCCTTCGTCGATGCGTTCGTCGCCGAGGTGAAGGGCTACAAGCGCGGCGATCCCGTGGACGACAAGACCTACATCGGGCCGCTCACGCGCGCGCCCCAGGTGAAGGTGCTCGAGGCGCAGGTGAAGGACGCGAAGAAGAAAGGCGCGAAGGTGCTGGCGGGCGGCGCGCCGATCAGGGCCAAGGGCAACTGGTTCGAGCCCACCGTGCTCGTGGACGTGAACCACACGATGGACGTGATGCGCGAGGAGAGCTTCGGGCCGGTGATCGGGATCATGCCGGTGAAGAACGACGCCGAGGCGGTGAAGCTCATGAACGACACGGAGTACGGGTTGACAGCGGGCGTCTACACCAAGGATCGCAAGCGCGCGGAGAAGGTCCTCGCGGGCGTGAGCTCGGGCTCGGTCTACTGGAACTGCTGCGACCGCGTGAGCCCGCGGCTGCCGTGGTCGGGCGTGGGCAACTCCGGCATCGGCCTCACGCTTTCCACCTACGGCATCAAGACCTTCACTCGCCCGAAGGCGTGGCACCTGCGGGCCGGTTGAGCGCGACAAGGGTCTCCAGCTGCAAGGCGCGCACGACTTCGGCGAGCTGCGCCTCGCTTTCGACGGCACGCACGAAGTAGCCGCGCTCGACCTCGTTGCGGCGCAGCATCGCCTTGTCGCGCGTAAGGATGGTGCGACGCTCGGCGAGCGAGCGACGCACGATCTCGTCGTGGTCCCAGTCGTTGGACCACGAGGCGTCAAAGCCCGCCATGCGCAGGTGGCGCGCGAGCTTTCCCAGGCGGACGTCGGCGATGAAACGGGGATCGCGAAGCGGCATGGGACGCAGCCTCAGCACGGGCGCGATGTCGAGCGCCTCGAACATCGGGTAGACGGCGACGCGTTCGCCACCTTGCAGGAGGTGCGCGAAGTCCACGGACTTGCCATCCACGAGGATGAGATCGATCTCCGTGTGCGGCACGCCCAGGGATTCGATCGCGTCCTTGACGGAACGCGGGAGATCCACCTCCACATCGATGTCCCTCTTGCGACGGGCCTCGGGCAGGAAGTCGTTCAGCTCCTCGTAGACGCGCACGATCGCGGTGCCGCGGCTCACCATCCCCTAAACTATACGCATGGACAAGCCCCGCATCGGATTCATCGGCCTGGGCATGATGGGCCACGGAATGGCGAAGAACCTGCTCGCGAAGGGGTTCGCGAATGCGCCACGAACGCCGAAGTCGCAGGCAACGCCGATTTCGTGATCCTTTGCGTCACCGGCTCGCCCCAGGTCGAGGAGATCGTCTTCGGCGCGAACGGATTGCTCGGCGCCGCGCGCAAGGACCTCGTCGTCATCGACACGTCCACCTCGGAGCCCGGCATGACCGCGCGTTGCCGCGACGCGTTCGGGGCGAAGGGCGCCACTTTCGTCGATGCGCCGCTCGCGCGCACGCCGAAGGAAGCGGAGGAAGGACGCCTGAATTCCATGGTGGGCGCCGACGATGCGACGTTCGCGCGCGTGAAGCCCGTGCTCGCGGCGTTCTGCGAAAACATCTTCCACGTGGGCCCCCCGGGCGCGGGCCACACGCTCAAGCTCGTGAACAACTTCATGGCGCTCACCATCGCCGCCAGCATCGCCGAAGCGTTTGCCGTCGCGTCGAAGGCGGGCGTGCGCCTGGACAAGCTGCACGAGGTCGTCTCGCAGGGGGCGCTCAACTCCAACATCTTCCAGATGATCGCCGGCGGCGCGGTGCAGGGTGACCTCACGCGCATGAAGTTCTCCATCGCCAACGCCGCGAAGGACCTTCGCTACTACACGCACCTCGCCGAGTCGCTGCCCGTGGCGACCTTCGTTGGCGAGGCGGTGCACCAGTCGTTCAACCAGGCGGTATCGCTGGGGCTGGGCGAACGCCTCCTCGCCTCGATGATCGAAGCGCAGGAGAAGGTGAACGGCATGCAGATCGTGAAGCGCTGATGGTCCTCCAGGGCAAGACCGTGGTCGTCACCTCGGCTGCGGGAAACGTGGCGCTCGCCGTCGTGCGCGGCCTTCTCGAGGATGGCGCGCAAATAGCGCTCGTGGACGTCGATGCGATGCGCCTGGACAACCTCATCCGGTTCCTGCGCGGCAATACGGTGGCCGTTCCCGCGGATTCGTCGGACGCGGGCGCGGTGCGCCAGGCATTGCAGCAGGTGGAGAAAACGCTCGGTCCCGTCGACGTCCTGGTGAACGCGACCGAGGACCCGGTGCCCGCACGCATCGAGGCGCTGGACACGGACGCATGGCGCCGCGCGCTGGCGCGCAACCTCGACGGCGCATTCAACTGGAGCCACGCGGTCCTGCCCGGCATGAAGAAGCGCGGCTGGGGACGCATCGTGAACCTTGTATCGTCCGCGGCGAAAGGCGCCGCCGTGGATGCCAGCGCGGCGGAGGCCGCGGCGCATGGCGGGCTCGTGGCGCTCACCTTCGCGCTCGCGCGCGACGCCGCGTCGCACGGCGTCACCGTGAACGCGATCGCCTCCGCTTACGTGGAGAACTCGCCGGCGATCGAGTCGCTGAACGAATCGCAGCGCCGCCAGATCCTCGCGGGCGTTCCGGTCGGGCGCTTCTGCAAGCCTGAGGAGCTCGCGCACGCCGCGCGGTTCCTCGCCTCGCCGCTCGCCGCATTCATCACGGGTGAAGTCCTCGACGTCAACGGCGGGATCGTGATGGACTGACGAAGCAGCCGCTTCCTGCAATGGAATCGGCGATTGCGGGATGTGGCTGCTGGGCGTTCCGATTCCGATCCTGTTTCTTGTCTACTTGCTGCGCGGCTGCACCTGACGTGTCGGATTTCTCCGACGGTTTTTTAAACAAGGACTGACAGACCGCCCCTCGCGGCTCCCACGATCCTAGCGGCATTTGGATTGCGCCTCACGGCGCATCCCGCCGCATCGGAGGAGCCATGAAGCGAGCCGTCTGGGTCGCGATTGCAACCGGCACCATGATCTCGGGAGCCGCCGCCATCGGCGTCGACGCGGAGTCGACTGCGTTGCCGCACGTGCTCACGCACTTCGAGCGCGCCGCGGCGCTGCACTCGGCGCGCCAGGCGCAGCGCTCCCTGATCGAGGCACGTTATGCAGCCGACCGCGACGCGTGCGAAGCGCTCGGCGGCGCCGTTCGCGATCGCTGCTTCATCGATGCGCACGCGCGCAAGGGGCGCGCAATGCTGGAAGCCGCCGCGCCCTACGCGAGCCGCGCCTGGTAGAAGGAATGACCCCCGCACACCGCTACACCCTGCTCTTGGTCGCCGCGATCCTCGCCGCGCTGCTCGGCGCCTGACGCGTCGCCACGAAAGCCAGAAGGTCCTCCTCTTCCATCGGGCGGGCGCAGTAGAAGCCCTGGAACTCGTCGCAACCCTCGGCGCGCAGCAGGTCGAACTGCTCCTGGTGCTCCACGCCTTCGGCCACGACACTCATGCGCAGGCTGTGCGCCATGGCGATCACCGCGCGCGTGATGGCGACGTCGTCGCTGTTGTGCGGCAGGTCGCGCACGAATGAACGATCCACCTTGAGGCAATCCACCGGGAAGCGCTTGAGGTAGCCGAGCGATGAATGCCCCGTGCCGAAGTCGTCGATGGAGATGCGAACGCCCATGCGCCGCAGCGACTTCATGATCTCCTGCGCGCGGTCGGGATCGCGCATCACCATGCTCTCTGTGATCTCCAGCTCGAGCGACGACGGGGGCATGCCCGTGGACTTGAGGATCGACGCAAGCTCCGTGACGAGCTGCGGTTCGTGGAATTGCGATGCGGACAGGTTCACCGCGACCGAGAGCGGCATGCCCATCTCCTGCCAGCGGCGCCCGCGCTCGCACACGCGGCGCAGCGTCCAGTAGCCGATCGGGATGATGGCGCCGATCTCCTCGGCGAGCGGCACGAAGCGGTCCGGCATGAGCAGGCCCATTTCCGGATGCCGCCAGCGGATGAGGGCCTCGACGCCGTTCACGCGCCCGTTGCCGAAATTCACCTTCGGCTGGTAGAACACCTCGATCTCGCCGCGCGGCAGCGCGTGGCGCAGCCCCGCCTCGAGCGCAAGGCGCTCTTCGGTCAGATTGTTGAGGTCGTCGGAGTAGAAGCAGAAGCGGTTGCGTCCCTGCTCCTTCGCCCGGTACATCGCGATGTCGGCGCTCGAAACGAGCTCCTGCGCATCCTGGCCGGCCGTGGGATACGTGCAGACGCCCACGCTCACGGAGAGCGCGAGCTCCTGGCCATCGACGGAGAATGTGGGCGCGAAAGCCGCGAGCACCTTCGTCGCGATGTCGGCCAGGTCGTCTCCCGCCGCGTGGTCCTCCACCAGCAGCACGAACTCGTCCCCGCCCAGTCGCGCCAGCATGTCGCTCGTGCGCACGGCCGCGGTGAGCCGCCGCGCGGCCTCCTGCAGCACGCGATCGCCCGTGGAATGTCCCAGCGTGTCGTTGATGTTCTTGAAGCGGTCGATGTCGAGGAAGAACAGCGCGAGCGAGCGCTTGTGCCGGGCTGCCTGCGCGATCGCGTGGCCCAGTGTCTCGTTGAAGAGCGCGCGGTTGGGCAGCCCCGTGAGCGTGTCGTGCGTGGCCATTTTCTGGATCATCTCCAGCGCGTGCGACAGCTCCTCGTTGGTGCGCTGCAGCCGGCGCCGCAGCTCCGAGAGCCGGCCGCCCACGAACGCGAAGCATGGCAACACTGCGGCCATCGTGAGCCACGTGAACGCTTCGAGGTACACGTTCACGGCCTCGGGCTTCTTCCAGAAGAGCAGGTTGATCACGCCCGCGTATCCCGCGAGCACGAAGCCCGAAGCGAGCAGGAAGTCGCGGGTGGTGAACCGGAACGCGCCGAACGAAAGCACCAGCAGCGACACCATCAGCGGCAGCGCGCGATCGTGGTCGGAGTGGTAGGTGATGAACATGATCACGGTCAGCGCCGAGACCACCTGGAACCACGTGAGGCCGGGGTCCCCGAAACGCTCGTTCACGCCGCTGCGGATGAGCGCGTAGACGGCGCCGTTCACGACGAGCATCGCCACGGCCGCGACGATCGCCGGCGCGGCGCCGATGAGGCCGAGCTGCGTGGCGATGGCCAGCAGGGCCACGCAGATGCAATATGCGGCGAGCGCCATGAGGTAGCGCTTGATTCGCACGCCCTGCTTGCCGCTGAGCACTTCTGAACGCGCGCCCAAACACCCTCCGCCTGTTTCTTCTTGCGCGGATTATCGAGGGCGATTCGGCATTCCGAGCGTGAACTGCGTCACATTCCCCGCCGGCGTGCCTTTACGGCTGTAATCCCTCATGGCCTCGCAGGGCGTGGGCGAGGCCGACGGCACAAGTGAAGACCAGGACCGCGCCGGCCTGGTGAATTGCAGCCAACGGCAGCGGCGCGCGCAGCAGGAGGGTGGCGATGCCGACGCAGATCTGAACCGCCGCGAGCACGGCGAGCGCGTGGGCCCAGGTGCGAGCGTGGCTTCCCGATGGCGTGCCCACGCGCACCCGCCACCAGATCAGCGCCACGGACACGGCGATGACCATCGCGATGGTGCGGTGGACGAACTGCACCGTCGCCATGTTGTGGACGAAGTTCATCCACCACGGATCGATCATCAGGATCTCCGGCGGAATCCAGTTTCCTTCCATGAGCGGGAACGTGTTGTACGCGTAGCCGGCGTGTATGGCAGCCACGAGTGCACCCGACAGCACCATGACGAAGACCAGCGTGGCAAGAGCGCGCGCCGCGCGTGCGAGACCGGCGCCAGCGTCCTCGCGCGCGTAAAGGAGCCCGAGCGCCACCCAGAGCATCGACGCGTAGATGAGAAAGGCAAGCCCCAAGTGTGTTGCGAGGCGCGCCGAGCTCACGCGCGGATCGTCTACGAGCCCGCTCTTCACCATGAACCAGCCCACCGCTCCCTGGAGGGCTCCCAGCGCGAAAATCCCCGCGAGCGGCCAGGCGAGCCTGCGAGGAATCCGCCGCCGCGCGATGAACCAGAGGAAAGGCAGGAAGAACACCAACCCGATCACGCGCCCGAGCAACCGGTGCGCGTACTCCCACCAGAAGATCCCCTTGAATCCTTCCAGCGTCATGTCGTGGTTGCGCAGCCGGTACTCCGGCGTCTCGCGGTACTTCGCGAACGTCTCTTCCCATTGCGAGTCCGTCAGCGGAGGAATGGCCCCGACGATCGGCTGCCATTCCACGATTGAGAGTCCCGAGTGCGTGAGGCGCGTCATGCCGCCCACGACGATCATCGCGAAGACCATCGCGCAGCAGGCAAGAAGCCACGCGGCGATAGCGCGTTCGCTGGGATGGGAAGCGGCCGGGGAATCCATGCGAGGTTCGGATTATCGCCGAACCTCGCGCCGGTCAGGCAGCCTTGCGGACCTGCGCCTTGTCCAGTTGCTGCAGGGCGAATTCCCAGTTGAGCAGGCGGTCGATCACCGCCTTCACGTAGTCGGGACGGCGGTTCTCGTAGTCGATGTAATACGCGTGTTCCCACACGTCGATCGTGAGCAGCGGCGTCGCGCCCATCGTGATCGGCGTCTGCGCGTTGGACGTCGCGATCACCTCGAGCTTCTGGCCGCGGGCGACGAGCCATGCCCAGCCGCTGCCGAACTGGTCCACGGCCGCGTTGGAGAGCTTCTCCTTGAATTGCTCCGCGCCCCCGAACGAGTCGTCGATGAGGCGCCGAATCGCGCGCGGCGGCTCGCCGCCGCCTCCTTCGCGCATGCATTCCCAGTAGAACGTGTGGTTCCAGGTCTGCGCGGCATTGTTGAAGATCTTCGCATTCTCGGCGTTGCCGACGGTCGCGGCGATCACCTGATCGAGCGGCATGTCGGCGTAACGCGTGCCGGCGACAAGCTCGTTCAGCTTCTTGACGTAAGCGGCGTGGTGCTTGCCGTAGTGAAGGGAAATCGTCCTGGCGGAGATGACGGGTTCCAGCGCATTTTCCTGCCACGGAAGCGCCGGGAGCTGGAAGGGTGTGGGCGTTTTCATCATTCCAGCCTAGGTTCGCGCCCGCCGCGCCGGAAGCGGAATTGGCCGCCCGCGCCTGTAGGCGCCTTCCGACGCGCCTATCAGAATATTACGCAATGGGAATTCCGCTCCGCCGACAGATCGTAGCCACGCATCGACGGATGATTCGCTTGCGAAGAATGCCTCGCGAGAATTTTCCCGTTCAACCCATAAAAGTGAAGCCAGTCCGGGCGTCAGTGACTCATCGAGTGACTGGAATCGCATAAGGAGACAAAACACATGAGAATGACCACTCTTTACGCCGCCCTTTGCGGGGCTTTCCTGCTCGGTACGGCGGCACTTTCCTCGGCGCAGACGAACAACGCGCCGGCGGGCAGCACCCTCACCAACCCCGTGAAGAACGCCGAGACGGCGATGAGCAAGGACTATCGCGCCGACAAGGAACGCATCGAAGCCGACTACAAGTCCGCGAAGGCCAATTGCAAGTCGATGAGCGGCAACGGCAAGGACATCTGCATGGCCGAGGCCAAGGGCAAGCAGAATGTCGCCAAGGCCGAGCTCGAGGCGAAGCGCAAGGGCACGCCGCATTCGCAGTACGAGGTGTCGAAGGCGAAAGCCGACGCCGACTACGACGTCGCGAAGCAAAAGTGCGACGACCAGAAGGGCGCGGACAAGTCGGCATGCAAGAAGGAAGCGAAGGCGACCAAGGACAAGGCGATCGCCGATGCGAAGGCGAGCGAGCGTACCGTCGCTTCGAACACGAAGCCCACCACGACGAAGTAACCGTCCTGGAATTGTCGGGACGATGAGCACAAGCATCATGCAGGGGCCGGTCTCGCGACCGGCCCTTGTCGTTTGTCCGACGCCGGTTTCGGAAAACGGGACGGCTCGCGTTCGCGCGCGCCGACAGATCGGATTCGGGTCGCGCGCCATCATCGAAACGGATCCCGCGCATGCCACGCGGCGCCACCGCGCCACGAAACCCGACCCGAAAGCCCGACTTATGAAGAAGACCACGCTATTCGCCACCCTGGCGGGCGCCCTGCTCGTGAGCGCGACGGCTTTCGGCATCAGCGCGGCGGTCGATTCCCCGCGCTCGCTCATGTCCCCCTCGGATTATTCGGTCGCGAAGAAAGCGATCGAGTCGAACGTCCACGCGGCGATGTCGAAGTGCCGCGACCAGGACGGCCGCTCGCGCGACATCTGCAAGGCAGAAGCTCGCGCCGACGAGATGGTGCGCAAGGCCGACCTTGAGGCGCAGTATCGCGGCACCGTCGTGTCGGCCGCGGACGCAAGGCTCGCGCGCGCGAAGGCCCAATACGAAGTGGCGAGGACGCGGTGCGCGGACGAGCGGAGCGCGGATCGCCTGTCGTGCCTGCGCGCCGCGCGCGCCGATAAGGCGAAGGCCCTCGAGGCGGCGAAGCTCGCTTCTACTTGAAGGAGTACTTGAAGGTCAGGCGATTGCTGCGCAGGCTCACGGCCTCGGGCTTGAGGCCCTCGAACTGCGGCATGTATTTGCGCGCGCCGCGATAGGTGATGCGCCCGTCGGCGGCGTCGAAGCACAGGTCGCTGGCAGCCGCTTCACAGGTCCCCCCGCGCACGTTGCGACGATCCTGCTCTTCCATCAGCAGCAGTTGAGGCAACGGATCGCGAGCCGAGGTGAACGGGGCTTCGTTCTGGCGCGGGGCCTGCGTGACGACCGCGGCGGAGGCGAGCGCCTTGGACTTGAGCGAAGAATCGAGGACATCGTTGGCCCGGGCCGCGAGGGCCAGCGAAAGGATCGCTGTGGCTACGATGAGGCGACGCATCTTTGCTCCCGTACGGCCGCGGGGTTCTGCTCCCGCTCGATGCCGTATAGCCATTCTTCCCCCCTTTGTACTACAAGTCTGTGATGCAAATCACCTTTCTGTGGCGAAAATGCAACAGTGCGGGGGTGGGTTCGTCGACGAATTGCGGACGGCTCCCGGTACCTCGTGCAGGACAAGTCCGATAAATGATTCAGAGGGGCCATTCGCGGGCACTTCGCGCGCGCCGACAGATGCGGGGCGGGGCCAGCGGGATGATGTCTCCAACAAAGGAGACATCGAAAATGATGAACCGCACAGGATTCGCCTACACCCGCGCACTGTCCCGCCAGTTCTTCCCAATGTGGTCGCGCCGCGCCCGCGCGCGTTGGGTCCTCGCCCGCATGAAGGCCAAGAACCCGAGGGTGCCGATTTCGTCGAGCTGGTCGCACGACTCGCGCGCCTACTGGTTCCAGCGCACGACCCGCGCATAAGGGCCCCCGAAGGGGCCCCTGAGGCCGGCCTAGACGGCAACGGCCTGTTCTACGTACGCCGTAGAAATTACCGTTCCTTGCGGTATTAATTCCTTGCGCGTGCCCAGTCGGTACGCACGGGGCGTCGTCCCGACATAGCGGTGGAAGACCCCCGTGAAGTGGGCCTGGGTGCGGTAACCGACACGAGTGGCGACTTCGATCAGCGGAATATTGGTGGTGGCAAGCAGCGATTTGGCGCGCTCGATTCGCACGTGCGTGATGTATGCGTGCGGGGGCGTGCCGACGGCCTGCTTGAAGCGCCGCGCGAAGTGGAAGGGGCTCATATGCACCTGTGAAGCGAGCTCGCGCACGCCCACGGGCTCCGCCAGCTTCTCCTCGACATAGGCGAGCACCTTCTGCAACTTGTGAGGGGCGAGACCCCCGGTCGCGGGCGCGGAGAGTGCCGTAGCGGCATTGATCCTCGGGACGTTGTGGATTGGCTCGAGCACGTGGGATTCCTCCATTTGTTGGTCAGACTCGATTACCGGTGTGCGCCGGATGACGCTGACCAATGCAGGAGGCGTGCCAGCTCCTCGCCGGCTTTCCGAAGGGGACCGGGTGGCAGCCCGGTCCCGCGTCTTCTAACCCTTCAGGCAACTCGACATGAACGCGCGGCGCTCGTCCCCGTGAAGAGTGCGGCGCCCCGCTTCCTCGTTGCACGTGCGCATGCGGTTCTGTTGCGAGCCGGTTTCGTCGTCGGCGCGCTGCGGGCTTTCCTTCCGGGCAGTGGCCTCCGTGTCGTGGCCCTTCAGGCAATCGCTCATGAACTTCTGGTGCTCCTCGCCGCGCAACCCCTTCGACTCGTGCGCGCAGGTCGCGAACCTGGATTGCTGCGAGCCCTGCGGTTTCTCACCGGTTTCGGCGGCGTGCGCGGGCAGTGCGAAAAGCGCCGCGACCGCGGCGCATGTGGCTGCGAATCTCATTGCTGGCCTCTCTCGTGTTCGTGGATGGGAGGCTCATCAAACCGCGGCTCGCGCGGCCGCGCGAGCCGAAATCTCCATTCGTTAATTGGATTTCAGCCGTAAGAACGCCCTAGGACTGCGCCCTACGTCGGCCCGGCGCGACCGCCTATCGCGGGCATGGGCATATTTCGCAGGAGGTTTTGAGACTTTTCCCATATCGCACGGGCCCCCTTGCGCGGAAGATGGACTCACACAAGCAGCGAGAGGCGCTGCCGGAGATAACGATGAAACGCGTGATGAACGAAGAGCTGATCCGCAACCAGAACGTGGCGTTCGCCGGCACCGGCGGCCGCAGCGAGGAGAACCGCAATCTCGGGTTCCGCCCCGCGTTCTTCGATTTCGGGACGCAAACCCTCTATCTCTCGCGCTTCGCCAATGGCCGTCCCGCGCCCTTCCACATGCTCGACGGGCTTCCGGAAGAAGTCGTCGTGGACCGCTCCCCGACGGGCCGCGTGATCAGCGCGAAAGCCACGCTCATCTCCGGCTTCGAGCGCAGCGGTTTCTTCTACACCCGCACGGCCGCCGCGCGCGCCGCCGCGGAATGGACCTGCCGCGAAGCGGATTGATCAGGCGGGAGCTTGAAAAGCTCCGCCATGCCTTCTCGGTACTCGATGTAATCGCTCGTGGCCTCGAGGTGCGGGAGCACGTCGTCGGCGCACTGGCATCAAATTTTCGCAGCAATGCGCAAGCGACGTTGGCGACGCGCCCGGCCATTTGCTTCGTGCCGTCGAGGAAGGGCCGGCGATTTCAAGGAGCGGACTGAACACAGCCTGAATCGATGCGGCTCTCGCGACAGGATCCGAGCGCATGCTGAGCGCCCGCCTCACCAAGGAGGAGCACATCATGAGGAAGAATCCTATTGCGCTCGGCATTGCCGCAGTCCTCTCGCTGACCGGCTGCGGATCGTCGACCTCCCAGCCGCCCGGGCCGAAGTTCGAGGGCCAGCTCGCGGTGCCGGGAATCAGCAGCGCCGTTGTCTACTCGTTCGACCTGGGCGCGGTGGATCCGGCGAACGGCCGATACTACGTGACCGACCGCACCAACAAGTCGATCGACGTCTTCGACACCAACCCGGTGGTGCAATTCGTCGCGCAGTTCAAGCAGGGATTCGCGGGCTGCAACAGCGGAAGCGCGACGGCGCCGACGCCGTTGCCGACCTGCGCCGGGGCGAACAACGACATGTCGGGGCCTGATGGCTTGGACATCGTCGGGCAGAATCTCTATGTCGGGGACGTGAACGCCCTGTGGATCCTCGACAAATCGAGCGGTGCGGTGGTGAAGAAGCTCGCGATTCCTTCGTCGCCCACGTTCCTGCGCGCAGACGAAGGCTGCTTCGATCCGGACGACAATCTGTACGCCATCGCGACGCCGGGAGCGGATCACCCGTTCATGACGTTCGTCGATACCAACACGCAGGCCATCGTCGCCACCGTCGTGATGGACGATGCTTCCGGCGCGAACTCCGCGGGCCTCGAAGCGTGCACGTACGACCACACGACGCGGAAATTTTTCGTGAACAACGACGGGTCGACGGCCAATCCGCGCGGCGAGACGGACGGCATCCCCGCCTCCGCCATCGTTGCGGCGAAGCCGGGTCCGGCACACCTCACGTTCGCGTCGATCGCCGGAACCAGCGCATTTCCGCTTGGCGCTTGCGACCCGACCGGCCTCGCGCTCGGTCCCGGCAACGAGATCGGCGTGATGTGCCGGCAAGGCAACGTCGGCGAGCCGCTCACGTTCCAGATCCTCGATCGCACGAGCGGCGCAGTGCTCGCGAAGCTGAACATCGGGGGCGGCGACCAGATCGCCTACGATTCCGTCTCCAATCGCTGGTTCCTCGCCGACAGTCGGTGGACTGCAAACGGGAACTCGTGCGGCGGCGGTTCCGCGACGTGCCCGCTCACGCCCGTCCTCGCTGTCGTGGACGGGAGCTCGCACGCCGTGATTGGCAAGGTCCCCAACGGGAATAACGCCCACTCGGTCGCGGTGTCGGCTGCGCGCCACTTGGTCATCACGCCATTCACGAATCCGACGGCCAGCGGCGGCGGCGCGGCATTCCCGGACGGCGGAATTTCGGTCTTCACGACAAATTAGCCGGCGAGGTAAAAAAGGCCCTGTCGCAACGACGGGGCCTTTCGATCCTGGCGGCCGCGCGCGGCTGCGAAGCAAAGTGTCAGGGCGGGAGCTTCGCAAGCTCCCTGATGGCTTCGTGGTACTCGAGGTCATTGCGCGGGCAATCGTCGCGCGCTTTCTCGAGCAACGTCCTCGCTTCGCCTGTCTCCTTCTGCGCGAGCAACCGCTGCGCGGAATAGAAACGCGCCTCGCACTCCTGGCCCTTGCGATCCTTTTCGCCCCTGGCGGCCGCCGTCATCAGGGCGTCGCGATCGATCCGGTCCTGGAGGTACATGATCACGGGCGTGGGCCATTGGTCCGGCTTGGTCTTCGCCGCGCC
>WNFL01047844.1_pt1 | contig 14679 bp, 12 predicted proteins | sample 5400361 | NCBI WGS metagenome assembly WNFL01 (sample SAMN13153351, study PRJNA577476) | soil metagenome | isolation source: 40 cm soil on Douglas fir-dominated hillslope | place: USA:California | collected 2013-09-17
CCTGTTCATGGACTCGCACTGGGGATGGCAGGCCGGCAGTACCGCGGTGCCGTACGACTCCGATCATCCCGCCACGACCCAGCCGACGGCCTACGACAATCCCGACGCGTTCAAGCAACTGGCGTCTCTCGGATTTCTCGGTCTGATCCCTGGCGTTTCGGAGATCATCCTCCTCGTGGAGGCGTTCAAGGGCTTCCTTTGCAAGGTGGACCTGGGGCACCGCAACTGGTCCGACGTCACGTACGCGGGTCGGGCCAGCTGGAGCGAAAAGAGTCCGCCGTATCCGACCGGCGACGACGATTACAACATCAAGCTGTGGACCAACCCCGTGGGCAACACCGGCTTTGCGGAAGGAGGGCTGATCCGCGCGCCAATGAACATCAACATGGAATTCGACTCCAGCGAGAGCATCGACGAGTTTGCATTGCCCGGCACCTGGTGGCACGAGTTCAAAGACGCGGTGGATGGAAGTAAGGCGCGCGCCGAATCGTTGATCAACGGCCATCTTGCGATCGCCACGGGCCTCATCGGCATCGACGAGGTACACGACCCGAACTCCGGGAACGAGATCCACCCGGTACACGCCCTGGCGATCCACCTCGATCGCGTCGCGCTGGACGGGACGCACTTCCGCGACAAGTGGGCCGTCTTCGTCAGGAACTACGGCAACGAGGGCGAGTGCAGTTCCCTCGATCATTATCTCCTGCTCAACCAGTACGCGCTGAGGATCGCGCCTACTCTCGATCCCCGCTTCAAGAAATTCGTCGATTCGAGCGGTACGGTCGTCAGCCGCACGAACCTGTTCGGGAGCTGGGCGCAGGCGCAGCCCGCCGAGTATTACGTCGTGACCGACGATCCGGCGCATCCGGACCTCCTCTTGACCGTCAACCTCAAGGACCCCCCTGACCACACCTGGTTTGCGGGCGACTTCGACGTCGACTGGACGGTCACACAACCGCTGCCGCCCGACGCATTCCTGCCCGTGAGCCAGCTACCGGACGGTTCGGTGACCGCCGCGAGCGGCGGCGCGCACGTCGCGTCGGCGGGTTCCGCGCTTAGCTCACCCGCGCCCGCTGCGACCGGCGAGGCCGAAGAGTCAGCCGGGCCAGAAGGGCTGGCCGCCTCGGTCTGGGCATCCCTCACTCCCGAACAGCAGGCCGACGACCTGCGTCTCTACCAGGCGCTCGCACCGGCGCGGCCGTCGCCGGCAGTCGTCAGCGTCGGCGTGACGCGGGCCGACCGACCTCCGGCGAGGCCGAAGTTCGTGCCCCAGGTCGAGGTCGGTCCGCCGGCGGTCTGGCAGTTCCTCCGACAAGCGGCGCGGGTCCGCGCACTCTGCGCGGCGACAGCCGGCGGCGGTCCGCTCGGGGCGGCGGCCGTCTGCGAGAAGGCGCCGCCCGTGACGCTGCTCGACACCGCCGGCGGAGCGACCGGAAAGAACGGTTGGATCGTCACTCCAGTGACGGCAACGCTGACGGCGAGAGACGCGAGCGGCGCCGGGATCGATAGCACCGAGTACGGATTCGACGGCGTGATCTACGTCCCCTACACGGGACCGTTCGTTCTCCCGGAAGGCCGGGTCACGCTGTCCTACAGATCGCGGGACCTGGCGGGCAACCTCGAGCCGCCCAATCAGCGTTCGTTCCAGATCGACACGCGACCTCCGACGTCGCAGGCCTCCTCGGTGCTCGTCGCCGATCGAGTGACGCTGGCCCATTCGGTGGCCGACCCAGCCCCAGGCTCGGGGCCCGCCGCGCTCCACGCCATCTCTCGCGGACCCGGCGGCACCCGGCTCCAGTCCCTCCTGGCGCCGGACGGGACGGCGGCGTTCGATACTCTCTGCACGGACGTCGAGTACTGGGGCGAGGACCTCGCGGGGAACGAAGAGGCCCCTCACAAGCACACACCGGATCTCGCGCCGCCCATCCTGGTCGTTCAGCCGGACGCATCGTGCTTGTGGCCGCCGGACCACAAGCGCGTCGTCTTCCGCCTGGGATCGGACCTCGCCGCGACGGCATCGGACGCGTGCGACCCTGCGCCGTCGATCTACGTCGCCTCGGTGACGAGCAACGAGCCGGACAACGGGCTGGGCGACGGCGACACCTCGGGTGACGTCAGCTTCGGAGCGGGCGCCATCTGCGTCAGGCGCGAGCGCTCGGGCACCGGGCCAGGGCGGACGTATACGGCGATCGTCGAGGCGAGGGATTCGTCTGGGAACCGGGCCCAGCAGCGAGTCGTCATCACCGTGCCCCATTCGAACCAACTTGGATGCATCGCAGGAAACGTCATCGAGGAGGCGGCGCCATGCCAGTGAGGGTCCACTTTCGGTTCGGGCGAGCGGTGCTCGCGGTCGCTTCGGCAGCCGTTGCCGCCTGCGGCTCGCAAGGCAGCGGGGGGACGTGGCCCGGCACCTCGTTCGGGCAGGCGTCGTCAGGCGCGGATCCGCTGGCCAATCTTGCCATCGCCATCGATGCCGATGGAAAGCCCGCCGTGGCTTGCGTCGAGCAGGGTTCGCTCCTCGTCCGGAAATGGAACGGGACTGGGTGGATACAGCTCGGCGCCGCCGCAAACGCCGGAGGGGGTCCGGCCAAGCTGCCCGCGTTGGCGCTCGACTCGACCGGCCTGGTGGTCGCGTGGGAGGACTCGGCCACCGCGACGCACGTCGTCCGCGCCGCCCGCTTCGAAGGCGCTGCCTGGGCGTCGCTCGGCACCCAGATCAACGCCTCCGGGACGGCCGGGCGTCAGCCCCGCCTCGCGGCCGGAGCGCAGGGGATCTTCGCGTCCTATCCCGGCGGCAATCCGCCCGCGGCGGTGGTGACGCGCTGGAGCGGAACTGCCTGGCAAGACTGGCCTGCGACCCCCAGCCAGAATGCTACCGCGGTCGAGCTGTCGCTTCTGCCAGACGGCAGTCCGGCCATCGCCTGGGTGCGGTCGTCCGCGCAGACCGGGACGGTCCAGTGGGAAGTCGCAACCCGGTACTGGAGCTCTTCCTCCATGGCCTGGACGAGCCTGCCGTCCGTCAGCTTCCAATATTCGCCGTCGGCGTCGCTCGCGGCTAGCGAGGACGGGACCCTGTTCCTGGCCAGCGATGTCGTCGGCGACACTGCGCCACCGGTGCGCAAGCGTGCTCCGGCCGGTTCGGATTGGGAGCTCATCGGGGACCCGCCCCATGCGAGCGCTGCCGGAGGGCCGATGGCGCTCCTGCCGGGCACCGGGGTCGCGCTCGGATTCGCCCTCGGTCCCGCCAACGGCGGGATAGCACGGTACACGGGAGGTTCCTGGGAGCAGATCGCGAGCGTCGGGGCGGCCATATTTTCGTTCGCAGGCGCCGCCGACGGATCTCTGTACGTGGCGTGGTCTGTCGGGCAAGGTCTGGCGGCCCCGTCGGCGGTCGCGGTCGCCCGTTGGCTCACCACGGGACCTTCACGATCAGCAGCACGACCGGGAGCGCCGGCGCCGAGCTGCTGTAGACGTGCGAGCTGACCGGGAGGATCCCGCGTGCGCCGAGCCATACCTGGCGCACGCCGGTCGGCCGCCGGAACAGGTATCCAGTTTCTCCGGTAAGAGCGGAATCGGTGCGGCCCCGCTTTTCGTTCACGATGTCCACGAAGATGCGGTGCTCGACGCCGGCAAGGAGATAGGGCGTATCCGCCGCGGGGAGCAGCACGGCGCCAGCCTGCGCGCCGGCATCGAACATGTCCCATCCGCTGAAGGTTTCCCCGAGAGAAACTTCGGCGGCGAACAGCAGACGCTTCCATTCGAGTGCGATGACGAGAGCGGCGGCGAGCCCAGGCGAGTCGGAGATCAATGCCTCGCCCGCCATCCCGCCGTAGAGCAGCGTCCCAGGGACGCCGCGCGCCTGATCGGAAGAGCTCTGCGCCGAGGCGCCGCGAGCACCGGCCACGAACAGGGCACCGACGAGCACAGCCACGAGAGCAGGACGCATGTCGTTTCCCTCGAGCGGTCAGAGGAGGCCCTGGCAGGTTCGTACGCCCGATGTCCCGGATGCAACCGCAGCCGGGCACACATGCGCGGACCCGATGCGCCCTGCCACCGCAGGTCCCGCCACTGTGGGTTTGAGGCCCGGCGCCCCGAGAGTTGGGCTCTAGGCGCTGCTTTCGTCCGCGAACAGCTCGATGAGGTGGCCGGTGCGGTCGCGCTTGGTGCGGAGGTAGCCGGCGTTGTGCGGGTTCAAGGGAGCGACGGAGGGGATGCGTGCGCGGACGCGGACGCCTTCCTTCTCCAGCCCGGAGATCTTGAGCGGATTGTTGGTGACGAGATCCACCGAGACGACGCCGAGCTGCTTCAGGATCGATGCGGCCACGTCGTACCGCCGCAGGTCATCCGCGAATCCGAGGGCGCGGTTGGCCTCGTAGGTGTCGGCGCCGCGCGCCTGCAGGGCGTAGGCGCGGATCTTGTTCCCGAGACCGATGCCCCGGCCCTCCTGGCGCAGGTAGAGCAACACGCCGCAGGGCGCGGAGCCGATCAGGGCGAGCGCGTGCTCGAGCTGGTCCCGGCAGTCGCACTTCAGGCTGCCGAGGATCTCGCTGGTGAGGCACTCGCTGTGCACGCGCACCGGAACTCCTTCGCGCCCGCGGACCTCGCCCTTCACGGCCGCCACGTGCTCCTTGTCCGTCCCGCGCTCGCGGAACACGTACACGCGGAACAGTCCGTGCCGGGTCGGCAGCGGGGCCTCGGCGTAGACATCCACCAAGGCGCCGGAAGCGCTCACGGGATGGAGCAGGGCTCGGGCCTGGTCATTCTTCAAGGCAATCCTCCTCCCGCCGCGGCCAGTAGACGCTCCTCGCGGGAGAACGATTCCAAAATCGCTCGAATCGCCCACGGCCTGCCGCCGATTGCTCCCGGAAGCGGCTGCCCCTCCCGCGCATCGAACGCAGTCCGTGCTAACGAGGTGTCCATGCACGAGATGCAGGCCGAGTTCACCTTCGCCGCGGCGCACCGGTTGCCCCGTTACCAGGGCAAATGCGCCAACCTGCACGGCCACAACTACAAGCTCGCCGTGACGCTGCGGGGCGAGCCGGACCCGTACACCGGCATCTTCGTCGACCTGGGCGATGTGGAGAAGGCGGTCCAGGAGCACATCCTGGCCAAGTGCGACCACGCCAACCTGAACGACTTCATCGAAAACCCCACCGCCGAGACCGTCGCGGCGTGGTGCTGGAGCCGCCTGCAGGGCAGGCTCCCCGGTCTGGTCGAGGTGCGCATCTGGGAGATCCCCGGGTTTTCCGTCGCCTACCGGGGACCTGCGGGGTACCTCTGATGCTGCCCGACCGCCCGGCGCGCACGCCCGATCGCGAGGCTCTCGTTCGCGCCATCGCTGACCTCCTCGTCGCCTCCGGGGCGGAGCTGGACGCCGAGACGCGCGGAACGCCGGAGCGCGTGGCGAAGGCGTGGGTCGAAGATCTTCTCGACGGGTACGGCAAGGACCCGGTGGCCGCGCTGCGCAGCTCGCTGGTGCCGGCGCCGAAGAAAGGCGAGCTGGTGATCGTGTCGCAGCTCGATTTCCACTCGATGTGCCCGCACCACCTGTTGCCCTACAAGGGAAGCGCCGCGGTCGGCTACGTCGCCGATCGGCACCTGGTCGGCTTCGGGAAGATCGCCGAGGCGGTCGACGCGCTCTCGCACCGCCTGATTCTTCAAGAGAACCTGGTGCAGAAGCTGTGCGCCTCGGTGATGGAGGCGCTCCTGCCGCTGGGCGCCGGCGTGGTGATCACGGCGGAGCACGCCTGCATGCAGGTGCGAGGCCCGCGCCGCCGGCAGAGCCGCGTGAGCGTGGAGGCCTGGGCGGGCTCCTTCGAGAAGGACCCCGAGCTGCGCGCGAGCCTGGCGCGCCGCGCGGAGGGGTAGGTGGCCCTGCAGGGAAAAGTGTGCGTGGTCAGCGGTGCCTCGCGCGGCATCGGCCGGGCCTGTGCCGAAGAGCTCGCGGCGGCCGGGGGGCGCCTCGCGGTGTGCGCCTCCCGCGCAGCTCCGGAAGGCCCGCCCGGCGCGTTCAGCCAGAGATGCGACGTCTCGAATTCGGCCGAGGTAGCGCGCTTCTTCGGGGAGGTGGAGCGCCGTCTCGGTCCGCCCGACGTCCTGGTGCTGAACGCCGGCGTGCTGGAGCGTGGACCCGTCGAGGAGTTCACGGAAGCGCAATGGGACCGCGTGCTCGGCGTGAACCTGAAAGGCGCGTTCCTCTGCGCCAAGGCAGGCTGGCCGGCGCTCCGCCGCACGCGCGGGCGCATCGTGGCGATCGGCTCGATCTCCGGAACGCTGGGCACTCCGCACGCGGCGGCGTACAACGCGAGCAAGTGGGGCCTGACCGGCTTCATCAAGTCCCTGGCGGAGGAAGGGCGGGAGCAGGGCGTCTTCTGCGCCGTGGTCCTTCCGGGGAGCGTGGACACGCAGATGCTTGCGAAGACCCCCTTTCCGCCGGAGATGAAGCCGCGCGAGGTCGCGGAGGTGGTCCGGTTCCTGGCCGCCGAGGCGCCGTTCGCGATGACGGGCAGCGCGGTGGAGGTGTTCGGATGAGCCTGGTCTCCGAGCTGTCGGCCCTGGTTCCCGGCGCGGCCGTCCTCCCCGAAGGAGAGCATGCCGCTCCCTACGAGCGCGACGAGAGCGGCCTGGGCCGTTACCCGCCCCAGGCGGTGGTGCTGGCGCGCAGCGTGGAGGACGTGGTGGCGGTGCTCCGCTACTCCCGCGAGAAGCGGCTGCCGGTGGTCCCGCGCGGCGCGGGCACCGGGAAGAGCGGCGGGGCGCTGGCGGAGAAAGGCGGCATCGTCCTTTCGTTGGAGAAGCTGGACCGCATCGTGGAGGTCTCGCGCGCCGACATGGTCTGCGTGGTGCAGCCCGGCGTCGTGCTGGAGACCCTGCAGAAGGCGGTCGAGGAGCAGGGGCTGTTCTACCCGCCGGATCCGAACTCGCAGGCGATGTGCAGCATCGGCGGAAACCTGGCGCACAACGCGGGCGGCCCCCGCGCGCTGAAATATGGTGTGACCTCCAACTACGTGCTGGCGCTGCAGGCCGTCCTGCCGGACGGGACCGTGGTGCGCACGGGACACCGGAGCTGGAAGGGGGTCGCCGGGTACGACCTGACGCACCTCCTGGTGGGCAGCGAGGGGACGCTGGCGGTGATCACCGAGGCGACGCTCAAGCTGATCCCGCTGCCGCGCCGGGTCGAGACGCTTCTCGCCCTCTTCCCCGACGAGGACGCCGCGGCGGGCGCCGTGCAGGCCATCTTCGACGCGGGCCTGTTGCCGCGCGCCTGCGAGCTGTTCGACGGCACCGTGATGCGCGCGGTGGGCCCGCGGGCCCCGTTCAAGTTCCCCGAGGGAGTGGGCGGCGCGCTCCTCGTCGAGCACGACGGCTACGGCGACGGCGTGACCGAAGAGCTGGCGCGCTCGGGGGAGCTGTGCACGGCCCAGGGCGCCCTGGAGGTCCTCGCCGCCCAGGACGAGGCGCAGCGCCGCAAGCTCTGGGAGACGCGGCGGATGGTGAGCGTCGCGCTGACGGACATCCGGCCGTTCAAGATCAGCGAGGACGTGGCCGTCCCGCGCGGGCAGCTCATCGAAATGATCCGCGCGGTCCGGAGCATCGGCGAGAAGCACGGGTTCCCCACCGCGAGCTACGGGCACGCGGGGGACGGCAATCTTCACGTAAACCTGCTCTTCCGCAGCGCCGACGAGCGGGGGCGCGGCGAGGCCGCCATCGACGAGGTGATCGAGACCGCCATCCGGCTCGGGGGCACCATCACCGGCGAGCACGGGGTGGGCCTCGCCAAGCGGCGGTTCCTGCGGAAGGAACAGGGGGAGGCGGTGGTCGCCCTGCAAAAGCGGTTGAAGCGCGCCTTCGACCCGGATGACCTGCTCAACCCGGGCAAGATCTTCCCGTAGAACCATCCGGTTCCGCCGTGCCGTGCCGGGCTTGACCCCCTACTCCGGCTGCTCTAGGGTCTGCGCCCCTTTCATGGCAGACACCCCCACACGGACCGCCCCCGCTGAACAGCGGGAGCAGGATCAACCCGGACAGGTTCCGGACGTCGAGCTCGTCCGGAAGGCCCAGGCGGGCGATGCGGCCGCTTTTGCCGAGCTGGTCGGACGGCACCAGCGCCAGCTCTACCGTCTCGCGCTGCGCATGACGGGCAGCGAGGCGGACGCCCAGGAAGTGCTGCAAGAAGCCTTCCTCAACGCCTACCAGAAGTTGCCCAACTTCCGCGGGGAGGCGCAGTTCTCCAGCTGGCTGTACCGCATCGCGGCGAACAGCGCGCTCATGCGCCTGCGCCGCAAGCGCCGCGCCCCGGACGCCCTGACCGACCAGCCGTTGGAGCTCCAAGGACCTCGCTTCTCGGCGGAAGGCTATCTAGACCCGCCTCCGCGCAGCGACTGGTCGCAGCGCGCCGACGAAAAGATGATGGATCGGCAACTGGGGACGGCGATCGACCAGGCGGTCGCCGGCTTGCCTGAGGATTACCGGACGGTGTTCCTGCTCAAGGACGTCGACGGGCTTTCCAACGAGGAAATCGCGGGTGCCCTCGACCTGACGGTCCCGGCGGTCAAGAGCCGGCTGCACCGGGCCCGGCTGGCGCTGCGGGAAAAACTTGGCGAGTTCTTCGGAGAATGATCGAATCGGCGCCGAGGCAGGTGCATCTTTTCCTCGTGGTCCGGTTAAGGTAGCGTCGTTCATACTTCCACCCACCTGCAGGACGGAAACGTTGGCCAATCCCCTCGAGCACTGCGCCGACTGCGTCGAACTCCTCGGCGAGTACATCGACGGAGCGCTCACTCCGGAGCGCGCGGAGGCGCTGGAAGCGCACTTGTCGCTCTGCCCGCCCTGCATCACGTTCGTGCGCACCTACAAGGCGACGCGCAGCCTCTGCAGGCACAAGCTGGCGCGGGAGATGCCCCCGGAGCTGAAGACGTCGCTCCACACCTTCCTGGCCAAGAACGTGCCCGGCTACCGCACCCCGGGCGACGGCGGCGGCGAAAAGAACTAGGTTCCCCCCATGGAAGTCCAGATCGACGCGGTGTCCGCCGCCTTGCGCGATGCGCACGGCCACGGGCTCACGCTGAAACAGCTGGCGGGCCAGCTCCATCTCGGCCAGGCCGCGCAGCAGCCGCTCCAGCGCGCGCTGCGGCAGTTGCTCGGTGAGGGGCAAGCGACGTTCGACGGCCACCGCTACCGTTTCCGGCCAACTGCTGACCACCGCAAGGAAGGGGGGCGGGCAAGTCGCAGTTCGCAAGCCGCAGCCCCAAAACAGGACGGCCAGCAGCCCGCGGCCGGCGGCCGGCCGGGAAGTGATCGGCGTCCTCCACCTCAAGCCCGAGGGGTACGGGTTCGTCAGCCCCATCCAAGGCGGGTCGGGGCGCCAGGACGACGTCTTCGTGCCCCCTCGCCGCAACCGCGGGGCGCTGGATGGCGATGTGGTGCGGGTCAAGGTGGAGCGCGGCCGGGACGGCCGCTTCGTCGGCGAAGTGGTGGAGATCGTCGAGCGGCGGCGGCAGTTCGTCATCGGGGTCTACCGCGCGCAAGGAAAGGCGACCTGGGTCGAGCCACACGATCGCGCGTTCACCGATCCCATCCCGGTGCCGCGCGACCCACGGGCGCGGGACGGCGAGCTGGTCAAGGTCAAGCTCCAGCGGGAACAGGGAGGTCCGCTGCGGGGCGACGTGATCGGCGTCCTGGGCAAGCCCGGCGACCCGCGCGTGGAGATCCTCGCCACGGCCTACGCGGAAGGCTTCGCGGACGAATTCGACCCTGCCACCCTGCTGGCCGCGGAGGGCGTCCCCGACCACGTCCGGCCCGAAGACGCGGCCGGCCGGCGCGATCTGCGCGAGCTGCCGCTCGTCACCATCGACGGCGAGGACGCGCGCGATTTCGACGACGCAGTGCACGTCTCCCGCGTCGGCGACGGGTACCGGCTGGTGGTGGCCATCGCGGACGTCGCCCACTACGTCAGGCCCGGTGGCGCGCTCGACCGCGAGGCGCTGCGCCGCGGCACCAGCGTGTACTTCCCCAGCATGGTGCTGCCCATGCTGCCGGAGCGGCTCTCGAACGGCATCTGCTCGCTGAACCCGGACGTCGACCGGCTCTGCATGGTCTGCGACCTGGCGCTCGATTCCCAGGGCCGGCCGCTCCAGGCCGAGATCTACGAAGCGGTGATGCGCAGCCACGCCCGGCTCACGTACACCAAGGTCGCCGAGGCGCTCGAAGGCGAGCCCCAGGCCGACGTCCGTCCACTGCTCGAGGATCTGCGCGTCGCGCACGAGCTGGCGAAGAAGCTCACCGCGCATCGCCGGGAGCGCGGATCGATCGACTTCGATCTGCCCGAGGCGAAGATCGTCCTCGCCGACGACGGCACGGTGAAGGAGATCGTGCGGCGGCCGCGCAACGACGCGCACCGGCTGATCGAGGAGTTCATGCTCGCCGCCAACGAGGCGGTGGCCCGTTTCTTCGACGCGCGCGGGCTCCCCACCGTCTACCGCATCCACGACCAGCCCGACGAGGAGAAGCTGGACACCTTCGCCCAGCTGGCCCGGCTGCACGGGTTCGAGATTCCCGCCGAGCTCTCGCCGGCGGCGCTGAACGAGCTGCTCGAGAAGCTGCAGGGAAAGCCGCAGCAGAAAGCGCTCAACTCGCTGCTGCTCCGCGCGATGATGCAGGCGCAGTACAGCCCGGACAACATCGGCCACTTCGGCCTGGCCGCGCCCACCTACCTGCACTTCACCTCGCCCATCCGCAGGTATCCCGATCTGATGGTCCACCGGCTGCTCAAGGAGCACTGGGCGCGGGGCGGCCGGCCCATGCGCGAGTCCGAGCGGAAGGAGCAGGAGGAGTACCTCGCCGGCATCGCCGCGCAATGCTCCGAGCGCGAGCGCGCGGCGATGAAGGCGGAGCGCGACATCGATGCGTTCTTCGCGGCCCTGTTCATGACCGACAAGGTGGGCGAGGAATACGACGCGGTGGTCGCCGCCGTGACCGATTTCGGACTCTTCTGCGAGCTGAAGGACGTCTACGTGGAAGGCCTCATCCCAAAGGAGAAGCTGGGCGAGGCGGTGGAGCTCGACGAGGAGCACCACCGGCTGCGGGTAGGCAAGAGCGGGCGGAGCTACGGCGTCGGCGACGAGCTGCGCGTGCGCGTGGCCGAGGCGGACCCCGTTCGGCGGCGCATCACGCTGGAGCCCGCCTCGCTTCCGCGCACCGGGTCGTGGCTCACCGAGGAGGACGTCACCGGACAGCCTAAGTCGTCGAAGCAGAAGCCTCGCCGGCCGGGCCCGCCGGGGCAGCGGCCTGGATCGCGTCGGCCTCCGCGCGGCTCACCGCCTGGCCGGAGGTCTCGTCGTACACGAACACGAGCTTCCGATCGATGAACGGCCGGAAGTAGGCCGGCCAGCCGACCCGCGCCTCGTCGGCGGTCACGTCCTCGCGCGAGGCGAGCCGGATGGCCCCCGGATCGTCCCGCCGAACGACGGGGAACAAGCGGTGGCGACCTGCGAAGTGGATGATCTCGCCATGGTCGGTCGTGGCCCGCTTCGGCATGGGTCTGGCTTTACCACGTATTCACTAACGTACCGATCCGCGATAGGGGGTGGTCGGCCCGTCGCGGCATGGCTACAAACGAGGCTCGCAGCCGGAGCACAATCGTGGGACACCGCTTCAACCTCGGCCGGAGGGCCGGGCTGCTCCTCCCCCTGTCGTCCGTCCGCGGGTCGCGCGGCGGGATGGGCAGCTACAGCGACGCCGGGTCGGTGGCGCGCTGGCTGCGTCAGAACGGCTCGACGATGTGGCAGTTGCTTCCCCTGAACGAGGTCTCGCCCGGCCAGGACAGCCCCTACGCCGCCTCCAGTTCCTGCGCGCTGGAGCCCGTCTACATCGACCTGGACTCCGTGGAGGACCTGGAGGGCCAGCTCACCGACGACGAGAAGCGCAAGCTCGACGCCGATCGCCGGGACGAGCGCGTCGACTTCGAGTCGGTGCGCTCGGCGAAGCGGTCGGCGCTGCGGCGCGCGTGGGAGCGGTTCCGCGATCGCGAGCTGCGCGGCGGATCCGCTCGCGCGCGCGAGTTCGGCAAATTCCAGGAGGAGCATCGCGACTGGTTGCCGGACTGGGCACTGTACCGGGCCCTGCACGACCAGCGGCTCAAAAGCTGGCGCGACTGGGAACCGCCGCTGCGCGACCGCGAACCCCATGCGCTGGCCGGGGCGCGGGAGGAGCTGCGCGACGCGATCGCCGGCCTGAGCTACGCGCAGTGGATCGCCGACTCCACTTTCCGGCGGGGCCGTGCCGAGGCCAATTCGCTGGGCGTGAAGATCCTGGGAGACCTGCCGTTCATGGTGGCGGAGGACTCGGCCGACGTGTGGGGCCTGCAGCACCTCTTCCGCTTCGATGCGACGGTCGGGGTCCCGCCGGACGCGTACAGCGCGGACGGCCAGGACTGGGGCCTTCCGGTCCCGCGCTGGAACGAGATGCGCGAAGCGGGCGATCCCTGGCTGCATGTCCGCGCGATGCGCGCCGCCCAGCTCTACGACGCATTCCGCGTCGACCACGTGGTCGGCCTGTACCGCACCTACGCGCGGCCGATCGACAAATCGCCACCCTTCTTCCTTCCCCCCGATGAGCCGGCCCAGAAGGAGCAGGGTGAGCGGATCCTCGGCCTGCTCGGGGAGAAGGCCGAGGTGATCGCCGAAGACCTCGGGGTCGTCCCGGACTTCGTGCGCGAGTCCCTGGCGGAGATCGGCATCCCCGGCACCAAGGTACTCCGTTGGGAAGTGGACGACGGCGTCCCGCGCGATGTGCGGAAGTTCCCGGAGATCTCGCTCGCCGTCACGGGCACGCACGACACCGAGTCGCTGCATACCTGGTGGGAGGGCCTGCCCGAGCACGAGCGGCGCGAGCAGCTCAAGCAGCCGTTCCTCGACCAGTTGCGCGGCGACCCACGCCACTACACCGAGTCGACGAAGAACGCGTTGCTCGAGCTGTTGTACTCGGCTTCCTCGGACGTCATCCTCACGCCGATCACCGACGCGCTGGGCCGGCGCGAGCGGCTCAACACCCCGGGCACGGTGGGTCGCCACAACTGGACGTGGAGACTCCCTTGGCGCCTGGGCGAGATGGATACCGCTCCGGAAGCGGTGGCGGCGGCGCGCCTGCTGACGCATCTTGCCGAGCGGTACGGGAGAGTGCGCTAGCTCACGGCGCATCCCGAGGAGGCGCTCGTGCGGCAGGAACGGGAGCTCCGCCCCGCGGCAGCGGAGGAACGGGCCCGCCGGCTGCTCGACGAGGTGGCGGCCGAGCTGGCGGCCATCCCTCAGCCGCTCGCCACGTACCGGCTGCAGCTGCACAAGGCATTCGGCTTCCGCGACGCGGCGCAGCTCGCGCCCTACCTGGCCGAGCTGGGCGTCTCGGACCTCTACTCGTCCCCGGTCATGAAGGCGGCCCCGGGCTCGATGCACGGGTACGACGTCCAGGACCACCAGCAGCTCAACCCCGAGCTGGGCACCGCGCAGGACCTCGCTGCGATGTCTGCCGCCGCGCACGAGAACGGCCTGGGATACGTGCTCGACATCGTGCCCAACCACATGGGCATCGGCAGCGGGAACTCGCTCTGGCTCGACCTCTTGGAGAACGGCCCCTCTGCTCGCGCGGCCCGCTTCTTCGACGTCGAGTGGCACCCCGTCAAGGAAGAGCTGGCCGACAAGGTCCTCATCCCGATGCTGGGCGACCGCTACGGCGCGGTGCTCGAGCGCGGCGAGCTGAAGCTGCAGCTCGTCAACGGCGCGCTGCAGATCCGGTACTACGACCACGTCTTCCCCGTCTCCCCGCGCTCGTACGGGCAGGTGCTCTCCTACCGGCTCGAGGAGCTTGCGAAGAAGCTGCCGGAGGGCGAGCCGTCCCTGGACGAGCTCCGGAGCATCGTGACGGCGGTGGAGCACCTGCCCTCACGCCAAGAGCAGGATCCGGACAAGCGCGAGGAACGCCGGCGCGAGAAGGAGATCGTCAAGCGGCGCGTGGCGGCGCTGTGCGCCACCGATGCGCGCATCCGCGAGCACCTGGAAGAGAACGTCGCGATCTTCAACGGCAAGCCGGGCGAGCCGCGCAGCTTCGATCTGCTCGACCGGCTCCTCGCGGCCCAGGTCTACCGCCTGGCGCACTGGCGCGTCTCGTCGGAGGAGATCAACTACCGGCGCTTCTTCGACATCAACTCCCTCGCCGCGATCCGCGTCGAGGATCCGGTGGTGTTCGAGGAAGCGCACCGCCTGCCGCTGCGGTTGCTCGCCGAGGGGAAGGTGACCGGCTTCCGCGTCGACCACCCGGACGGCCTGGCCTATCCCTCGCGTTACTTCCACCTCCTGCAGGAGGCGCACATCCTGCAGCGCGCGAGGGCCATCGCCGAGCGGAACGGAGAGAACTGGGACGAGCTGGAGCCCGCGGTCCGCGAGCAGATGGCGCGCGACCTGCGCAAGCGCGGCCCCGCCTCGCCGTTCTTCAAGCCCATCTTCGTGGTGGCGGAGAAGATCCTGGGCGGGACGGAGAAGCTGCCGGAGAGCTGGGCGGTCCGCGGCACCACCGGGTACGACTTCCTCAACCAGGTGAGCGGGCTCTTCGTCGATCCGGGCTCGCGCGAGCTGATGGACCGTATCTACATGCGCTACATCGGCGGGCGCATCGATTTCGACGAGCTGG
>WNFL01297083.1_pt3 | contig 14679 bp, 11 predicted proteins | sample 5400361 | NCBI WGS metagenome assembly WNFL01 (sample SAMN13153351, study PRJNA577476) | soil metagenome | isolation source: 40 cm soil on Douglas fir-dominated hillslope | place: USA:California | collected 2013-09-17
TGGTCCCAGGAGCGGGGGCGTCCGGACGCGTCGGCGTGGCCGCCGATCAGCACCACGTGCTTGAGATCGGGCAGCTCCTTCTCAGGCACGCGCTCGAGCAGCGACGGGGTGGTGAGCAGCGCCACCGCCTGCGCGTCCTGCATGCGGTCGCGCACCGCGTCGGCCATGAAGGCCTCGAACAGCGGGCTCGGGATCGCGCCGGCCTTGAGGATGCCGAGGATGCCGATGTAGGTCTCGGCGCGGCGCGGCAGGAACACGAACACCCGGTCGCCGCGCTTGACCCCCATGCGCGTGAGCGCGTTCGCGAAGCGGCTCGAGAGCCGCATCAGGTCCTCGAAGCTGTACTTCTCGGTGCGCTCGCCGTCGTGGTAGACCAGCGCCAGCTTGTTCTTGCGCGCGGTGCGGACGTGGCGGTCGATGGCCTCGTGCGCCATGTTGACCTTGCCGGTGCGCGACCAGTCGAACTCCCGCTCGACCGTCTTCCAGTCGAACCCGCGGCGCGTCTCCTCGTAGTCGGCGAGGTTGGCGTCGTGCTCGGGAAGCGGCGGCAGCGTCTCCCTGGTGACGGTGGCCATCGGAGGTCTCCGGCGGGGCGGCGAGCGGGCGGGCGTGGAGTGACCCAGGAAGCTATCGAGCCGTGAGCGGCCGGTCAATGGATGGTTGGGCCTCTGGCCAGGGCGGGCGTAGACTTCGCCCATGCGCTGCACGGTGAGCCTGGCGCGCGAGGGCGCGACGGTGGTCGCCCGTTGTCCCGAGTTCCCGGACTGCGAGGGCCGCGGCCCGAGCCGTGAGGCGGCACTCGAGCGGCTGCGCGAATCGGTGACCTTCTGGCTCGAAGCCTGCCCGTGCGATCAGACCGCCGCACCGGGGCTGGCCTTCGACATCACGCGCGACGCAAGCTAGCGGCCGCGAGCGTCGCGATCCGCGCCGCGGCGCGTCACCCGCCCGGGCGCGTGCTACCCTGCCCCGGCCATGCGCTTCGCCCCGTTGGTGCTCGCCACCTTGTGCGTCGCGGTGCTGTTCGTGGGGCTCGACCACGTCGGCTTCCTCGACTGGCGCGAGGCCCGCGACGCCGAGGTCGCGCGCGAGATGTGGCGGCGGGGCGAGGCGCTGACCCCGATCTACGGCCGCGCCGCGCTCTACGAGAAGCCGGTGCTGGCCTACGCGCCCGAGGTGCTGGTGCGACGGCTCACGCCCGACACGCCGCTGCGCTCGCGGCAGATGCGCGCGCTGTTCGCGGTGTTCCTGCTGCTCGGCACCGCCTCGCTCGGCGCACGCCACTTCGGCCTGCGCGCGGCGTGGCTCTCGGCCGGAGTGCTGGTCACGACCCTCGCGCTGCCGCTCGCCGCGCGCACCGACGGCACCCAGCTGCTGGGGACGCTGCTGGGCTGGGTGGGTGCCGCGGGGCTTGCCGACGCGGTGTTCGGCCGCAGCGGCGGGCGTGAGGCGCGGCTCATCGTCACCTACGGCGCGCTGGGCGCCGCGCTGGCGAGCGCCGGCCCGCTCGCGGCGCTGTGGCCGCTGGGCGGCCTCGCGCTCTATCTCGCCCTCACCGGCTCGCACGAGGCGTGGCGCCGCGCGCGCCCGCGCGCCGGGCTGGTCATCATGGCCGGCATCGCGCTGCCCTGGTACGGGGCGATGGTCGAGCGCCACGGCCTGCCGTTCCTCGGCCGGGCGCTGTTCTTCCCCTACGCGGTCGAGACCCCTGGGCCCTGGTACGCGGGGCCGGTGCTGGCGATCTCGTTCCTGGTCGTGGGCGGCTTCCCGTGGAGCGCGCTGCTGCCCGCCGCGATGCTGCACGCCGCGACCTGGTGGCGGCCGGTGCGCCGCCCGCTGCTGCGCAGCCTGCACGTGGTCCGGGAGCGCCCGGGCGTCGACCCGGTGTCGCGCGAGCAGCACGAGGAGGCCGCCGCGCACTATTTCATCACCGCACTGTTCGCCGCACTGGTCCCGATTGCGATCTACCCCGGCCCGCCGCTCTCGGCGGCGCTGCCGGCGCTGCCCGCCGCGGCGCTGCTGTGCGGCCGCTTCCTCGATCACCTGATCGAGGACCCGGGGCGGGTCGCGCGCGGCCTGGCGGGGGCGGTGCGCATGCTGGCGCTGGCGGGCAGCGCCGCCGCGGTGATGCTCGCGCTCATCGCGCCGCGCGTCGGCGGCGCCGCGCCCGAGCTGCGGCTGCTGGCCTCGCTGCTGTTCCTGGCCTCGTGGGCGCCGTTCCTGGCCGAGTTCATGGGCCGGCGCCGGCTCGCCGCGGCGCTGATCGCCCTGCCGGTCGCGGTGGGAGCCCCGATCATGAGCGTGCGCGTGCTGCCGGCGATGGAGAGCACCTTGAGCGCGCGCGACGTGGCCGAGACCTTCGAGGCCGTGGCGCCGCCGCTCGCGCCGCTGCTGCTCACCGAGGCCCCGCCCCCGACCCTGCGGCTCTACGGGGCGCGCAATCTCGTGGTCACCGACTCGCTCGCCGCCGACCTGGCGGAGCATCGCGCCGCCGACGGCATGACCTACCTCGCCTTCCGCCCGGTGCGCGAGCACGAGGTGGCGCGCTCGAGCGGCACGCCGCTCGAGATCCTGCTGCGCACGCCGAGCCTGGTGCTGGCGCGCGTCAAGCCCGGCTAGCCCGCCGCCCCGTGCACCGCGTGTCCACGGCGTCAGCGTCGTGGACAGCGGGCGGATGCTGCGCGAATTCCTTTGACCCGTGCCGTACCGCTGCCTAGCATCGCGCCGCCCTGCTCCCGAGGTGAGGAAGGGAGGTGAGGAGGATGAAGCAGGGACGGATGTTGATCGCCCTCGGCGCGGCCCTCGCGCTGAGCGCGCCGCTCGCCGCGCACGCGGCGACGTCGGCCGACCCCACGGCCGCGACCCCGGCGCAGACCGATGCCCCCGCATCGAAGAGCCGCAACGCGGTCCGTCAGTTCACGGGCTACGTCACGTCGCTCGACCGCTCGAGCCTCACGGTCGAGAAGCGCGGCAAGAACCCCCGCTCGATGGTGTTCACGAAGGACGCGGCGCTCGCGTTGAGCGCCGCGGTCGACAAGGACGCCCGCGTCACGGTGTTCTACCGTGAGGAGGACGGCCGCGCGGTGGCCCAGCGGGTGGTGGCGAAGGTGCCGACCCCCCGGGCGCCACGCTCCCCCCAGGGCGCAAAGCCGAGCCGCAAGGGACGCTGACCGGGGCCCCGGCCGGGCGCGCCTCCGCGCCCGCCGGGGTCGGTCGGCGCCTGCGGCGCCGCGCGCGCCGCGCGCCGCCGCACGAAAACCGCGCCCGGCCGCGAACCGGTGCTGGAGCGCCGCGAGGGCCGCGGCTATGCTGCCGCCGGTCCCGCACTCCCCCACGCCCCCGGAGCCCCCGATGACGCCATCCGCTCGAACCCCCGTCCGCGCGCTCGCGATCCTGGCGACGCTCGCGGTCGCCGCCACCGCCGCCCCCGCGCCGCGTCCCGAGGCGCCGGCCCCCTTCACCCTCGAGCACGCGCTGACCCTGCGCGCGATCTCCGACCTCACCTGGTCGCCGGACGCGCGCCGGCTGGCGTTCGTGGTCAATGCCCCCGACACCGCCGAGAACACCGGCAACCAGGATCTATGGCTGCTCGATCCCGGCGCCGGCGCGGCGCGGCGCCTGACGCGCCATCCGAAGAACGATTTCTCGCCCACCTTCTCGCCGGGCGGCGACACGATTGCCTTCGTCGCCACGCGCGGCACCGGGGAGGAGCCCAAGCCGGCGATCTACCTGATGTCGCTCGCGGGCGGCGACCCGTGGGCGTTCGGGAGCTACGACGAGGCGGTGGGCGAGGTGCGCTGGTCCCCGGACGGGCGCTGGCTCGCCTACGTCAAGACCGACACGCTGCCCAAGAGCATCCGCGAGTGGCGCAAGAAGAAATGGGACCAGGTGGTCGAGGACGAGCGGCTCCAGTACCCGGCGCTGTGGGTGACCGAGATCGCGACGGGTAAACAGCGCCGCCTGACCTCGGGGCCGCACTACGTCTGGAACCTGCGCTGGTCGCCGGACTCGCGTGCGATCGCGTTCCTGGTGAGCCCGACCGGCAAGCCCGACGACGAAAACCTCACCGACATCGGCATCGTCCCGGTCGAGGGCGGCGCGCTGCGCACGCTCGGCGTCATCGGCCGGTCGTTCGCGTGGTCGCCCGACGGCCACTGGATCGCCTGGGCGGGGGGGTCGGATCGCGACGTGCACGTCGCGAAGAGCGACCTGTGGGTCATCCCGTCCGCGGGCGGGCGCGCCGCCAACCTGACCGCGGGCTACGACGAGGACGCCGACATGCCGGCCTGGAGCCCCGGGTCCGACACGCTCTACTTCCACGCCGCGGTCGGGACCACGAGCCGGCTCGCCGCGGTGGCGCGCGCCGGCGGGCCGGTGGCGCTGGGTGCCAACCGGGGCGGCGAGGCGGGCGATCCGGTGATGGCGCGCGACGGGCGCATGGCGTGGACCCAGAGCGGCCCGCGCGCCCCGATCGAGGTGATGGTCGCGGATCGGGCCGGTGCCGCGGGCCGGCCGATGTCGGCGATCAACGCCGAGGTCCAGAAGCTGGCGCTCGGCGCCACCCGCGTCGTGCGCTGGACCAGCAGCGACGGCGTGCCCGTCGAGGGCGTGCTGCTGCGGCCCAACGGTGCCAAGGACGGGGCGGCGCTCAAGACCCTGGTGATGCTCCACGGCGGCCCCTACGCCTCGCGCTTCGGGCTCGGCTTCCAGAACACCGCGCAGTTCCTGGCCGCGAGCGGCTACCAGGTGTTCATGCCCAACTTCCGCTCGAGCGGCGGCTACGGCACCGCGTTCATGCTGCGCAAGCGCAGCGACTGGGGCGGGCAGGACTGGGACGACGTCATGACCGGCGTGGACAGCCTGGTGAAGTGGGGGCTCGCCGACGCGCACCGGCTCGGCGTGTTCGGGCACTCCTACGGCGGCTACCTCTCGGCCTGGGCGATCACCCACACCCACCGCTTCGCGGCCGCCTGCGTGTCGGCGGGTGCCGTGGACCTGGCCGCGCACTACGGCCAGAGCGACATTCACCGCTATCGCGCCTGGGACTTCGAGGGGCCGCCCTGGGAGACGCCGGAGCACTGGCGCCGCTCGTCGCCGATCACCAGCGTCGCGAGCGCGCGCACTCCGACGCTCATCCTGGTGGGCGAGAGCGACGCGCGCGTGCCGATGCCGCAGGGCCAGGAGCTCTACACCGCGCTGCGCACCCTGGGCGTGCCGACCGAGTTCGTGCACTACCCGCGCGAGCCGCACGGGCTGCGCGAGCCGCGCCATCGCGCCGACTGGCTGATGCGGATCCGGGGCTGGTTCGACCGCTGGCTGAAGTAGCGGATCCGGCGGGCGCCGGGTGGGGGATGCCGCCTAGCGGCGGGATTCGAGGTCTTCCTTGAGCTCGGGCCCCGGCTCGGCGGGCTGCATGAAGTACCACCAGTTCCCAGCGCCCCGCCGGCACCAGCAGCTCCTTGATGCGCAGGTCGGCCTTGTGGAGACGCTTGAGGACCGAGCGCCGCTCCTCGTCGGGGGCGACTTCGAGCGCGCCCTCGATCAGCTCGCGCCCGTCCATGTCGTCGAGGTAGTCGTCGAGGCCGAGCGGGTAGGTCTCGTCGACGTCGTCCACGGCGTTCTCCCACTGCTCGAGCAGCCCGTCGAGCCCGCCGTCGACGACGTGCTCGGGGGCGCCGCGGGCCTCGAGGAACTCGCGCACCGGATCTTCACGAGCCATCAGTGATCCCTCCGGAGCTGGCTGCGGAAATAGGCGTCGCCGCGGTTGGGCCGGAAAAAGGTACGGATGATGCCGTCGGGGTCGAAGGCGATGAACGCGCCACTCGACTTGTCGTAACGCACGATGCTGCGGTCCGCACGCACTGCCTCCAGGATCATGCCCCCCGCCGGCCGGTCGCGCAGCTCCTGCGCGAGCCGCAGGTAACGGTCCATGCTGATGCTTCCGAACTCCCGCCCATGCTTCCGATAGTGCTCGACCAGCCGCTCGCGCGAGCGGAACCCGATCCGGGTGCGCACCGCGGCCGGGGCCTGGGTCTGCGGCAGCGGCGACTGCACCGCCACGGACGCCCGCGGCGCGTGGTGCACCGGCCGCGGCAGCAGCGTGATGGAGGCCGCGGCCAGCGCCAGCGCGGCGATCAGGATCCCGGCATTGCGCATACGCTCACAGGATACGCTTCCCGAGCATGCTCTGCGCCAGCTCGGCGGCGAGGATGCCCGTCATGTTCTGGGTGTCGAGCACCGGATTCACCTCGACCAGGTCCACCGCCACGATCTGCGCCCGGTCGGCGAGCAGCTCCATCGCCAGATGGGCCTCGCGATAGGTGATGCCGCCCCACACCGGGGTTCCGGTGCCGGGCGCATCCTCGGGATCGACCACGTCGAGGTCGAACGAGAGGTGAATCCCCGCGGTGCCGTCGCTCGCGATCCCGACCGCCTCGTCCACGACGTCGCGCATGCCGCGCTCGTCCAGGTCGCGCATCGTGTAGACGTTGACCCCGCTCTTCTTGAGGAACTCGCGCTCGCCCGGGTCGAGGTCGCGGATGCCGATGAGCGCGGTGTTGCGCGGCAGCACCTTGGGGGCGCGGCCGCCGACGTTGACCAGGTCGGGATCGCCCACCCCCAGCACCACCGCCAGCGCCATGCCGTGGATGTTGCCCGAGGGCGTGGTCTCGACCGTGTTGGCGTCGCCGTGGGCGTCGAACCAGATCAGGCCGATCTGCTCGCCCTGGCGCGCGAAGTGCCCGCTCGAGCCCGCCACCGAGCCGATCGCGATGCTGTGATCGCCGCCCAGCACCAGCGGGGTGCGGCCGCGATCCAGCGCCTGCTCGACCTTCTGGCACAGCTCGGTGCAGGTGGCGAGGATGGGGACCTTGTAGCGCAGCTTGCCCTCGCCCACCTTCTGGGTCTCGGGGATCATGACGTCGAGGTCGCCGGCGTCCGTGACCTTGTGCCCGAGCTGTTCGAGGCGCGCCTCGAGGTCGGCGATGCGGATCGCCGAGGGGCCCATGTCGACGCCGCGGCGGCCCGCGCCCAGGTCCACCGGGACGCCGATAATCTCGATGTTGCGCTTGGTCTTAGCCATGGGCGGGGCAGTCTATCAGCGGCCGGCGAATCCGGGCAAACTCCGCGCCCCTGTTGACTTCCAGCCCCAATGCCGATAATTGGCTGACACCATGTCCCGCTCGAGCGTGGTTCGGAGCCTGCTCCTCGTCCTCGCGCTTCCGGTCCTGCTCGGGGCGGCGCGCGCGCGCCTGGAGCCCCGCGACGATCCGCCGCCCGCGCCGCGGCCCCGCGCCGTGGCGGGCCGCATCATGCTGGCGAGCGACTTCCGCCAGGCCGCGAGCCTCGACAGCTGGGCCCCCGACCGCGACGGCGTGTGGTCGATCGCCCACGGGGCGCTGCGGGCGCGGCTGCCCGACAAGAAGCAGGCGCGCTCGTTCATCTACGCGGGCTCCGAGGAGTGGGCCGAGTACGCGGTGGACCTCGACGTGTGCCAGACCCGCGGCGTGGACAAGGGGCTGGCGGTGCGGGTGCTGCGCGGGCGCGGCGTGGGCGTCGATCTGCGCGGCCCCGGCTACCACGACGTGCTGCTCCACCTTCAGGAGCAGCCGCTCGGGCGCGCCCCGATCCACAACGACAACGACGTCTGGCACCACCTGCGCGTCGAGGCGCTCGGCCACCGCTACCGCGTGCTGGTGGACGGCAAGCTGGTGCTCGACCGGGCCGACCGGCGCGGCACCAGCATGCGCGGCCGTATCGCGCTGGCCGCCTACACCGGCGGCGAGGGGCGCTGCACGGTGTACTACGACAACGTCGTGGTGACCGCGCTGCGCTGAGGACGGATCGGGCCGCCGACCGGGCCGAGTCGCTGGCGCTGCGGGCCCTGCGTCTGCTCGACCTGGTCGCGGGCCCGGGCCATCCCGAGGTGGCAGGCGTGCTCGGCACCCTGCTGGCGCTGCGGGCGGCCCGCCCGGGGCGCGGCTAGCCGGGGGAACCGCGATGCGGCTCGTGGCGTAACATATCCGTTGCGCGTGCCCTGCGGACCCTCGCAGAATTGGCGGGCGCTTCGAGGCCGCGCCGAACGAGGGTTCCCATGGGCTACGACATCTGCGCCAGCTGTGGCGCCGCGATTCACCCCGACGCCGTGGCCTGCCCGCGCTGCGGCGCCAGCCGCGGCGTGGCGCCGCACCCCCCCGCCGCGGCGCCCCGGCGCGGGCCCGGGCGGGCCGTCGTGCTCGGCGGCCTGGCGCTGGCCCTCGGCCTCGCGGCGGTGGTGGCGCTGCTGGCACGCGATCGCTCGCGGGACTTCGCGGCCTCGATCTCGCGCCAGATCCCGGGCGTGATCACGCTCGTGACCTACGATCACAAGAATCGCGAGCTGTCGCAGGGCAGCGGGTTCGTGATCTCCGGCACCGGCCTCGCCGCCACCAACTTCCACGTGCTCCAGGACGCCTACCGCGCCGAGGCGACGCTCGGCGATGGCCGGCTCTACCACGTGGAGCGCATCCACGCGTTCAGCGTGGACCGCGACCTGGTCGTGTTCCAGCTCGGGCGCGTGCGCGCGGGCCGCCTCGAGCGTCCCGCGGGACTCCATCCGCTCGCGCTGGGCGGATCCTCGGGCCTCCGGATCGGCGATCGGATCGCGACGATCTCGAGCCCCAAGGGCCTGGCGAACACGGTGAGCGACGGGCTGGTGAGCGGGATCCGGGACGACGAAGGGGAGCGCCTGATCCAGATCAGCGCCCCGATCTCGCCCGGCTCGTCGGGGGGCCCGGTGTTCGACGCCTCGGGACGGGTGGTGGGGATCGCGACGCTGCAGATGAGCGAGGGCCAGAACCTCAACTTCGCGACCCCGATCGACAGCCTGATGGGGCTGATGGCGCGCCACGAGGACCTGACGCTCACCGAGTTCCAGAAGCGGGCCGAGGCCGAGACCGGCGATCACGACGAGTTCAGCCGCTCCTTCGACGCGGCGCTGCGCCACCAGCATCGCGGCGAGTACCGCCGCGCGGTGCGCGGCTACCTGTACGCCGAGGTGCTCACCCCCGACGAGCCCTCGTGCTACTACAACGCGGGGCTGTGCTACGTCGAGCTGCGCGAGAAGGAGCACGCGGCGGAGCAGTTCTACCGCTACCTCGCGTGCGCCGACCACGACGATGCCGACCGCCCCGACAAGTCCCGACCCACCCGTAGGGGCGCGTGGAGGCGCGCGGGAACCAAACTCGCGCCGTCACCGTCGTCAGGGAGGCGCGCGGAACCCTATCCTCGTGGGGCCCCGTCGCCCCCACCCCTCCCAAATGACCACCCCTTCGCTCCAGCCCCACTGCGACGGGTCCCTCGCGCCTTCGCTGAGGCCTGGCGGTGCGACAAGGCCCGCCCCCCCTCCCCGAAGTCCGGGAGGCTAGCGGCGCTTCTCCCCCAGCAGCCGCAGCCCGTTGAGGATGACGACCACCGTGCTGCCCTCGTGGCCCGTGACCGCGACCGGGAGACGCAGGTTGCCGACGAACACCAGCAGGACCAGCACCACCATCACCCCCGAGGCGATCGTCACGTTCTGGACGATCACGCTGCGGGCGTGGCGGGTGAGGCGCAGCGCGTAGGGCAGCGCCGCCAGGTCGTCGGCCATCAGGACCACGTCCGCGCTCTCGAGCGCCGCGTCGCTGCCCACCCCGCCCATCGCGATGCCGACCGTGGCACGCGCCAGCGCCGGCGCGTCGTTGACCCCGTCGCCCACCATCGCCACCGCGCCGTAGCGCCGCTCGAGGTCGGCGAGCACGCGCACCTTGTCCTCGGGCAGCAGCGCGCCGTGGTGCTCGTCGGCGGCGGTGCGGCGCGCGATCGCCTCGACGGTGTGCGGGCTGTCGCCGGAGAGCAGCACCACCGACCGCACCCCGCCGCGCTTGAGCTCGGCGATCACGGCGGCGGCCACCGGTCGCACCTCGTCGGCCGCGACGATGACGCCCCAGCCCGTACCGCGGCGCACCAGCATCGAGGTGCGACCCTCGGCGCTGAACTTCCGGATCAGCTCGAGGGCGAGCGGCGGCGGCGTGACCCCGAGCGCCTCGAACAGCCCCGGGGTGCCGACCTCGATCGTGACGCCGTCGAGGGTCGCGACCAGCCCCTTGCCGAGATGCGAGGTGAGCTGCTGCGCGGGCACCACCGGCACGCCGCGCGCCTCGGCGGCGCGCACCACCGCCTGCGCGAGCGGGTGCTGGGAGCGCTTCTCGGCGCTCGCCGCCCAGGCCAGGACGTCGCGCTCGCTCGCGCCCTCGAGCGCCACGACCTCGGTGACCTCGAACCGTCCGCGGGTGAGCGTGCCGGTCTTGTCGAACGCCACCGCCCGCACCCGGCCCAGCGCCTCGATGAAGCGGCCGCCCTTGAACAGCACGCCGTGACGCGCCGCGTTGGCGATCGCCGACAGCATGGTGGCGGGCGTGGCGATGACCAGCGCGCACGGCGAGGCCACCACCAGCAGCGTCATGGCGCGGTAGAACGAGCTCTTGAACTCGTGGTGGAGGGCGAGCGGCGGAATCAGCATCATGAGCGTGGCGCCCAGGATGACCGCGACCGTGTAGTAGCGCCCCACCCACTCGGCGACCTCCTCGGAGCGCGACTTCTGCTCCTGGGCCTCGCGCACCAGCGACACGATGCGGGCCAGCGTGGTGTCGCCCGCCGCGCGCAGGGTGCTGACCTCGAGCGCCCCCTGCTGGTTGAGCGTGCCGGCGAACACCTTGTCGCCGACCTGCTTCTCGACCGGGACCGACTCGCCGGTCAGGCTGCTCTGGTCCACCAGCGAAGCGCCCGCGACCACCGCGCCGTCCACCGGGATCGCGGCGCCGGGCTTGACGATGACGCGCTCGCCCACCTGCACCGACTCGGCCTCGACCTCGAGCTCGCGCCCGCCCCGCACCACCAGGGCGCGCGCCGGCCGCAGCTTGAGCAGCGCGTGGAGCGCCCGCCGCGTGCGGCCCATGGTGTAGACCTCGAGCGTGTTGCTGAGCGAGAACAGGAACATCAGCACCGCGGCTTCGAACACGTAGCCGATCGCGCCCGCCCCGGCGGCGGCCAGGATCATGAGCAGGTTGACGTCGAAGCGGAACCGGGCGAGCGCCGCGAGGCTCGAGCGCAGCGCGAACCAGCCGCCCGTCGCGGCGGCGAGCGTGTAGGCCGCGTGATGCCACGCCACCGGCGCGCCGGCGCGCTCGAGCGCGAGGCCGGCGAGCAGCAGCGCGAGGCAGGCGCCGGTGCGGCCGGCCATCAGCCGGCCGCGCGCGTAGTGTTCCTGCTCGGCGGGCGAGAGCGTGGCGCCCCACGGCTTGGAACGGCTCAACGGCCGCACCAGCTCGGCGCTGTCGACCGGCACGACGCGCCGCGACAGGCTGACGCGGCCCGGCTCGGCGCTGGCGCTGAAGTCGCCGCGCTGGCTCTCGGGCACCTGGCCGAGCCGGAGCGCGCACTCCTCGCAGGCGCCCAGCGACTCGCGGCGCTCGCAGGTGGTGACGCGCTGCGCGAACATCGAGCCCACCTCGTCGGCGAGCGCGTTGAGCTCCTCGAGCGCGATCCGGGTGGGCTGGTAGCGCACCGTGAGCGTGGCGTCGCGGAAGTTGGCCTCGATCGCGACCACGCCCGGGCTCGACTGGAGCCGCTGCGATAGGATTTCGAGGCAGCCCTCGCCCGGGCCCACGATCGGAAGGTGCGCGGGCGCGGGGGCGGTGGGCGCGGGGCCGGCGGCGGGGTTCGAGGCCGGAATGCTCATGACACGGACCCTAGCACAAGGGCGCGGCACGGCCGGCCGCGGCCCCGAAAGCACGAACGCCCGGGTGCGAGCCCCGGGCGTTCGCGTCGCGGATTCAGCCTATCGGATCCGGACCAGCGCCCGGGTCCACTGCCGCCCCGCGAGCTTGAGCCGCACGAAGTACACCCCGGCGCCCGCCTCGCCGCCGTCGTCGCGACGGCCGTCCCAGCGCAGGCGCCTCGGCCCGGCCGTGAAGCGCTCGCCGTGGGCGATGGTGCGCACCGCGCGGCCCAGCACGTCGAACACGCGCAGGTCGACCGGGCCCGGGGCGCTCAAGGTGAACTCGATCTCGGCCGCGGCGCGGAACGGATTCGGGCGCACCGCCTGGAGCCCGACCGCCGCCTCGGGACCGCCCGCCACCGCCAGCACGATCGAGGTCGGGTCGCCCGGATCGCTGCCGTGGTCGAGCTCGTCGCCGTCGAGCCAGGTGTCGCGGTCGCGATCGATGCCCTGGCGCATGCCGTTGCCGACCGGCACGCCGGTCAGCGTGACCTCGCTCCCCAGGTTCGCGAGCGCCACCAGCGCCGCGGTCGTGATCGGGCTCTCCGCGTTCTTGTCGCTCTTCCACTGGTCGGCGCCCTGATAGAGCCAGCCGCGCGGCTGCCCGCCCACGCGCCCCTTGGCGATCAGGTCGCAGCGGCCCGCGCCGGCCTCGCCGCGCAGCGTGTCCGCCGTGGCCAGGGCGGTGGGGTCGGCATTGTTGGCCCCGGTGAAGGTGAGCTGGAAGCCGACCGCCGGCGCCATGCCGGTGTCGAACGCGCGCAGGAACGCCTCGATGTCGCGGCGGTCGTCGTCCCCGTTGGGGAACGTGAAGCGCGGGCTGTGCAGGAAGCCGAACAGCGTGCCGACCGAGCCGTCGTGGGTGTAGCCGAAGCCGCGCCGGTCCTGCGCGCCCTCCAGGGTCGAGAAGCCCGACTTCCGGTACAGGTTGCGCAGGTGCGGCACCTTGAAGTCCTGCGCCTCCCCGAGGGTCTGGTGGTTGACGAGCAGCGTGTTGGTGCCGCGCGCGATCGAGTGGCAATCCGCGCAGCGCTTGCCGTCGCCGGTCACCACGGTGTTGAGGAAGATGGCCTCGCCGCGCTGCGCGCTGGGCTGCCCCACCGGCGCGTCGGGCAGCGTGTTGTCGAGGTAGCGGTTGGGGTTGGGCGGATAGACCAGTGGCAGCACGAAGTCCCCGAACGCGGCCATCTGGCTGTCGGCGAGCGCCGAGGCGCGGCCCATGAGCGACGAGAACGCGGCGTTGAAGGCGTTGAGATTCGCGCGGTCGCCGCGCCAGTGGAGCAGCCCGGTGTTGGGCAGTCCGCGCAGGCTCTGGGTCACCATCGGGCCCTTCATGGGATGGAAGCCCTGCAGCAGCGGATCGGGCTGGCCGGGCGGCACCGGCAGCGCCGAGCCCGACGGGTTGCCGAGGTCCCAGCCCAGCTCGTCGGTGTCGCCGAAGGTGTGGCAGCTCGCGCACGACTGGTCGCCGTGCGCGGAGGTGAAGCCGCCGTAGAAGAACTTGCGCCCGTGCACGATCGGATCGGGGGTGGGGTCGAAGCCGATGCTGACCGGGGCGGTCGCCGCCAGGGTCGCGGCCGGCAGGGTCTGGATCTGGTTGTGCATGCGTCCCACGACGTAGATCGCGCCGTGCGCCTGGTCGACCACCACGCCGGTCGGACCTTCGAGCACGGGGACACGCGCGCGGATCGTCGAGAGCGGGCCGCCGTAGGGATTCACGACCGCGAGCTTGTTGGTCGCGAGCGAGGTGACGTAGGCGCGCAGGCCGTTGCTCGAGAACGCCACGCCGGTCGGGATGCCGATCGCCGAGTCGGACTCGGCCTGGGTGCCGGGCGCCACGTCGAAGTTGACGTGCGGGTCGAGCTTGCGATCGAAGATCGAGCCGTCCTGGGCGATCGAGGAGTACTGAGTCTCGACCAGGTAGCCGATCAGACGCGGCTCGAAGCGGAAGGTGTTCCGGGCGCGGGTGTTCGTGACCGCGAGCCGGCCGTCCACCGGGCTCACCGCGATGCCCAGGTTCTCGGTGCCGAGCCGGGTGAGCCCGCCGAACGAGCGGCTCACCGTGTTGGTCGCGGTGCTGATCTCGACCACCGCCGCGTCGATCATCGAGTACTTGATCTTCGAGCTCCACAGGTCGCCGTAGGCGTCGTACCAGCCGTCGGATTGCTGCTGAACGATCAGGCCGGTCTTGGGCGCGTTCCCGTTGAGGGTGTCCTTGGGGAAGTCGATGTCCTGCGGGATCGAATCGTCGGGCAGCTGGGCCGCGCTCAGGATCGAGGTGCGGTTGTTGGCCTGCAGCATCGCGACGTACACCTTGGAGCCGTCGGCGGTGCGCGCCAGGCCGCGCGGCAGGCGGCCGTCGATGGTGATCGCGGCGACGGTCGCGAGGGTCGCGGGGTCGATCACCTTGACCTGATCGAGCTGCGCCACGCTCACGTAGGCGCGGGTCGGCGTGCCGGCGAACACGACGTCCTCCGGGTCGTCCCCCACCCGCAGCGTGGCGCGCACGTGCAGGGTGTTGAGGTTGACCACGCTGACGTCGTCGGAGATCTGGTTGACCACCCACGCCTCGCTGTCCGAGAGCGCCGCCACCGACACCGGCTCGAGGCCGACCGGGATCTGGGCGATGCGGTTCGCGGCGCTGGGCGGGCCCGCGGTCAGATCGAAGATCGTGAGCCGGTTGTCCGGGGTGTTGACCACCAGCAGCCGGTCGCCCGCGGGGGTCAGGCACGCGGGATGGACGTGCGCGCTCTCGAAGTGGACGAAGTCGGGCGCGGACTGCGTGCGTGAGCTGAGATGGCGGGGCGCGGCGGCGAGCCCGGCCAGCAGGATCGCGCCCGCGAGCAAGGGTGCGAGACGGCGCATCAAAAAGGAATCTCCCGGCGGGC
>WNFL01079320.1_pt4 | contig 14666 bp, 13 predicted proteins | sample 5400361 | NCBI WGS metagenome assembly WNFL01 (sample SAMN13153351, study PRJNA577476) | soil metagenome | isolation source: 40 cm soil on Douglas fir-dominated hillslope | place: USA:California | collected 2013-09-17
GCCGGCGGGTATATCACCTTCCAAAGCTATCCCGGCGAAACGGCCATTCTGGACGGAACGGGTCTCACGCCTCCATCCGGTTGGTCGGCCATGATCTGGATTCAGGGCAGGAGCTATCTGATCGTCAAAGGCTTTGAGATCCGCAATTACAAGAGCACCACCACGGGCAACGATCCCATCGGGATTTTTGTAACGGCGGCGGACGATCATATCGAAATCCGCAACAACAAAGTCCATGACATGGGGAACTATGCAAACGCCAAGAATGGCACCGACGCGCATGGGATCGCCGTGTATGGCACCTCTGCGCCACAGTCGATCAATAACGTCATCCTGGACGGTAACGAGTTGTACAACCTGGTGCTTGGATCGAGCGAGTCGATGGTGGTGAACGGCAACGTGCAGTACTGGTCGGTCACCAACAACAAAATCCACGATACCAATAATATCGGCATCGACGCCATCGGCTTCGAGGGGAAGTCACCGGATGTGAACTATGACCAGGCGCGCGACGGTGTGATCGCCAACAACCTCGTCTATAACATCGACTCATATGGCAACCCTGCCTATGGCCACCAACGCAGCGCGGATGGCATCTATGTGGATGGCGGCACCCGCATCACGGTCGAGCGAAACGTGGTGCATCACACCAATTTGGGCGTCGAACTGGCCAGCGAACACGCGGGCAAATCTACCAGCTACATCACGGTGCGCAATAACTTCGTATATAGCAACACACAGGTCGGCATTGCCATTGGCGGATACGACACCAAGCGTGGCAGTACGACGAATTGCGTGATCGTCAACAATACGCTCTACAACAACTACACCCAGCGCGATTGGGGCGGCGAGTTGTACATTCAGTATGACACGCAGAATAACCTCGTCAAGAACAATATCCTCTATGCCAACGACGCCCTGCTCTTCGTCTACAGTTGGAGCGCAGTCATGACCGGCAACATCATGGATAAGAACCTGTTCTACTCGCTGAGTGGAGGAACGAACGGAAACTGGGTCTGGAAAAACGTTACCTACACCACGTTTGCCACTTACCAGCAGGGATCAGGCAACGACGCCAACTCACTGACTGGGCAGGACCCGCTGTTCGTCAGCACCGTCACGCCCGACCTGCATCTCCAGTCCAGTTCGCCTGCTATCGATCAGGGGCAGAATCTGAGCGAAGCCGGCGGCCTGGATATTGACGGCCAGGCGCGCGTGCAGGGCACGTCCATTGATATGGGAGCGGACGAAGTGCGCTAACTGCTCCAGCTTTACCGCCTGTTGCGTAATTTACTCAACTCCGTTCGCAGAAATTATGAGTAAAAATCGCAGCTCTTGTTTACCACTTGTGCGGCACTCTATAGCTGCATCACCTGCTGGGAGCGAGTCTCACGTGTGCCTGCGGCACAGTGCAGGCAGACTCGCTTCCAGCAGGTTCAGAATGGATCTCGAACAGTCAAGACATTTTCTAGCGGGATGCAACCCCTATTTTCCTCCTTGGATAGCCCATCTCCTGCTTGTATGGCAGGAGATGGGCGCAGGAGGAAGTATGTGCCTGAAAAATGTTTGCAGTACAGTTGGGCCAATATCCCTGCAAGAAACACCGCTTTTCTCCTAGAAAAAAACCCTTGTGAAGGAGTCTCTCCAATAATCACAAGGGTCTTTTTACGTTGATTTTCTGTGGTAGGCGCACAGAGGAGACGAATTACTCCCTACAACGTATATAATATTCAAAAGGAGAAAATATTATGCGCACATCTAACCCTGCAGTCCTTGGTCGTTTTCCACGATGGATTATTACATTGGCTGTGGTCCTGGTAGCATTGATCGTACTCTCGTTTTTGCTGCGGCCGTTCTGGTATTTCGACGTCATTAACAACGACGAGGTTGGCATCAAAATCGAGGCAGGGCAGATTACCGCCATCAAACAACCGGGCATCGCTTCGGATGTTGGCCTGTTCGTACAGTTGGTAAAAATCAAGACCAGTGCTGTCGCTATCCTGGTGGACGATCCCGAGTTGATCACCTCCGACAAACAGCGTATCGGCTTGGAAGTGACTGCCGACGTTTTCCGTCCCAGAGAGGGAGATATTGTAACGGCCAATTACGCACGCTACCGCAACGTGTATACCAACGACGCCGACCTCGAGAAAAGGATGGAATCGTTCGCTTTGCAAGCCATGAAGGTCTGTGTGGGCAACAAGAAATTTGACGATGCCGTCATCGGCTCGGGCCGTGATGTATTACGCGGCTGTATCGATGAAGAGATTAGCAACCTGGCACAGCCTCTTGGCCTGGAAGTACGTAACGTGGCCGTGCCGCAAGTCACAATTTCACCCGAAGTACAGGCTGGCCTGGACTCGATTGTTCAAAGCCGTCTTGCCACCGAAAAAGCCAAGCAGGATGCCGAAAAGGCCAAACAGGAAGCCACGGCGCAGCAGGCTGTGGAAGAAGGCAAAATCCGCGTCGAGCAGTCCAAGCTTCAGGAAGAATCCCGCCAACAGGCGACCCTGCAGCAACTTAAACAGCAACAACTGGAAGCCGAGCTGAAAGTGATCGAGCAGCAGAAGATCAACAGCCAAGCGCAGTTAGAATTGACCGTCATCCAGCAGAAGGTGGCCCAGCAACAGGCCCAGGTGGATCTCGCCAAGGAAACTGCCCTGGCGCAGCTTTATTCGCAGAACCCGCAGTACCTGGCCCTGCAGATGGCGCTCGCCAACGCCAGCGCGATCAAGGACAGCGACAAATTTATCTTTACGCAGGAGGGTGTCTTCCCGAATCTGATCTTTGGGAACGGGGTCCTGCCGACCATCAACATACCGAAATAAGCGCTTCGAACAACGTACAGAAGTACAGTAATCAGTCCACTGCCGGGAGCTTTCAGCCCCGTCAGTGGACTGTGTTCAAATTCAGTCTCATGTAAACCCCAATCCTGTCATGATTTTTATGTTTGTATTTAGAGAATTTACAGCATAGAGCGGTTTACGGAACTCACGGCGCGCAGGATTGCGATCGTCACGACGGCGCCGAAGAAAGCCACGATGATGCTGGTGAAATTGATTCCATTGACCGCATCCGCAATGCCGAACAGGCTGCCGGCCAGGAACCCGCCCACCAGGGCTCCAATGATTCCGACAATGATATCGCCCAAAACACCATAGCCGCCGCCCTGCATCGCCATGCCGGCCAACCAACCGGCAATCAGGCCAACAACGATCCAGGATAGAATACCCATCTTGTGGCTCCTTTATTTTAACCTTATGCAGTCATGCTCAATGGCGGGCTATAAACTGCTGATACGTTTTTCGACTTCGGCTTTGGCGTTCTCATGGGTATAGTTGTAGCGCTCTTGCAGCACATACACCAACTGGGCATGGCTGCCGTTGATCTGCTCCAGATCATTCTCGGTGAGCTCTTCCCACCAATCATCCGCCTGGTCCAGAATTTCGTTCCATTTGTTTTTTACAAGGCTTTGTTCCATTTGATGAAAGTTCCTTTCCATGTTTATTTGCCGCTTTTGATCTGCCAGGCTTGACCTGGCAAGGTCCGTTTGCAGATCGGCGCCCAGCTTTCATAAGGCGCCTTTTGGTTTCGTCTCTGTATCATACTGAAAAGGGCTATCAACGTCCCAAAAAGCTTCTATCAATTGCCTAAATTTTTAACTCACCTTACGCAGAGCGTTAAAAAAAAACAAAACCATTTACCACCCTGGCCCGGATCGCACACCCCACGAACTGCGTGGGGCAGGTGACGGGCGAAGTACACAAAGGAGCACGAAGTGTCGCCACGGCGCCACGGCGACGGAAACTCGAAGACCTTGGGCTCTTTCCCTCCTGAATGGATGTCGGGCCAGGGTGGTTAAAGCTCTTTGGGTTTAAAATTCTGGAAGTGTGTAAGGTGAGTTTTTAAATAAAAAAAACTGTGCACTGCCTGTTGGGCCGCGAAAGAGAAGGTCTTACAGGAGTCTTACAGCAGTTTGTATTCCCGCCTAATCGCATGTACAATAAATACAGTTTCACGTAAAACTCATGGAGGTTGTTATGGCTGAAAGACTGGCTGCGATGTGCGTCGTGTGCGGCACGACCCTGGAAGGCCCGCTCGGGTGGCTTTTTCACCTGTTCGGCATCAAGCGCAGCGGGCGCAATCCGAATGTCTGCAACCGCTGCGATGCCCACATGCAGGAAGGCCGCATCATCGAGATGTCGGTGTTATTTGCCGACCTGACCTCCTTCACCGAAATGACCCACCGCCTGGGCGCGGAACACAGTTACCAGGTGGTCGATTCTTTCTTCAAGATGGCCAACGGCGTACTGGTCAAACACGACGCTTTTATCGATAAATATATCGGCGACGCGGTCATGGCGATCTTCAATGCGCCCATCCGCAACGCGGAGCACTCGCGTGCGGCCGCCGCCGCAGCGGTCGATATCCAGGAGGGGCTCAAGTCCCTGCGCAAGGAACTCAACCTGGACCTGCAGGCGCGCGTCGGCGTGGCTTCGGGCTACGCGCGTGTGGGGCGGGTGGGTTCGGAAGAGCGCAAGGATTACACCGCCATCGGCGACGTGGTCAACCTGGCTTCGCGCCTGGAAGACCAGGCTTCTCCCGGCGAAGTGCTGGTAGACGGGATGGTCTACGCCCGCGTGGCCGGCGATTATCCTGATATTCCTGCCGAAATGCTGCACATCCGCGGCTTTGCCGAGCCGATCCCTGCGCACCGCATCGGTGTGGACCGGCAGGCGCAGCGTTCTGCCGATACCGCGCAGGAAAAAGACCCGGTGCGGAACCGGCAGGCCGTCGGCCTGGGCGCGGTGTTGTTTGCCATTCTGGGCGCGCCCTGCGCGGTCACGACCATCCTGGGGCCGCTTTCCATCGCGCTCGGCCTGGGCGCGGCCTTCGGTTCGCTCGGCCCGATTATGCATGGCCTGGATGCGGCGCCGGTGCGCATCCCGCTGCAGGTGATTGCAGTGCTCGGGGCGCTCATCAACCTGTACGTGATCGGTTACGGGCTGCGCCGGCGCACAGGTGGTGAAATGCCCGAACTGACGCGCTTCGAGCGCCGCAAGGTCTGGCTGGTGGGCGGGCTGGCGGCTTTTTCGTTACTGGCCGTGGGTTATGAAATCTATGAGCATGTCTTCATCGGGCACATGGCGTTATTTTAAAGATTTGAATGGTGGTTGAGTAGCGTTCTTTGCGTACACTTGCCCACAGGGGGCCTTCGGCTCCACCTGCGGCACACCTGCCCCGGACGCAGGTGCCGGGGAGTGCAGGTGTCGAAACCACCGCCTACTCAACCAACGAAATTACCCTGAAAGAGGACTTTCCCCATGAATGACGATAAAGACCTGCGCAAACAACTGGAACAACTGCACGGAGAGATCGAAAACACCGAGACCACGGACGAAAAGGGTCGCGAGCTGCTGCGCGATGTCAAGAACGACATCCATGAGCTGCTCGAACGCTCTGGCAACGGCGGAACAGTGCAGGCCGAGCCGGCCACGCTGGAACGCCTGGAAGAAGCCATCGCCACCCTGGAAGCCAACCACCCGACCTTGACCAGTATGTTGGCGCAAATGCTGGATACGTTGAGTAATGCGGGGATTTAAGATTATATATAAGATCCAACAGTGGAGGAAATCGATGGCAATAGAACGACGAACGATCATCATTTGCATTTTGGGATTAAGTTTATGTATGTCAGCCTGCGGACCGGGGGAATTACTCGGGCCAACCTACACGCCCACACCTACGATTACATTTACTCCCACACTAACGACTACTCCGACCCCAACCAGCACGCCCACACCGACACTCACGCCAACCCCGCTGCCGACAATGACGCCAAGTCTTATACCGCAGGCTGGGCAGGCAATTGGTGGAGGGAAGTTCGATGGGCGTTGGACGGCTTCTTTTACTTTCCAGATCAATACCCGACTGCAGGAGGTTAATCATCCCTGGTACATCTTTTTCTTCGATCTGCACCAGCAGGGCAGCAATGTGACCGGAACTATCGCAAGCCTTGATAATTCGGTTACTGGTACGCTGCAAAGCATTGTGGACAAGGCGGGAGTCTTCCATGGTACGATGCGTCTGTCATGGGACACGCACGATTGGGAAAGCCTGAGCATGCGCATCTTTCCAGCCGGGACTTATGGCGTCGGGACGGCAATTTTCCCGGCAGCCCTGAACGAATGGCATTTCTATACTGTCGAATTGGTACCGGCTACAAATTAGCAAGCCTTTCCTTCAATGATAGATTATTTTGTCAGGTGAAAAATGAAAAATTTCCTCAACCAACTCTTCCCCGAAACCGGCTGGACCAAATTCGGCCCGGCTGAGCGGGAGTCGATCCTGCAAAACCTGGATACATTCGGGGCATACGGACCGCCCGCGGCGGAATATATCCGCGCGCGGTCCGTCCAGTTTGGATACCTGCCCCAGGCAAACAGCGGAGCCGGCTGGACGCCATTCGGCAACCTGACCCTGCCGCCCGGTTCCGACCTTGGTAATCATCGCATCCTGGCCGTCATTATCCACGAGGTGCTGCACCTGCAGCAGTCGCTCATCACCCGGCTCTCCATCTACGGCGAGGTGCTGGGCTGGCAGCTGGAATACAAGGCCTATCACGATGTCACCGGGAAATATTATGGTGAGAGCGGCATGCCGTTCGATGGCACGGGCGCCCAGTGGGAAGAGATCTCCCGGCTCTCAGCCGATTCGCACGACGACCTGACCAGGGCGCAGATCTTGATGAAACAGGTCTCATCCGTCTACCGGGCGGATAAGCTGCCGCTGTACCCGTTGGGCCGCGAAGTGCGCTACAAGCTGGCGCAGCGCTTCCAGCGAGCTGCCGTCGCCAACCAGCCCGGCAGTTCGCCGGACCAGGGTTAAGGCAGGCATGGCGCGTCTCATCCCGGCGGCCGAACGCCTGGTCCGCGCCCGGGCTCTGATCCAACAGGCGCGCGAGTACCCCATCCCGGTGGACGAGGGCGGCAAGTACAATTTTTCGTACATCGCCCACGTCAAGGATCTGCTGCAGCAGGCGCGTGACCTGGTCAAGTTCATTCCGCAGTCCGTCAGCGCTACGGCCGAAATGAAAGCCGAGGTGCGTGAGATCTATCTCGAGGCCGATCAGGCCGACCGGGAAATCCTGCATTCATAACCTGTCCGGCAGGTACCCGGGAAAAACAAAGGCATCAGACAGTTGCAGCGGCCTCACGTAGAATACCTGCGACTTCATCAAATCAACATCTTCAAGACTTTCCACTACACTAAAGGGCGCCAGGATACTCCTGGCCCCTGAATCCTTAATTCCGGGCTCCCGGCGTGCCCAAGGCTCTCGCAAGGTGCCCCCGTTGTGAGGTTTTTTTGCTAAAGATTTGCGCGTTCACTGCACAGGCTGAGCAGTATTATTATAGAGACTTCATATCCGCAGATCAAAAACGTGCAGCGTCCTTGAAAGGAGGATCAGCATGTCTCAACTCAAATTTGGCAGGTCCCTGGCGATTGTGTGCATCGTTTCGCTCATCAGTACGTTTGCCCTGGTTCCCGCCCTGGCGCTGGACACGGGCTATCGCAGCCCGTCTGCCCAGGCGGCCGGGCCGGGCGGGGACGGCAACGGTTTCGAAGCCAGCCCAGCCAACGCCTTCGCCGATGACAGCCTTTTCGCGGCGGACATGCTGAGCGGAACGTCCGGCAGTGTAGACTGTGCCAGCGCGGCCCGCGACAGGCAGGACTATTTCAACTATGCGTTCAGTATCCCAGCTGGTTCGACCATCACGGGGGTAGAAGTACGCCTGGATGCCAAAGTGGATGCGGTCTCGAACGAGACTCCAGCCCTCTGTGTGCAGCTCTCGAGCGATGGGGGTGTCACCTGGACGGCGGCGAAGAAGACACTGACGCTGAGCACAAGCGAAGCGAGCTATGTTTTGGGGAGCGCTACGGATACCTGGGGGCGCAGCTGGGTGGATAGCAACTTTGCGGATGCGAACTTCCGGTTGCGCCTGACGACCATTGCCTACTCCAACCAGCGCAGCTTTTCGCTGGACTGGGCCGCGGTAAGGGTCTCCTACAGCGGGGGCGGCCCGACGGCCACTAACACGCTGGTCCCGACTGCCACCGCCACATCAACGGTGACTAGCACCCCGACAACCGGCCCCAGCCCCACGCCGAGCAACACCCCGACCCGCACATCCACTCCTACCGTGACGGCCACACCGGGCAGTTCCAACTTCCCAAGCCGGGTCTTCGCCCCGTATGTCGAGTCATGGTTTGGTACCACTTCCCTGGTCAACGTGGCGAATACCACCGGCCAGAAATACTTCACCATGGCTTTCATCCTCAGCAAGAGCGGCTGCACTCCCAGCTGGAACGGTTCCCAGACCATGGACCAGGGCTATTACCTGTCGGATATCAACAATCTGCGCGCCATGGGTGGTGACGTCGCATTCTCGTTCGGCGGGTGGTCGGGCACCGAGCTCGGCGATGCCTGTACCACGGTCAGCAGCCTGCAGGCGGCCTACCAGGCCGTGATCGACGCCTATAATGTGAAATGGGTCGACTTCGACATCGAGAACAAAGCCATCACCAATCCCGCCGGCATCGATCTGCGCAACAAGGCCTTGGCAGGGCTGGAAGCGGCCAACCCCGCGCTGAAGGTCTCGTATACCCTGGGTGTCATGCCGGACGGATTGCCCGCTGCGCAGTTGAATCTGCTATTGAACGCCAAGGCCAATGGCACGCGCGTAGATGTCGTCAACATCATGGCCATGGATTACAGCACCTCGTTCTGTGGCGATATGGGCCAGTATGCCATCCAGGCGACGCAGAGCACGGAGAACCAGCTGCTCAGCAACGGCATTTCGGCAACAGTGGGTATCACGCCCATGATCGGCCAGAATGATACGCATTGTGAAATCTTCACGCTGGCCAATGCAAACACCCTGGTTGCGTGGGCCCAGAGCACCAGCTATGTCACGGAACTCACCTTCTGGGCAGTGGAACGCGACAACGGTAGTTGCCCTGGAAAATCGAAGGCCTCGGACTCCTGCAGCGGCCTCGCGCAGAATACCTACGACTTCACCAACATTTTCAAGACTTTCCACTAGACCAAAGGGCGCCAGGATACTCCTGGCGCCCCGAATACTTAATTCCGTACTCCGCAGGGCGTCTCGATTATGAGGCTTTTCTGCTAAAGATTTGCGTATTCTGCGCGAAGCTTGCGCAGTATTATTATAGAGTCTTCATATCCACAGATCAAAAACGTGGGGCGTCCTTGAAAGGAGGATGATTATGTCTCGACTTAGATTTGGCAAGTCCCTGACGATGATAGCCATCGTTTCGCTTGTGACTCTGTTTTTACTGGTGCCCGTGCAGGCAGCCTACACCACCCGTAGCGCCGCCGTGCCGGTCAGCGGCAAGCGCATCGTCGGTTACTTCGTACAGTGGGGGATATATAAACGCAACTACCTGGTCAAGAACGTGGACACCAGTGGCTCGGCGGAGCGCATGACCCACCTCAACTACGCTTTTGCCGACGTTAGCACCGGCTACAAGTGTGCCACCGCCGATGCCTTTGCGGATTACAACAAGGCCTTTTCCTCGTCTGAGACCGTGGATGGAACGGCGGATGTCTCCAGCCAGAAGCTGAAAGGCAACTTCAACCAGCTCCGCGAACTCAAGCTCAAGGATCCTCACCTCAAGCTCATCATGTCCGTCGGCGGGTGGTCGCTTTCCAGCCACTTCTCGCAAGCCGCCATGCCGGCCAACCGGGCGGCCTTTGTGGCCTCGTGCATCGATATGTACCTGAAGGGCAACTTCGACCCGGCCAACGGCATCGTCGGTTATTCCGGCATTTTCGACGGGATCGACATCGACTGGGAGTATCCAGGCGCCTGCGGCCTGACCTGCAGCTTCAGCCCGGATGACACTGCCAACTTCACTGCCTTGATGGCCGAGTTCCGCAGCCAGATGAATACCCTCAGCCAGCAGACTGGACAGACCTACCTGCTGACAGCGGCGACTTCGGCCGATGAAGTCACCTCTTCCAAAATCGACCTGGCTACCGTCATCCAGTATATGGATTGGGTCAGCCCGATGACCTATGATTTCCACGGCGCCTGGGAGACCACCACCAACCTGCACTCACCGCTGTATGGCAACCCGGCCGACCCCACGTATGCTTTGCATTTCTGGAGCGACAACGCGGTCAACGTATATCTGGCGCGCGGTGTACCGGCCGGCAAGCTGCTGATTGGCGTGCCCTTCTACGCGCGCGGCTGGGCCGGTGTGCCGCCCGGCCCCAACGGCGACGGGCTGTATCAGACCGCCGGCAGCCGTCCGCCGCGCGGCAAGTACGAAAACGGGGTCGACGATTACAAGGAAATGATCGCGCGCGAGGCGACCTTTACGAAATATTTCCAGCCCTTGGCCCAGAGCGTCTACATCTACAATGGCAGCCAGTTCTGGACGTATGATGACCCAGCCTCCATGACGAACAAGATGAACTACATCCAATCGAAGAACCTTTCGGGAGTCATGTTTTGGGAACTGAGCGGCGATACTACTTCGATCGCGCTCCTGTCCGCCATCTACAACGGCCTGAACGGCGCGCCGCCGCTCACCAATACGCCGGGATCGCCGACCAGCACCCCGACCAGGACGCTGACGCCCACCCGGACCAGTACGCCGCTGCCTACGAATTCTCCGACCGCGACATCGACGCCGACGGCCGGCCCAAGCCTCACACCGACCAATACCTCGCTGCCGCCCACCATTACCAGAACGCCGACAACCGGTCCAAGTCTTACGCCCACCAACACGTCGCTGCCACCGACGATTACCAACACGCCGGTTCCGTCGGGTTACCATAACCCATCCGCGCAGGCCGCCGGTTCGGGCGGGGATGGCAACGGCTTCGAACTCGGCCCTACCAACGCATTTGCAGATGACGGCGTCTTTGCCGTGGACGTTGACAGCGGTACGGTCGGCTCTGCGGTGTGCACAGACCCCGTCCGGGATAACCACGACTTCTTTAACTACGGCTTCACGGTCCCAAGCGGGTCGAGCATCAACGGCATCGAAGTACGCCTGGATGCCCTGGTGGACCTGGTGAAGAATAGCGCCGCTTTGTGCGTGCAACTGTCCGCGGACGGAGGGACGACCTGGACGGCGGCCAAGCTGACACCAGGGCTGACCGCATCTGAGGCGACGTACATCCTGGGTGGCCCGACGGATACCTGGGGCCGGTCATGGACGAGCGCCGATCTCTCGGACGCCAACTTCCGCGTTCGTGTGACCACCACCGCCAATGCCACTGTGCGCGATTTCTACCTGGATTGGGCGGCGGTCAAAGTTTATAACCAGTAAACAGTGTTATTTGTCAGGGTTGGGCGGCGTGAACTTCGGTTCATCAGCCTGACCCTGATGCTCCCCTTGCCCTTAAAAGACAGGCTCACCCCGGAATCAATCTCCGGGATGAGCCTGTTTCGGGTGATACCAGATGGAACTACGGGCAGGTCGTGTGGTATGGCTGCCAGAGAAGATATTGGGCCCATTCCACAAGTGTCAGGCTGCGGCCAGCGGCCTGACAGGCAAGCTGAACCAACTCATCCGGGCGCATATCCCACAGGCGCATGGTCTTGTCGCTCCCGCCGGTGGCCAGCCAATGTCCATCGGGGCTGAAAGCCAGAGCCCAGATGGGGTTGGTATGACCGCGCAAGAGGATGGGCTCGGCAGATGGATCGGATTTAGTCAGGTCCCACAGGCGCACGCTGGCATCTGCACTGCCGGTGGCGAGCCAGTGATTATCCGGGCTGAAACCGAGAGCGGTTACTGACAACGTATGGCCGGCCAAAACGATCGAATTGGAGCCAGAGCCTGCCGCCGCCGTCAGGTCCCACAGGCGGGCTGTATGGTCCAGGCTGCCGGTCACCAGCCAGTGGCCATCCGGGCTAATCCCCAGGGCCGAGATTGGCTCCGTATGGCCGCTCAAAACCCTCGAGCCGGCTGAAGGATCAGGCGCGGTCAAATCCCAGATGCGCGCGGTTTTATCACTGCTGCCGGTCACCAGCCAATGACCGTCCGGGCTGATAGCCACGGCAGTGACATAATCTCCATGGCCCTTTAAGACGATCGGGTTGGCCGCGGGGTCAGCCGCCGTCAGGTCCCACAGGCGCGCGGTTTTATCCCAACTGCCGGTGACCAGCCAGTGGTTATCCGGACTGATCGCGAGCGAGACGATAAACCACTCATGGCCTTTTAAGACGATTGGATTGGCCGCGGGGTTAGCCGCTGTCAGATCCCACAGGCGCGCGGTGTTATCGCGGCTGGCTGTGACCAGCCAGTGGCTATCGGGACTGACGGCCAGGACGGAGACAGAATCTTCGTGACCGCTCAAGACGATCGCAGCGGCCGAGGAGGGGTCGGCTGCCGTCAGGTCCCACAGGCGCACCTGACTGTCGGGCCAGCCGCTGCCGGTGATGGCCCAATGGTTATCCGGGCTGAAGGCCACGGCAAAGACGGAACCCCCCAAGTCGCTCAAGACAAGCGGTTTTGCCGCCGGGCCCATGGCTGCCGTCAGGTCCCACAGACGCGCGGTTTTGTCGTCACTACCGGTAAGCAACCAGTGATTGTCGGCGCTGATCGCCGCCGCCAGTATGGTATTCTCATGCCCATTCAAGAAACCTACCCCCGAAGCCGCCAACGCCCGCCAGGCGGCTTCCGAGGCGGCAGGCGCCGGCGTCTGCCCGGCCTGGATGCCGGTATCGAGCGCCCGGGCGGAAAGCAGCAGGCCGAGTTGAAGTTCATTGCGGTCGAGTGCGGCCTGGGCTTGCGCCGCCAACTGGCGAGAGAGCGCCTGCGGGGACTGATTCGCTTTTTGTAAGAAAAAGATGGAAATGACAACCACCAGGCTGATGATCGAGAGCGCGCCCAAAAGCAGGTTGCGGCGTAAGGCGTTTGGCATAGCGTACCTCCAGGGTGTGTTTTTGCTCACGCTAGGGCTTTGCCCCGGCGATTTATGCTACAGAATACGGCGGGCCAAGCCCGCCTTTGAGCATAACTGCGTAAGGTGAGTTAATCGGTTTGAGGTCTGTCGTGTCTTTCCTTCAGGTCCTGAACCTGTGTTCAGGGGAGGCTTCCGATGACTCCCTCCACCAGATAATGAATGGTCTCCAGATCTTCCACGGATGGCCGCACGCCGGCCGGAATGCGCACCTGGCCGTCCTGATCTTTGATCGGTCCCTCGAAAGGAGATAACGTGCCGTCGATGATGGCCTGCTTGCGCTTCAGCACCAGCGTTTGCACCTCGCCTGGCACTGAGGCGCCGAATGGCGCCAGGCCCACCAGGCCGTCTTTCAATCCGGCTCGATAGCGTCCGTTGTAGGGGCCGGCATTCCACTGGCCGGCCTGCAGCGCGGTCACCATGCTGGTGTAGAGCGGACCCCAGTTCCATACCGCGCCCGTGAGCCAGTGTTTGGGGGCGAATGTAGACCCATCCACATTGTATCCCACCGACATGACGCCGTTGCGTTCGCAAATCTCGATGACCGTCTGCGTGCAATTTTGATCTTGCGCCACTACATCCGTGCCTATTTCCAGCAGTGTGAAAATTGCCTCCTGCTGTTTGACGGAATTACACCCGCTCTGGGTAAAAACGACACGCACTGTGGCTGCCGGGTTGACCGAGCGCGCGCCTAAAGTAAATGCGTTAACATCCAGTAGAACACGGGGTACGGGGAAGGTCGCCACATATCCCAGCCGATTGTTCTTTGTCATTTTGCCGGCTGTCACGCCGGATAAGTAAACTGCTTCCCAGATGTTGCCGAAGGGCGCGCCCAGGTTCGAGGCGAGCTTTGTGCCGCCCAGTTGCAGGAATGCAACGTTTGGATGGCGCCCGGCCACCTGTAAAGCTGCCTCTTCATAATCTGGGGTGGTAGCGACGATGATTTGGGCGCCATCCTGAATCATCTTCTCCATCACCGGCCCCGCTGCATTGGGGTCTGTATTTTCGTTTCCCAGAACGTCGAGCCGGCCCGAAAATTCCTGGGCCAGTTCCTGGCTGCCGGCATACGCGGCCTGGTTGTAACCCCAATCATCTTTCCAACCGGCGTAGACGAAACCAACGGCTGAGCCGCCGCTGCCTGGCGGGACTGCCAAGGTCGGCGGTGATGTGGCAGTTCGGGTAATGGTGGCGGTTTGCGCCGGTTGGGCACCGGGCGAAGAAGTTGTTTGAGCAGCGACCGTTTTCGTCTCCGTGGCAGGCTGCTGCGTTGGTGGCGCTTCAGTGGTGGGTGTCGTTGGTTTTGGCGTCTGGGAGCTTGCCGGTGGTTTGTTCGGCGGGATTTGCAGAGTGGGTGTGTTGGAGATGGGAGGGGACGGAGTCCCGGACTCCATCCCGATTGGGCCACATGCGCAGGCCAGCAATGCCAGTGATACGAGAAGTGCGCAAAGTTTTGCGCTGGCTTCCCCTTTTTCTCTATGAAGAACGTTACACAAGAATTTCATCGATTCCTTCGCTGAACTACCTGGAGCCGGATCAGGACAACCTGGCCGATGGAGTCTTGGCCAGGTTGTCCTGACATTTGATCTTGATAGTATTGTTCTAACCGTTTACCGCACGCGGCATTCTGTAATGGCCTTGCCTGTTTTACGGGCCGATGTATTTCAGG
>WNFL01439221.1_pt4 | contig 14665 bp, 10 predicted proteins | sample 5400361 | NCBI WGS metagenome assembly WNFL01 (sample SAMN13153351, study PRJNA577476) | soil metagenome | isolation source: 40 cm soil on Douglas fir-dominated hillslope | place: USA:California | collected 2013-09-17
GATCTCCTACCCGATCCCGGGGAACGACGACGCGATCCGCGCGATCCGGCTGTTCACGCGCATGGTCGCGGACACCGTCCTCGAGTCCCGGGCGTACGCGCTCGAAGGCGCCCAGCAGGAGACGGTCTCGTTCGGCGGCGACTCGGCGGAGAGCGAGAGCGAGGCGCGGACGGCGCGCGTCTAGCCGCGGGTCCACCATCCACTCGATCATCGATCGCCCGCCCGTGACCGTTCGCGGGCGGGCGTTGTCCACACGGGGAGAACCATGACGATCACCGCGGATCAGGTGAAGCAGCTCCGGGAGCAGACCGGGGCGGGAATGATGGAGTGCAAGAAGGCCCTGCAGGAGGCCGCCGGGGACCTGGAGAAGGCGGTGGACTGGCTGCGCAAGTCCGGGATCGCCAAGGCCGGCAAGCGCGAGGGCCGCGCCGCGAGCGAGGGGCTGGTGGAGGCCTACATCCACCCCGGCAACCGCGTGGGCGTGCTGATCGAGGTGAACTGCGAGACCGATTTCGTCGCGCGCACCCCCGAGTTCCAGGAGCTGGCGCGGAACCTGGCGATGCAGGTGGCGGCCGCCAACGCCGAGTTCGTGCGCCGCGAGGAGGTCCCGGCGTCGCGCGTGGATCGCGAGCGCGACATCTACGCCGCGCAGCTGCGCGAGCAGGGCAAGCCCGAGGCGATGATCGACAAGATCGTGGAGGGCAAGCTCGCCAAGTTCTACGCCGAGATCTGCCTGCTCGAGCAGCCCTACATCCGCGACGACCAGCGGACCGTGGGCGATCTGGTGACCGAGGCCGGCCACAAGACCGGGGAGAACATCCAGGTGCGGCGGTTCACGCGCTTCAAGCTCGGCCAGGAGTAGGCGGTTGAGCGCGCGCTACCAGCGCATCCTCCTCAAGCTCTCCGGCGAGATCCTCGCCGGGGAGTCCGGTCACGGCATCGACGAAGGCGTGATGGCTGGGCTCGCGGACGAGATCGGCGAGGTCCACGCGCTGGGCGTGCAGATCGGGATCGTCACCGGCGGCGGGAACATCTTCCGCGGCCTGGCGGCGAGCACCCGCGGCATGGACCGCGTGGGCGCCGACTACATGGGGATGCTGGCCACCGTGATCAACGGCCTGGCGCTCCAGCACGCGCTCGAGAAGCGCGGCCTCTACACCCGTGTGATGTCGGCGATCGAGATGGCTCGGGTGTGCGAGCCCTACATCCGGAGGCGCGCGGTGCGCCACCTCGAGAAGGGGCGCATCGTGGTGCTGGCCGCCGGCACCGGCAACCCCTACTTCACCACCGACACCGCCGCGGCGCTGCGGGCGATCGAGATCGGCGCCGACGTCATCCTCAAGGCCACCAAGGTGGACGGCATCTACAGCGGCGACCCGCTCAAGGAACCGGACGCCACCTTCTTTTCGCGCATCACCTACAAGGATATTCTCGACAAGGGACTGGGCGTGATGGATCTGACCGCGGTGACGCTGTGCCGGGAGAACCGCCTGCCGATCGTGGTGTTCAACGTCGGGCGGCGCGGCAACCTCCTCAAGGTGGTGCAGGGCGAGCCGGTCGGCACGTCGGTGGAGGGGCCATGAGCGTGATCCACAAGCTGGTGACGGACGCCGAGGAGCGCATGAAGAAGGCGCTCGAATCGGTGCGGCGGGAGTTCTCGGGCATCCGCTCGGGGAAGGCGTCCCCGGCGCTGCTCGACACCATCCGGGTCGAGGCCTATGGGCAGTCGATGACCCTGCAGCAGGTGGGATCGGTGAGCGCGCCCGAGCCGCGGCTGCTGGTGGTGCAGCCCTGGGACAAGTCGCTGATCAAGGCGATCACCCGCGCGATCCAGCTCTCGGAGATGGGCCTGAACCCGACCGACGACGGCGCGGTGGTGCGGGTGCCGATCCCGGCGCTCACCGAGGACCGGCGCAAGGACCTGGTGAAGCTGATCGCCAAGTTGGCCGAGGAGGGCCGCGTCCACGTCCGCCAGGTGCGCCACGACGTGCTCAAGGACATCAAGGTCCAGGAGCACGAGCACGACATGTCCGAGGACGACGACATCGCGAACGTCGACGAGCTGCTCAAGAAGAAGACGGCTGAAGTGATGGAGGTCTAGCCCGCGACCGGGGAGTCCTCGTGACCACCACCCGCCTCACTCCCGAAGCCCTTCGCGCGCGCGGGAACCTGCCGCGTCACGTGGCGATCATCATGGACGGGAACGGACGCTGGGCGAAGGCGCGCGGGGTGCCGCGGCTGATGGGGCACCGGGCGGGGCGGGAGTCGGTGCGCGAGGCGGTGAAAGGATGCGTGGCGCTCGGGATCGAGGTGCTCACGCTCTACACCTTCTCGACCGAGAACTGGAACCGGCCGCGGCGCGAGGTCGGGGCGCTGATGGGAATCCTGCGGCGCACGCTGCGCGCGGAGCGCCGCGAGCTGCGCGAGCAGAACGTGCAGCTCGGGATCCTGGGCCGGCCGACCGACCTGCCGCCCGACGTCCGCGACGCGATCGAGGAGACCCGTGAGTACCTGTCCGGGTGCGACGGGCTGCGGCTCAACCTCGCGCTCTCCTACAGCGGCCGCAGCGAGCTGGTGGACGCGGTGCGGCGCCTGGTCCGCGACGCGCGCGCCAGGGAGCTGCCGCCGGCGCGCGTCGACGAGGCCCTGATCGCCAGCTACCTCTACACCGCCGGGCTGCCCGATCCCGACCTGCTGATCCGCACCAGCGGCGAGATGCGGCTGTCCAACTTCCTGCTGTGGCAGCTCGCCTACACCGAGCTGTGGATCACCGACACGCTGTGGCCGGACTTCCGGCGGCGCCACCTCTACCAGGCGATCGCCGAGTTCCAGGCGGGCCGGGTCCCCGGCCCCGGCCCCGGCCCCGGCGTCGGGGCCGACGCCGGCCGCGGCCCCCAAGCGCTCCTCGTTCAGCCTCGGGCTGCGCGTGGCGAGCGGGCTGCTGTTCGTTCCGCTGCTGCTGCTGTTGGCGCGTGCCGGCGGCTTCTGGTTCTGGAGCTTCGTCGCGGTCGAGGTCACGCTCGGGCTGATCGAGTTCTACCGCCTGATGCGGGACAAGGGGCTGAGGCCCTATCCGGTGCTGGGCTTCCCGGCCGCGATCGGCGTGCTGTGGGTGGCGCTGCGCCCGGTCACGCCCCACGCCGATCTGCTCGCCACCGCGGCGCTGATCCTGACCATGGCGCTCGGCCTGCGCCGTCCGGAGCTGACCGGACGGGTCGAAGGCATCGCGGTCACCCTGTTCGGCGTGCTCTACGTGGGCTGGCTGTCGGCGCACCTGGTGCTGCTGCGCGAGCTGCCGTGGCGGGCCGGGACCGCGTACGCCGACGGCGCCGCCTACGTGCTGCTCGCGTTCTTCCTGACCTGGAGCTGCGACACCGGGGCGTTCCTGATCGGCCGGCGCTTCGGCCGGGTGCGCCCGTGGGCGTTGATCTCCCCGCGCAAGTCGCTGGAGGGCAGCATCGGCGGCATGGCGAGCGCGCTGCTGGCGGCGTTCGTGGCCCGCGCCTGGTTCGCGCCCTTCCTGTCGGCGGTGGACGCGCTGGCGCTCGGCCTGCTCGCGGGCCTGTTCGCGCAGGTCGGCGACCTGGTCGAGTCGCTGCTCAAGCGGGATGCGCGCTTCGGCGATTCCTCCGACCTGATCCCCGGGCATGGCGGCATCCTCGACCGCTTCGACAGCCTCTTCTTCGCCGCACCGATCGTCTACTACTACCTGGCGATCGTGGTGCTGCGGGTGCCATGAGCGGCGCGCGCGATTCGCGGACCCTGGCGGTACTGGGCTCCACCGGCTCGATCGGGGTGCAGACCCTCGAGGTCGCGGCGCGCGAGTCCGCGCGTATCCGGGTGACCGGGCTCGCCGCCGGCCATCGCCTCGAGCTGTTGCTCGCCCAGGTGCGCCAGGTGCGCCCCGCCTTCGTGGCGCTCGAGCGCGCCGAGGACCTGGGCGCGGCGCGGCGCGAGCTGGCCGCGGCGGCGCCGCCGGGCGCCGAGGTGCGGGTCGGCCCGGGAGCGGCGGCGTGGCTGGCGCAGCAGGGCGGAGCCGACGTGGTGCTCAACGGCATCGTCGGCGCCGCGGGGCTCGAGGCCTCGCTGGCCGCGCTGTCCCGCGGCGCGCGCCTGGCGCTCGCGAACAAGGAGACGCTGGTGGTGGGCGCTCCGCTGGTGCGGGCCGCGCTGGCGCGCGGCGGGGAGCTGCTGCCGGTGGACAGCGAGCACAGCGCGGCGCTGCAGTGCCTGGGCGGCCGCCCGCCGGGCGAGGTCCTGCGCCTGACGCTCACCGCGTCGGGCGGCCCGCTGCGCCGGCATCCGGACTGGCGCCGTGCGACCCGCGACGAGGTGCTCGCGCACCCGATCTGGGACATGGGGCGGCGGATCACGGTGGATTCCGCCACCCTGATGAACAAGGGACTCGAGCTGATCGAGGCGCACGCGCTGTTCGAGCTCGGCTGGGAGCAGCTCGACGCGGTGATCCATCCGCAGGCGATCGTGCACGCGCTCGCGACCTTCACCGACGGCTCGACCGTGCTGCAGGCGGCCGCGCCCGACATGCGCCTGCCGATCCAGCTCGCGCTCTCCTGGCCGCGGCGCTTCGGGCCCGCGGTCGCGCCGCTCTCACCCGACCGGCTCCAGGGCCTCGAGTTCGAGCCGCTCGAGGCGGGACGCTGGCCGGCGTTCGACCTGGCGCGGGCCGCCGGACGGGCCGGGGGCACGGCCCCGTGCGTGCTCAACGCGGCCGACGAGGTGGCGGTGCAGGCGTTCCTCGACGGCGTGATCCCGCTCGGGCAGGTGCCGGAGCGTGTCGAGCGGGTGCTCGAGCAGCACCGTGTCGAGCCGGTCGAGTCGATCGCCCAGCTCGTGCGGATCGATGGCTGGGCCCGCGAGACGGCGCGCAGCGCGATGGTGCGGGCGTGACCGGCGTGGCCGCCGCGCTCCGGCGCCGCCCGAGGTCATGAGCGGTACACTCCCGATCTCGGTCCTGCTGCTGGCCCGCGACGAGGGCGAGCGGCTCGAGCGGCTGATCCCCACCCTGCGGTTCGCGCGCGAGGTGGTGGTGGTGTGGGATCCGGCCGGGGACGCGGCCACCCGCGCGACCGCGGAGCGTCTCGGCGCCACGGTGTTCGTGCGCGCGCTCGACGGGTTCGGCCCGCAGCGCCAGTACGCGCTGGCGCGCTGCCGCGAGCCGTGGGTGCTGTGGCTCGACGCCGACGAGGTCCTCGACGCGGCCGCGACGCGCGCGATCGCGGAGCGCGTGGCCGCCGACGGCCCGGAGGCGGGCTACACCCTGTCGCGCCACGGCCACTTCCTCGGGCGCCGGATCCGCTTCTGCGGTTGGCAGGGCGAGCGGGTGCTGCGGTTGTTCCGCCGCGAGCGCGCGCGCTTCGACGACGCGCCGGTGCACGAGCGCGTGATCGTGGACGGAGCCTTCGGGCGCCTCGACGGGGCGATCGAGCACCACAGCTACGCCACCTGGTCGGACTGCACCGACAAGCTGCAGCGCTACGCGGCGGCCGGCGCCGAGCGGGCGCGGCGAGCCGGACGGCGCGCGGGGCCGCTGGACCTGGCGCTGCGCCCGCCGCTGCGCTTCCTGCGCATGTACCTGCTGCAGCTCGGGCTCCTGGACGGGGCCCACGGCCTGCTGCTGTGCGGTCTCGCCGCCGCGCAGGTGTTCCTCAAGTACGGCGCCCTGTGGGCGATGGGGAGCGGCGGGGGCGGGGAGCGCAGCTACCCGCGCAACCGCATCCTGCGCGACGGGCTCGCGGCGCACGGCGTCGCGGTGCTCGAGGCGCGCACGCCGTCGTGGCGCGCCTTCCGCCGCTGGCCGGCGCTGGTCGCCGCCTTCTCGCGCGTGGCGCGGGAGAGCGACGTGATCCTGGTCCCGGAGTTCCGCCACAAGGACGTGCCGCTCGCGCGGCTGCTCGCCGGCCGCCGTCCGGTGGTGTTCGACCCGCTGGTCTCGCGCCACGACACCCTGGTCGGGGACTGGGCGCTCCACGCGCCCGATTCCTCCCAGTCACGCTGGAACCGCTGGATCGATCGCCGCGCCTTCACGCTCTCGGACCGGATCCTGTGCGACACCTGGGAGCACGGCCGCCTGTTCGAATCGCTCGGCGCCCCGCGCGCGCGGCTGAGCCGGGTGCTGGTCGGGGCCGAGCGGGCGTTCTTCGAGGTGGCGCCGCCGCCGGCGGCGGGGCGGGTCGAGATCGTCTACGTCGGGGGATTCCTTCCCCTCCACGGTGTTCCGGTGATCGTGGAGGCGTTGTCGCGGCTCGAGCGCGACGCGGACCTCCCCGACTACCGCGTGCGCCTGATCGGCCGCGGGATCGAGCACGACGCGGTCGCGATCCAGGTGCGCGAGCGCGCCCTGGCGCGGCTGGAGCTGCCCGGAGCGCTGCCGTATGCCGAGCTGCCGGGCGTGCTGGCCTCCGCCCACGTCGTGCTCGGCGCGTTCGGCGCCGGGGCCAAGGCGGGCCGCGTCATCCCGCACAAGGTCTACCAGGGCCTGGCGGCGGGACGCGCGGTGGTGACTGGCGACGGGCCCGGGCTGCGCGAGGTGTTCGAGCCGGGTCGCCACCTCGAGGCGGTTCCGCGCGGCGAGCCGCAGGCCCTGGCGGTCGCGCTGGCGTCCCTGCTGCGCGATCCCGGCCGCCGCGCCGCGCTCGGAGCGTGCGGGCGGGCGCGCGCGCTCGAGGTCGCGACCCCGGAGCGGATCGGCGCCAGCCTGCTCGAGGCGCTGCAGGGCGCCGGCGCGCGATGAAGATCGCCCACCTCGACAGCGGTCGCAGCTGGCGCGGCGGCCAGGCCCAGGTCCGCTTCCTCATGCGCGGGCTGCGCGAGCGCGGTCACGACAGCGTGCTGCTGGCGCCGCGGGGCCCGCTGGCCGAGCGGGCCGAGGCCGAGGGGTTTCCGGTGGTGCGCTGGGAGTCGCATGGGGAGTGGGACCTGGCGGCGACGCTGTCGGCGGCGCGGGCGCTCGGGCGCGAGCGTCCCGACGTCGCGCACGCGCACGGCGCGCGGCCCCACGCGCTCGGGGTGCCGGCGGCGCGGCTCGCGCGGGTTCCGGCGGTGGTGGTATCGCGGCGGGTGGACTTCGCGGTGGGAGGGAACCCGCTCTCGGCGCTCAAGTACCGCGTCGGGGTGGATCGCTACCTGTGCATCAGCCACGGCGTGCGCGACGTGCTGCGCGCGGGTGGGGTGGAGGAGAGCCGCCTGGCCCTGGTGCCGAGCGGGATCGAGCTGGCCCGACCTCCGCAGGCGTCCGCCGAGGACCTGCGGGCCATGATCGGCGCACCGGCCGGAGCGCCGGTGGTGGGCACGGTCGCGGCGCTGGCGCCGCACAAGGACCACGAGACCCTGCTGCGCGCCGCCGCGATCGTGGTGGGGGCCCAGCCCGGGGTCCAGTTCGCGTGGCTGGGAGACGGGGAGTGCCGGGCGACGCTCGAGCGCGAGCGCCGGCGTCTGGGGCTCGAGGACCACGTGCACCTGCTCGGCTTCCGCGAGGACGCCCGTGCGCTCATCCCCCAGTTCACGCTGTTCGCGCTCTCCTCCCACCTCGAAGGGCTGTGCACCTCGCTGCTCGACGCACAGGCGCTCGGCGTCCCGATCGTGGCGACCGCGGTGGGAGGGATCCCCGACGTGGTCCGCGACGGGGTCACCGGTCGGCTGGTCCCTCCGCGGCAGCCCGAGGCCATGGCGGCCGCGATGCTGGTGGCGCTGGCGCGCGACGACCTGCGGCGGGGCTGGGCCGAGAGCGCGCGCGAGTCGGTGAAGGCATTCGACGTGGCGCACATGGTGGAGAGCACCCTGGGCGTGTACCAGGAGGTGTTGAACGACCGGGGGCTCGGGCCCGCCGATCGCTGAGAAAACGGGTCCGGGGCTTGCATCCAAGGGGGGAGCCCGCACCGTAGCCCCGTCAAGCGGTTCTTGACGCTCCGGAGAGCCCGGTTTAGTTTGGCGAAGACCTTCTCACCCAAGGAGTTGGCGTGCACTGGACAACCGTGATTCCCGGGCTCGTGCTGCTCGGGCTGGTCATTTTCGTACACGAGCTGGGCCACTTCCTGGCCGCGAAGATCCGGGGCGTGCGGGTCCTGAAGTTCTCCCTGGGGTTCGGACCGGCGATCTTCAAGTTCAGCCGCGGCGAGACCGAGTACCGGATCTCCTGGATCCCGCTCGGCGGCTTCGTCCAGATGGCGGGGGACTCGCCGACCGAGGAAGGCGCCATGGGGGGCGGGCCCGAGGAGTTCCTGTCGCACCCCTGGTACGGGCGGCTGTTCATCGCCGCCGCCGGGCCGCTGGCCAACCTGATCACCGCCTTCCTGGTGATGGTGGTGGTCGGCCTGGTCGGCGTCTCCTACCCGGACTACCCGAACCACGTCGGCGCGGTGGCCGACACCAGCGTCGCCGGCCGACTCGGCGTGCACGAGGGCGATCGCATCACCCGCGTCGGGACCACGGAGATCCACAGCTGGGTCCAGGTGTTCGTCGCCCATTCGCGGATCCCGGAGACGCGCCCGGTGGACGTGACCCTCGAGCGGACCGGAACGCCGGTGCGCATCCACCTCGCCCCCGAGCAGCGCGAGCCGTTCTTCTCGAGCCTGAGGCGTCCGGCCGATCCGCCGGTGGTGGGCGGGGTCGTGATCGGGATGCCGGCGTACAAGGCGGGGCTCAAGGAGGGGGACGAGATCCTGTCGGTCAACCACAAGCCGGTCAACAGCTGGGACGATCTGCCGGCCGCGATCCAGAGCCAGGCCGACAAGCGGGTCGCGCTCCACGTGAAGCGCAACGGCAGCGAGTTCGACCTGACGGTGGTGCCGGTGAGCCCGGAGGCCGGAAAGGGCTCGAACGGCCGCATCGGCATCGAGCCGCCGCGGCGCGGCACCTACGTCGAGCGCCACGACCTGCTCGAGTCGCTCGACCTCGGGATGCGGGGCACCGTCGCGCTGATCGCCAACGTCTACGGCGGCATGTGGCTGACGATCAGCCGTCCGCTCTACTACCGCGAGTACCTCGGCGGCCCGCTGTTCATCGCCCAGGAGGCCAGCCAGCAGGCGAAGCGCGGGCTCGACTCCTACCTGCAGTTCCTGGCGCTGATCAACATCGCCATCATGGCGTTCAATCTCCTCCCCATCCCGGTGCTGGACGGCGGACACATGCTGCTCGCCGTGATCGAGGGCGTCCGACGGCAGGCGCTCTCGGCGCGCGCGTACATCCGCTTCCAGAAAGTGGGGCTGATCGTGATCGGCACCTTGTTCGTGCTCATCATCGCCAACGACCCGCTGCGGCTGGTGCAGCGTCAGCGCGCCCTCGATCGCGCCCCCCAGGGAACGACGCATGCTCCGGCCCCGGCCGGCGGGCGCTGATTCGAACCACTCTCCACTCCGGCATCTCGAGTCCGGCCGACGCGCCCGGGCCACCCCGCGGCGCGCGGTCGCGCTGGGGCTGGGCCTGCTGCTGATCGCGGCGCAGCCGCCGGCGGCCCGCTCCCGCGGCGAGGACGACTTCAGCCTCCAGCTCAAGACCGTCGCCTCGGTCCGCTTCGTCGGGGTGCACCACGCCCCGACCGGGGAGCTGCGCCGCGGCCTGCGCACCCGCCCACCGTCGATCTGGCCGTGGGCCGCCCGCACCCCGTATCGCCCCGACTTCCTGACCTCCGACACCTCGGCGATCCGGGTGGTGTACCTGAACCGCGGGTACCTCGACGCCCGCGTGGACAGCGTCACGGTGCGCGAGCGCGGGAACGCGCGCGAGGTGGCGATCGCCTACTTCGTGCGCGAGGGAGCGCTCTCCGAGATTCATGACGTCGGCTTCGACGGGGTCGAGCACTGTCCCGAGGCGGCGTTGCGCAAGGTGCTCCATGGCCGGCCCGGGCGGCCCTTCAACCCGCTGTTCCTGGTGGTGGACACCGCCGCGGTGGCGCGCGTCTACCGGGATCGCGGCTACAACCCGCAGGTCACCGCCGACTGGCGGCGCGGGGCGCCCGACTCGCTGCGGATCTCGATCCACCTCCACGTGGTCGAGGGCCCGATCTACCACCTCGGCCAGACCTACCTGTCGAGCCCCGGGCAGGTGCGGGTCCACGAGCACCTGATCCGCCGCGAGCTGCTGCTGCGGCCGGGGAACCTGTTCCGGATCTCCAAGGTGGAGGAGTCGCAGCAGCGGCTCTACGAGACCGGGCTCTTCAGCCAGGTCGCCATCACCCCGCTGCCGGACTCGACCAACCAGCTCATGGAGTTCGACCTCCGGGTCCAGGAGCGCAAGCCGCGCTGGATGGACGCCGGCGTCGGCAGCGGCACCACCGAGCGTTTCCGCTTCGTCGGGGACTGGGGCCACCGCAACATCACCGGGCGCGGACTGCAGGGAACGGTGAGCGGGCTGCTCTCGATCGACAGCAAATGGTCGCTGCTGCGCAGCCGCGGGGAGGCCTCGCTGCTCGAGCCGTGGGCGTTCCACACCCGCACCCGAGCCCAGCTCACGGCCTACCTGGAGAAGGGGAATGACCACACCGATTCGACCTTCGACCGGCGCTACACGGCGCGCGGCGCGAGCATCCAGCTCAACCGCAGCCTCGCGCTGCGCACCCGCCTCTACCTGATCCAGGACAACACCTTCGTCCACCAGACCTTCGACCTGAAGAAGGCCGGCCTGTCGGCGGGCGAGATCGACTCGCTGCGGCGCGAGGTTCCGCTCGACTACCGCACCCACCGCATCACGCTCGGCTACGAGCGCGACGTGCGCGACAACCCGCTGAGCCCCTCCCAGGGGTCCACGCAGGAGATCTCGGCCACCCTGGCGGGAGGCCCGTTGCACGGCGGCAGCTATCTCTTCGACCGGCTGCAGGGCACCGCGACCTGGTACCTGCCGTGGCGCCGGAATCCCTGGATCCTCTCGATGCGGGGCCGCACGGGGATCATCCGGCCGTTCGGCGGGGCTCAGACCTTCACCCCGGATCTGGTCCTCGACGCCGACACCCGCCGCGTCCCGCTCGACGACCGCTTCCGGATCGGGGGGGTCAACTCGATCCGGGGCTACAACGAGAACAACATTCCGTCCTCGGGGGGGCTGGTGATGCTGCTCGGCAACCTCGAGGCGCGGATTCCGGTGCTGGGACCCCTCGGGCTCGAGGCCTACGTCGACGCCGGGAATGTGTGGGCCCGTCCGGGGTACATTCGGGGGGAGCAATTCGTGCCGCGGGTGAGTGGTGAGCCGCTGGATGGAGGGGACGTGCGCTACGTGGTCGGGATCGGTCCCCGCCTCGAGCTGCCCTTCGGCCCGCTGCGCCTGGACTTCACCTGGAGCCTGCGGCCCGAGCTGCTGTCGAACGGTCACCACGAATGGCGTGTGGCCGAGCCGCAGTTCGCGATCGGGCCTTCGTTCTAGGGAAGGAACGCCCCCGCCATGAGCGATCCCAAGGACCCCCGCACCCCCCCGACGCCGGGCGACGACCCTCGCCCGGAGGAGGGTCGTACCGATCTCGGCCACGTGGTCGAGGGAGTGCGCGAGGAGGTCCAGGAGCTCCACGACAAGCTCGAGGACGTGGTCGAGCAGCACCTGCCCCGGCGCGTGCGCTGGAGCGCGGGCCGCATCGCCACCCTGATCCTGGCGTCGCTGTTCGTCCTGCTGCTCTCGGGCGTGATCGGCGGCTTCCTGTGGCTGAGCCGGCACTCGGTGTGGGCGGCCGGGGAGCTGTCGCGGCTCCTGAACCAGACTCTGGCGGAGCACAGCAACGTGGTGCTCGAGGTGAAGGACCTGCGCGGCAACCCGCTCAAGAGCGTCACCCTGATCTCGCCGCGGGTGCGCTTCCGCGACGCGGACGGGCCGGTGCTGCTCGAAGCCACCTCGATGACCGTGTCCTACACGCCCTGGAATCTGTGGACCGCGCGCCGCCGCTCGATCGAGGTGGTGCTCGAGCACCCGGTCATCCGCCTCGGGCGCGGGCCGGATGGGCGGCTCCAGCTGCCGGAGTGGCGTTCGGGCCACAATGCGAAGCCGTCGACTCGCGAGGTCGAGATCCTGCTCCACGTGGTGGGCGCCGACGTGATGGTGGCCGACACCTCGTGGAGCGTGACCGGCGGCAACCTCGAAGCCCACGTGCTGACGGGGCAGCGCACCGAGATCGCGCTCAAGAAGATGACCTGGGACCGCGGGCCGATGAACACGCGACTCCAGGCCTTCAGCGGAAGCGTGGCGATGGGGGACAGCGTATGGCTGCGCCTCGGCGAGCTGCGCACGCCCGATCTCGCGCTGCACGGCTGGGCGAACTGGGTGAGCGGCGACCGTCCCGAGCGGCGCGTTCACCTCGACGTGGAGCGCGTCGAGTGGAAATGGCTCGCGAAGGTCTTCGACAACGGCGTCTTCAACGTGCCCGGGGAGGGGCACGGCAGCATCGAGGCGAGCGGCAGCACCGACTGGCGCGGAACCCTCTACGACCACGGTGCGCTGCGCGTCGCCCCGCTCGACCTGCACTCGCCGGCCGGGAACCTGCGCGGCCGGTTCGACTACGAGAAGACCCAGTGGCTGGTGGCAGGGGAAGTGAGCGAGGCGAACCCGAAGTACTGGTCGGCGATCCAACTCCGGGGCTGGCCGGAGGGTCGCCTCTCGGGCAACCTGCGGCTCACCAGCGCCCACCGCGGCAACGACACCGACATGCGGCTCGACGCGGTGCTGGGACGCTCGGAGCTGGCCGGCTGGGCGACCGACAGCGGGCGGGTCACGGTGGTGAGCCCGTTCGTCGGCCCCGACACCTTCTCGGTGCGCGCGGCGACCCGCGGCGGAGTGATGCTGATCGGCGGACGGCTCGAGCACGGCGGAGGCTGGGCCGGCCAGTGGAGCGCCACCCGCGTGCCGCTCGACGAGTGGCCCGACGGACGCGCGAGCGGAATCCACGGCCTGCTCGACCGGGGCTCCGGCACGGTGGCGTCGCGCGACAGCGGGCTGGTGGTCACCGGCACGCTCGAGGGCAGCGGCACCGATTGGCTCGGCATCCACGCGGCGGCCTGGCGCCTCGACGACACCCACGGCGTGCTGCTGCCGCATCCCCGCCTGCTGGCGCGCACCCGGCTCGCGAATGCGATGTTCCTCGGCATTCACTTCGACAGCATCGCCTCGCCGCTCGCGATCGGGGATACGCGCCTCGGCCTCGAAGACGTGCGTGCCGCGGCCGGGGACACGGTGATCACGGTGGCGGGCGAGACCACCTGGGGCCCCGACGGCTGGCAGGTCTCGCTGACGCGCGCCGAGGCGAAGAGCTCGCAGTTCGACTGGGTGGCGGAGCCCCCGGTCGTGTTCGCCGGGGATCCCCATGGCGTGGACTTCCGGCGCCTGGTGGCGTCCGACCGCGGCGCCCGGCTGGCGATGACCGGACGCTGGGCACTGCCGGGCGGCGCCTACGACTGGTCGGCTTCGGGGGACAGCCTCGACCTCGGCCGCCTCGGACTGCCGCTCGACCTGGAGCTCGAGGGGCACGCGAACGCGCGGCTGCACGTCACCGGAGCCTCGGGGGATCCCCGCTGGACCATGACCGGCCACGTCGACCGCCCCGGGATGCAGGGACACCGCCTCGACACCGTGGACCTGGACCTGGAGGGGCGGACGTCCACGCTCGAAGTGACCCGCCTCGCCGCCGCGCTCGACGGAGGCCATCTCGATGCGCGGGGCCGCTTCGAGGACACCGCCCAGCCGTGGCCCGACACGCTGAACGCAGGACGGGTGATGCACTGGCTCGCCACCGCCGGCCACTGGCAGGGGGAAGTGCGCGCCGACTCGATGCCGATCGAGCCGGTCGCGCACCTGGCCCCCGCGGCGCAGGGATGGGGCGGGCGCACCAGCGGAACGCTCTCGGTCGGCGGACGTCCTTCGCGCCCCGAGCTCAACCTGCAGGCCCGCGCGCGGCCGCTGCGGCGCGATCCGCTGACCCTGGACGAGGCCGAGGTGCGCGCCCTCTACCACGACGGCGAGCTCACCGTGCCCGACCTGCGCGTCACCCTGGCGCACGTGGACTCCCACATCAGCGGGCGCATGCCGCTGGGGTTGAGCGTCGGCGGTCCGATCGAGGTGCCCGATCGCCCGATGGAGTGGCACGTCGAGCTGCCGAAGGGCGACCTGGCGCTGGTGCCGCTGTTCGTCCCGCAGCTGGCTCAGGCGCGCGGCGTGGTCGAGCTCCACGCCGAGGTGCGCGGCACCACCCGCCATCCCACCTTCCAGGGCACCGCCGCCGTCCACCAGGGAGTGGTGGTTCCGGCCGGACGCGAGGAGGTGATCGAGGGGGTCGAGGCCCAGCTGCGCCTGAGCCAGTCCGAGATCCAGCTGGTCTCGTTCTCGGCCCGCCAGGGCAAGCGCGGCACGCTGTCGGGGCAGGGCGCGATCCACCTCTCCGGATCCCGTCTCGCCGACTACCGCTTCACGCTCCTGCTCAAGGACTTCACCAGCGGCCAGAGCGGGCTCTACGCCGCCCAGTTCAGCTCGATCGACAGCCTGGTGATCACCAACGGCCCGCGGGTCGGGGGCGCCACCGTGCCGCACGTCGAGGGGGCGGTCGAGATCGAGCGCGCGGTCATCCTGTTCGACGTCGCGAACCAGAGCGAAAACGAGAAGATCGCCGCCACCAGCCAGCCGCTCTACTGGACCTACCGCCTCCGCCTCCACGCCAACAACAACCTGCGCTGGCAGCCGCCCG
>WNFL01242194.1_pt1 | contig 14664 bp, 15 predicted proteins | sample 5400361 | NCBI WGS metagenome assembly WNFL01 (sample SAMN13153351, study PRJNA577476) | soil metagenome | isolation source: 40 cm soil on Douglas fir-dominated hillslope | place: USA:California | collected 2013-09-17
CGGTCGATCACCCGTTGCTGGGAACGGGCCCCGAGACGTTTCCGCTCGTCTTCCGGCCGTACCTTGACCAGGTACTGCCGCCCGATCGGGCTCAGCTGCTCGGGCGATTCCGGCTCGAGAGTCCGCACAACGAGCTGATCGGTATTGCGGCGGAGATGGGGCTGCCCGCTCTGATCGCTTACGTCGCCTTCCTCGTCTCGTGCGCCGCGATATGCGTTCGCCGAGCCAGGACGTCGGATGGCGAGACAGGATGGATGGCGCTCGTCGTCCTGGCGGTCCTGGTCACGCACGTCGTGACCACCTTCTTCATGACCCCCGAGGTCTCGACCTCTGAGATCTTCTGGATCGTGATGGGCGCCGGCCTCGCGGCGACTGCACCGGAGACACGCCGGAGACACGGTTGAGACACGCTTGAGACGCCATCCGATCGAGATCGACCGGACGGCGCTCGACTAGCGAGGCCCCTGCGCCCAGGGCATCAACGGGGGCGTCGCGAAGGTCGAATCGATCTCGATCCGCCGTCCACCGTCGGCCATCGACGCCGCCGCCGATTCGAGGATCTCGACGACGTGGGCGGCCTGTTCGGCGCTGGCCCGATGCGGTCGACCCTCAGCAATCGCTCCCGCCATCTCTGCGACGCCACGCGCCCACGCCGTCCCACGAAACCCGGGTCGGACGAGGTCGACGGACTCGTAGCTCTCGCCGTATGCGCCGACCTCGACGGTCGCGTCGAAGTCCTGGAAGCTGCCCAATGCCAGCGACCCGTCGTCGCCGTGGAACTCGAGGCTACCAGTCAGCTTCGCCGGACGCCCGACGTAAAAGCTCGCCGTGAGCCTCATGACCGCGCCCCCGTCGAGCTCGAGCGCCGCAACGATCAGGTCCGGGCTGCCGATCCGGAACGGCGTGCCGTCGATCGTTCGCCGGTCCGGCATCAGGTCCCATCCCCAGGCCCGGACCGAGCGCGCCCGACCCAGCATCGTCGTGACGAGGGTCAGCGGGTAGACACCGACGTCGACGAGCACACCGACGTCGAAGAATGGCGCCGGCGCGGGATGCCACGTCTCGATTCGGCCCCAGTTGACCTCCGAATAGACTGCCCGGACGGTCCCGAGGCGCCCGCTCCTGATCAGTCCGGCCGACGTCTGCTGCGCCTCGCCGAGAAAGGTCGACGGCGAGCAACCGAGCCGGAGCCCGCGCGCCACGGCGAGATCGACGAGCTCGCGTGCCTCCTCGGTTCGGAGCGCGAGCGGCTTCTCGCTGTAGACGTGCCGGCCGGCCTCGAGCGCGCGCTTCGTCACCTCGTAGTGGGCGTGGTGGACCGTGAGGTTGACGACGATATCGACCTCATCGTCGGCGAGGAGGTCGTCGAGCGAGGGATGGGCACGGATGGCGTGAGCCTCGGCGAAGGCCGCCAACCGCACGGGATCGAGATCCGTCGCGGCGACGAGCCGGATCTCGGGATGAGTGAGGGCGTCGCGGGCGTAGCCGCCGGCGATATTGCCCGTTCCGACGATGCCGATACCGAGTGGGGTCATGGTCGGAGAGGCTACGCCATCGATGGCACCGCGCGCGGGCCCGGCGCGCGAGGGGGTCGATGGCCTATCGTCGTCGGATGCGAAACGATCAGATCGCCCTCCAGCTCTACACGCTTCGCCGCCTTGCTGCGGTCGACCTCCCGGGAACGCTGCAGGCGGTTGCCGCGGCCGGCTTTCGGGCCGTCGAGCTCGCGGGATTGCCCGAGACGGGCCCCGGCGAGCTCGCGCGGCTGCTCCACGGAGCGGGCCTGCGGGTCGTCGCCGCGCACGAGAGCATCGAAGGCCTGCGCGCGGACGCGAGCGCAGTCGCCGATCGGCTGGCCGAAGTCGGGTGCTCCCGGGCGATCGTGCCGTGGATGCCCGAGAGCGACCGACAGACCGCCGACGACGTGCGTCGCTTCGCGGCCGACCTTGCAGGGTTCGCGCTGACCCTCGGGGAACGGGGCATCCGGATCGGCTACCACAACCATTCGTTCGAGTTCGGGGCTCTCGACGGGACGACCGTCTGGGACGTCCTCCTCGGCAACCTTCCGCCCGAGGTCGAGATCGAGCTTGACGTTTACTGGGCGGCCGTCGGGGGCCGCGATCCCGCGGCCGAGATCCGGGCCGCAGCCGGCCGCGTTCGCCTGCTCCACATGAAGGATCGCGCGGCCGGCCCGGAGCCGCACGACGTCCCGGCGGGGGAGGGGATCCTGCCGTTCCCGCAGATCATCGAGGCGGGCCGAGCCGCCGGCGTCGAGTGGTACATCGTCGAACAGGACTTCGCTACCTCGAGTCGCTGGCTATCTAACCGCGGGCTGATCCCGCCGCAATCCTCGACGATCCGAGCAAGACGCCGCAAACACGCCCGCTTGCTAGCGTGGCGGCAATGCCACCGGCGACCTTGACCAGTGGCGCTCGCAGGAGGGTTCCGTCAATGCGTCGTTTCGCAATCGCACTACTCGCGGTCCCGATGGTTCTGCTGCTCGCGGCCGTGCCGGTGGCGGCAGACACGGGCCCCGGCGGCTCGGGTACAAATTTCTACAGCGACTCGACCAATTGTTCCACGAGCAGCGGCCGGCAGGTCTGTACCGACACGAACATCTCGGTCTTTCCGAATGGCGACGGCACCTCGTCGGCGTGCCTCGACATCTTCACGTTCTCGGTCTCGAGCACCGGGCGGTTCACGTTCGTGTCCGACCAGTTCGGGTGCTCACTTGCCGGCACCGTCACCGTCGGTTCCAACTATTCCGTGACGCTCGCTTCGACCGACATCTCTCTGCAGACGTGCAAGGCACACAAGCGAACGTGCTCCGGATCGACCATCGTCAACGTATCGGCGAGCGACACCGCCACCGGTCCCGTCGTGACGTCGACGACCCGCTCGACCACCACCGACGGCACTTGCACCTACAAGACGACGACCACTGAAACCGACACCAACCTCGTCGGGACCCTCACGATCGATGGAACGAGCCTGGACGAGCAGGGCTTCCTGTCCGTCGTGAAGCAGACCCTGACCATCCGCTGCAAGTAGCCTTCGTGCGGCGAACGATCGCCGCGAGCCCAGCGCCAGCCCGACGGCTGGCGCTGCATCTTTCTACACAAGGTGTGTCGTCCCGTGTATGCTGGAACCATGCCGCGCCAGTCGAACCGCGTGAACGTCGTCCTCGACGACGAGCACTCCACGAAGCTTCGCCGCCTCGCCGAGCGTGGACGACGCAGACCCCGATGCACGCAATATCTCGGCGCTGCTCGACGCGATTCCTGGAGCCTTCGAACGGGCCCAACGCGGCCGCGAGGAGGCTCGCGAGGGTCTGGGAACGCCGCTCGAGGATCTCTGATCGATGGCGACCGTGGTCGTCGCACCGACTGCCGTGGCGGATCTGACGCGCCTCCTTGCGACGCACAGCCTGCCCGCGGATACGATCGCCCGCTTCAAGCGATCTGTCGCTGCGCTCGCAACCTTTCCACTGCTCGGTGCGCAGCTCCACGGCCGATGGACCGGGTATCGGTTCGTGTTGGGTCCGTGGCGCTGGATGCTCGTCGTGTATGACTACGACGAGACGCTGGATCGGGCCGCGATCGTCACGATCCAGGATTCCAGGGCGAGCCAGGCCGCTACTACTGATCGGTAGGATCTCAATTCCGCACAGGAGGACAAGCCCATGGATGAACAGGCCGTTCGCGACCGAGCCCAGGCGCTCTGTGATGCCCTCGTCGCTGGAGACGTCGATCGGGCGATCCAGGACTTCAGCGTCGAGCTCCGTCGGAATCTTGGAGAGGTGATCGCGCTCCTGCCGCTCCCGTCGAGCGAGGCGACCGTCGAATCGGTCGAGCACGGCGGCGCCGGCTACAACGTCGTCCTGTTGCTCGTCGGCGAGAACGAGGAGGTCCGGATCCAGACTCGCTGGAAGGAGCGCGACGGTCGGCCGACGGTGATCGAGGCGGGCCACCTCAGCAAGACCGTGCGCGCCCCAGAGCCCGCGGACGGTGAAACCGAGGATGACCTCGCGGGCTCCGAGAGCAGCTGAGCGCAGCGACTGTCGATCGCCGCGATAACCCGGCGCTACCCTTCAAGGGTGGAACTCCACGGCGATCCGCTGGCAGGCCTGACGAACTGGGCGGGCAATCACGCCTATGGCGCCGCCCGCATCCACGAGCCCCAGTCGATCGAGGAGCTCCAGGAGATCGTCCGGGACACGCGGCCGCTGAGGGTCCTCGGTTCTCGCCACTCGTTCAACGACATCGCCGACACCACGGGGCACCTCCTCTCGCTGCGACTGATGCCTCGTGTCTTCGAGCTTGACCGAGCGGCCGGCACGCTCACCGTCGACGGCGGGGTCCGTTATGGCGAGTTCGCCGGAGCCCTCGACGCCGCCGGGTTCGCCCTGAACAACCTTGCCTCGCTGCCGCACATCTCCGTGGCGGGCGCCTGCGCCACCGCAACCCACGGCTCGGGCGACCGGATCGGAAACCTGGCGACGGCCGTCTCGGCGTTGGAGGTGGTCACCGCGGACGGCGAGACGACAGTCTTCGCTCGCGACGGCCACACCGAGGCCTTCAACGGTGCTGTCGTCTCACTCGGGGACCTCTACGAACGCCTTCCGCTGGACGAGGCCGTGGGCAATTTTGACGAGATCACCGCGAGCGCCGACAGCGTCAGCCTCTTCACCGACTGGAGCGGGCCCGTCGTCGATCAGGTCTGGCTGAAGCGCCGGGTGCCGGATGGCGACGCGTTTGAACCGCCGCCCGACTTCTTCGGGGCGACGATCGCAACGGTCCCGATCCACCCGATTCGCAGGATGTCGACGGCGGCGTTGACGGAGCAGCTTGGTGTCCCCGGTCCGTGGCACGAACGGCTGCCGCATTTCCGGATGGATCACATGCCGAGCAGCGGCGCGGAGCTGCAGACCGAGTACCTGATTCCGCGCGAGCATGCCCCCGATGCCCTGCTCGCCATCGACGGCATTCGCGACCGGTTCGCCTCGGTGCTCCAGATCTCCGAGGTGCGGACGATCGCGTCCGACGACCTGTGGATGAGCACGGCGTTCGGTCGTGCGTCGGTCGCCTTCCACTTCACGTGGCAGCCCGATTGGGGCGCGGTTCGGCGGGTTCTCCCGGACATCGAGAACGCCCTGGCGCCATTCGATCCTCGTCCGCACTGGGGCAAGATCTTCACGATGGCGCCCGAGACCGTCCGATCGTCGTACGCGAATCTGCCGCAGTTTGCCGCGCTTCTCGAACGGCACGACCCGACGGGCAAGTTCCGGAACGCGTTCCTGAGCCGCTACATCTTCGCTGCCTGATTCGGCGGTCGCGCCTACGGGCGTGCGCCAGACGTGTTCAGTCGGTGGCGGAGTTCGACCGGAGGGCCTGCTCGAAGGGCACGGGTGTCTCGAACCGATCTGCACGGGCCTGGGGTTCCCGAGCCACGATCGCGGCGGCAAGCTCGCCCGCGGCGCGGTCGATCCGCTCGACGAGGCTCCCGTCGGCAGTCACGCCGCCGCCGCCCCAGTCCTCGGCCGCGGCGTAGACGCCGGTGGCGACGACCGCCGCGTTCAGGTATGCGAACAGGGGGCGGAGTGCGTGCTCGATCGCGAGGGAGTGCCGAGGCGTTCCGCCGGTGGCCGCGATGAGCGAGGGCTTGCCGGAGAGGCCATCGCGATCCACGACGTCGAAGAACATCTTGAAGAGACCGCTAAAGGACGCGCTGAAGATCGGGGACACGGCGATGAGTCCGTCCGCGCTGAGCACCGTATCGAGCGTCGCCTGAAGGCGCGGGCTCGGAAAGCCCGTCAGGAGATTGTTCGTCAGGTCCTGGGCATGCTCGCGCAGCTCGATCACGTCGACCTTCGGTTCGACCCCGGCATCGCGAAGATGGCGGTCGACGGCTGCGGACAGGCGATCGGCAAGGAGCCGGGTAGTCGAGGGTTGGCTCAGCCCGGCGCTGACCACGACGAGCGAGCGTGGCCCCGGCGCACTCATCCTGCGACCGCCTCGACCGGCGCCTCTTCGGCGGCGGGTTCATTGACGTCGCTGACGGCCCGCGCCGCGATGACCGCGGGGTGGAGCGGCGGCCCGTCGGGGACGTTCGCGGGCCGGAGCGTGGCGAACTCCCTGCGGAGGACCGGGACCACGAGCTCACCGAGGATGTCCATCTGCTCCAGCACGGTCTTGAGCGGCAGGCCTGCGTGGTCGGCCAGGAAGAGTTGGCGCTGGTAGTCGCCGACGATCTCCCGGAACGACATCGTCCGGTCGATGACTTCCTGCGGGCTGCCGATGGTCATCGGCGTCTGGGCCATGTAGTCCTCCAGCGACATGCTGCCGCCGTAGACCGGGGCGTGGTCGAAGTAGGGGCGGAACTCGCGGATCGCGTCCTGCGAATTCTGGCGCATGAAGACGTGTCCGCCGAGTCCGACGATCGCCTGGTCGGCAGGACCGTGACCGTAGTGCTCGAAGCGCCGTCGGTAGAGCTCGACCATCCGCTGAACGTGTTCCTTCGGCCAGAAGATGTTGTTGTGGAAGAAGCCGTCGCCGTAGTAGGCCGCCTGTTCGGCGATCTCGGGACTGCGGATCGAGCCATGCCAGACGAACGGCGGAACGCCGTCGAGCGGGCGCGGCGTCGAAGTAAAGCCGGTGAGCGGTGTCCGGAACTTGCCTTCCCAGTCGACGACATCCTCGCGCCAGAGCCGACGGAGCAGCGCGTAGTTCTCGTACGCCAGGGCGATCCCGTTCCGGATGTCCTGGCCGAACCACGGGTAGACGGGACCCATGTTGCCGCGCCCCATCATCAGGTCGACCCGACCGCCGGCGAGATGCTGGAGCATCGCGTAGTCCTCGGCGATCTTCACCGGATCATTCGTCGTGATCAGGGTCGTCGCGGTCGACAGCATCAGTCGCTCGGTCCGCGCGGTGATGTAGCCGAGCATCGTCGTCGGGGAGGAGGGGACGAAGGGTGGATTGTGGTGTTCGCCTGTCGCGAACACGTCGAGGCCGACCTCCTCGGCCTTGAGCGCGACTGTCACCATGATCTGGATGCGCTCGGCCTCGCTCACGGCGCGGCCGGTTGTTGGGTCGGGCGTCACGTCACCGACACTCGACTCCTGATCTCTTGACCCGGTCTCCACCGAGCCCGCACGCTGTGAAGCGCGCCTGATGGAGGATAGGCTACACGATAATGGTTGCGCGATCAACTATCTACGGACCTGAGCGAATGAGGACTCAACGTGAAGGCCGGCCCTGAACGGATCTACCGCGTCCCCGGCGCTACGCTCATCGAGCGCGAGCACTCCGTCCCGCTCGATCACGGAGCGCCCGAAGGTCCACGGATCACCGTCTTCACCCGCGAGGTCGCGGCACCCGACGGCGCCGATCGCCCATATCTCGTCTTCCTCCAGGGCGGCCCGGGATTCGAGGCGGCCCGCCCGACGAGTCCGCCGACAGGCTGGATGAAGCGCGCGGTCGAGGACTACCGCGTGCTGCTGCTCGACCAGCGGGGAACCGGGCGGTCGACACCCGTCGGGTCGGAGATCCCGGGCGACTCAGCGGAGGACCAGGCGGCCTATCTCACCCACTTCCGCGCCGACTCGATCGTTCGCGACGCCGAACGGATCCGCCAGGAACTGGGTGTCGAGCGCTGGAGCGTGCTCGGCCAGAGCTTCGGCGGCTTCACCTCGATGACCTACCTGTCCTTCGCGCCCGAGGGGCTCCGTGAAGCGTTCATCACCGGCGGCCTCTCGCCGATCGGCCGGCCGGTCGACGACATCTACGGCGCAACGTATCGGCGGCTGATTGACAGGAACCGACGATTCTTCGAGCGCTATCCGGACGACCGGGCTCGCGTCCGCGAGATCCTGCGCCGGCTCGATGATGAGAACGTCCTTCTGCCGACGGGCGAGCGGCTGACGGCTCGACGGTTCCGCCAGCTCGGGATGTGGCTCGGCGACAGCGCCGGGTTCGAGTTGCTCCACCACGTCATCGAACTGCCATTCGGGTCAGTAGCGTTCCTTCACGATGCGGAGGCCGGTGTCCGGTTCGGTCGCAACCCGATCTACGCGACGCTGCATGAATCGTCATACGCGGACGGCGTCGCGACGCGCTGGTCGGCGGATCGACTGATCCCGGATGAGGTCGTTCACGAGGGGCTCTTCACGGCGGAGCACGTCTTCCCGTGGATGTGGGAGGACTACGCGGGGCTTCGTCCGCAGCGGGCGGCGGCGGAGATCCTCGCCGAGCACCCATGGCCGGCCCTGTACGACGGCGACCGGCTGCGGCACAACGACGTCCCGGTCGCCGCCACGATCTACGTCAACGATCTGTACGTGGAGCGCGACTTTGCCGAGGAAACAGCGGCGACGATCCGGGGCCTGCGAACCTGGGAGACGGACGAATTCGAGCACAACGGGCTGCGAGCGGACGGCGAGCGGGTGCTTGGTCGGTTGATCGACCTGGCGCGCGGGCGGGCGTAGCGTCGATCCGCGGCGCGATCGCCTGTGTACGCTGACGGCATGGAGCAGATCCGCGGCCTCCTGAGGCGCCTTCTTGGGAGACCCAGCGCCAGCGAGACGACCGAGCCGGGGTCCCCGAGGTCGGAGGGTCCTCCCGCTGTCGTCGCGGTGGTCGAGTCGCCGCCCCCGGCCAATCGCGGGCCGTTCGTCTGGCTGGTCATCGCCGCGGTCGTCGTCCTCTGGCTCGCCCGCGATGTTCTCGGTCCGTTCATCGTCGCGGCCGTCGTTGCCTATGCCTTCAGCCCGCTCGTGGCCGCGGGGCAGCGACGAACCGGCTGGCCGCGGGTCGCCGTCGTCGGGCTCGGCTACGCGATTGCTGTGGCGATCATTGCCGTCGTCGTGTACCTGCTGGCCGGCCGAATCGCCCACGAAATCAGCATGTTGGCGGCGTCCGGGCCGGATTCGCTCGCGACCCTGCTCCGCTCGATCGTCGGCAGTGATGCGTTCGACGTCGGTGGGCAGCACATTGCCGTTGCCGACGTCGCCCGTGAGATCCAGGCCCGGATCTCCGGCTTGATCTCGTCACCCGGCGATGCCGCCCACCTGGCGAGCCAGGTCGGCCAGATCGGACTGGAGGCGATCCTCGCCCTGATCGTGACGTTCTACTTCCTCGTCGACGGGCCGATGCTCCGCGATCGGACGATCCAGCTGTTGCCCGCCGAGCATCGCGCCCGGACGATCTTCCTGACGGATCGGATCCACGAGGCCCTCGGCAAGTGGTTGCGCGGCCAGGCCTTCCTGATCGTCCTCGTCAGCGCGGTCGTCTACGTCGCCCTGGGCCCGATCCTCCACCTGCCGTATGCCCTCGGGATCGCCATCCTGACCGGGATCCTCGAGATCATCCCGCTCGTCGGCCCGCTGATCGCGACCGCGATTGCCGGCACGGACGCATTCGCCCGGGGTGGCGGCCAGCTCGCCGCCGTCGTCATCGTCATCTACTTCGTCATCCGCCAGGTCGAGGACCAGGTCGTCATGCCGGTCGTCATCGGTCGAGCCGTCCATCTCCACCCGGTCGTCACGATCTTCGCCGTGCTCGTGGGACTGAGCGTCTACGGCGTGCTCGGTGGCCTGCTCGGCGTCCCGGTCGCGGCGGCGATCAACGTCGTCTTCCGCGAGCTCTACCCGCTGGCCGCGAGTGAGTCCGCCACTGAGCCGTCGGCAGCCGCTCAGGCGATCAGAGCGGGCGCCGGCGACCCGTCCTCGCCGGCGTAGGCCACCCTGTTTCGGCCACCCGCCTTGGCCTGGTAGAGGGCTTCGTCCGCCAGCCGGAGGAGGGTGACCCGGTCGTGCGCCTGATGGGGCGCGGACGCGATCCCGATCGACACGGTGATGCGATCGGTGATCCCCGGAGCGAGCGAGATCAGGGTCGTTTCGGTGCGACTCCTGATGCGCTCGGCAACGACCATCGCGGCAGTCGTGTCGACGCCGTAGAGGGCGACGGCGAACTCCTCGCCACCGTACCGGGCGGCGATGTCCCCATCGCGCAGGCAGGAGCGAAGGATGTCGGCGAATGTCCGCAGTGCCTGGTCGCCCGACGGATGTCCGTGTCGGTCGTTGAAATCCTTGAAGTGGTCGACGTCGACCATCAGGACGGCGACCGTCTCGTCCTCTCCTCGAGCCTTGAGCCCGTCTTCGAGCATCTGGTCGAAGGCGCGCGAGTTGGAAAGGCCGGTTCGCGGATCGGTGCTGGTCTGGCCCTGGAGCGCCGCCAGCAGCCGCCGATTGGCGATCGCCAGGGCGGCATGCTCGGTCAGCCGAGCCACGCTCGTCCGCATTTCGAGTGCGAACGCATCGGGGCGCTCCCAGAAGAGGTGGACTGCGCCGACTGTCTCTCCGTGGGCGAGCGGGATGCACGCAAGCGTTCCATGGTCGGTTGGGTAGATCGGGCAGTGGACGCTCAGGGCCTCGGCGGCGTCCGGCGTCACGTGGATGCTGCCTCGCACGATCGCGGGGCACCGCGACAGGGCGTTCAGCGGCAGGACTTCGGCGATCGGCGACCCGATCGTTCCTTCCGGGACCGCCCGATCCTTGGAACGGTTCAGGACATGGGTGACGCCGGCGTCGGGCTGCACCAACAGCGTGAGAGCCTCGAGATTGGCGCCGACAACAGCCGCGTCGTCGCCCGATTGAGGATGCTGGAGCGATCGACGTCGAGCTGGAGCGCGGTCCGCATTCGCTCGAGTGCCTGACCCAGACGTCCGATCTCGTCGTCGCGCTCGGTCACGAACGCCACATCAGCGCCGGTCTGGACCTGAGTCGCGGTCGCGAGGAGGTGGCCGAGCGGGTCCGTGACCCAGCGCCGCACGAGCACAAGACTGGCCGTCGCGGCAAGGAGCATGAGGACGATGCCAACGCCGACGGCGAGCGCGCGAGCCTCCGTCAGGGCGTCGTCGCGCGCTGCCACGGACGCCTGGGCTGCCGTGATCTGGGCGATCAGCTCGCCGACCCCCGCCAGCGTCGGCTCCTGGTCGGTCGCCACGAGAGCGACGAATTTGGAGATATCGGCCTTCGACCCATGGTCCACCGCGGCGATTGCCGGCTGGGCAAAGTCCACTCGCCAGGTATGCGATTCTGTAGACAGCGCATCAAGCGCCGGCTGGATGCCCGGCGATTCCGTCACGATGAGCGCAACCTGGCGCATTCGCTCCGTGATGCGCAGCTCGGTTTCGACCCCGGCTCCATAGCGGGCGACCGCCCCTGTGTCCTCTGAAATCAGATAGTCATCGAGCCCGGCTTCCTGATCCCGGATCGCGTTCGACAGCCCGACGGTCAGGTCATAGAGGTCGGCGACGGCTCGGAGGTCGCGTCGGACGTCCAGCCGCTCCGTCTCCGTCGCGACGTACACGGCGCCGATCGACACGGAGGCGAGGACCGCCATCCCGGCGATGACGAGGAAAAGTCTGTTTCTGACGGAGGTCAAGGGCAAGGAAGGTGCTCACGTGCGGGGATGTCTCGTGGGGAACGGTACTGAGGATTGCTGATCCAACCCAGTACCCGGTGGTCCCGTGCCTGCGGCAGAAGTACGGATGAAACGGTCACCCGTTTTGCACACGGCGCCTCGATGTCACGTGTCGGCGGGCTCGAGAACGAACACGGGGATCTGCCGCTTCGTCCTCTGCTGGTATTTCGCGTAATCCGGCCAGGTCTCGACCGCACGCTCCCACCAGACCGCCTTCTCGTCGCCGCCGAGCTCGCGCGCCAGGTAGTCCCGCTTCGTCGGCCCGTCCTGCAGCTCGACGAGCGGGTTGGCCTTCAGGTTGAAGTACCAGACGGGGTGTTTCGGGGCCCCGCCCTGCGACGCGACGACCGCGTAGAGACCCTCGTGCTCGACCCGCATGAGGGGCGTCTTACGGAGCTTGCCGGTCTTCGCGCCGAGCGACGTCAGGACGATGATCGGCCGGCCGCGCAGGTCGTTCGCTTCCTCGCCGTTCGTCGCCTCGTACCGCTCGACCTGCTTGCGGGCCCAGCCGGCCGTGCTGGGTGCGTACTCTCCTGTCAGGGGCATGCCCCAATCGTGTCACGAAACCGACTGGCCGCGCACCGCCCAGGCTCGGGCAAGGAGTCGAATCGAGCCGTCCGGCTCCGGATCGAGGGACGCGCGGAGCCGCTCGCGCAGGGCACTCCGGGCCGGTTCGGCCAGCGAGGCAACGAAGGCCGGGCCCACGCCCGTTCCGCCGAGAAACGGCGTCCAGAGGTCGTCGAAATCGACGAAGACGGTTGGGATCTCGATCGGCCGCACGTCGACCGCCGACAGCCCGGCAGCCGCGAAGGCGGCGGCCAGGGGCTCCGGCGCGGCAATCCCGAACCTGGCGCCCTCGTCGATGGCGCGCGCCGCAGGGTCGACGACGACGGCCGCTTCCCAGAAACGACGCATGAGCTGCATTCCCTCGGCGTAGTCCCAGACGTAACCTGCGACGACGCCGCCCGAACTCAACACGCGTCTCGCCTCCGCCAGCGCTGCGTTCAGGTCCGGCACGAAGTTCAGGACCAGGGCTGACACGACGACATCGACGTCGTCGTCGGCGAGACCCGTCTCCGCGGCCGTGCCAACCTCGAACGTCACCCGCGCGTCGACGACCGTGGTCCGGACGTGGGCGACGAATGGCTCGGATGGGTCGACTCCGACCACGGAACTCGGCTCACAGCGGGCGAGGATGGCCTCGCTGAGGGCACCGGTCCCGCAGCCGGCGTCGAGCCAGCGGCGACCTGGCGGGATGGCGAGCCAATCGAGGAAGATGGGCGCGACGAGCCGGCTCCAGCGGCCGATGTAGGACTCGTACGCGCTGCCGCTCGACCATCGATCGGACCCGGGAGCCGTCACGTCTCTCCTCCGAGTGTCATGGGCTGTCACTCCAGGCCATACCGGCCGCTCGTCCCGAACGCTATTCGGCTCGCACCCGGGTTGTCCACGCCGGACCGACGGCTCCGGACGCCGTGAACGCGTCCAGCGTCCGTCGCCAACTCGGCGCAGAATCGGGGGCGATCATCCAAGCGTAAGGAGCACCAGCATGCCCGTCTGGTTCGGCTACCACATGGTCACCTACACCTTCCCGGGCGTGACACAGCGCGCGCTGTTCGACCACGTCGCGACGCTTGCCGGCGCGGTCGAGGAGGCCGGCTTCAGCCTCGTGACGGTCATGGACCACTTCTACCAGATCGTCGGCGTCGGGCCGGAAACCGACCCGATGCTCGAGGCATATTCGACCCTTGGCGCGCTCAGCCAGCGGACCAGCCGGGTCCGACTCGGGGCGCTCGTGACCGGCGTCACCTATCGCAACCCGGCCATGCTCGCCAAGACGGTGACGACGCTCGATGTCGTATCCGGCGGCCGGGCTCTGCTCGGCATCGGAGCGGCCTGGAACGAGGACGAGCACCTGGGTTACGGCTTCGACTTTCCACGCGTCGGCGAGCGGATGGACCGCCTCGACGAGGCCTTGACGATCATCCGGGCGATGTTCAGCGAAGAGCGCCCGACCTTCGACGGCAAGCACTACCGGATCCACGACGCGTTGAACGTCCCGCGACCGATCCAGCCGGGCGGCCCGAAGATCCTCGTCGGCGGGGGAGGGGAGCAGCGCACGCTCCGGATCGCCGCGAAGCACGCCGACATGACCCACTGGTTCCCACTCGGCTTCGACGTGCTCCGTCGAAAGACCGACCTGCTCGAGCGCTATTGCGAGGAGATCGGCCGGGATCCGGCGACCATCGAGCGGACGATGTCAGCACCGGTCCTCGTGGCGCCTACGGTCGAGGCGGCGCGCGCGCTCGTCGAACGCCTGCCGCCCGAGCGTCGGGCCCACGTCCAGGCAGGGACGCCAGAGCAGGTTGCCGACGGGCTGCGACCGTACATCGATGCGGGGTTCACCGGGTTCACCTTCAACAATCCGGTCGTGTCGACGCCGGAAGCGATCGTCGCGACGGGCGAGCTCCTCAGGCTCGTTTCCTGACGGCGAGAGACTGGCGAAGGACTGGCGGAGGACCATGGTCGCGGCGACGGTCGACGAGTACCTCGCCGGAGTGCCCGGCGACAAGCGCGTCGCGCTCGATCGGCTCCGTTCGCAGATCAAGGCGGCCGCGCCGGACGCAACCGAATCGATCAGCTACGGCCTGCCGACGTTCAAGCTCGATGGCCGCTGGTTCGTCGCGTTCGGCGTCGCGAAGAACCACTGCTCGTTCTATCCGGGCGCAGCGCCGCCTACCGATTGTGGAAGGGGACGATCAATTTCACGCCGGATCGGCCGCTCCCGGTGGATCACGTCGCGAGGAGCTCGTCGCGAGGCTCATCGAGGTGCGCATCGAGGAGCATCGGGCGCGGCGAAGTGACGACGCCGACGAGACGCAGCCCGACTAGACTCGCTTGTGTCGGGCGCGCGGGGTCGGCCGACCTGTGTCTGAAATCGCGGAGGGTCGACCATGCGTTCCAGGTCCTTGTTTGCCGTGCTCGCGACGGCCGCGCTGATGTTCTCGGCGGTGGCGATCGTCAATGGCAAATCGCCACAGGTCACGACCGTCGTCTACGACGACTTTTCGGCCGCCGGCGGCTACACGCTCGCGACCTACGGCACGAAGTGGAGCAACATCTATGGCCTGGGCGACATGGACCCCCAAGCAGGCTCAGACACACGCAGCTTCAGCAATGG
>WNFL01038007.1_pt1 | contig 14660 bp, 11 predicted proteins | sample 5400361 | NCBI WGS metagenome assembly WNFL01 (sample SAMN13153351, study PRJNA577476) | soil metagenome | isolation source: 40 cm soil on Douglas fir-dominated hillslope | place: USA:California | collected 2013-09-17
CCAGGGCGGGCCGATCGCCTTGGCCTCCGCGTCGCCGCCCGGCAGGAACGCGCCCACGCCGGCGCTCGTCGAGAGCACGTCGTGGAGCAAGGTCGCCCACGCGGGCAGCGCCGTGTCACCGGGCAGATCGACCTGGAGGTTGGCATCGATCGCGGGCAGGAGCTTCAAGTAGGGCGACGCCTTGGCGTCCGGCTGCGCGCGCGCCGCGATCGGCGCGTCGCTGAAGAAGCGGTGCCAGCTCGCGACGTAGCGCTCGGCGTACTGGCGCCGGAACGTCGCGACCTCGGCCGGCGGGACCGAGTCCGTGCGCTCGATCGCGGCGAGCAGTCGCCCGATGAGCCGGTCGTTCCCCTTCGCCGTGTAGATGCCGGCGACACCGCTCGCTGCAGGGTCACCTGGGGATCGCAGTCCGAAGTCCTCGAAGCGCACCGCGGGAAAGCTCCCGTTCGGCAGCGACGTGATCTCCTCGAGCACGCTGAGCCGCAGCAGTCGCCCGGCCGCGCCCGCGAGCATGGTCTGCTCGCTGCGCAGCGCTTCCTCGCGCTCGCGCGGCGAGAGCCAGCGCACGTAGGCCGCGTACGCCGCGGAGTACGACGCGGCGTCGTGAGCGGCCGACTGCGGGAGATAGTCGGCGAGCTCGGGCACCTGATCGAGATCCGCCGCGCGCGACACGAGCCAGTCCAGATCCGTGGCGAGCGCGATCGCAGCGCGCACGGCGCGCTCGTCCTGCCCCGCGAGCCCCGCTTCGAGGTTGCGCTTGGTGAGTCGATCGAAGCTGCGCTCGAAGGCGAACGTGTAGGCTCGCTCGCCGCGATCGACGGCGCGCCCGAGCTCGTTGAAGCCGAGCACGCTGATCGCGCTGCGCGCGTCGTGTGCGGCATCGGCGAGCGAGGTCCAGAGATCGCCGAGGTCGCGCAGCGACGGATCGGCCGAGAGCGCGCGCTCCGTGCGCCGTGCGAGCTCGTGCGTGCCCTGGTAGTTCTGCGCGAACGAGACCCCCCAGACGGCGAGCAGCCAGGCCGCGGCCAGGAGGCCGGCGCCCAAAAGCGCGCGCCGGCCTGTCGGGCCGATCCGGCTCTCGGCCAGCGCGAGCCCGGCGTCGCCGCGCACCACGTCCAGGAAGAAGTCGCGCAGGAACACGGACTCGCCCGCGGCCTCGGGGCTCTTGGCGCAGGCGAGATAGACGCCGCGCAGGAAGGGCGCGGCCTCGCTGTAGGCATCGCGGCGGAAGGCGACGCCAGCGAAGCGCGCGGCCGCGCGGCCGAGCGCCGCGATCTGGTCGGGGAACACAAAAATGCGTCGCTGGCGCGCGGGCTCGGGCTCGCGCAACAGGAGCTCGGGCAGAAACGCGTCGAGTCGCGCGGCGAACGCGGCCCACGCTTCGGCGACGCGTGCCTCGGGATCGGCGAGCCGGCGCTGATCGTTCGTCCAGCCGACGACTTGCTCGCGCCAGGCCGCGGGCAGGACGCGCACCGTCTCGGCGAAGCCCTCGAGCTGGTCCGCCTTCGCGAGCACGAGATACACGGGCGGGTCGACGCCGAGCTCGACGCGGATCTCGTTCAGTCTGCGGCGCAGCTCGCGAGCCTCCTCGTCGGTGTCTCCCGTGCGGCGCAGGAGCGAGGACACCGGCAGCACCACTACCACGGCATCGAGCGCGCAGTCGGGCCGCGCCTGACGCACGCGCGCGAGCAGGCGCAGCCACTCCTCGCGGTCGCGCTCGCCGCCGCGGAAGAAACGGCCGCTGGTGTCGAGCGCGACCGCCTCGTTCGCGAGCACCACCTCGGCGAAACGCGTCGCCTCGAAGCCGCGCCGCGAGCCCTGTACCGGAAACTCGAGCCCCGAAGCGGCGAGCAGCGCGCTCTTTCCGCCGCCGCTCTCGCCGAGCAGGAGAAACCACGGCAGCTCGTACAGCGCCGAGCGGCTGCCCAGCTGCGCGCGCACTTCGCCGAGCTCGCCCGCGAAGCGCTCCTCCGGTGACTGCACCCCCCCACTCGCGCCTGCGGGGCCCGCGGCGCCGCGCGCACCGGCCGCCTGTCCGACACCGAGCTGGAGCGCGTCCTCGCGCTCGCGCCGAATCAGCACGCGCACCAGCAGCCCGACCAACACCGCGAGCAGCGCCGTGAGCGCGATCAGGAGCGCCACCAGCCAATTGCGAGTGAGTGCGCCGAGCGCGAGCGCGACGATCGCGACGCCGCCCGCGGCGAGGGCCGCGATGCGGACCCGCGTGTCCGCGAGCCACGCCGGCAAGGTCTAGGACCCCTTTGGCACGGGCACGTCGCCGCTGATCGCGTGGAGCACGATCCACAGCGCGCCGTACAGGACGAACATGCCGAGCGCGAGCGCCGTGAGACCGAACGCGATGCCGCTCGATGGGCGCGGCGGGAGCTCGATCTCGAGCGCGTAGGCCTCCGGCGTGAGCTGTGACTCGCGGGTCGTCTCGGCGACTCGGCCCGCCGCGCGCAACACCTCGTACTCGCGCGCGATCAGCGCTCGGAGCTCCGCGGGCTGGCCCTGGTACTGGCCCTCGAAGCCGAGCGCGAGCGCGAGGAAGTACACCTCGCGCGCCGCGCTCTGCTCCGGGCGCAGGTGCCCGAGGTGCGCGAAGAACTCGTTGCCCGCGCGGTTGGTGCGATAGAGCTGCATCTGCAGCGGCTCGCGCAGCCACTCGTCGCGACCGGGCCAGCTCGCCTTCAGGATCACCTCGTCGGCCCACGCCACCAGCGCGAAGCGCGCCTCCTCGATCTCGTCGGTTGGCACGCCTAGCGCCGTCGCCGCCGCGGGCAGGGGCGCGAGCAGCGCGAGCAGCTGTGCGCGCAGCGCGGCGGGCGCGGGAAACCCAGCGCCGTCTCCCGTGCGCAGTGACTGCACGTGCGCGATGTAGGCGCCCGCCAGACGAGTCAACCTGCCCTGCGCCACGGGCTACGCCTCCGCCGACACCACGTAGAGTCGCACGTCCGCCCCTTCGAGCTTGCCGACGGAGAGCGCGAGCGTGCAGTCCTCGCGCACCCGGTTCCAGAGCTTCCCGTGCGGCTCGATCTTCCAGTACTGGAAGCCGACGCGCGCCGCGATCTCCGTCGGCGCGCCCGGCAGAGGCTCGAGCTTGAGCCCCGCGAGGTTCAGCATCTTGATCGACGCCAGCTCGTCATTCGCCGCGAGCTTGCCGACTCCGCGCACGAGCTCGACCAGCTCCTGCGCGTCGATCGCCGCCTTGATCGCGAGGAAGAAGTGATTCCGCGGCTCGACCAGCTCGAGCGTGAGCTCCTTGGTCGTGTAGGCGGTTCGGTCGAAGCGGAGCTCGAGCTCGGTGAAGCGATCGGGCAGCGCGCCCTCGAGCTCGCGCTCGATGAACGCGAGCAGCGCGCGGAAGCACGGGTACGGGTTCTCGTGATCGTAGCGCGGCAGCTCCGCGATCTCGGGCTGCGAGAACGCGGCGAGCGCGCCCGCGGTCTCGGTGAGCGCGCCGTACAAGTCGAACGGCCGCGTCGCGCCGGTCGACAAGAGGTGGCGCAGCAGCGGCGTCATGCGCGCGAGCGTGTAGCGCATCCACATGCGCGGCAGGTCCGCGATCGCGATCGTCGCCGTCCGGCCCGCGACCACGCGCATGCGCGCCGCGAGCTGACTCACGGTCTTCGCCACCTGGTCGTCCAGGAGCGGTGACGCCTGCAGCGCGAGCAGCGGCGGCGCGTGATCCTTGGCCAGAGCGAACGGCCGCTTCAGCTCGCCCGTCGCGACGACGCGCGCCACGCGGAACGCGTCGTGCTGCTCGATCTCGAGTCTCTCGCTGCCCAGAAACAGCCGCGCGTTCGGCACCAGATACTCGACCGGAGCCTCGTTCGCGCCGCGATTCAGGTCCGGAACCTCCTCGGCGCGCACGCGGTAGCGCACGTCGCGCGCGCCTGACTCCGCGGGCGCACTCTGCGCCTCCCCCGGGCTGGGGCGGCGCACCGCGAGATGGACGTCGACCGCCTCCGCCGCCGGATCGAACTCGCGCGTCTCGAGCGTGCAGTCGCCCGGATAGCGCAGCGCGAGCCCACCGGGCAGGATCGCCTCGAGCCTGAGTATCTCGAAGCGGTGATCGGAGAGCGCCGCCTCGTTCACCTCGAGCGCGCGCACGCCGAAGTGGAACGGATCGAGCGAGCGCACCGCGTCGCGCAGCCGGGCAGCCTCGAACTCGTCGCGCTGCTGCAGATGCTGCGGGCGCAGGAACATGCCCTCGAGCCACGCGACCGGATGCGCGCCGAACGCCTTCACGTCACCTCGCTCAATTCGCGACCTGGAGGTCGCTCGCGGAGAGCACGACTCCGGGACGTCCGAACATGCCGCACTTCGCGGGCACGACCGCGCGACTCGCGCCGGAAAAGAAGTCGGCGACGATCCCGACGTTCGACGTGTCGCGCGGCAAGCGCTCGGCGACCTCGAGCTTCTGCCCCGGAAGCACCGTCGCCTCCCACGGATCCCCCGTCATGCCCGCGGGCTTCTTGCCGTTCACGAGGTCCTGCGCGTCAGCCGCCTGGAACGCGGACACGTTCTGCAGCGGGTAGAACTTCAAGACCACCACGTGCGGCTCGCCTTCGTAGAGATTCAGCTTCGGACTCGCGTCGACGTCCAGACACATCTCCGACGGCTCGGGACCACTCGCGCAGCCGAGCGCGAGCGACGCGAAGCAAGCGAACACCAGTCTGGCCGTGCGCTCCACCGGCTGCGCTCTCCCCTTTTTCGCCGGCGCCGTCGCGGGCACGCGACGCGAAACGGGCACGCCCAAAGCGGGCCAACTCCGCGCGGAGTATGGATGAATGCGTCCGCCGGGGTCAATCGAAAGAACCGCCGCAATCTCGCCTTGACCGGGGAACTGCTCGGGCGATAGCGTGCGCCGAGGGGAGAAAGACAGGGGCGAATGAGCGACGGCGAGCGCGCTCTCACCACCGACGACTTGGCGAGGCTGCGCGCGAAAACCGAAGCGGTGGCGAAGCTCGTGCGCGAGCGACTCGCCGCGCAGCTCGAGGCGCTCCGCCCGGTGCTCTCCCCCCGCCGCCTGTTCGGCCGCCACGTCCGCGGCGGCTCTCGCGACGAAGTGCCCGGCGCCGAGCGCGCCATCGCCCGCCTCCGGGAGCGCTACGCGGCGGCCTGCGGCCGCCCCTTCGGCCTGCCGAAGGAGCTCGAAGACGAGCCCCTCTCGATCGAGCCGCTCGTCGACATCCACCCCTTCGAATACCGCCATACACTGAAAGGCGACGGCCGGGTCATCACCCTCACCAACCCGATGCGCTGGGTGATCGGCTATCGCGCCGGCTACAGCCTCGCGCAGCTCGAGAGCGCGCTCGCGAACCGCGCGGCCCTCCGCCCGAGTGACGCCAAGCAGTTCCTGCTGAACGCGCTCGCGCTCGAGCAGCTGTTCGAGACCTTTCCCGAGATCCCCGATCTGCTGCGCGAGCTTCGCTACGACGTCGCGATCGAGAAGCGACCGGAGCTGGGCGAGCTGCCGCTCGTGACCCTGCGCTCCGCGCTCCCCGCCTTCCGCCCCTCCGACGAGCTGATCGCGAAGGCGACTCAGTTCTCGGGTGTGCCAGCGTTCATCGAGATCGTCGATCTCGATGCGCTGAGTCGGATCGCGGATCCGCTGAGGGACAGGATCGAAGCGGCGCTGGGCTAGTCTCGGCTCGACGTGCGGAGGGGGCGAATCTGACGACCCAGAGACACAGCTCGGGCGTATTGCTCGACGTCGTCGAGGAACACTTCGACGAGCTCGACTTCCTCTGGGAGCTGCGCGAGGCGTCGATCTTCCGCTCGAGCCTCCGACCTCTGCATCTGGGTCGCCTCGAAGAGCGAATGTTGGCGCACCTCGACGGTCTCCTCGAAGCCGGCCCAGCGGGCGTAGAGCTCGCGCGAGCGGCGCTCGGATCGGAGTCATGGAGTCGCGTGGCGGCGGCGAGCTGGGTTCTGCTGCGCCAGTCTGTGCCGCAAGTCGACTCGGTCGCGGACTCCCTCGCCGGCGCCGCGCCGGATTCCGCGGCGGGTCATCGACTGGCCCTCCGCCACAGCCAGGCCGATGCGTGGTCGAAGCGCGCTCCACGCGACATCGAGGGACTGCCGCTGCACGTCGCCGCCGTCTGGATCGACGCGCTGACCTACCAGCGTCGACCGATTGATCGCGCCGGACTCACTCGGCTCGCTTCCGATTCCGACCCGAGGCATCGAGCGCGCGCGTGGGCGGCGCGCTTGCGTGTCGGTCCACCTCCCTCGCCGGCCGAGCTGGCCGCGAGCGCGGAGGACGAGTCAGCGGAGGTTCGCGAGGCGGCGCTCCACGCGGCCGCGCGCTGGAGCACGCCCGGGTTGCTACCACTGTTGCGAGCCGCGGCGCAGCGCGCCGGCGAGCGCGACGCCGAAGCCATCCGCCTGCTCGGCGCGCTCGGCTCGGAGCCCGATCTCGTCTTGCTCCGCGCCCCGCTCGAGTCACGGCGGGCCGGCGTCGCCGCGCTGCGCGGCATCGGAGCTCTCGGCTCTCCCGCCGGGCTGCCGATCGTGCTCGAGGCTCTCGAGGATCCGGAGTTTTCCCTCGGCGCGGGTGATGCGTTCGAGGCGATCACGGGTGAGTCACTGAGGTTTGCGGCAGGCGGGACCGAGGAACGGGATCGGCCCGACGTGGACGAAGCGCGGGCGATCTGGAAGCGAATCCACAGGGGCTTCTCGGCGGCGGAGCGCTGGAGGCGCGGCCGACCGATCGACACACTGAGCCTGCGAGAGGTCCTCGCCGAGGCCGACCTCGAAGGCGCGCGCGACGCCTACCTGCGAGTCTGCGTAACCTCCGAGGGACGCGGGCCCGACGTCGAGCTCGAGACCTTCGCGGTGGATCGCGGGCGCTGAGCTTCGAGACTTCTCCTCAGGTGTTGTCCGGACAGACGTGCTGACGCCAGACACGTCCGTCGAACTGCAGCACGCACTCGCCGCCGATCGCCCAGAGGTCCGTGTCACCCGCGTCGAGGCGATAGAACTCGAGGGGGCCGTCGACGTCGATCTCGACCGGAGTCGGCTCGTCGTCGTCGATCACGAAGAGCTGTTTGTCGGTGCAGACGTAGATCCGGTCGCGGAATCTGGCCATGTCCCAGAACGTCACGTCCTCCGCCGGCTCGAGGAGCGCCCGCCAGGTATCGCCATCGCCGCGATAGAGCGAGCCGCCTTCTCCGCAGACCCAGGTCTCGTCCTCCGAGACACACAGCACGCGCTCGAGATCGTAGTCGGTCGGCGACTCGAGCTCGCGCCAGCGGTGCCCGTCGTACCGGAACATCGCGCCGCCCGAGCCGACGCCGTAGATGTCTTGCTCCGTGGGTCCGGCGATGCTCTGCAGGAGAAGCGCATGGCCTTCGTCGGTGGGCACCAGGATTCCGTCGTCGATCCCGCGCCAGCGCGAGCCCTCCTTGCGCAGCACCTGGCGCTGCCCGCCGGCGACGTACCAATGGCTTCCGATCTTGCGCAGATCCATCACGAATCCCTCGCGGGTCTCGGAGATCGTCTCGAACTCGAACTCCGCCGCCGCGCTCACGCGATACAAGGTGCCCGCGCGCTCCGCGAGCAGGAACTCGAAGCGCGCGCCGGGGTCGTGGCGAACCGCGTGTACGATTCCGGTGTAGCCGCGCAGAGACCGCCACTCCCCGCCCTCGATCAAATGCGCCGCGGTGACTTGTTCGCCGCTCTGCTCGTGCGCCCAGAGATGGCCCGCGACCACGGCGCGCGCCTTCCCGGCAGCCGCGACCCCGCTGAAGTACATCGCGCGCGGTTTCCGCGTCGCCATTCTCTCAGAGGACCTGCGCGGGGATGCCCGAGCTCGAGGCATTGATTTGCGAGTTGAGCGCGATGGAGCCGTCCGCGTTCTTCAAGCAGTTCTTGTAGTATTTGTCGAGCTGCGCCTTGATGCACTCACCCTGCTTGTCGGTGACTTGACCGCTCGACTTGGCCGCCCCCACCGAGTTCGCCGCCGCGTCGCGAGCCGCCTTGTAGGTCATCTTGCCCTTCGGCGGCTTCTTGGCGTGCGCAAACTCGACCGGGTCGAACTTCGCGTGCAGCTTCTTGTGCGTGCCCGTCCACTGGGAGGTGCCCGAGACACAGATCACGGGCGCGCTCGCATGCGAGCAGCCGGGCGGGTACTTGCCGCCCGGGGCAAACTCCATGCAGCGGCCCGGGATCAGGTGGTGGCCCGTCGTCGGCGGCGTTGAGCGCTTGCAGCTCAGGTCCTTCTTGCCGGTGGCGGGGTCGGTGCTCTCGTACGGCACCAGCTCGAACTGCTTGTCGACGCCCTTGCACTCGTCGAGCGTCGCGAAGCCCATGCGCTCAGAGTTGACCATCGGCACCGATGCATTTCCGATCTCGCTCTGGTGATTCGAGGTGGTGATGTCGAAGGCGCGGACGACGTTCTCGCCTTCGAACTTCACGTCCATCGACCACATCTTGAAGTACACCTTCCCGGAGAGCGACGCGTTCGCGACTCCCATACCGAGCGTCTTCGTGGCCGCCTCATCCCCGGTGCACTTCTTGTAGCAGGACTTGTCCTTGAGCATGACCTCTTTGTTGTTGATGACGACGGTCCCCGAGCCGTCCGTCGTGTCGCTGGACATCGAAGTCACCGGGTAGGGAATCGGGATGGGCCCGGCGGGCGGCGTCGGCGGCGAGAGACATACGTCGGGAAAAGCGCAGATCACCTTCGCGTCGCCCGCCTTGCAGGCGACGTTCATGTCATTCGCGAATACGTCGTTTGCCATGCCGGTCTTAGCCCGCGCGCACGAGTAGGGCCGCCCGTTCCCCGGACTCCGATCCCGACTGACAGAGCGCCCCGGGCCCGGGCGCATAGTCCTTCGCGAACGCCGCTGCGGCGACGGCGATCTGCGCCGGAACGCTGGCCGCCCCGATCTCGCCGAATGACTCGGCCGTGAGCCAAAGCGGGTAGGCTGCGTGCGGCTCCGTTAGGGTCCGACCGAGTGCGTACTGCGCCTCGCTGAAAGCTCCGCGGTCGCCGGCCACGTCGCTGAGTCGGAAGTGAGTGACGCGCGTATCCGAGCCTGCGTCCGCGAGACAGCTTCTGATCGCGCGCGCCAGTCCCTCTCCGACGTTGGGTCGGCCACGGGACCGGTCGGCGGTCTCCTTCGCGAAGCCAATCCCGGCGACTTCCAGAAGCGATCCCCGGTCTCCGGCGCGAGCGACGACGAGCGCGCCGGCGGCTTCGCTGGGAATCACGCCGTCGGGATCCGTCGCCGTCTTGAGCCGTCCGCTGGCCTCGAGGTGATCGAGAGCCGCGGCATTCACGAGTGAGTCGGCGCAGGCGACCACGACCACCCCGGCCGCCGAGCTGCGGAGGATCTGCTGCGCGACCTCCAGCGCACGCGCTCCGGAGGTGTTGCCCGACGAGACCACCGCCGAGGTCGCGCGGTCGAACTCCCATCCGCCGTAAGTCTCGAGCAGAGGGGCGATCTCGGCCTCGAGGCGCGCGGGGCGGCCCGGGCGATCCTGCGCGGGCAGGCCGAGGACGAGCGGAACGGGGCGAGGGAAGGGCTCGGACAACCGTCGTTCGGCGTCCGCGAGCGCAGCGCCGAGCAGCGCTGCGTAGCGCCGCACGCCGAGCAGTCCGTCGGCGACCTCGCGCACGCGCGCGCCGACGATGGGAACGCCGCCGCGATCGTGGAACGGGAGCTCCGAAAACCGCATGATCCCCGCCCGCAGCGCCGCGGCGGAAGATCGCGCGCTGAGTCCCACCGGGGTCACGAGGCCGATCCCAGTCACTGCGAGAGCGCTCACCGCGGGTTCCCTCCGACGTAACGCTTCCTCGCTTCGAGCGCGCGCAGGCGACCACGCGTCGGGCGCCCGACCCAAACCTCGCCCAGGTCGAGCAGCTTTCCAGTGACTGGTCGGCGCGCGCGCCACACGACCTGGAAGCGCGCCTCGTCCGGCTCGAGAATCAACGTGTCCGCGACGGCGGGCACTTCCTCGGTTCTCCCCGGAAATCGGAAACGCAGCGGGAGACCGAGATCCGGGAGCTGAAAGGAGATCCGTCCCTCCGGGCTGAGATTCACGAGCTCGACTCGCTCGCCGCCGACGAGGTAGTCGCAGCCCTGATCCTCCGGAGCGCCCTGGTAGTAGCGGTCCTCGAAGTCTTCGGGCAGCAGCGGGAAGCGATCCTTGCGCCATGCGTCATCGTACGTTCCGGCGTAGCCCGCGCGCGGAGCCCAGGCGCGCCCGATGAACCCCAGACTAGCGGGACGGAGCCTCTGACCCGGTCTGCGCAGTCGCTCGCCCGGATACGAGAGATTCGGCAGTGACCCGCGGCGTTGCCAGCGTCGGATCAGCCCCGTTCCCACGGGATTGCGGCGATCGAACAGCGGACGCTTCGCCTTCTCGACCTCCGCGCCACCGAACGCCCGCTCGTAGACGATCGGCAGCGAGGTAAACGCCGCCGGCGACGTACGGCGCGAGCGAAGCCCGAAGCCGTGCCGCCAGCTCCGATCACCGACGATGTCGAGTCGCTTGTGCACCGTGCCGACCCGAACTTCGACCGAGAAGCGGCGCGCGGGTCTGCCCCGAGGCGCGTGCGCGCTTCCGACGACGACGACGTCCGCGCGCGGCTTCAGCAGCGCGAACTCGCTCTCGTACTTGATGCTCGTGGTCGCCGGATCGCCGTAGTGTTGGTCGGCGTAGAAGAACGGCACCTGCTCCTCTGCGGCGGCAGGGGTCTCGCCGGGACGAACGCGGAACGTTCCCTTCACCACGACGAGATACCAGTCCTCGCCGTGCTTGTCCGTCGAGCTGATGATCTCGGCCGGAAAGGGAGACAGGTTGACGATGTTCACGACGGATTCCCCGAAGGTCGCGGCTCAGTTGATCTGGACCGAGCCGCCCTGGACCCGATTCACTCCAGCGGAACGACTCACGAGGTGAGAGCCGCGGATCACGATCTTGCCGTCCGCGGTGAGGGTGATGCTTGCCCGGCCCACGCGCAGCGCGATCTCCTTCTTCGCGCCGATCTCCAGTCGCTCTCCGTCGACGTCCACCTGGACGGCTTGGCGCGCGCCGGAAACGAACGTGGAGGTCAGTGGACCGAGGACGATCGGGCGCGTCGGATCTCCGCCCTCGAAGACGAGAGCGACTGCCGTTCCGACCCGACCAGCGTCGATCGGCACGATCGAGCGCGCAGTCACGGGCGCGCCCGCCGGACAACCATCGAACTCGACGCGCAGCTCGCTCGCTGCGCCCGGCTCGCTGAGTCGACCGACGACGACTCCCTCCAGCTTCGGGAGAACTCGCGTCTCTTCCTCCAGCTCTCCGAGCTGGATCTCGACTTCGGTATCTCGTGTCTTCATTTCGTGCACCTCAGTTCCCGAGGATCTTCTGACCCTTCAAGACGACGTTTCCGCTGCCCTTCACGTCGATCTGCTTGCCCTGGATCGTGATGTCGCCGTTGCTCTTCATGATGATCTTCGCGCTTCCGACCTCGAGCATGATCTCGTCCGCAGCGCCGATCGCGATCTTCTTTCCGGACTTCAGAATTGCATCTCCCGTGACGTCGTCTGCGAGGTCTCCGCCGACCTTCAGCGCGCGGTTCCCAGTCACCTCGATCGTCTGCTTTCCGCCGACCGACACGCCTTCGTCCGCACCCACCTTCACGTTGTGCTTCGCGCCGACCTCCAGACTCCGATCCGCCCCGACGGAAATGCTCTCCTTGGCGCCCACGTTGACCGTGTGGTTCACGCCGATCGTGGTCGTTTGCCCGCCACCCACCGTCAGGGCGCGCGCCGCGCCGACCGTGACTTCCTGCGCCGCGCCGACGCTGATCGCCTCGTTGATGCCGACCGAATGAGTCCGAGCCAGTGCCACCGTCACCGTCTCCGCGCCACTCACGGTGCGCGTCCGACCTCCAGTCACCGACTGCGTGTAGCCGCCGCCGATCGTCACGCCCTCGTCGCCGCTGATGCTCTTGGTGCGGTTGCCCGTGACGCTCACGGACTCGTTGCCGCCCACCGTGCGCGTGCGGTCCGCGGTCACCGCGATCTTCTGATTCGCGCCGACCGAGACCGACTCGTCGTTCGTCACGGAGCGCGTGCGATCGTGCCCCACGCTCTGTGAGTCGTCGTTCTTGGTCAGCGTCGTGCGGTCTTTCTGCGCCTGGACGTACATGTGCTCGCTGCCGGCCTTGTCCTCGAGGCGGATCTCGTTGAAGCCGCCGCCCCCGGGCGAGCTGCGCGACTTGAGCCCGGTCTGCGTCGAGTTACCGGGCAGGCCGTACGGCGGGGTCTGCTCGCCGTTGTAGACCATGCCGACGACGATCGGCCGATCCGGATCGCCGTCGATGAACTCGACGACGACCTCCTGGCCGATGCGCGGGTGAGCGATGAGTCCCCAGCCCTTGCCCGCGGAGTTCTGGGCGACGCGCACACGGCAAGAGCTGTTCTCGTCGCGCTTGCCCTCGCGATCCCAGTGGAACTGGACGACGACGCGAGCGTGCGGGTCGACGTCGATCTCCTTCCCCGCCGCGCCCACGACGGTCGCCGTCTGCACCCCGTAGACCAGCGGCTTCGGCGTCGAGCGCAGCGGCCGGATCGGGACCTTGTGCGGGCGACACACGAAGGCGTTGTCGTAGCTCGCCCCCTGGGCGCCGGGGCCGATCGAGTCGACGACCGTATGCAGCAGCTGCGTGATCACGTAGGCGTCGTTCGAGTCCTTGCGATGGTGGCCGCGCAGATCGAAGCGGTAACCGGGCGTGAAGGCCGCGCAGCGACTCACTCCGCGCGCCTCGAGCGACGCGCTCTCCTCGGCCTCCATGCGGACCTTCACCCGCGACTCGCCGTGCGAGGGCTCCATGAAGTCGCCGCTGTGCTCGTAGATCTCGAAGCGCTCGTTCCCGGCGATGGCGAGAGAGGTCGGCGTCGTGGTGTGCAGCGAAAGACTCGGCTGCTCGAAGTTGTAGTCGGTATGCGAGAACTTCCCCGGGCGCAGCTCGCGCTCGATCGCCCACTCACTCACGTCGCCGGCGACGCCCTCACCGGACGCCGACGCGTAGATCGCGGTCTCTTGACCCGGACACGGCGGATTGCCTCCGGGCGTGTCGAACAGGACGAGCGTGTGCGACTTCGTGTCGTGCGCGAAGTAGTACGAGATGCCGACGTCCTCGAACAGGCGCGACACGAAGTTGAAGTCACTCTCGCGGTATTGCACGCAGTACTCGCGCGCCGGATACGACTTCTGGAGCTCGAGCTTCACGTCGCTGACGCCGAGCTCGCCGAACAGCTTCTTCGCGATGTCGGGCACGGACAGGTGCTGGAAGATGCGGCAGCCGACGCGGCGCGTGAGCAGCCACAGGGCGGGCACGACTTCCGCGCGATACGCGCTGAAGCGCCCCTGCGACGCCCCGGCCGAGAAGCGCGAGACGATTCCGTTGAAGTGGCGCTGCTTCCGGTTCTGGAGCTCGACCGAGACGGTGACCGACTTCCCGACGATCTGGTCGAAGCCGATGTCGTCGGTCTCCGCGAGCAGGTCGAGCTCGAAGGCGAACAGGCTCGAGACCGCTTCGCGCGCGCGCATGCGCTCGACGAGCAGCGCGTCGTCGCCGAGCGGCGACGTCATGCTGCACATGCGTTCCTTTTGCGTGTAGGCCATGGGAGTCTCCCCGGTTCGGGCTGCTAGCTGACTTGGAAGCGGAACTCTCCGGCGGGGTCGAGATCCACCTCCACGCGCGAGAACGACTCACCGGCCGCCATGCGCGCGAGCACCTCCGCCGAGATCTGCGGCAGGAGCGAGTGGGTCAGTATGCGATCGACGGCGCGCGCGCCGCTCTCGGCCTCGCGGCAGCGCGCGACCACCGCCTCGACGACCGAGTCCGCGCACACGAGCTCCGCGGCGTGATTCGCGCGCACGCGCGCCTGGATCCGGCCGAGCTGGAGGCGCGTGATCTCGCGCATCATCTCCGGCGAGATCGGGTAATACGGAATCACGACCAGCCGCCCGAGCAGCGCGGCCGGGAAGTGCTTGCGCAGCTCGGGGCGAATCGCCTCCGCCAACGCCTCGGCCTCGGGCCTCGTGTCCGGATCCGCCGAAAGACTCGCGATCAGGTCGGAGCCGACGTTCGAGGTCAACAGGATCACCGTGTTCTTGAAGTCGACTTCGCGCCCCTCGCCGTCCTCGAGCACGCCCTTGTCGAAGACCTGGAAGAACAGCTCCATCACGTCGCTGTGCGCCTTCTCGACTTCGTCGAGCAGCACGACGCAGTAGGGCCGCCGCCGCACCGCCTCGGTCAGCACGCCGCCCTCGCCGTAGCCGACGTAGCCGGGCGGCGAGCCCTTCAAGCTCGAGACGGTGTGGGCCTCCTGATATTCCGACATGTTGATGATGACGGAGTTGCGCTCGCCGCCGTAGAGCGTGTCCGCGAGCGCGAGCGCGGTCTCGGTCTTGCCGACGCCGCTCGGGCCGGCGAGCAGGAACACGCCGACGGGGCGAGAGGGATTGTCGAGGCCGGCGCGCGCGGTGCGGATGCGGCGCGCGATCGCCTCGAGCGCGTGGTCCTGGCCGATCACGCGCTCGCCGAGGCGCTTGCCGAGCTGCAACAAGGTGTGAATCTCGTCCGCCACCATCTTGCCGATCGGCACCCCGGTCCACGCGGAGATCACCTCGGCGACGGCCTGCGCGCC
>WNFL01047151.1_pt1 | contig 14660 bp, 15 predicted proteins | sample 5400361 | NCBI WGS metagenome assembly WNFL01 (sample SAMN13153351, study PRJNA577476) | soil metagenome | isolation source: 40 cm soil on Douglas fir-dominated hillslope | place: USA:California | collected 2013-09-17
CTCTTGCCCTTCAGGAACAGCTCCGTTTGCACCTGGCCCGGCGCCACCGCATTGACCGTGATGTTTCTGCCACGCAGTTCGTTGGCAAGCACGTGAACCAGCCCCTCAACTCCCGCCTTGGAGGCGATGTAGGCACCGTAAGTCGGGAAGGACTTGGCGAGAACACTGCTGGAGAAAGCCATGATGCGGCCGCCATCGAGAACATGTTGAGCCGCCTGCGCGAATACCAGGAAGGTTCCGCGTAAGTTCGTCGCGATCACCTTGTCGAAGGCGGTCACATCTCCGCTGGCAATCGGAAAGAGCGGCATGATGCCGGCACAATGAACGACCACATTAGGTCTACCGAACGCGTCTATCGACTCTTTGAAGAGCCGCTCGACGTCTGCGGCAATCGCCACATCTGCTTGCACAGCGATGCCCTGTCCGCCTGCAGCCTTGAGATCTGCGACAACTGCTTGTGCCGGGGCCGGTTTTCCAGCGTAGTTCACGACCACCGAAAATCCATCTTTAGCCAGTCGTTTTGCGATCGAGCCTCCGATTCCACCAGAGGCCCCTGTTACGATCGCTATCTTTTTCATAATGTTCCTCCTTGTTGTTCCGCCCCTCTCCGTCAGGGCGCGCCGACAGAAAACAATATCGCTCTTGCCAAAGGATAATTCCAATGCATAATGTTTATATACATTATGCGTACCACGCATTTACGCCAGGCTGACCTTAATCTGTTGGTCGTGTTCACAGTTCTTGCGGAAGAACGGAATGTCACACGAGCTGCAGCGCGCCTGTTGCTCAGTCAGCCGGCCGTGAGCCGCGGGTTGCAACGGTTGCGGGACATGTTTCACGACGACCTGCTCATCAGGAGTTCATCGGGATATGAACCCACTCCCAAGGGACAACGTCTTTTGCACGAACTCGAAACGTCGTTGCCTCGGTTGGATCGGCTGCTCAGCGGGAGCGACTTCGATCCAGCCGCGGAAGAAACCTCGTTCCGGATTGCCGCGACCGATCATGCTTGTCATGTAGTTTGTCCGCTGTTGTGCAGGACAGTGCTCACACCTGGAGTCAAGGTCTCCTTCGATTTTCGCCCACTGTACGATGGGCAGTTTGAAGCGATGGAAAAGGGCCGACTGGACATGGTGTTGGTCGGCGATGACGGCTCCGCTCCAACACACTTCGCGAAGGAAGTCATCTTTGAGGTTGACTTTGTTTGTGTAGTAGCGAAGGAAAGCCGCTTATCGCGCGCATTGACACTGAAACAGTACCTCGCCGCAGATCACATTGGGATCAGCATTCTGGGCGGAATCCAGACCATTCTTGAAAAGAGATTGGCCGCGATCGGAGCCAAACGCCGCTGCTCCATCTGGGTGCCCTATCACATAACAGCGATGCGGAGCCTTATCAGCACGAACCTTGTCGCGACTGTACCCAGACGCACGGCAGAACTAGAGGCATCAAATCCTGCCATAAAGATCCTGAAGGCACCTGCGGTATTCGGAACGTTCAAGTATCTGATGTCCTGGCATCCGAGAATGAACACAGACGCGGCTCATAGTTGGTTGTCCTGGCATCCGAGAATGAACACAGACGCGGCTCATAGTTGGTTGAGTTCAACCATCCGCGAAGCAGGAAAGCGAATATCGATTGGGTGAGGTTCCACATCGTGGTAGCCCGTTACTTCCCGAGTAGTCAGCAATCCCACCCTTAGGAGATGAGTACTGGAAAGCGGCGTGGTATCAGCGATTCCAACCTGCCGCTGAGGGTTCGCGAAGACCGCTTCCACTATGCCGACTTAGCGTTACTTATCATTGTTGGATCCGTTCGAAATTCGGAAGATCAATCAGACTGAAAGTTTTTTGCCCAGTACGCTTACCAGAGCCCCGGTTGTTGACCGCATCGCCTCGCGAAGCCACACATGACGGGGATCGGTGTTAAGTCTTGGATGCCATGCCATCAAGAAATGAAACGGATGCAACTCGTGTGGTGCTTTCACAAGGCGTAGTTCGCGGTCCTTTCGGACCACTGATGTCATACCACTAGTTAGGGTAAGCACCAGTTCTGTGCCGCGAAGGCATTGTAGGGCCACACCGAAGTAAGGCAGTCGAATACACGAACTCCGTTTGGCACCGACCGCCGCCAACTGCTTGTCCGGGATTGTCTGTACACCGGCATACGTAGCTACGACGATGTGGTTCGCCCTCAGGTACTGTTTAAGCGACAGCCGGTCGCCAAAGCGGCTGTCGCGCGCCACGACGCAAATCCAATCTTCGCGATAGAGCCTTTCCGACTGAAAGTGAACTGGCAGGAGTCCGTCATCAATGTGTAGAACAAGATCGACTTGCCCGTGCTCCACTAATTCCGCGATGCCACTCTGCCATGGAAGAAATTCAAACTGCACTTGGTAGCGTCCATTCGCATACTGGCGGCACAAGCGGGGGAGCACAACTGTGCAGACATTGTCAGGACCGGAAATGCGAAAGTGGCTTTTCTCCCGCATCGGATCAAACAGACTCGGCGTGACCAGACTCTCCATCTTGGGCAGCAAGCCCTCAAGTTCCTGGAGAATCTTGCGGCCTCGCAACGTGAGTTCGAAGCCTTGCGGCGATCGGACCAGAAGATCATCTTGAAACATCGTCCGAGCACGCTGCAACGCCCGGCTCACCGCAGGCTGGCTCAGTAGCAGCCGAGATGCGGCCGCAGTAATGCTTTTCTCCTCCGCAATCGCGGCAAATGTAATCAGGAGGTTCAAATCGACTTGTCGCAGTTTCTCTAGACGCATGGCGGCCATGACCATTATGCATGAACCGCATGTAGTTAAGGAATCATCTTTGATTGTGTAAAGCAAGAAGAGTGCACAAAGGAGAATTCAATGCAGGGAAATGGTTTGCAAGATAAGCGGGTGGTTGTGCTGGGCGGTTCGTCGGGAATTGGTTTGGAGGTCGCCAAGCAGGCGGCGTCGCAGGGAGCCAGCGTCATTATTGCCTCCAGTAGTGCGGAACGAGTTCAGAAAGCCGTTGAATCAATCGGCGGAGAAGCGCAGGGACAGGCAGTTGATGTCTCGGGTGAACGAGCCATTGCAACCTTCTTTTCCAAGCTTGGCACTTTCGATCATTTGGTATTCACCGCGGGCGACAGCCTGCATTTGCACGACCTTGCCGCTACGGATCTCCAACAGGCCAGACGCGCCTTTGAGCTGCGTTATTGGGCAGCACTCGCCGCGGTCAAATACGGAAGCCCCCATATTCGCAAGGAAGGCTCTATCGTGCTCACAACAGGAATCGCTGGCCAGCGCCCGCAAAAGGGATGGGTAATCGCGGCGAGCGTCTGCGGAACCATCGAAGCACTAACGCGTGCCCTGGCGGTCGAGTTGGCACCAATACGGGTTAACGCGGTATCTCCCGGAGTCGTTCGGACAAACCTCTGGCAGAGCATGAGCGCACCGGAGCGCGAACGTCTATTCGAAAGCGTGGGAAAGAGTCTCCCTGTTGGCCGAGTCGGTGAGGCTCATGACGTAGCGCAAGCCTATTTGTTTTTGATGCAGGAAGGATTCAGCACTGGCCAGACCGTTGTGGTAGATGGCGGTACAGTCCTGGTTTAGCGCCGCAGTAATTCCCAACCGGCTGATCGCATGGGAGAGAGTCACACCCTCCGGAACTCCGACTCGCTCCATGGTGTCGTTGAACGGACCGCGGCCAGCGGTCCCTGCGAACTTGCCTTTCATGGGTGTGACAACCGATCGGAAAGCGGCCACTGCGGCCGAATCTTCCTCGCTGAGCGGATCGAAACTGGCAAACGCTCAAGCGAACTCTCTGTTTCGGCGAGTCTACCAGATTGTTCATTCAGTTCTCGTTCAGTTTCAGGGGAGAATCTGTGGAATTACTATGGAGCTTTAGGTTGGTTGCGGGGTTGGATTTGAACCACCGACCTTTGAGTTATGGGCGCAAAGGGACAAATCTAAGTATTAGTGATCCCAACAGACTTAGCTACCTGAAATCATTCTGACTACCCCTTCCCTCCTGTGGTGCATACACCAGAATCGCGGCCTCTTCCTTCTCAGTTGCGGGCGCGGCAACGTAATATCGAGTCAGTTGGGGCGACCAAAACGATGTGCCCGCCCCTCCCCGTGTAGCAATCTTGCCAAGGGTCTCGTAGTGGTCAGCACTCTTCTGTTGATAGACATATACAAAACCAGCCGGCAAATCTCGTCCGCCCGAAACGTATACCCGCCTGCGCCCCGCATCAAAGTAGACTCCGTCCATACCTTCAGGGGTTGGGAGATGAGCGACTTCCTTGCCCGACTTTGAGTCCATGGCAACCATTTCAGCAGGTGTCCGAGTGCCAATGAACAGCCGCGAAGTAGCCTCGTCGAATGCGGCATCGCCGGGCCGCTGGCTTGTTACCGGCCAAGTGGCGAGAACCTCTCGTTTGTTGGTGTCGATGACCTGCAGCTTACTGGCGATGGAAACGAAAACAAATAGCGTCTTCCCATCTTTGTCCAGCAAAATCTCAGAGGGATGGGCCACGACCTTTATGTCACCGACCAGCTTGTCGTTTTGGGCATCGATGATTCCCACTTCTCCGTAGTCTTTTCCAGCATCTTTGCCGCCATAGCCGACGTAGACAAGTTTCGACTTCGGTTCATAGACGACGCGGTTCGGTCCGGGCTCAAGATGGATCGCATCAAGAAGCTCTAGCGTGTCCCCTCGAAATACGCGGAGCATTCCGTCGTCACCGCTTGCTAAAAATAACTTATTCAGTTCCGGGACGAACAATGCTCCCTGAGGTTTCTTGAACCCGGGAATACTACGTATCCACTTGCCTGCCTGAAGGTCCACAACCTCGAAGGTTCCATTTTCCAGCCCCGCAACGAACAGTCGCTTGCCTTTGACATCTACATCCATGTGGTCAAGGCGACCCTTCACGTTGGGTAGTGGAATCGTCTGAACCAGGCGAAGTGGCTGTGTGCTACTCTCTTGCGAAAATACATTTCCGCTGCATGCAATCAGAACGCCCGCGGCAATCAACCAGATTGTATGAGTCCTGTTCATCGTCTCTCCTAGTCTTCGGGTGCATAGACCCATAGGGCGGCACCTTCTTTCGAACTTGCGGGCACAGCAAGATAGAACCGGTCCCGTTTCTCGTACCACAAGCCTGTGCGCGCTCCAATGGTTGATGGAATTTTTGCCAGTGCCTGGTAGTGGTCTGCATCCGTTTGCTGGATAACGGTAATGAAGCCCTCTCCTCCAGGAATATAGATACGTTTTCGTCCAGTGTCATAGTAGATATCGTCCGCGTCATTGACGCACGGAACACTCGCGACCATCACGCCACTGTCGGTGTCGATTGCTACGAGCTGTGCCGGCTTTCGCGTCACTACGAAGATCCGGTGATCAGCTTCGTCGAGCGCCATAGGGTAGTTGGCTTTCCCATTCTTCAATGGCCAATCTGTAACCTTATGTGTATTCCGATCAATCAGCACAACTTTCGCTTTGGTAGCGATATTCGCGTAGATCACGGGCTTTGAAGTAGCAATCTGAAAAGATTCAGGGTGAGCGTCGAGTTTAGCTACATCGTCCAAGCGCTTGCCACTTGCGGCATCCAGGACCGCGATACCTCCACCTTCGTCTCCGCCGAACGCTACATAAACTTTCTTTTCGGCTGGATCGTATCGCACATTGTCGGCATCCTCTCCGATATCCACCGTATTCAGGAGTTTGAACGATTCTCCGTCGTAGATTCTGAGCTTTCCGTCTGTGCCATTCGCGACGAAGAGCTTATTGAACTCGCCTACGTAAACCACGCCTTGAGGGTCGGCGGCCCCGCTAATACTGTGTATGTCGCGACCAGCGAACGTGTCTACCACTTCGACCGTGTTGTTGCCGAGAGCGGCTCCAATGACACGTTTCCGCTTGCCGTCAAATGTGAAATGGTCGATACGACCTCCCACGTTCGGCAATGGAATTTGTTGGACCAGCAACAAGGGCGCCCTATCAGGCGCTCCGGGCTGGTCCTGTGAAAGTGCGGAAGATCCGAACATCAACAGCATCAACCAAAATGTTGCCAATCTTTTCATGTTTCGCTCCTCATTGTGTAGGTAACTTGCTTACGGGCGTCGGTTCATAAACTCTGACTTGAGCCGCTCTGCTGCCGTGACGAGGCACCGCTAAGAAGTAACGGTTCAGCTCAGGCACGAAAATCGCAGTCTTCGCGCGAAAGCCAGTCGCAATCTTCCCCAACGACGTGTAATGGTCAGCATCTGCCTGTTTGAAGACCTCCACAAACCCATCGCCGGAAAGATAAATGCACTTCAACTTTGCATCGTACGCGATATCGTCGATCATGTTGACACAAGGTACGCTGCCGGTCATACCCGTGTCAGAATCCATTACGACCAGTCTGGACGACTTCCGCGTGGTCAGAAGCAAACGGTGATTCGGTTCATCAAGAAACATTGGGAGAATCAGGTCGTCTTGAACGCCGACATGGTTTCACGTCTGGTGAAAGCTCTACGTAAACTTTGATTGTTAGTCTGCCGGATAGTCGACCTTAAGAGGCCAACCTGAAATTCTGACTAAAATGAAGACTTTCAGCAAACGTTCATTTGGCTGAGTTAAGCTTTTATCTGACAGGAAAAGTGCCGAAAAGGACACGCACGATCTCGAGGTCTTCCTAACTAAACAGAGAAAGGCGGTTTTTATGAAAGCACGTGTTTTGGTTCTTTGGATTTTCACATGCCCGATCATGCTGCTGGCCCAGGGTTTGGATACGGCAAAAATAGACGACGCCATGGGCCGCTCCGGCCAGAAAACTGGTGATGTCTACCGCCTGGGTTTTCCGCGCACGGATCTCCATGTCTCGGTTGCGGGCGTCGAGATCAAGCCAGGACTGGCACTCGGGTCCTGGGCCGCATTCGCTGGAAGTGACAACGACGCCGTGGTCATGGGGGATCTGGTTCTGTTGGAGAACGAAGTCACTCCCGTCATGAAGAAGTTGCGCACCGCAGGAATCGACATCACCGCACTCCACAATCATATTCTGAATGAGACGCCGCGGGTGCTTTACATGCATTACATGGGACATGGGAAGTCCGTTGACCTGGCAAAGTCTCTCCATGCTGCCCTAGCGGAGTCCAAGACGCCGCTTGACAAGCCGGCGCCGCCCGCTCCAGTTGGCGAGCCCCCAGCATTTGTAAAAACAATCGAAGACACATTGGGCGCGAAAGGCCGCTTCGCCGGAGGGGTCCTCGCCTTCGGAATTCCTCGCGCTGCGGCGATCACCGATCACGGGATGACGCTGAGTGGCGCGCAAGGTGTAGCTCAGGCGATCAACTTCCAGGAGGCTGGTTCGGGCAAAGTCGCGACAACCGGCGATTTCGTGCTGACGGCGGAAGAAGTGAATCCGGTGATCTCCGCGCTAGAAGAACACGACATACAAGTGACGGCACTGCACAGTCACATGCTGACTGAGCAGCCTCGGCTGTTCTTCATGCACTTCTGGACCGTGGGAAGTACGGAGTCGGTGGCGGCGGGAATAAAAGCGGCATTAAGCCATGTGGCGCTGAAATAAATGCATCGACTGACGAGGTGTTTAATGCGTAAGGCTCTCGTGTGTTTTTCGTCCATTATCATTCTGGGATTCGGCACAACCGGAGTCGCGCAGACGGCAGGGCCGACCTTGAAGAAGATCACCGCGTTTGATCTGCCAGGCCCTGCCGGAAAGCGATTCGACTACCTGACCATTGATGAAGACGATCACTACCTGATATCGGCTCATCTCGCGGCAGATCAGACCTACGTGATCGACGTGGGGACGAACAAAGTCGTGGCCGTGGTAAGGAATACACCCGGCGTCGAAGGCGTGGAATATGTTGCTGAACTGAAGAAGTTCTACACATCAAACGCACACGACAACACGATCGGCGTCGTTGACGTGAAGCAGATGAAGGTCATCAAGAAACTGAAGACGGAAGCGAAGCCGGACGGCAGCACGTACGCCGCTCCCTTTCACAAGCTCTACGTTTCCGATGAACGAGGCAAGGCGGAGGCCATCGTGGACGTGCAAAAGGATGAGATCGTAAACACGTTGCACTTCGACAGCGAAACCGGCATGCCGCAGTATGATCCCATTGCCCGCAAGGTATATGTCAATCTGCAAGACCAGAATATCTTTGCCGTCATTGATCCTGCGACGGATAAGGTTGTAGGTAGATATCCTGTCGGCCGATGCAAGGGAAATCACGGAATGTCGCTCGACCCGGAGCATCACCGCGCGTTTCTCGCCTGCGAAGAAAATAATCTGATGACTGTCTTCGACCTGGACAAGCACGCACCGATTGCTTTTCTCCCGCTTGCCGATGGGCCAGATGTCATCAAGTTCGACGCCGGTTTCGGCCGCATCTATGTCGCGTGTTACAGGGGTGCCATCTACGTCTTCCATCAAGATGATCCAGACCACTATCGTAAGCTGGAAGATTTTCCCGTTCAGCATGCGGTGCATACCCTTGCCGTTGATCCGAAGACCCATCGTGTTTACACGCCAGAGCAGGAAGAGGACGGAAAGCCGGTCGCGCGAATGGTTGTCTACGAGGCAGTCACTGGTCCTTAACGGCTCTCGGACTAGCATCTCGGAGGCGGAGGACTCAGAGGCACTATGAAATGGATAACTCGTGAGCACATCAAAGTGGATCGGGTCGCCTGCCCGTGGTTGATCCGGCGCTTCATCGACCCGCAAGCCCAGTTTCTATTCGTCGAGGAAAGCCAACTCCTGCAAACTGCCGCACGTGAGAATGCGATTCCTTTCGACGCGCCACGCCTTTCAGAAGTCAAACTGAACCATCGCGGAGTGCGCTGTTCGTTCGAAGCGATTATTGAGGACTACCAGCTCCAGGCGCCGGGACTGGAACGGTTGGCCTTGATTGTCCGTGCGGCGGACGTTAAGGGGCAGGAGCAGGTTGCTCACGAAGGGATCGGTCTACGGGCGTTGGCGCAGGGTTTCGCCGCGATGGGCCTGTCCGATGAAGAGCTCCTCGTCAGGGAGTTCCCCATCTATGACGCACTCTACGAGTACGCGCGCCATGCAGCCTGAGCAACGATGCGCATTCACTCAACGCACAAGGGTTGAATGGAGACTTGGAATGCGAGAATGGAAAAGACGGCAGCGTTCGTATATTTGATGCGGCTTCGTATGCGCCGCTGAAGACCTTGGACTATAGCGATGACGCTGATAATTTGCGCTACGATTCAGGTCGCCAGCGGATCTTCGTGGGCTACGGTAACGGCGCGCTGGGAGAATTCGACAGTGACGACAATTAAGACCGGCGACATCAAGCTTGATGCCCATCCAGAATCATTCCAACTTGAAAAAGACAGTCCGCGGATTTACGTAAACCTTCCGAAATCCCGGAAGGTGGTCGTTGTCGATCGGGAGAAGCGCACAATCACTGCAACCTGGAAGACGGGCTTTGCATTCGCCAATTTTCCGATGGCTCTGGATGAGAGTGACCACCGGTTGTTTGTTGTAACTCGGTTTCCGGCGCGCCTGCTCGTGTTCGACACCACCACGGGGACGATCATCCAGAAACTTTCAGTGATAGGCGATTGCGATGACGTGTTCTACGACCAGAGTCGGAAGCGAATCTACGCGAGCGGAGGCGACGGTGCGATCTCAGTCTTTGACCAAAAAGATGCGGACCACTACGCGGAGGCCGCACGCATAGCGACTGTAAAGGGGGCACGGACAAGCTTCTTTTCGCCAGACCTTGATCGCTTGTTTTTGGCGGTGCGTCGCGAGGGTTCGCATTCGGCCGCGATCCAAGTTTTTGTGCCGGTGCGATGAGTTGATAGCCTAAGCATGAACAAGGATCTGCTTCTCATCAACACGTCGGCCTTTCTTCGCTCCGTCAGCGTTGGACTAACCGGCGTGGTAGTCGGCATCTATCTTTTCCGCAACGGCTTCTCTTCTGCGAGTATCGGACTGGTCATCGGAGCCGGACTGGCCGGCGCGGCCGTGGCCACAGTCGTTGTCACCCTGCAAGCAGATCACTTAGGACGAAGATCCACGCTGTTCTTCCTTGCCCTTCTCAGCTCCATCGCAGGTATCGCGCTGGCGATTAATCCACCCTTCTCCCTGCTTCTAGTGCTGGCCTTCGTCGGAATGCTCAATGGAATGGGAACCGACAGGTCTGCAGCTTTTGCTCTCGAACAGGCGATCATTCCGGGGCTTGTTCCTGATTCGAGAAGGACTTGGACATTGGCCTGGTACAACTTTGTCCTTGATACGGGCGGGGCCGTTGGCGCCCTGGCCGCAGGGCTTCCTCTAGTTCTGGTGAAATGGTCTGGCTTGTCGCTTCCCAGAGCATATCAAGCGGTATTCCTCGGGTATGCGGCAGTTAATGCACTTACGGGATTGCTCTACCTCCTCCTCTCCCGGACAGTGGAGGTCGCAAAAGTTCCGAACGCGGCTTGGCGACCGACAAGGGTCTCTCCGGCGACCAAAAGCGTAATCACCAAGCTGGCCGGTTTGTTCTCGCTTGATGCGTTCGGTGGCGGCCTTCTCACTGATGCGCTGCTTGCCTACTGGTTCTTCCGTCGTTTCGGAGCGTCCGAGGAGAGTCTCGGTATTCTCTTCTTTGTTGTGCGGCTGCTGAACGCGCTCTCTCACCTGGGAGCTGCTTGGCTCGCACGTCGCATCGGTCTCGTCAAGACGATGGTCTTCACTCACCTTCCCTCAAGCCTGTTCCTGCTTGCGATACCGTTTGCGCCGTCTTTCAAAGTGGCGGTGATACTACTCCTCTGCCGCGAGGCGCTGGTGGAGATGGATGTCCCGACACGCCAGGCCTACGTTGCAGCCGTGGTGCGGCCGGACGAGCGGACCTTCGCCAGCGGTATTACCAATTTGGCGCGCAATGTGTTCTGGGCTGTCGGTTCAACTGTGGCGGGTCTTTTAATGCAGAACGTGGCTCTTTCAGCTCCCTTGGCAATTGGCAGTGGGGCGAAGATCAGCTACGACGTGCTACTTTACCGTTCCTTCCGGATGTTTCTCGACAGAAACGCATGCGGGGGAAGACAGCAGATTGCCTATTCCTATAACAAAGCAATCAACACGGTGGTGGCTCTGCCGCCTCGTCGTAGCCGTGGTTATACATACCGCTACCGTCGCTAAAGCCAGCGACGATCCCACCGCCAGCGCAACAGTACTGCCATCTTTTTCAATGACACTCGATGGCCGACTCGACGAACCCGAGTGGCAGCAGGCGCCTGTGATGAAACTTGTCCAGCAGGCGCCCAAGCCAGGACAGCCGACACCGTATGAAACCCAAGTCCGGGTCATCGTGACCAGCGACCGAATCTACTTTGGCTTTACATGTAAGGATCCTGATCCGCGCCGCATCGCCATTCACACCATGCAACGCGACGGCGACATGACCGGTGACGACACCGTCAGCGTTGTGTTGGACACTTACGGGGACCGGCGGACCGGATACTTCTTCCAGATCAACGCGGCCGCGACTCGCGTTGATGGCCTAATTTCCAGTGCCGACAGCGCATCGCTCGACTGGGACGGTGTTTGGGACGCACGCACCGCGCGAACGCCGGAGGGTTGGTCGGCAGAGATCGTCATTCCATCGCGCACCTTGAGCTTCACACGCGGCCTGAATGATTGGGGCCTCAACGTTGAACGGTTTATTCCCCGCGAACGTCTCTGGCTGCGCTGGGCATCTCCCACTTTGGATTCATTTCTATACGATCTCAGCCGTGCTGGCCGGTTGACTGGAGTTGGAGAACTGCAACAGGGCAAAGGCATAGAGCTCACGCCGTACGCTACGGGGAAGACCACGCGTTTCTACGGCGCGAGGCCACGAGCATGGCAGGGAGCTGTCGGCGGGGAGATCACATGGAAGATTACTCCGCAGGTGGTGACCGTATTCACCGCCAATACCGACTTCGTTCCCGGAGAAACGTTCCTTCTTCTTGGAGGGAGCCAACCAGTACGTTTTCGGTTTGAATCTTGGGCAGCAGTTCATCCCATTCTTCAGTCGAAACGTGGGGCTGCTGGACGGTGCGCAGATTCCTATCGATGCTGGAGTCAAGCTAAATGGGCGCGTCGGGAAATGGAATCTCGCCGCCTTGGATGTGCAAACGCGCGAGACGACCGTACCCAAGCAAGTCCAAGACGATCTTGGATTACGCTCCCCGGTCGTCGCTGGCACGAATCTGTTTGCCGGTCGCGTCTCTTACGACTTCAATGAAAACCTTCGAGTGGGCACGCTCGTGACTCACGGCGATCCAGAAGCGCGCCGCAACAACATATTCGCGGGCGTCGACGCCGTGTGGCGCACTTCGAAGTTCCGTGGCAACAAGAATCTCCAGTTCGGAGCGTGGGCTGCGACTACCCAGGGTGATGTTGGACCTGGCAGCAAAGTCGGTTGGGGCTTGAGCGCGGACTATCCCAATGACCTGGTAGACTGCAATGCCAGCCTAAACCAGTATGGGGAAGCGCTGGATCCTTTGCTTGGATTTCTGCCTCGCCCCGGCACGCGCCGCACCGATGTTTTTTGCGCGTACCAGCCTCGCCCCTCTAAAACCGGTCCGTTTCGGTGGATTCGTCAGGAGTTTTTTGAGAACGAATATCTTCGCTACACGGACCCGAAAGGCGTGCTCGAATCCTGGGAATACTTCGTGGCGCCGATCAATGTCAGATTCGAATCCGGCGATCGCTTTGAGTTCAACTGGAACCCGCACGGCGAGATTTTGTCGTTACCGTTTGAAATCGCTCGCGGAGTATTCATTCGTCCAGGTTCGTACGAGTTTACCCGGTACCGCCTCGAAGCACAGACCAGCGGTCACCGGCCATTACAATTTGGAACTACCACTTGGTTTGGTTCTTTCTACGATGGCCACTTGACTCAGTGGCAAAACTACCTGAAGTGGACATCCCCAACGGGCCGAGTACAGCTCCAATTGGACACAGAGAACGATTTCGGACGGCTTCCGGAAGGCAACTTCGTCCAACGGCTATGGCAACTGCAAGGCACATACGCTTGGACTCCCAACCTCGTGTTGAGCAGCTTTATACAATACGACACCGAATCTCAGAATATCGGTACCAACACCCGCCTGCGTTGGACAATCAAGCCAGGGAATGACCTGTTCATCGTCTGGAATCGGGGTTGGCAGCGAATGATCGTGGATCCTCACGACATCGACATCGTGCCGCAGAGCGATGTCGTCGCGGTGAAGCTACGCTGGACATTCCGGCGATAGGAAGCCATTGATCATCGAAGTCCTTGGTTTGGTCGGTTTAGTTCGTGTACAACCAGCAAACCGGCCAAGAGATTTAAGGCGCGTATTTCTCGTTCTTCAGGTAGCCCGTAGCAATAGCCCCGCTACCGCTGCGCAAGCTATCAAAATCGGTTCCGGCACCTTCCAGCGCAGAAGAACCATAAGGCTCGCGAGCGCAATAAGCGAAGTCGTCACATCATAAACAGAGCGACGCGCGAGCACGATCACGGCCCCTGCGATGGCTCCCGTGGCAGCAGCCGTTACGCCGCTCACGAAAGCGTTCAACTGAGGATTCTTGGCCCAGCGCTTGTAGGAGGGCGCCAGCAAGACTACGACAAGATAGACCGGCAAAAATATCCCGAGCGCAGCAGCTGTCGCACCCGCAACCCCGGCGACCAGGTATCCGATAAAGGCCACCGTGATCACGACCGGCCCCGGGGTAATCATCGCCACCGCAACCGCGTCCACGAACTGGTGGTCGGTCAGCCAGTGATGTTCCTGCACGACGCCACCGTATAGAAATGGTACCACTGCGAGTCCACTTCCGAACACGAACATCCCCGCCTTCGCAAAATAGAGAAAGATTTGCATCAGGGTGCTGCTCACTCCGAACACGGCGAAAGCCCCCGGCGTGAACAATAGAGACACAGTCCTTGTGGCTTGCGCGCGGCTGGGCCATGCTTTGACCAGCAAGGTAACTACTCCGCTAAGCAGAAAGAGCCAAATGATTTCTTTCGAAGTCCACGCGGTGGAGATGGCGAGAACGGCAAAAATCCCCCACAGCAATTTGTCCTTCCTGAGCGTGAGCTTGGTGAGTTTGAATGCAGAGCGGGCGATGATCCCAATCACCGCGGCGCCGATGCCGTAGAACATTCCTTGCATCCAGGGGAGCCCGCCATAGCGCACGTAAGCGGCTGAAAGCGCCAGCACCATCAGGAACGAAGGCAGCACAAAGGCCACGCCCACAGCCGTGGCACCCAGCACCCCAGCGCGAATGTAGCCGAGATAGATGGCGAGTTGGGCCGCCAGAGGACCAGGAGCAAGTTGCGCCAGGGCAAGACCTTCGAGGTATTCTTCTCTGGTTATCCAGCCGCGTTCGTCGACCAGATCTTGCTGCATGTGTCCGGCAAGCGCGATTGGTCCGCCAAACCCTACGGTTCCGAGCCAAAGAAAATAGCCAACAAATCGCGAAAAGGAAACTTTAGTAGTTTCGTGCACCGTGGGACTGATCTGTGTGCTCACTTGCCGTCCTTTCAACTTTCAAATTTAGTCGGCCACTGGGCTGCCTCGGCCTTAAGCCAGCGACTCATACAGCCCCTCGATCAGATTCATTCCTCGTTGGAGGAGTTCGTCATCCGGCAGTTCTTGCTTCGCCCATCCATTCAG
>WNFL01202984.1_pt3 | contig 14658 bp, 26 predicted proteins | sample 5400361 | NCBI WGS metagenome assembly WNFL01 (sample SAMN13153351, study PRJNA577476) | soil metagenome | isolation source: 40 cm soil on Douglas fir-dominated hillslope | place: USA:California | collected 2013-09-17
GCCCAAGAAAGTTAAGTACCGCAAGCAGCAGCGCGGGCGCATGACCGGCAAAGCCTGGACCGGGAGCCAGCTCTCGTTCGGCGATTTCGGAATCAAGACGCTGGAGCCGGGTTACATTACCGACCGGCAGATTGAGGCCAGCCGTATTGCCATCACGCGTTTCGTCAAGCGCGGCGGCAAGGTCTGGATTCGCGTGTTTCCCGATAAGCCGGTGACCAAGAAGCCCGCCGAAACCCGTATGGGTAAAGGCAAAGGCGCTCCCGATCACTGGGTCGCGGTGGTCAAGCCGGGACGCATCCTGTTCGAGATGGAAGGCGTCTCGCGCGTGGATGCCATGGAAGCCATGCGTCTGGCTTCGCACAAGCTTTCCCTGCGCACTAAGTTCGTGGCGCGTGAAGGACATATTTAAGTTTTAGAACTGGAAACTAGAGAGCCACGATATGGAAACCGACAAGATTCGCAACTTAACCGGCGACGAACTGGTCCAGCAGGAAAAGGACAGCATGGACCAGCTCTTCCGCTTGAAGTTTCAGATGAAGATGGGCCAGACCGAGAGCCTGAACAAGATTCGCGGGCTGCGCAAGGATATCGCCCGCATGAAGACCGTGGCCCGTCAGCGCGAGCTCGAAGCCGCGAAGAAGCAGGAGAAGAAGTAATGGCTGAAACAAAAACAGCGGGTTCCGCAACGTTAAGCTCGGCCACGCCGCGCAAGAGCAAGCGCAAGGTTCTGGTCGGCGAAGTGGTATCGACGAAGATGCAAAAGACCATCGTCATCGAAGTTACGCGCAAGTTTTCGCATCCGCTCTACACGCGGGTCATGTCGCGCGACAAGCGCTTTTATGCACACGACGAGAACAAGGAAGCGCACGTCGGCGATGTGGTCCGCATCGAGGAAACGCGCCCGCTGTCGAAGCTCAAGCGCTGGCGCTTGTTGGAAATCGTGCGCCGCTCGACCTTGGCACCGGAAGTGGCCGCTCTGCCGGTTTAGTGCCGCGGGTTGTGGCGACACTGGTTCAGCGGTGGACTGGGAAAGTTTGAGGAGATTGATTTTATGTCCGTAATGATGCGCAGCATGCTCGAGGTGGCCGATAACTCCGGCGCCCGCAAGTTGCAGATGATTCTGCCACTCGGCGGCGACGTGGGGTCGCACGCCTCGCTGGGCGACGTGATTACGGCCAGCGTCAAGGAAGCCGCGCCCGACGGCACGGCCAAGAAGGGCACGGTTGTGAAGGCTGTAATCGTTCGCACAAGAAAAGAGCAGCGCCGCCGCGATGGCACCTATATTCGCTTCGACACCAACGCCGCTGTGCTCATCAACGATGCCGGCGAACCAGTTGGAACGCGCGTCTTCGGCCCTGTGGCCCGCGAGCTGCGCGATAAAAAGTTTTTGAAGATTGTGTCTTTGGCGCCCGAAGTTTTGTAAAAGGCACAGCGGCAACGAAAGTTAGGAACGAAATGGCAAAGACTGAAACGACAACGGAACGCAAGAAGATCGAGATTCGCCGCAACGATACCGTCAAGGTCATCGCCGGCAAGGACAAGGGCAAGCAGGGCCGCGTGCTGCGCGTGTTCCCCGATGCCAACAAGCTTTTGGTCGAGCACGTCATGATGGTGCGCAAGCACGTCAAGGCCAATCCGCCCCGCGTCAAAGGCGGCATCGCCGAGCAGGAAAGCCGCATCGCCCTGTCCAACGTGATGGTGGTCTGCTCGTCCTGCAACCGCCCGGTACGCATTGGGCACGAAATGAAGGGCGATCAAAGCGTCCGCGTTTGCCGTCGCTGCGGGAATGGTTTGGATAGCAGCAAGAAGAATTAACGGAAGTAAGGGCAAGAACGAAAAAATCAATGCTTACGCTCCGGCACACCATCCGGACACCGTGAGAGGAAGTTAGAAGGCAATGGCGAAGAAGAATACGGACAAAGCGGCAATCGAAGTCGACGCGAAAGAAAAGGGCCGCCCCCGGCACAGCTCGAAGGAAAAGCCGCGCCTCAAAGCGCGCTTCCAGCAGGAAATCGCGCCCGCGCTGATGAAAGAATTGGCGCTGAAGAACGCGATGGCCGTGCCGCGCCTTGAAAAGGTCGTCATCAACATGGGCATGGGCGATGCCACGCAGAACGCCAAGATTCTCGATCCGGCGGTTGCGGAAATGGCGCAGATTACCGGCCAGCGGCCCGTGATCACCAAGGCCAAGAAGTCCATTGCGGCTTTTAAAGTTCGTGAAGGCATGCCGATCGGAGTGATGGTCACTTTGCGCGGCGACCGCATGTATGAGTTTTTGGACCGATTCATCACCATCGTGCTGCCGCGCGTGCGCGATTTCAAGGGCGTTTCCACCAAGTCCTTCGATGGCCGCGGCAATTACACCATCGGTTTGCATGATCAGCTCATTTTTCCCGAGATCGACTACTCCAAGGCGGAGAAGCTCAAGGGAATGAACGTAACCGTGGTGACCACGGCCAAGTCCGATGACCATGCCCGCGCGCTGCTGCGCGGCCTCGGTCTGCCGTTCCGGGCGGCTTAGTTTAGCGTCAACGTTATTGAAACAACACGATTGGGAGCAAAATGGCAACTACCGCAAAACGCGTTAAAGACAAAAGGAAGCCGAAGTTTTCCAGCCGCCAGCACAACCGCTGCAATCTGTGCGGGCGTCCCCGGGCCTTCTTGCGCAAGTTTGGCATCTGCCGCTTGTGCTTCCGCAAGCTGGCGCTGCAAGGGGAAATTCCAGGCGTCATGAAGTCGTCCTGGTAGGGTTGCGAGAGCAAGCCTTCGGCAAGAGTTTGAGCATCTGGCAAGACCCGCTGCGCAGTCGTTAGGGCGCGCGGGAAACGAAGTCGTTGCGGGTTCCGCGGCGTGAACCTAAGGCACCACCGCCGCGGCAAACGGACGGCAGTTCGAGGAGAAGCAAAACGATGAGGTTGACCGATCCGGTCGCAGATATGTTGACGCGGTTGCGCAATGCGCTCCACGCGCGGCACCAAAAAGTTGATGTCCCCGCCTCGAAACTCAAGGCGGAGATTGCCCGTATTCTCAAAGAAGAGGGCTACATCGCCAACTTCAAGCCGGCGGAAGAAGAGGGCCACAAAGTCCTCCGCATCTACTTGAAGTATGGCGCCAACAATGAAGGCGCCATCTCCAACGTCGAGCGCGTGTCGCGCCCCGGCTGCCGCGTTTACGTACGCCGCACCGAGATCCCGCGCGTGCTGGGCGGACTCGGCATCAACATTTTGACCACGCCCAAGGGCGTCATGACCGGCCGTCAGGCGCGCAAGCAAGGCCTCGGCGGCGAACTGCTTTGCCAAGTTTGGTAACTTGGCGAGCTGTCTAACAGTTTTAGAGAATTCGAGAACAGAGAGTCGCTATGTCGCGTATTGGAAAAAAGCCGATTGTCCTCCCGAAGGACGTCAAAGTCCAGGTCAACGGCAATGTTGTCGCCGTCCAGGGACCCAAGGGTAAAGTGGAAACGCCGCTCCCGATGGGCATTCGCCTCGAACAAAAAGATGGCACGCTGACCGCGATCCGTGAAAACGATTCGCAGGCCGCTGTTCATGGCCTGGCGCGCGCGCTGGTCAACAACGCGGTCGAAGGCGTCACCAAGGGCTGGCAGCGCGAACTTGAAATTGTAGGCGTAGGCTACCGCGCAGAAATGAAGGGCAAAGGTACCATGGTGTTCAGCCTGGGCTTTTCCCATCCCATCGAGTATCCCTTGCCCACTGGAGTGGATGCCGCGGTGGACGCCAAGCAAACCCGCATCACGCTCAACGGAATCGACCGCCAAAAAGTGGGACAAGTGGCGGCGGAAATGCGCTCCCTTCGTCCGCCCGACCCTTACAAAAACAAGGGCGTGCGCTACGCGGGCGAGAAGTTGAAGAAGAAGGTTGGCAAGACGGGCGCTAAGTAAGGGCTTTGGTAGGGCACGGCTTCAGCCGTGCCATCGAGGCCGCAAGTATACCCGGGGCTTTAGCTCCGGAGGAACGAAGCTGAATTTAGGACGAACTTATGCTGACGAAACTCTCAAGCAATACGAATCGCGTGCGGATTCACACCCGCATCCGCAAGAAGGTGCAGGGCTCGCCCGCGCGGCCCCGCCTCAGCGTTTACCGCTCGTTGAACAACCTCTACGTGCAGATCATCGACGATCTCGGCGGCGTCACGCTGGTCGCGGCCAACACGGCCGAGGGCAAAAAGGGCGACACAAAAAAGAAGACCGGCGGAAACCTGGCCGCCGCCAAGGATCTCGGCAAAGTCATCGCTGAGCGGGCGCAGGCCAAAGGCATCAAGCAAGTTGTATTTGACCGTGGCGGCTACATCTATCACGGCCGGGTGAAGGCGTTGGCGGATGCCGCGCGCGAAGCCGGTTTACAGTTCTAGGAATTCAGGAAAACAAGAATGCCAACCATCATTAAAAAGCTCGACCCCAACAAGTTTCAGTTGAAAGATCAGGTCGTGACCATCAACCGCGTTACCAAGGTCGTCAAAGGCGGCAAGAATATGTCCTTTGCCGCGCTGGTGATTGTCGGAGATCCGTCGGCCGGCGTGGTCGGTTTTGGCTCCGGCAAGGCCCGCGAAGTGCCCCAGGCCATCCGCAAGGGTATCGAGTCGGCGAAGAAAAATCTGATCCGCGTGAACTTGACGCAGACCAGCATCCCCCACATTTCCCTTGGCCGCTATGGTTCCGGACGCGTGCTGCTGAAGCCGGCTCCCGAAGGAACGGGCGTCATCGCGGGCGGCGCGGTGCGTGCGGTCATGACTTCGGTGGGCATTCAAAATGTCCTCACCAAGTCGATTGGTTCCACCAACCCGCACAACGTCATCAAGGCCACGTTCGCGGCGCTCTCCGCTCTTCGCAAGAGGGAAGATGTTGCGGCGCTGCGCGGCAAGCTGGTCGAGGAGCTTTAATCATGACGGCAAAGAAACCAGGAATCATACATCTGAAGTGGGTCGTCTCCGCCATTCAGGCGCCGACGCACCACAAGCTCGTGATCAAAGGGCTGGGCTTTACCCGCCTGAATCAGGTTATCGAGCGGCAGGATACCCCCGAAATTCGCGGCATGGTCGCGAAGGTGCCGCATTTGGTTACCGTTGTCCCAGCCAGCTAAGCTGGTGAACTAAGCTTCGTATCAGGGCACGGCTTCAGCCGTGCCGCTCGGAGCCGCCACAAATGGGGCATTAGCCCCTGAAGGAAAATCATGAATCTTTCGACTGTACGAGCGCCGAAAAAAGCATCGGAAAACCGCAAGCGCGTGGGCCGCGGTATGGGTTCCGGCATGGGCAAGACCTCCGCGCGCGGCCACAAGGGCCAGCGTTCCCGCAGCGGTTCGCGCATGATGCGCGGTTTTGAAGGCGGCCAGATGCCGCTTCACCGCCGCTTGCCCAAGCGCGGCTTTACTAACATCTTCCGCGTCGAGTACGTTGTGGTCAATCTCGCCCGCCTGCTCGAACTCGGTGTCAGCGAAATCACCCCCGAAGTGCTCAAGAAGGCTCATATCACCAAGCGCAAATCGGACCGCATAAAAGTTCTCGGCGAAGGCGAACTCAAGTCTGCGCTCACCGTCAAGGCGCACAAGTTTTCGAAATCCGCGCAGGAGAAAATCACCGGCGCGGGAGGCAAATTCGAGGTTCTGGCGTAATGAATCTGTTCGAAAAGCTGGCCAACATCTTTCGCGTCCCGGATCTGCGCAAGCGCGTGCTCTTCACGCTCGGGCTGCTGGCGGTGTACCGCCTGGGAGCGCACGTCCCCACGCCTGGCATCAACGCCGAGAAGCTGGCGCAGCTTTTCGAACGCAATAGTGGTTCTTTCCTGGGCTTCATCGACCTGTTCAGCGGCGGCAATGCCCGCAAGCTCACCGTTTTCGCCTTGGGCATCATGCCGTACATCACCTCCTCCATCATTTTGCAGTTGCTCACGGTTGTCTACGAACCGCTGGCCAAACTGCAAAAAGAGGGAGAGCTCGGGCGCCGCAAGATCACCCAGTGGACGCGTTACCTCACCGTCATTCTGGCCTCGATTCAGTCTTTCGGTATCGCTTATAGCCTCCAGAAACAAGGTGATTTTGTCATCGATCCGGGCTGGGGCTTTATCGCCATGACCATGCTCACCCTGACCACGGGGAGTGCCTTCATCATGTGGCTGGGCGAGCAGATCACCGAGCGGGGCATCGGCAACGGCATGTCCTTGCTGATTTTTTCCGGCATCGTGGTCGGCCTGCCGCGCGGTATTCGCGAGCTCTACCAGAAGGTCGAGACTGGTGCCTGGGGTGCGGGAACGCCGCTGTGGATTGCAATTTTGCTGGCGGTCATGGTCGCGATCGTAGGGTTCATTATCTACGTGGAGCGGAGTGAGCGGCGCATTCCTGTGCAGTACGCCAAGCGCATCGTCGGTCGCCGCGTCATGGGCGGACAGTCGACACACCTTCCGTTGAAGATTAACGCGGGCGGTGTCATGCCGGTCATTTTCGCCTCTTCCATCATCACCCTGCCCCAGATGCTCTTCTCCGCTTTCAAGGACAATCGCGTCATCGGTCCCGTCCTGGACTGGTTGAAGTTCGGCGAGCCGCTCTACACGCTCCTGTATGCGCTGGGCATCATTTTCTTCGCCTACTTTTATATTTCCATCGTTTTTAACCCCAACGACGTGGCCGACAACATGCGCAAGCATGGCGGCTTCATCCCCGGCATCCGTCCCGGCAAGCGAACGGGCGATTTCATCAACGCCGTGCTCACTCGTCTCACGCTTGTCGGCGCTCTGTATCTCATCATCATCTCGTTCATTCCCGAGTGGATGCTGGCGGGTATCCGCCTGAACCACTTGTTTATGGTGGGACGTTTCTTCGAGCGCCTGCCCTCGTGGATCACCAGCGGTTTGGGTGTGAACTTCTACTTTGGCGGCACGTCGCTGCTCATCGTCGTTGGCGTAGCCATGGATACGGTGCAACAGATCGAAGCGCAGTTGATCATGCGCCACTACGATGGCTTCACGCCCCGTAGCGGCCGCATTCGCGGACGACAGAGTTGGCAACGTTAAACGAAGGCCGCACCATCCCGGGCGGCGCCGAAAAAAAGAAAATTGGCCCACTGATTTTGTTAGGGCCTCCGGGAGCAGGCAAGGGAACGCAAGGTAAACGTATATCCGAGCGTTACGGTATTCCGCAGATTTCTACCGGCGATTTATTGCGCGACAACGTAAGGCGTGGTACCGAATTAGGCAAGCGGGCCGATCAAATCATGGCCCGGGGCGAACTGGTTCCGGACAACCTGGTCTGCGACATGGTAGCAACCCGTCTGCGGTTGCCGGACTGCAAGCGCGGTTACATCCTGGATGGCTTCCCACGAACCCCGGCCCAGGCCGGATGGCTCGAAGCCTTCCTCGAAGCCGAGTTCTTTGACAAACCGAGGCACCCCGACGACGGCCCAATTGTGATCCGCTTCAACGTCGACTATAATCTATTGAAGATGCGGCTTACTGGGCGGCGGTCCTGTCCTACCTGCAATCGCATCTACAACGTTCATTTTCAGCCTCCACGGTCCAATGAGACCTGCGACGTGGAAGGCTCGAAGCTCATCCTTCGTGACGATGACCGTGAAGAAGTGATTACGGAGCGTCTTCGGGCGTACGAAGCCCAGACGCGTCCAGTGGCGAGTTTCTACGCCGCGAAAGAGCAACTGGTATCGATTGACGCGGACCGGCCCATGGATGAAGTGACGGCCATGTTGGTGTGGGCGATTGAAGGCGAGCGGTGATTGGTGCTGCGTAAGAAAACGAATGGCCATTGTCTGCAAGTCGGCGGCGGAAATCGAGAAGATGCGGCGCAGCGGACATTTGGTTCGCGAGATTTTGGATGCTTTGAAAGCGGCCGTGAAGCCCGGGGTCAGCACCATGGACCTCGAGCGCATCGCCGCGAAAATGATTCAGGACGCGGGCGCGAAACCCGCGTTCAAGGGATATTACGACTATCCCTGTGTGCTGTGTACGTCGATCAATCAAGAGATCGTGCACGGGATTCCTTCCGAGAAGCGCAAGCTTGCGGTGGGCGATATTGTTTCGATTGATTGCGGTGTGATTCTGGATGGTTACTACGGCGACGCGGCGATTACGGTCGCGGTGGGTACGGAGATTGCGCCGGATCTGCGCAAGCTGCTGGAAGTGACGGAAGCGTCGTTGTATCGCGGGATTGAGCAGGCGCGAGTGGGGAACAATGTTGGCGATGTTGGGGCGGCGGTGCAGGAATATGTTGAGGCTGCCGGGTTTAGCGTCGTACGCGAGTTTGTAGGGCACGGGATTGGGACGCGGTTGCATGAAGAGCCGCAGGTTCCGAATTTTGGATCGAAGGGTCAGGGCGCCAGGCTGCGGGAGGGCATGGTCCTCGCGATTGAGCCGATGGTGAACACCGGCGGCCCGGGTACGCGAGTTTTGGAAGACAAGTGGACGGCGGTTACGGCCGACGGCGGTTACAGCGCGCATTTCGAACACTGTGTCGCGGTCACCAAAGACGGGCCCGTGATTCTGACGCAGTAACATTCTAAAGGGGTACATGAGTAAAGAAGACGCGATTGAGGTCATGGCAACTGTTCTGGAACCGTTGCCCAACGCCATGTTTAAGGTGGAACTGGAAAGCAAACACCAGGTGCTGGCGCATGTTTCCGGGAAGATGCGCAAGAACTTCATTCGTATCCTGCCGGGTGACAAAGTAGCGGTGGAGCTTTCGCCCTACGACCTGACGCGCGGACGCATCGTGTACCGCTACAAGTAGATTTCGGTAGGTCACGGCTTTAGCCGTGACGTTCCGGCCTCGGCAAGGCGGGTTTTAGCCCTCGAGGTAAGGTCGCAGGACTTGTAACAAGATAGGAAACGGAATTATGAAAGTACGCGCATCGGTTAAGAAAATGTGTGACAAGTGCAAGGTCATCACGCGCCACGGAGTGGTGCGGGTGATTTGCGAGAATTCGAAGCACAAACAACGCCAGGGCTAAGCCTGGGCAGGGCTGCCCGAGGGCGGCCGCGAAGGAGTGGTTGAATATGGCACGTATTGCAGGCATCGATCTTCCGCGACACAAGCACGCGCACATCGCGCTGACCCACATTTACGGGATTGGCGTCTCGCGGGCGCGGCGCATTCTGGAAGCGGCCAGCGTCGAGGGCTCCAAGAAGATCCAGGATTTGAACGAAGAGGAAGTCAACCGCATCCGCCAGGTGATTGAAGGCGAAGGCGGCGTCGAGGGCGACCTGCGCAAGGAAATCTCGATGAACATCAAGCGCTTGATCGAGATTGGGTCCTATCGCGGATACCGCCATCGCCGGAATCTTCCGGTGCGCGGCCAACGGACGCACACGAATGCCCGCACGCGCAAAGGTCCGCGCAAGGGTACCGTGACCAACAAGAAGAAGACGGCGAAGGCATAATTTATGGCGAAACCAGCGGCAGCAGCGGGAGCAACGCCCGAGAAAAAGGGCAAAAAGAAGGCTTTCAAGAAGAAAGAGCGCAAGAATGTGCCGTTCGCGATTGCGCACATTCAGGCGTCCTTCAACAACACCATCGTGACCATCTGCGATCCGGCGGGCAACGTGCTCTCGTGGAAGAGTTCCGGTTCGCTGGGCTTCCGCGGTTCGCGCAAAGGCACGCCATTCGCAGCGCAGCAGGCTGCGGTGAATGCCGCCAGTTTGGCTCGCGATCACGGTGTGCGCTCGGTCGAAGTCCGCGTGAGCGGGCCGGGATCGGGACGCGAATCGGCGATTCGTGCGCTGGCCACGGCGGGCATCGACGTGAAGCACATTCGCGATGCCACACCGGTGCCGCACAACGGCTGCCGTCCGCCGAAACGCCGCAGAGTTTAGTTTGCGGCAGGAATTTTGTAGCAAGAGCTGTTGAACCAGAGTTGTTGAACCGGGAAGAAGGGGCGCCAATCCTGTAAACCGGTTTTCGCATTGGATATTTCAAGGAGACGAACTTGGCACGTTATCGAGATGCTGTATGCCGTCTTTGCCGTCGCGAAGGCATGAAGCTGTTCCTCAAGGGCGCAAAGTGTTTTAGCGAGAAGTGCCCCGTCGAAAAGCGCAACTTTGCGCCTGGCCAGCACGGAAAAGACAAGAAGACGAAAATTGTGGGCTATGGCCTGCAATTGCGTGAGAAGCAAAAAGCCAAGCGCATGTTCTTCGTGCAGGAAGGCCAGTTCCGCAACTACTTCGAAAAAGCCTCGAAGACGAAGGGCGTCACCGGCGAACTGCTCTTGCAGCAACTCGAGCGTCGTCTCGACAACATTGTCTACCGCATGGGTTTTGCCATGTCGCGCCGGCAAGCCCGGCAACTCGTACGGCACGGGCACATTGCTGTCAACGGGCGCAAGGTGAACATTCCTTCCTTCCAGGTTAGCGTTGGGCACGAGATTTCCGTGCGCGAGCGTAGCCGCGAAATGGCGGGCCTGCAGGTGGCCAAGGAATTCAACAGCCATCAGACGCCGCCGACCTGGATGAACATCGATCGCGAAGCCTACAAGGGCAGCGTGACGCAGATTCCGAAGCGCGGCGAGATCAGCGTCCCGGTCAACGAACAGCTGATCGTGGAACTTTACAGCAAGTAAGCATCGGCAAGTAAACCACAAGTTTTTTGGCCCTTCACTTCGAGCCAGATAAGCCTGTTCCGGCGCCCGACCCAGACCTGGGCCGGTCTGGGGATGCCGGACTGAGCAGCATGGCCGAGAGGAGCAACACGAATGCTTTGGAAAGGTTTTCCGCGAACCTGACCGACAAGTACGGCATGTTTTGGGCGCAACCGTTCGAACGTGGCTTTGGCACCACCATCGGCAACTCGCTGCGCCGCGTCATGCTGTCCTCCATCGAAGGCGCAGCCATCACGGCCGTCAAGGTCGAAGGCGTGCTGCATGAGTTCCAATCAATCCCGGGCGTAGTCGAAGACGCGACCGACATCATCCTGAACCTGAAGCAGATTCCGTTCAAGCTCAGCGGCGACGGCCCTAAAGCCATCTACCTCCGCGCGGATCAGCCCGGCATCGTCACCTCCGGCATGATTGAAGCCGATGGCGACGTTGAAGTGCTCGACAAAGACGTCTACATCGCCACCGTCAGCGAAGGCGGCAAGCTGGACATGGAAATGCGTCTGAAACGTGGGCGCGGCTACATTTCCGCCGACCGCAACTTCGACGACGATCTCGGCCTGGGCTTCATTCCCATCGATTCCGTTCACTCTCCCGTGCGCAAAGTGAACTACTCGGTGGAAGCCGCTCGTCTCGGCCAGATCACCGACTACGACAAGTTGACGCTCGAAGTTTGGACCAACGGTTCGGTTACGCCGGGCGATGCTATTGGGCTTTCGGCCAAGCTGCTGAAAGACCACATGAACATCTTCATCAACTTCGAAGAAGAGATGGAGTCGGCGTCGCAATCGGAAGACCGCAAGCCGGAAATCCGCAACGAGTACTTGAATCGCTCGGTGGAAGAGCTGGAGCTTTCCGTACGCAGCTACAACTGCCTGAAAAACGCCAATATCCAATCGATTGGCGAGCTGGTGCAGAAGACCGAGAACGAAATGCTGAAGACGAAAAACTTCGGCCGCAAGTCGCTGAATGAAATCAAGGAAATCCTGGGCACGATGGGCCTTGGGTTGGGCATGAAGATCGACGAGCAGGGCAACGCCGTTCCAGGCGCTCCCCAGCCCGTAACGATCGGGCCTTTCGGCGACGAGGATGACGAGGACGATCTGGTTTAGTCCTCATCGAACCATTAGCTTCCGGTAGGTTCCGGCTTCTGCCGGGACATCCGGGGCAACAAGAACGAGGGCTTTAGCCCCGGGGTAACATCCCGGAGATTGAATTGAAGTTCCAATATAAGATCGGGGAATTGCGATGCGTCACAAAGTAGCAGGATGGAAACTGGGACGAAACACGAGCCACCGGCGCGCGTTGCTGCGCAATCTGGTGACGTCAGTGATCGTCGAAGAGCGGGTGGAAACCACGCTGACCAAGGCGAAAGCCGTGCGTCCACACGTGGAGAAGATGATTACGCTGGCCAAGCGCGGAGACGTTTCCGCGCGCCGCCAGGCATTGTCCTACATGATGACGCGGGAATCCGTGGACAAGCTGTTTGACACCATTGGTCCGCGCTTTGGCGACCGTCAAGGCGGCTATCTCCGCATCATACGCGGCGGTTTCCGCAAGGGCGATGGCGGGGAGATCGCGTTCATCGAACTGCTGGGCAGTGAGAAGTTTGTCGCCGCTAAACGAAAGAAGAGCGCGGAGGTTCGATCAAAGCGCGTCGAAGCCGCCAAGAAGGCGATGGAAGAGAATCAGGCGGAAGCTGAGGCGGAAGCCAAGGCCGAGGAAGAAGCCAAGCCTGAGGCGAAAGTTAAGACTAAAAAGATAAAAGAAGGTAAGAAGTAAGCCCTCCCCTGGGCTAGTTTTGCCAAACGCGCCCCTTGTGGGTGCGTTTTTTTCTGCGCGCCTTTCCGCGCTCCAGCCCTGTTGACCACCTGCATCCCGGGCGGGCCGCAATTCGGGCGTTTCGTCCTACAATCAGATCACGACCCATGGGAGCTTCCCGTACAGGACTGGCGGTAGCAGCAGGCGCGGCGATCATGCTACTGCTGTTTTCAATTGGCGGTTTGATCTGGCTCAATAACCAGGGACCGGTGCTGTACCGGTCGGAAGAAAAGGATCCGCTCTCCGGCACGCCAAAATCCGTGATCTTCAACCCCCTGCGCGACCGCTCCGCCGAAAAGGCAGCCCTCCCCATGATTCGCGCCATGCGCGACGGCAACTGCCGCGACGTTCTGGCGCAATGGGAGAAGGACTATCGCAAGAAATACGCTGAATCGATTTGCAATTCCGAAACAGAGCATCCGCTGGTTTCCTGGAAGTTGGTGGACTGGGAGGACCAGCCTCCTCTGATTATCCTGCACTACCGCGGCACGCGCCGCAACGCTCCCGGCGATAGCGCCACCTACAGGGAACACTTCTGGGTTACTGTCGAGACTCGCGGGGTGTGGCGAGCCACCAAGTACGACGCAATGTACTGAACCTTGTGTGATAAAACTGCTGCATGGCTGCAGCCCCGGAAACTCCTACCCTGCCTCCTACCGAAGCGCAACGAAGTAACGTCTACGTTTTCGGAGCCAGTTCGTTCCTCAACGATACGGCCAGCGAAATGGCTTATTGGGTATTGCCGGCGTTTCTGGCATCACTCGGCGTGGGTCCGGAGAAGCTCGGGGTCATCGAAGGGATCGCAGAGAGCGTGGCTTCGTTCGCGAAGCTTTTTTCGGGCTACCTCGCGGACCGCTTGCCGCGACGCAAACCTCTGGTAGTGGGCGGGTATCTGGTTGCCAATGCGGTCAAGCCGGCTTTGGCCATGGTGACATCCTGGTGGCATGTGCTGTTCATTCGGTTCGCTGACCGTTTAGCCAAGGGAGTTCGCGGCGCGCCGCGCGACGTGATGCTGGCCGAGTCGGTTCCATCCGAGAAAGTAGGGTCCGCGTTCGGGCTGCTGCAATCGATGGATTCGGCGGGCGCGATTGCGGGACCGCTGCTGGCGCTGTGGATTCTGCGCGGGCATGATGTGCGGACGGTGTTCTGGCTGGCTGGGATTCCGGGTGGTTTGACCGTGCTGATTGCATGGCTGGGAATCCGCGAAGTGCGGATGACGCGAGCGCCTGAAGCGAGGGCGAAAACAGAGCCTGCGGCATCGTGGCGCGATCTTCCCGGAAGTTTCTACTACGTTCTGATGGTGGTGGTGCTGTTTTCGCTGGGCAATTCGAGTGATATGTTTCTGGTGTTGCGGGCGCAGAGTGTGGGAATTGGCGTCGCCTATGCGCCACTGTTAGGGTTGGTGTTCAATATCACCTATACGGCGATTTCCTGGCCTGCGGGTTCGTTGAGTGACCGTTTCCCACGCCGAGTGATTGCCGCCGCGGGCTACGCTGTGTTTGCGGGAGTATATCTGGCGTTTGCGTGGGCGCCGTCGAAGGCCGCGATTTGGGTCGCAATGGCGGTTTACGGATTATTCTATGCACTGACCGCGCCGGTCTTGAAGGCTCTGGTTTCGGAAACGGTAAGCCCTACTGTGCGCGGCCGGGCGTTTGGAGTTTTCGATTTCACCACGAGTGTGACCACTCTCCTTGCAAGCCTGATTATGGGAGAGCTTTGGAAGCACTTCGGAGCACCCCTGCCATTTGGGTTGTCAGCGGGGCTGGCTCTGGTGTGCGCGGTGTTGTTGCTGGCCTCCCCGAAGCCCGCAGCCGTGGCCGCCTAACGATTCCTAGTCCTGCGCGTAGTTCGGTGCTTCGCGTGTGATGACTACGTCGTGCACGTGGCTTTCGCGCAAGCCGGCGCTGCTGATGCGAACAAAACGGGCGCGTTCGTGCAGTTCCAGAATCGTGCCACAGCCGCAATAGCCCATGCCTGAGCGCAGGCCGCCAACCATCTGATGCACCATCATCTGCACGGAGCCGCGGAAGGGAACCCGGCCTTCAATGCCCTCGGGAACGAGCTTGGCGAGGCGGTTTTGCTCACCCTCCTCGAGCGCGAAAGTGGTAGGCTCGGGCACCGACATGCTCTGGAAATAACGCTCGCTCGAACCGGAGGCCATGGCGCCGAGCGATCCCATGCCGCGGTAGGACTTGAAGGGACGGCCCTGGTAAAGGATGGTTTCCCCCGGAC
>WNFL01038340.1_pt2 | contig 14657 bp, 25 predicted proteins | sample 5400361 | NCBI WGS metagenome assembly WNFL01 (sample SAMN13153351, study PRJNA577476) | soil metagenome | isolation source: 40 cm soil on Douglas fir-dominated hillslope | place: USA:California | collected 2013-09-17
AAATGAATAAATTACCTAAGTTTTGGAGAGATGAACTCAAAGAAATACTTTTATCTGAAGGTTTTGATGCTGTCATAAGGAAATTGGAAGAGTGGTTTGAATTAGAGGGGAAAAGCGAATGAATAACGACAAAATAATTCTTGACCTTTGTGGAGGTACTGGTTCTTGGAGCAAACCATACAAAGACGCTGGCTACGATGTGAGAGTGATAACTATTCCCGAAAATGATGTAAGAACTTACAAGCTACCTAACGAACCTATTTATGGAATACTGGCCGCACCACCTTGCACGATGTTTAGTGATGCCCGAACCAATGCCAAAACTCCAAGAGATTTACGGGGTGGAATGGAAATAGTCCAGGCCTGTCAAAATTTAATTTATGAAGCACAGTATCGAACTGTTAGCGATCAGCAAAAATACCCACCCCTTGCATTTTGGGCCTTGGAGAATCCTTGGTATGGAAGATTAAAATGGTTCTTAGGAAAGCCCAATTTCGTTTTTGACCCGTGGGAGTTTGGAGATGCTTATAAAAAGAAAACAGCCTTGTGGGGATATTTTAATGGTCCGATAAAAACGATAACCGATATTAAAAGCATAATGACCAAGGACCAAATTGAAAAGCATAAAACCAATTCACAAACATTACCCAAGTTTGATTTATTACCAAGCAAAGATATTCACCCAGAGATGTTTGGAAAAATGGACCGTCAAACTCGAAGAAGCATTACCCCCCAAGGCTTTGCGGAAGCCTTTTGTAAAGCAAACAAATGAAATCTAAAAAGATCAAAAATATTATGTATCACGACAAAACAAGCCATAAGGTTGGTGATAAATGTCCTGTCTGCCATCCAACCAATATGGATGAAAAATTTATGGAATTGATGGAATCACTGGGAGTTAAATTTATCGATGTCACAAATAATGAAAGAAAAATCCCATAAACCTAAACGAATCTGGCGCAAGTCAATGCCCAAAGCCAGCTTTAACCTCAAAGAATGGTCAAGAATGCTTCACTTAAATTGGAAGCGTAATTTAATAGCCAAGTTGAAATTTAAAAAGGATCATGACGCTTGAGGAATATCGCCAACTATATCTGGAAGCCAAGACACCAGAATTAAAGGAAAAGATCAAAACTGCAGCCAAGACTTTTAAAGTTAACCCTCAGTTGGGTAGTCCAGAAAAGGCTGGCAATGGCTATTGCTGGGAATGTGGAATTGAATCAGCCAGACCGGATCATTGGAATTGTGTAGGTTGTGCTGGCAAGATAATACCTGATAGGCGAACCCACAGCCTAGTTGAAGCGCAGGCCAAATTAAAACAATGGCAATTGGAATGGCGTTCTAGGCATCAGATTAGGACAACTTCCGAAGATGCCCAGGAAGTGTTTGGCAAGACAAGTTAGACTGTAGTATAATGTTGTCTAGGTTATAAATTATTCATAAATTTAATGAAATTCTTTAAAGAGGTTTGTTCGGTTGTTAACGATTTGAAATTGGCTATTTTGGCATTTATTGTTGGTTTCGGTTTTTTTATTGCTAGTTTAATTACCCATCAAATTATTTATCTTTTTAATTCTGATTTTTTCTTCTTACTGGCAATAATTATGGTTGTAAACAAACGCATTGATCTGGTTCGAGAAATGAACAGTGATCTTTATCATTTGGTTCTTGTTCAAGCGGATAGTTTAAAAAGACAGGGTAGTGTCAACGTCGAGGTTGTCAAAATGTTTGTGGGCTTAGATAAGCAAATTAAGGCATTAAAAATTAGTAAAAAAGCAAAATAAATATGGCATCATTTCTACCAGAAGGCACCAAAGAACCAGTTAAATCCAATTATCTAACCTTTCAGGAAGGCAAGAATACCTTTCGGGTCTTAGGCTCCTCGGTGGTTGGTTGGGAATACTGGACTGAAGAAATTGTTGATGGAGTTAAAAAATCTAAACCTCATCGTGTTACTAAAGAGGAAACGATCCCTATTGGTGAGGTGGTCTTCAACAAGTACGGCAATTTAAACATTAACTACTTTTGGGCTTTTCCAGTTTATAACGTTATGGCCAGTAAGATTCAAATCTTAGAGATTACCCAAAAATCTGTTCGAGATGCCATTAGGGGTTATTTGGATAATAAACTTTGGGGTGATCCCAGAGATTACAACTTTGAAGTTACTCGATCTAAATCAGCCGACGGCAAGACTCAATATCAAACCATTGCCGAACCTAAAGAGAAACTTGATCCAGAGATTACCAAGCGTTTCGAGGCCATGAAGATTGATATGCAAGTATGGATGGCTTGTGGTGATCCATTTGCTATTACCAATCAGGAACCAGAGGTTAACGATGAGGAAACAGAGGAGATATTCCGTGCTTAAGACTAAAACTACAGTTGAACAAATTGAGGCCATTATGTTTGCCCAGACCATTTGGGATAAGGGTTTGGATGATGAGGTCGCCAAAAAGATATTAGGAGCCAAAACAGATAAAAACATAACAGCCGCCTGTATGGGATTAATTGTCATAGGTTTTGAATTGGGTAGAGATTTTGCCAAACATGAAGAATCATTAGCAGAAGAATCACTAATTAAAACTAAATCAAGTGGATCAGATTCGTAAATCAATGATGGTCTTGAAACTAAATCAAGATGTGGCGGAATCCTTGAGAGGTGTGCTTAATTGTGTTTCTTATATTTGTGAAGCTGTGGTGGAAAATGATGTTAAGAAACTTCATCAAAACATTGCTGGTTTAGTGGCTGGTTGTAGTGAAAAAGAATTTGAAATTTTGTGGTCAGCATATATGCAATCCTTCCATAAAGCTGGCTTTTGTGAAGATAAAGATTGTGAATATAAATTAGAAGAAGAAACAGCCAAAAATTAAAATGATTAGTCGTAAACCAATGATGATCTTTGTGGGAGAACGCCTTAAAACAGCTTTCTTTCAAAAATGTCGTGAATTGGGCATGATTCCCAGCCGAGTAGCCTGGACCTTGATACAGATGTTTACCTTTGGCTTCCTAGATCAAACTGCTCTAGCTGAACATTATCGAAGAATAAACGAACAGGTCAAACAGGATCAAACTGAACGCCTACTCAAAAATAGATATATCCGAACTAAAAAAGTAGTTTTTAAAGATGAGAAGTAAACCCTTCTTGCTTAAGACTTGTCCGATTTGTGGCCGGAATTACTCCACTAAGTTGGCAGGAAGTAAGTTTTGCTCTCGACCTTGTGCCAGTGAGGGCTTGGTTAACCAAAAAAGTGGTGGAACCTTTACTCCTCCCAGTAAGGGAGCTGAAGTGAGGTATCTTCTCCGAACTTATTTCGATATTGGTGGAGGAAGACTACCCAATGGAACTTTTACTTTTATTGGTATTAGGGCCGATGTTAGTAGAGAGTGGGTTCGCCAAATAGCCATGAAAGATGGTTATACCCCTTATCACGTACAAGCCAAAGCTGAACAACTCAAAAAATGTCTTCAGTGTGGCAAGGATTTTATGGCTCCTAATAATCATCGAAATAAAAAATACTGCTCTGTTGATTGCCGCGGAGCCTATTTCGAGAATAAATATAAATTTAAAACCAACTGTCTCGTCTGCGGTAAAGAAATCAATTATTTCAAGGTTAAGCAAGATAGAAAACCTAAATATTGTTCCTATGAATGCCATGGTAAATCTATTCATAAAGGCTGGCATGTAGCCAAAGACATGACAGATACCATCGACAAACTATATGGTGTGACATTTACTATCAAAGAACTATCTAGCCTTACCGGTAAAGCTGTAAATAGTTGTTATCAGCTAGTTAATAGATATCGAGATTTAGGCATAATTAGTCAGATTGGCTTACCTCCCAAAAGAGGAGTAGCCATCCATTATAAAGTCATTAAAAAGGTCGAAAAGCCTAATAGTTGACAATAATATATTGTGGTCTATAATAGAGGTTAATTAGCAGGGAATTAATAAGCACCCTCCTAGTAAGCAAAAATGTTAGATGTAAGCAATTTTCCTGAAGGATACCTGGATGAATCCGTTGTCTGTCCTGTTCACAAAAAAGAAATATTCCCCCGCATTTCCCATAAAACTAATCAGAGATACTATCTGTGCGACACTATTCGTAAACACTCCCATTTTCTTGACGATCCTCGCATGGATGATGAGGCAGATTGGGGTAAGAGAAACAACTTCATTAACGAGCCAGTGATGCTCAGAGAGGAGTTAGCATGACAGTCCTGTTTTATCTATTACTCTGCTACCTATCTCCCGAAATCAGCTTTAGTTGGGGTTGGTTGCTAGTTTCAATATTATTTAACGTACCTAGAAAATGAAAATTGCATCTAAATTAGAAATAAACGACTTTAATAAGAGTATTTTGAGTAGATTCAAATCCATTGCCAATATCTTAGAAAACCATGATCGAAGAATAACTGATGATATCCAGATTTTAAAGTTATTAACCCAGTGTGTCCAAGACTTAGGTTCCATTACTAATATCGTCATTGAAAGTGAATAAACACACCTCCATTGATGGCCTAGCTGGTATTGAAGAACAGCTTGTTTTAGCCGTCTTGAATGAAAGGGCCGCAACTCTCTCCAAAAGCCGTTCTGAGGGCATTCAGGACCCCGAAATACCCATCTGTTTGGAATGTGGTGAGATCACCGATGCAGTTTGGGATAACGCTGGTTGGGATAATCCCACTCAAGGTCCAAGCAAGTGGACGATAGCCGGTTACAAATGTGTTCACTGTGGACATCAACAATCTGAAGAAGAAACCTTTGATCCAAACAACTGGTAATTTTGTTGATGACATGGTGGAATTTAGCCGACTTCCTAACTGAGTCGGTGCTTACCCGACAGGGCGTTGGGAAAGGCAAGATTCCACCGTGTTGTTAATAATTAAAAATAAATTATGGAAATGAAATTTGAAGATGGATTTTGGAATCGCATTAATCCTTTATCTAAGCTGTGTTTTTACATAGGTGGTTATTTCTTTGAGTTAGGAACATTGATGGCTGGAGGTACAGCTGTTATTAGACAAGAATCACACAAGGAAGATGAAAAAATTTAATTGGGAAGAGATATTCCCCAATCCTCAAGGAGAAACTCCCGGTGAATTATTTAAAATTACTGATGATGAGACTAAACGTATTATCGAGGGTCACAAGGAAGTCCGACTCAAAATTGGTTTGGAGGCCAGTTTAATGGAGCTACTTCAAGAGGTAATTAAAGTTTTTAAACCAACCACCGACCGCCAACTTGCCATGTTGATATTTATGATTAGTGGCTCATGGTTTACCCGAAAGGCTGAGGAAATGAAGAAAGATTTTGAAGAACAAAGAGATCATATTTTGAGTGAACTAGGAGAAAAAATCACCAAGGAATTAAATTCCCGTGGATTTGGGGGCAGTGTTCAAGTCAAATCTCTTGGAAGTCTAAGTAAGGAGAATAACCCATCAGGCAATACTGAGGCTGGTGATCGTATTACAACCAATCAAGATTTAGTGTCATTAATAAATAGCATGGAAACTGAAAGTGGGGTGAAAAAATAAATTGAAAAATAAAAAATTATTGGGTCGAGGTGTCGCCATAACCGAGAAGGAGTTTGCTCTAATAAAGTTACTTTCTAAAACTCCAGGAATTAGCACCAAACAAATCACTGAAGTTACTGGTAGAAGTGGATTCTCTGTTTACTACATTGCTAAGGCTGAAGATTTGGCAGAATATCATCTTTTAACCACAGCTAGATATAGAAAATATAAAGTTCAGCCAGCAGAAGTCAAGCCTATGGAAGTTACACCAGTTGATCTTAGTTCAGAAGTTAGAAAGTCTCTGGATGAAAAGAATACTCTAACTGTTCAGCTACGAACAATTGAGTATAACCAGCTTCAAGAAATCAACCTCTTGAAAGAGATGAGGAATCTTCTCGCAGAATTGGTAGAAAAACAAGCAGAACAACCTAAAAAGAAGTTCTGGTAAATATCGGAGGTTGAATTCAATCTCTGGGCCTCTGCGGAGGCCTTGGGAATTGAACTGTTAACCACAATAATATATAATAGTCATTATTAAGTTTTAATTAAAAACAAGTGAAAAAAGTAAGCGGTCAGCCAAAGACCATTAAGTTTGGCAAAATTAGTCTGCCGGTTAGTGAGATAGTTAATGATTACATTCCTCAAGAGCAAAAGATTGTTGGTTATAAAAATGTTCTTGAAAATTTAGCCTTTGGTGTTCAGAAGAATCTTCCTACTCTCCTCATCGGTGAAACTGGCTTGGGTAAGACAGCTTTAATTCGCCACCTGGCTGGTCAGACCAATAATGGTTTTCGTCGCCTTAATCTTAATGGTCAAACTACAGTGGATGAATTTGTTGGCCGAACTCTCTTAAATAAGGATGGCACCTATTGGCAAGATGGGGTCCTTACTGATGCTCTACGTCATGGTTATTGGTTACTCCTGGATGAGATCAATGCTGCTCTGCCTGAAATTCTCTTTGTCTTACATTCTCTCTTGGATGATGATCGTTATATTGTCATTCCTGAGAATGGTGGAGAGATTGTTCGACCACATGAAAACTTCCGAATCTTTGCCACGATGAATCCATCAGGTAAGTATCACGGCACCAAGGACCTAAATAAAGCCTTTCTCTCTCGCTTTCCTATGATTATTCAATTGGAATATCCTAAGCCGGAAGAAGAATCCTTAATTATTCAAAGCTATTCAAAAATAACCCCCAAAGATGCCAACAACCTGGCTTCAATGGCTAAAGATATTCGTAGCTCCTATTTCAAGGACGAGATTGATACTGTCTGTTCCACCCGCGACTTAATTAATTGTGCTCAGATGTCTGAGGATATTGGTATGAATATGGCCTTGGAGTTATCGGTTATTAATCGTGCCAGCAAAGAAGACAACAAAGCCATTAATACTATCGTTAAACTCTATTTTGGAGGCAGAGCCATTACCACTGAAGAATTATCCCTAGCTCAATTAGCCAAGATAGCCTATGAGATCAATGATGATTATGAAAAATTTGAGATGTTAATGACTCAGAGTTTTAACGATTTAAAATCGTATCTGGATAAAGAGTTGTTATCTATTGATCCAGTCAAATTTGCTAATTTAATAGGTTTTTTGGGAGTGGCGTTAAATACTATTCAGGCCTCCTCCATCAAACGTACTTCTTCAGAGAAGATGATTACCCGTTATTATGAAGCCATTAAAGAAAAGTGATCCTACCGGCAGAAGCTAGATCAATTGCCAGTATTATTTCTGGAAAGCTCAAGGTCAAGGTTGAATCTGGTGATAATTGGAAATATTCTCATAACAAGAAAACAGTTTATTACCGAACTCAAGATTTAGCTGTCGTAGATGAACAGGATGTAATTGCCAATCTTCTCCATGAATGCGGTCATGCCAAGTATACCGATAATCCAAGTAAAATGGATTACAGCTTTATTAGAAAAGATTGTGCCAATCCTGAAGAAGCTAAACATGTTATTAAAAACTTCTTTTTTCTCCTAAATGAAGTCGAAGACTTTAGAATTGAAGATCGAGTAAGGCAGTCTTATCCATTTGCTGAGGAATACCTACCAGAATATTCCTTTAAAACTCTTTGGGAGATGAATAATATCTCTAAGAGATTTGCCAATAATCCCAAAAAGAAACCTCCTAAATATATTCAATATCTCTTGGCTAATTATGTAGCCTTGGGGAATTACAAAAGCCAACTCTCCGAGGATGTCGATGAGGATGTTGCCAAAGTGGTTACTCAGACTATCGATCTTAATCGAAAGGCTCGTTTGGAGAAATCTACTACAAGTTTATTAAAAGTCCTGGAAGAAGTTTATCCCTATATAAAGAAGTGGATTAAAGAAATGGAGCCAGAGAAAACCGAGTCTCTGGAAGGGTGTTATGCCACTGAATATTCTCACGAAGATCGCAAGATTACTTATGAGGAACTTTATTCCGACGTTAAGACTTTAATCAATCCCTTAGCTAGCATTCTTTGTAAGGCTTTAACCGACAATCTTTTTAATCGATTAGCTGGACGACACCGCACTGGTAGAGGAATTGATAACCGAGTGCTTTATAAAGCCAGATTGGGCCTAGATCGTATCTTTACTAGAATTGAAGAAGCCAAAGCCAAGGATTATCAAATTAGTCTCTTGGTAGATGAATCAGGTAGTATGAATGGTTGCGAAAAAAACCTCAATGCAGCTAGAGCCGCCGTTTTGTTTGCTAATGCTTTGGATAAAATAGACATTCCCTATTCCTTGTTTGGTTTTAACTCTGGTATCCGGCAATATAAAAAGTCTACCGAAAGACTTTCTGGTAAACACCATGTTGGTTTTGAGAGTTGTTATAACAACAGTTATTCAAGTAGAGTTTTTTTACCAAATGGAGAATACGATGATGAAAATAACGCAGGCTATAACAGCGATGGTTATGCCGTGGAGCAGGTTAAACTCTCCATGCGAGGAGTGGTGGGTAAAAAAATCTTGATTGTCTTAACTGATGGTCAACCAGAAGATCATTCTTCTCATCGAAAAGACCTTAGAGAATCTCTAAAAGAGGCTGAGAAGGAAAATATCAAAATCTTTGGCATTGGTATTGGTGATGATGTTCACGCTAAAGATTATTATGCCAACAGCTTACAAGTTTTAAAAATAGATGAATTGCCCTTAGCCTTATCAAAAATATTGATCAAGGCTCTCAAAAAATAGGTTATTAAATTAAAAAAAATAAAATGGATACAGACACCAAAAATGCTGTTCGTATATTTAAGTGGTTGGGGTTAATCATTGGAGGGATTATTCTCTTTCTAATTCTCAACCCAGTGGCAATTATTAACGCCGGTCAACGAGGAGTAGTCCTTCAATTCGGTAAGGTGGTTCGTACTATGGATGAGGGTTTAAACTTCCGTACTCCATTCGTGGAGTCAGTTGTAACTATGGATGTCAAAACCCAAAAGCATGAAGCCAAGGCCAATTCAGCCAGTAAAGACCTTCAAACCATTAATGCTACCGTCGCGGTAAATTATTCTCTTAATCCATCGTTGGTTGGAGATATTTACAAAACAATTGGGAAAAATTACGAGGCAACAGTTATTGATCCAGCCATTCAGGAGTCCATCAAGGCTGCCACGGCTCAATATACCGCAGAACAGTTGATTACCTTGCGGGCTGATGTTAGAGATATTATGGAGAAACATATTGTTGAAAGACTCTCAAAGAGAGGAATCGTTATCGAAGCTGTAAATATTGTTAATTTTGATTTTACCGATTCATTTGATAAGGCTATCGAGGCAAAAGTCGTAGCTGAACAAGATGCTCTGGCTGCTGTTAATAAATTAAAACAGGTAAAAACTGAAGCCGAACAGCAAATCGCAAAAGCTGAGGCACAAGCAGAAACTATTAAGATTCAGGCAGCTGCCATTAACTCTCAAGGTGGAGCTGATTATGTTGCCCTACAAGCCATCGCTAAATGGAATGGGGTACTACCTGTTCAGATGATTCCTGGATCAACTGTGCCATTTATAAACCTAACCAAGTAGTAAAATATCGATACCTCTGTTTGGAGGGGAAGCAGGAGCCATCTCAAATTATGAGGTGGTTTTTGCTTTTAGGAGCTATAATATTAGGAGCCTAGAACTTTAAACTCAGTCGAGTAGACCATCGCAAAACGGGAAGGTAATTTCTGATTCATAATCAGATATCATAAGTTTACAGCCTCAGTCTGTTAGCGAGGAGAGGATGGGTATTTAACAGTACCCCATCGTGTAAGAACCGTCTCGACTGAGTTTAGAGTTTTAACTGGAAGGACATGGTGCTGGAGCGTATGCCAGAGGGGTTCGAATCCCTTACCTTCCATAAAATGATATATTTAATCTATGGTTTATCCCCAGTTTGTTACAAAATGGTTGGGAAGATTTTGTGATTACGATCATCTGTTTGGAAATCAATGCGTCGATCTTATCCGGCAATATTGTTTAGAAAGATTTGGAGTGAGTGGTTATATCGCTATTCCCCCAACTGGTAATGCCAAGGATATTTTCAAGAATTTTATCGAGAATAAATATTTCAAAAAGATTTATAACTCTCCAATCAATATTCCCAAGCAAGGCGATATTCTCTTTTTTAAAACCTCGTTATTTTTTCCTTGGTTGTTTGGCTGGGCAGGACACGTTGGAATTGTAGATTCGGCTGATCTTTATAATATTGTGCTGTTCAATCAAAATTATCTCATCGGTTCGGCTTGTAAATTTACTCGATTCGGATATAAGGATTGCTTGGGCTGGTTGACTCCCAAACTCTGATATACTTTCTTTATTATGAAGACATTACTTCATCCATTACCAGGATTTTTGTTAGTTAAACCCCTCACTCAAGACAGCCAAGGTTTTATTTTTTCTGATACAAATAGCGAAGCTCAAGTAGATGGTGAAGTTGTTGAGGTTGGTGCCTCCAAACCCAATGAGTATTTTTCTGGCTTCCAAACTACTGATCTAAAACCAGGTGACAAGATCGTTCATCGTGCTTATGGCAAGGAAAGTTATAAATTTGAAGGCGTATCTTATCGCTTCGTCCTGTTTAAGGATTGCGTGGGAATAATTAAATGAAAACAATTCATCGAGGACTATTGGTTCAATCTCAGTTGTTACTAGGAGCCAAGGCTATGGCTGATTATGTGGGTTGTACCCTAGGCCCCCGTAGTCACTTGGTAGCCATTGATGAGGGCTATAAATTTACTGTTCTTAAAGATGGCGTTAGTGTGGCCAAGGCTATGGAAAGTCGCGACGACATCAAAAATCTTGGTATTAAGATCATGCGAGAGGCAGCTCAAAAGCAACTTGATGAAGTGGGAGATGGAACTACAGCCGTTACCATCCTAGCAGCTTCCATTGTAGAGGAGGCCCATCAAATGATTGCTACTGGCACCAATCCTATGGCTCTTAGAACTGGCTTGGAAAAAGCAACCGAAAAATTACTCATTGAGTTAGATAAAATTAAGAAGCCAGTTAAGACTGAAGCAGAAAAGATTGCAGTGGCCACTGTTTCTGCCGGCGATAAGGAGTTGGGTGAATTGGTAGCTGGAACCCTAACCCACAAAGATGTGGTAATTACTGTTGAAGAATCTAAAACGGCTGATACCTTTGTTGATTTTCAGGAGGGCATGATGTTTGATAGGGGATTTATATCTCCTTACTTTGTAACTGATCCTGCTAGAGGAGAAGCCACCATTGAAGGAACCTTAATCTTAATCTCGGACATGGAACTTAACGATATTATGGCAGTTAAGCCAGTGATTGATGAAATGGTCAACAGTGGCCGAAAGAATTTGGTAGTTATTGCTCCCAATGTGGGTGGTTCAGCCCTGTCGTCTTTTCTTCTAACCAAGATGAATGGCGGTATGAGCATTCTTTGTGTGGGGGCACCGCTTTTTGGAGAGTTACAAAAGAACTTCCTTCAAGATATTTGTGTTCTTACAGGAGGAACTCTCATCAGTTCGGAGGCTGGTATGAGATTTGAAGATGTAAGAGTTCAAGACCTTGGAATAGCAGATCGAGTCACCAGCACCAAAAACAGCACTGTTATTGTGGGTGGTAATGGAGAGAAGAAAGAAATCAACAAGAGAGTAGCTCTAATCAAAAAGCAAATTGGCACAACGGAGTCTCTTTTTGAGAAAGAAAAGATGCGTGAACGCTTAGCTAGACTTTCTGGTGGAGTAGCCGTTATTAAAGTTGGTGGACAAACTGAAGTGGAAATGAAAGAGCGCAAAGAGAGAGTTATTGATGCCGTAGCTGCTACCCAAGCCGCTATTGAAGATGGCATTGTTCCTGGAGGTGAGTATGTTTATTGGCATCTGAGCAAATTCCTGGATGATTCTCTTGCTTCAAAAATATTAAAGAATGCTCTCAAGAAGCCATTTGAAACCCTGGTAAATAACGCCGGCCTTTCTTTATCAGAAGTTCTAATTGAATTATCAAACCAACCGATTGAAATGGGCATTGATGTCACCGATGGTAAGGTCAAAAACATGTTGGAGGCTGGTATTATTGATCCAACCAAGGTCCTCAAGCAAGCCATTTGCAATGCCGTTTCAGTAGCGGTACAACTTATGTCCATCAACGCCGTCATTATTACTCAACCAGATAAAAATGCTTTGCCTCGTTTGCGAAGTTAATGAAGCCATCAAGGATAAATTTCTAGGAGTTATTCCTTGCCTGGATTGTCAGTTGCGCCGTTACGATAATAAGACACCTAATCCGGTGGAGTTCACCAGTGAAGAAATTAAAAACGATAGAATTAAATATGCCGACGATATTATTCAACCCTTTCGCCAAGGAGAGTTATCTCAAGAATATGTTGAAAAGCATGGTACCAAGGGATTGAAAGTTACCGAGGAGGAAGTTAAAAAAGTAAAAAAGGTATGGACCTAAAACAATTATTTATTCTAATACTTGGCTCTACTTGGTTAGGAATAATCTTTATTCTGGGTTATGTTCTGGGCAAGAACGGTTATGAAGCCATCCCAGAGGTCACCAAACGCCTCCAGAAAGCTCTTGACAACTCTCCTGTGGGAGTGGTTAAGCGACCAAGCGCCAAGATACTTTTCTATCGTAAAAATCCTAAATTAAAAGAAACTGAAGACGAAATGAAAAAGGCCTTCGAAAAAATAAAAGATGAACAACAATAAAGACCTTCGCAATATTTCAGAGCTAAGACTTTGGAAAAGCAATCCTCGCAGTATTGGTACAGATGCCTATGAAGCCCTAAAGAACAAGATCAAACGCTTTGGACAGTTCAAACCAGTAATTATCACAGCCAATGGTGAAGTTTTGGGTGGCAACATGAGATTGCGAGCCATGAGAGAGTTAGGAATTAACGAAGTTTGGGTTAGTGTTGTTGAACCCAAGAATGAAGCAGAAAAACTTGAAATATCTATGGCTGATAATGAATCGGCTGGTAGATGGGATGAATTGGCTTTAGCAGAACTCCTAGAGCCTTACAAGGATGAAATTAAATTGGAAGATTATGAGTTGGACCTGGGTTATACCACCGGCTTGGATATTTTATTGGCTAGACTGGGACCGGAAGGAGAGGAAATCGAGAGAGCAGTGGATCAAGACACCACCGATCAAAAATTAGAAACCTATCTTGAGGGTGGTATTCGCCAAATTGTCTTGTATTTTTCTAAGGAGGAATATGAACAAGTGGTTGATAAGTTTAATCAAGTTAGAGAATCTGAAAATGTAACCAATAATACTGAAGTTGTGCTTAAATTATTCAAAGTTTATGAAGATACTCGAAATAAAGTCTAAAGCTATTGATCTAACCAAGTTTTCCAAGCGATCTGCTCTCAACACAGATTTTGCTCATTTAATTACCGAAAGCACCATCATTACTGAAGATGGCAAAATTAAAATAATCTACAAAAAACTTGATGATGAGCCTAATTTTGATAGTCAAGAAATTGTTGAAGCCCTTAAAAGGATTGAATATGATACTAACGAGCGCACCGGTGGTTTAAAAACAACCTCAAGAATCTTTGGTTACTCCCCTCGTAATGTCTTACGAAAAGATTTTTGTTCCAGCACCAGCCTGGCTAGAGAATTTCCTAAAGAACATGAGGTCGTTTGTCGTTATGGAGTTAAAGTTGCCGAACTTTATCAGGAAAATGATCCAGTGGCTTATTCAAAACACATGAAACTGGCTAGTAAAGTCTTACCAGAATGGACCATTGAAGATTCTCCTTTTACCTCTGGCATTATCAATAAAAATAATCCTCTTAAATATCATTTTGATAGCGGTAATTTTAAAGATGTTTATTCGTGTATGTTGGGTTTTAAACAGGATGTTGAGAGTGGCTATCTCTCTATTCCAGCTTATGACATTGCCCTGGAAATTGGTAACAACTCGGTAACCATTTTTGATGGTCAATCCATTCTTCATGGAGTAACACCCATTAAATATTTAAAGACTTCAGCTTATAGATATACCATTGTCTATTATTCTCTAAAACAGATGTGGAATTGTTTACCCTTGGGAGAAGAAATTGGTCGGATTCGTAATTTAAAAACTAATCGAGAAATGCGTCGTGCTGAACAAGAAACATTTAGCAAAATAAGATGAAAGTCATAATTCCTAGCAAGGGTAGATCACAAACTATTTCAACCCACAAGTTATTCACAGAATATTTAGTGGTGGTTCATAACCAGGAAGAGTTTGATGCTTATCTTAAAAATTCCAGTATTGATCCGGATAAATTAGTTAATGCCAATTGTCCTTTTGGAGTGGCTAATATTCGCAATTGGATTTTAGAGCATTTGGTTGAAGATGGAGAATGGTTTGTTATGGCAGATGATAATCATGAGTTTCACATTGCCGTTAATGAGGAAAATTATATGAATCCTATTTGTCGCGATCGAAGAGCTTTTGAAACTAAGATTGAAGAAGTGGACTTTTGGAAGATAGCCAATGACACTATCAAGGAGGCAGAAAAAGTTGGAGCTAATCTGTGCGGCTTTGCAATAGTCGATAATTATTTTTTTCGAGAAAAGAAATTTAGACATGTTGGCTTTTGTGTGGGAAAGATAACTTTAATCAAAAAGACATCTTTACGATTTGATGCAGTAATGAAAGCCATGGACGATTATGAATTTACGGCGGCTAA
>WNFL01273087.1_pt1 | contig 14657 bp, 14 predicted proteins | sample 5400361 | NCBI WGS metagenome assembly WNFL01 (sample SAMN13153351, study PRJNA577476) | soil metagenome | isolation source: 40 cm soil on Douglas fir-dominated hillslope | place: USA:California | collected 2013-09-17
AACAGCGATCACGCGAATTTTTCGCTGTTCGCGACGCCGCGCGACGCCAGTCCGAACACGAGCCCGCTCACAGGCGAATCGCAGACAGGCGCGTACGCAGGGATTCTGCATATGTTCTAGCGTCCGGCGCCGAGGTTGACCCGATGGTGACGCGGTGGCGCACAATGGGCACGGGGCGCGCGCGTCAACGCGCGTCGCGGTCCCTGCGAAGGAGGACGCCATGTCTGCCGCTGAAGCCTGGATATGCCCGACGTGCGGCGAGCGTGTGACGACGCCGTTCTGTCCGCACTGCGGCGAAAGTCCGCTTCAGCCGCCCGACCTGACGTTGCGCGGTTTGTCCGCTCATCTGCTGCACGCCGAGACCAGCATCGACGGCCGCCTGCTCAGGACAATGTGGTGTTTGATCCGTCATCCGGGCATGCTGACGGTGGCGCACATGAACGGGCAGCGCAAGCCGTACATCGCGCCCTTCCAGCTGTTCCCGCTCGCCAATGTAATCTTCTTCGCGATGCAGTCGCTGACCGGCACGCAGATATTCGGCTCGTCGCTGGAATCGCATCTTCATCATCAGGACTGGAGTGCGTTCGCGCAGTCGCTGGTAAGCGAGCGCCTCGCAAAAACGCAGACCAGTCTAGTCGTCTATGCGCCGGTTTTCGATCGAGCTGCGGTGCTGAACGCCAAATCGCTGATCATCCTGATGGTGTTCCCGTTTGCGCTGCTTCTTTCATTGATGTTCTTGCGCAGCCGCACGCCGTTCATTACCTGCGTCTATTTTTCGCTTCACCTTTATACGTTCCTGTTGCTGCTGTTTTCGCTCGCGCTGCTGGCCGCGGCACTCGACGTGCTGTCCGGCGGACGCGGCCTCGAGTCGCCGCGGATCGACACCATTCTGTCTGTCATCAATCTCGTGATCTGTGGCGCGTATACGTTTAATGCGGCTCGTCCGGTGTTTGGCGCAAGCGGCCCAGGGCGGCTCGCCAAGGCGGTCGCGCTGGCGCTAGCCGCGGGGGCGATCGTGCTGGGCTACCGCTTCGCGATCTTCATGATCACGTCGTACTGGACGTGAAAGGCTTTAGCGGATTAGTTGGCGCCTGCGGTTTTCGCCAGCCTCACAACCGCTCGAGCAGTTCGATGCGATTGCCGAACGGATCGCTCGTCAGCATGCGCGTAAAGCCTTCCGTGACAGGATCGTGTTCGACCTGGTAACCCGACGCCTGCAATGCGCTGACGACCGGTTCGAGACGTTCCACCAGAAAGCCCGGATGCGTCTTGATCGCCGGCTTGAAATTCGGATCGATGCCGAGATGAAGCTGGATGTTGCCGCATTGGAACCACAGCCCGCCGCGTTTAGCCAGTTCAGGTGGCTTGGGTAATTCGGTCAGGCCGAGACACTCGCCAAAGAAGCGACGCGCGGCATCGTCGCCGCCGACAGGAATAGCCAGTTGAATGTGATCGAAGCCAAGAACGGTCATGTGATCTCCGTGCCGCCGTAAGGAAGAAGTCAGCCGCATTGCGCGGCGTTGACGGTCATTATCGCTTGTGGCGAAGCGCCGTGCAGATACGGAACATGCATGACGTCACGGCGCGATACGGAGACTTCATCCTGTCGGGTCGCGTTCGTTCTGCGACCATTGGAGTTCGAACCGAACGGCAAGGTCGATACGTCTTCCGGGAGTGATTTCGATCCAATGCCATTGAGCTTCATCGATTGCACAACGATGCCCGGCGTTTGAGCCACACACGCGTTACCGGTAGCCGGTGGTATCGGCCGGCTTGCCGGCGTCCTGCACTTCCGGGACGTAACGCCATGCATCAGGCTGGCTGCCGTCGATATCGGTGAAGCCGTAGACTTTCGCGAGCTGTCCGCTCGACAGCGACTGTCCGCTCCAGCGCGACACATCCGGATCTCGCGCCAGCGCCGCAACGGCCCGGCCGACGAACGCCGGGCTCTCGGAAATCGCAAAGTGCGGCGAATAAGCGGTTGCATCACGCCAGTTGGCTTCGGTCACCCGGTAGGCGTCGAGCATCGCCTCCGATCGCAGCCAGCCCGGCGTGAGCGACACGGCCGTTGCGCCGTGCGGCCGCAATTCGTGTGCGAGTGCAAACGCCATCCGGTTCACTGCGGCCTTCGACAGATCGTAGAAGAACGACACGCGGTAATTCGTTGCGTTGTATTCGTCGGTTCCGTCGGTGACTTCGCCCACCAGCCCCGCCTGGCGTTTCGATCAGCAGCGGTATCGCGAAGTGGCTCGTAATTGCGTGCGTGTCGACGCCGAGGCGCAGAGTGCGCAGCCCGATATCCAGCGTCGACCCACACCGACTTGTTCCACTCCATTGTAGTGGCGCCCCAGATATCGTTCACGAGGATATGCAGCCTGCCCTGCTCGCTTCTGATGCGGTCCACCAGCGCGCGGACTTCATCGGGCACGAGGTGATCCACCTGGACCGCGATGCCGCGACCGCCTGCTGCATCGACGAGCGCCGCGGTTTCTTCAATCGTCTCCGGCCGGTTCATTTCCGATCGCGCTGACTGCGTGCTCCGCCCGGTGACGTAGACGGTCGCGCCGGCCGCGCCCAGTTGCACGGCGATGCAGCGTCCCGCTCCGCGAGTCGCGCCGGCGACCAGCGCAATCTTGCCGGAAAGTGTAGTGTCCATGACGACCATCGTAGTCGGGCGGTTCCGCAGCCGCAAGGCGGTTCATCGCGAACGGGATGCCGCCTTGTTCAGCGTTTGACGAATATCCGGCAGCAGTCACACGAAGGCCCCGCTGCATCATCAATGCAGCAAGGCCCTTGCCTGCCACCTACAGCGCCTGCACCTGCACCGGCGTGCCCGGCTTGCCGGCCATCGAAGGGGCGATCACGAGATAGCGGCGTTTATCGGTCGTTGCGGTGTCGCTCGACGTCACCACCTGTCGGATCTGTCCGATCGCGTTGACGATCGCCGAGCCCGCGGGATTCGTCATGAACATCGCCAGCGGCTCGATGTTGCCTGAGCCGTCCGCCGCATCGGTCAAGCCGAGCACATACGGCTGCTTTGGCTGAAGCCCCGTTGCCGACGCCTGCAACACCTGCAGCAAGCCCTGGTCGAACAGTGCGACGCTCGTCGGCGCATTCGCTGCGCGGGCCGCCTTCGCATCGCCAACCGGCACCAGCGCCAGATGCGCCGCCTGCCCTGCCACACCGAGGGGCTGCACATTCTGCGTACCGTCGCCTTCGGGCACCGCATTCGGCACATACGCGACGGCCTGCGGCGCCTGACCGATCGGCACGGTCGCGATGACCTTGTTGGTCAGCGTATCGATTGCGGTCAACCCGTCGGCGTTTTCGAGGCCCACGTAGACGCGGCTGCCGTCGCCCGACGGCCAGATACCGTGCGGCAGATTGCCGACCGGTATCGTCGCGACCTGAGAATAGTTGTCGGTGCGGAACACCTTCACCACATTCAGGCCGCCGACCGTCACGTAAGCGAACATCCCCTTCCTGTTGCGCACGATGTTCACGTGATTCGTGATCGGCCCGGTATCGATCGTCTTCAGCAGCGCGAACGGCGGACGCGCATCGAACACCTGCGTCTTGCCGACATCCTTCAGCGTGAACCATACCTGCTTGCCGTCCGGCGTCGCCGCGATGTTCGGGCAGAACGGGCTCGCCTGCTGCACCTTGCCGACGATCTGATGATCGGCGACCGAAATCACATCGACCTCGGGATTGAACGACGAACACACGTAGCCGTATTTGCCGTCCGGCGAAAAGATCTGCATGCCGGGGCCGGCCGGCGTCGTGATGCGCGTCTTCTCTTCGAAGGTCTTGCCGTCGATCACCGATACGTAGTTCTCACCGCGCACCGTCACCCACACTTCGCTGCCGTCCGGCGTAAAGAACGCTTCATGCGGCGAACGTCCGACGTACGTCGTGTGCCTGACCGCGTTGGTCTGCGTATCGATGAACGTCACCGAGTTCGAGCCGATCGACACCACCGCGAGCGTGCGATGGTCCGGCGAAAAACCCATGCCGTGCACGAGCACCTGGCCGCGATACAGCGGGCTGAAGTTGCCCGGCGACGGATCGCCGAGACGGATCACGCCGACCAGCCTGTTGTCGACGGGATCGGTCACGGACACCGTGTTCGAGAACTGCTCAGCTGCATAGACGCGATCGCGATGGCTCACGGGCACATCGGGATCGGAGAGCGAGCCCGGCGCCTGGCCGGCCCAGGCGAACTGCGCTGCGGCCATCGCGGTGGCCGTCAGCATCGTGGCGAAAATGGATGCGGGTTTCATCAAGGCTCCTCTGGTGTGTGCATGGGCATGTTCATCGGCATGTCGCCATGCATGTTGTTCATGCTGTGACCGGACATCGAATGCGCTGGGGTGGAAGCGGAATGCGGCGTGGACGGCTGGTCCGGCGCGGGCGCGGAAGGCGGCAGCGGCTGACCTAGCGCCACACGCATCGCGACGATTTCCTGCTGCTGCTCGACGATGATTTCCTGCGCGATACGACGCAGCTGTTCGTTATGTCCATAGCGCAGTTCAGCCTGCGCCATATCGATCGCGCCTTGATGGTGCGGCACCATCATCGCGATGAAATCCTGATCGATGTTGCCGCTCGGCTTGATGGACATGTCGTCCATCATCCTTGTCATCGCGGTGTCGTTCTCCGACAGGAACGACGATTCGTCAGGACTCGCGGCCGGCGGACCGGCCGCGAATGCCTGCGACAACGACAGGCCTGATAGCGCGAACGAAAACGCGATGCGCAGGATGGGACGCACTGAACGACGCAACGGGAATCGCATGAAGAATGTCTCCTCTCTCCGGAATGGCGGGCTGTTGTCGATGCGAACACGACATTGCGCGCAATATTCCGCGCACCGGATACTTTTTTCGTGCGTCGAACGATGGATGAATGGAGAGGAAGCCTGTGCTTTGAACAAGCATGCAGACAGTGGGCCCGCTGACGGGGATCGCCCGGTAACAACGATCCCCGCCCACCCGCGCGGCGGCATTAGTGATGCGTGAACAGCGAGCGGGACGCGCCGGAGACATCGATCCGGCTGCCTGCCTGCGTGGCGCCTGCGGTTGCACCGCCTACCGCGGCGTTGTTATCCTCCGCATGCACTTTCGCTTCTGCAGCCTGAATGTCGGCCGGATAGTAACGGTCGTTGCGTGCCGGCTGATAGCCGGCCTTCTCCAGTTGACCCAGCTCCGCACGCACCTGCGCGCGTGTCACCGTGGAACCCGTTTCCTGTGCGTGGGCAACGACCGGAAGCGCGAGCGCGGCGGCGACGATCAAACCATAATGACGTGCTTTCATTTCATGAACTCCTGTGAGGGCGAATCGGATGAACGTTGCGTTCGGAATGGATTGTGCACACGGGAGCGCCATAATTAAATAGCATTGGCTTCATGGCTTTAATGCCGTTATGTCACGAATCAAAAACGGGCGTGCCACGTCTATTTGTTTCGCGATAGCACGACGTCCATTGCATCGATGACAGGAGAACGGCTCGATGGCTTTCGACGAGCGCATGCTGAACGGAATGGGAGTGTTGACCGCCATCGTCGACGGCGGCAGTTTTGCCGCCGCGGGCGAAGCGCTCGATATGTCGCAATCGGGCGTGAGCCGCTCAGTAGCACGCCTCGAATCGCGGCTCGGCATCCGGCTGTTCGACCGCACGACGCGGTCCGTGACGCTGACCGACGAAGGCCGGCGCTTCTACGAGCAGATCCTGCCGCTGCTGAGCGGTCTCGAAGAAGCTGCTTCGTCAGCGGCCCAGGGTGCGACTGCCGTGCGTGGGCGGCTGCGCGTCAATGTCGATCCGTTCTTTTCGCGGCTTTTTCTAGGGCCGCGTCTCGGCGCGTTCATGGAGAATCATCCCGATCTGCAGCTCGATCTCGTGACGCGCGATCAGCTCGGCGACATGGTGGCGGACGGCTTCGATCTTGCCGTGCGTTTCGGCGAGCCGCGCGCGTCGACGCTGATCGCGCGCAAGCTGCTGGACACACGCATCGTCACGGTCGCGTCGCCGGCCTACATCAAGCGTCATGGGCGTCCGCTCGCGCCCGCCGATCTCGAACGCGAGCCGCACGTGTGCGTGAAATTCCGCGATCCCGATACAGGGCGGCCGTTTCCGTGGGAATTTCATCGCGGCAGGAAGAAGATCGTCATCGAAGCGCGCGGACGTCTCGGGGTGAATGACGTCGGCACGATGCACGGCGTGTGCCTCGCGGGCCACGGCGTCGCGCAGATTCTCGCGCTCGGCGCCGAGCAGTTGCTCGCGAACGGCAAGATGGTCGACCTGTTTCCGGACTGGCCCGACGAGCAGTTTCCGCTCTACGCGCTCTATCCTTCGCGGCATCATCCGCCGGCGAAGGTCCGCGCGTTTTTCGATTTCATCGTGTCGCTGACGGGCAGTCCGGTGCGCGACGCCGCTTCGTAAAAGCGGCGCGCGCCGGTCAGTTCACCGTCGTCGCCGGTGCGGACGAATTCGCCGGAGCGGTACCGGCGGCGGTCAACTGGGAATAGACGTCGTGCGAAAGCTCGAGCAGCGTCTTGCGGTCGATGCCGCCGGATACCGCATAGCCGAAGTCGCCGTCGATCCAGTAGAACACGTTCACCGGGCCGTCCTGATAGAGCTTGAACGCGGTCGTGTCCGAGCTCACCTTGCGGTGCGAAATGCACAGCGTCACGCGTTCGCCCTTGCTGTCGTGATACATGAACTGCGCAACCGGACCGTCGTCGCCCGGCAGCAGCCGTCCGCCCATCAGCTCGAAACCGGTACGCGTTAGGATCGGCGGGTGAACATTGGTGCCCAGGCGGTTCGACACCCAGCTCACCAGTTCCTGCTCGCGGTCCACGCCGACTTCAACAGGCCGCATCACCTCCGGCGTATACAGCACGTGCGCGATCGCCGACTGGCGCGCGAACGACTCCGCGCCGTCCGCGCTGACAAGACGTTCGGGCGCGCCATTGCTCGCCACCATGTTGACCGCATGCGTGTCGCGGCCCATGTTGGTCCAGAAGCCGATGCCGACGCCGACCACCAGCGCCGCGGCCATGCCGGCGAACTGCGGCCAGTTCGCCGCGTCGAACCAGCGCTTCGGCGCCGGCGGCATCAGCCGCGCGGGCACCGGCTCGCTCAGCACGCGGTCATAGCGTTCATGAAACATGTTGTTCAGCGAGAAGTAATCGCTGACGCGCGCCGCCAGTTCGTCGTTGTTTTCCAGCAGACGGTCGATTTCGTCGCGGCGATGTGCGGCCAGCGATCCGTCAACATAGGCGTGCAGTTCTTCTTCGCTAACCGGAGTTCGTTGTTCGTTCATCGCACCACCTTTAATTTCGCGCCGGGTTGCGCGCCGGCCATCAGCGCGCGCAGTCGCTCGCGGCCGCGCGAAAGCCGCGACATCACGGTGCCGATCGGCACGCCGAGGGCGAGCGCGACATCCGCATAGCTCATTTCCTCGAGACCGACCAGCAGCACCACTTCGCGCTGTTCGTCCGGCAGGCGCTGCAGCGCGAAGTCGAGATCGCGCATTTCCAGCGATTGCGACTGGTTGCCGGCGACGGCGAATTCACCTTCCGGCAGGCCGTCGTCGTCGACCGAGACGTGGACGGCGCGCATGCCCGCCTTGCGGACCTGGTTGACGAACACGTTGTGCATGATCGTAAACAGCCACGCGCGCAGGTCCGTGCCGGGCTGGAACTGCCCGGCATTGCGGAGCGCGCGCTCGAGCGTATCCTGGACCAGATCGTCGGCCAGTTCGCTGTTGTTGATCAGTGCGCGTGCATAGCGGCGCAGCCGCGGCACATGATCCATTAATCCGTCACGGACGTTCATCGTCCTTCCCTTTCTATGTCGGCCCCAGCGTCGTCAGACGCACACTGTCAAACGGGTGAACACGGTTTTTCGCGACTTATTCCCACACCCGGCAAAATTTTTTCGATCCGGTATTTCGTGCCCGTCAACGCATGGTCATGACGTCGGCTGCAAGCATCAGGCCGCGCGCGTCCGCACGCCCGGCCAGCACGTATTTCGTGCCCGAGGCGGTCCAGCCCAGCACCCGGCTGCTTCCCACGCGGCTCGCCTGCCATTGCGGCTGGCCCCATGCGGTCAGGTCGGGCACGGTCAGCAGGACCACCGGCTCACCCGCAGTATTGCGGTAAATAAATCCATTCGCCCGGGCGAATGGACCGACCTGCCGCGTCAGGCGGACAATCGCATGCATGCCGACGCTGGACAGATCCGGCGCGGCGGCAAGGGCCTGGGCACGGGTGTTTTCGTCCGACCAATCCTTGCCCGCGACGGTCTGCTCGAGCGCCATGATCGCAAGCGCGTCGAGCGCGGCGTCCGGTACGTGCGTCGCCCATACGACGCCGGTCACCGCGGCCAGCGTCAACAGCAGGCCGATGGCGAGGCCACGCGCGCGGCGGCGCAGCCAGCCGGTAAGCGACGCGCCACGCAGCGCCGCGCGTTGCAGCGGCGTGCAGCGCGCGTTGTCCGCTGCTTGAAAGCTGGACTGCATCTGCCAGTTGAGCTTGCCATAGAACGCGACGCGGCGCGCTTCGTCCGGGCGTTCGTTCAGGTAACGCTGGATTTGTGCGGCACGATCGGGCGCAAGCAGGCCGTCGACGAAAGCCTGAATGTCGGCTTCTGATAAAACGGGGTCGGTGGTGGATGGGGCGGTTTGCATATCGGTTGTGCGGGCGGCATGAGCTATCAATACGCCAACACAACGCGGCCGGATTTATTCCATCCGGCTGGATATTTTCTGGCGAAGGCGGAGAAACATGGTACGCCTTGCGTGCGTGCTAACCCGTCGAACGCCGCTTTTATTCCCGATCGATTCGACATCCTCTGCAAATTCACGCTTTATTTTTCAGATCGGTTTTTTCTGCGACTCAGCGGGAATATCCAGGCGCGAACTCCTGTTTGACCCATTGCATACCGCACAACACTCTCAGGAGATGAACATGAAGAAGCTCGTGATGATGACTCTTTCGCTAGCCGTTCTCGCATCGTCAAGCGCATTCGCTGCAGGCAAAACGCGCGCAGAGGTCTATCAGGAACTGATCGAGGCGCAGCAGAATGGCCTGAACTATGTGACCGATGCGTCGTATCCCGATGTCGATCCGATCTATGCGCCCATGGTCGCCCGTATGAAAGCGGAGCGCCTCGCAAAAGAGAACGCTGCCAGCGACGTAGCAAGCGGCGGTGCTGCCGCGGCCACCACCGACGCGCAGTGATCGTGCGCGTCGAGCGAGGGGTTTGCCCGAGCGGGCAAGCCCGCGCTGCTGCATTAGCCAGGCGACACGGCCTCACACCGGAGCGGCCGCCTTCGCGGCGCGCGGCGAGGCTTCGACAAACCACGTGCTGGAGATAACCGGCGGCGCGCCCAACCAGAACGCGAGCTCGGCATCGGCAGGCTTGCCGTTCTTCGAAAAGGACTTGTCCTGCCACGAGTCGTCTTCGTGCAGGCCTTGCCAGCTGTCTTTTGTGCCGTGCTCGTCGAGCAGATAACGCCAGCGGTAATGGTCGTACACGTCGAGCGCGTGCACCGCATAGGCACAGGTCAGGCTGAGATTGCCTTCGATGATCACGAAGTTTTCGTCGTTAGTGAACGACGCCTTGTTGCCCATGTTGTGACTGCCGACTATGAGCGTGCAGTGCTCGGGATCGAACGGATCGATGACGACGATCTTGTCGTGGATCACCGCGTGACCCGCGTTGTTGAGTTCCTTTTCCCAGATGCCGAACGCGTCGTTGACGCCGCGTGCGGGAATCACCTGCGCGGGATCGGTCGGCGTCGAATGGTCGTCGTGAAGATCGATCACGAAGTTGCCCGCACGGTCCGCATTGGTCAGCGCGCCGCGGATGAACAGCTTGCGGTTCTTTTCGAGCGCACTCGCCGCTGCGTCGATGATGCTCGGCTGGCCCGGATCGAACGCGAGAAACAGCACCGCTGATTTCGCGCTTTCGATGCGTGCGTAGACGTCCGCCATGTCGGGCGGCGTCACGTTCTTTGCCTTGTTCTTTTGCGGCGTGTTCGGCGAGAACCAGATCGTGGCCTTCTTCGCGCCGGGCACGTCGACCTCGACCGGTGTCGTATGCGCGCTGCGAAACGCCTTGCCTTGCAATGCATGCGGGTCCTTCAGCGCGTTCCAGTACTTCGAATAGGCGTCGGCCAGCGTTGGCGAACGCAGCACGATGCTGTTGTTCGTCTGCGCACAAAGCCCCGTCGACGTCCAGTTAGTCGAGCCCGTCAGCACCGCTGCGGGCTTGCCGTGTACATCCGCGTACAGCATGAACTTGTTGTGGCCGATATGGCTGCCGTCGGGCAGCATCCGGTCGATGATGTCTGCGCCCGAATGATGCAACGCTTCGCGTGCGCGCGCGTTTTCGGTGTCGTCGTTGCGCGACTTGCTGTCGTAGGTATTCGACAGGATCAGATGCAGCTGTTTGTTGCCGACCAGCGATGCCTCGAGCTGCGGGTCCGACAGTTCATACAGCGCGCCGTAGCAGCTGCCGCCGTGTGTCTTCGCCTCGTCGAGCAGCGAAGGCAGCACTTTCACGAGGTCGCCTGCCAGCGATTTGCGCAGCGGGTCGTTCGGGTCGGCAATGCGTTTGAGCAGCACGCCGGCGTCGGGCATATCCGTTTTGCCTTTCGGCAGTTGCCGCGCAAGGGCCTGCGTCGCGAGAATGCCGCGGTTGAAATAGCACATGACGGCCTCGGGATCGTCCTGCGGGCCGTGCGCCGCGCTCAGGCTGACCGGATTCGAAAAGAGCACGGGCGCGCCATCAAGCGCAGACAGTTGCGGCGGCGCGTCCTTGCTGAATTCGCCCTGAAGCGGAATGATCTGGTACACGAACGGACCGCGAGCGCGCGTCGCCTTGACGAACAGATCTTTCCAGAAGAACTTCTGGATCGGGCCGTCCGCCGTCGTGCGCCCGGCATGCCCCGCGTTCGGGTCGCCGGGAAAACCGGCCATCGCGGGCAGCGAGACTCCCTGTGGCGCGCTGCTATCCAGATTCGCCTTTGATGCATCGATCCGGCGCACGTCGAAGCCGACGCAGCCGGCCAGCTTTTTATCGAAGGTCCACGCGACCAGGATCACATCGTTGTTCGAAAAGGCGATGCATTTCGTCGGCATGTGTGTCTCCGGTTAGTCCGAACTTTGGCGGCACCAGCAGCGTAACGTATTGATTTGACGCGCCTATGCGCGGACTGCCGGAGCGGCTACTGGGTACAGCAGGGGTTGACGTTGAGCAGGCGGAAGGCTTTTTCTTGAATGGGCGTGGGCCGCGTCGTCATGACGAGCCTGGCATCCGGATTGAGTGGCGTATGACAGACGTTGTACGCGAGCGTGGCCAGATCATCGAGCAAGGTGCGGAAGCTATGGACCGGCAAGCCATCCTCGGTGAGCTTGGAGGCGTCCTTGGCTTTCGCCTGGTCTGAACGTCGTGCCTTGGCCACTGGCGACGCGCGGGTAGCACGTGCCTGCTCGACATATTCATCGTCAAACAGCATCGGCTTTAACTTCTCGCGCATGTGCCACTCGACGTAGTAAGCGAGCATGCACAGAAAGACGTGCGCGCGCACGCGCCCGGCGTTCCAATGGAACACGGGGCGCACGTGCAGATCGACGGTCTTGAGCGAACGGAAGGCCCGCTCCACGACGGCCAGGCCCTTGTAGGCCGTTACGGCCGCCTCGGCTGACAGAGCCGCTGCCGGCAAACTGGTGCGCACCACATACAGACCATCAAGTGCGGCCTCCTGCTGGATCTGCACCGTCTTGCGCTCCCAGGTAAAGCTCGAGTCGCTGATGCTCAACTCGAAGTGCCTGGCCAGCTTGAAGTGATCGATGATGCGACCCACGCGCAAGGCAATCGCCTCGGTGCCCTTGAGCCGGTTGCGTACGCGTGTGGTCGCCTCGGCGATCCTGGTCAGCTCTCCTTCGGTGGCCTGCAGCAACGCCTCGCGTTTGCGGCTGCGCTCCTCGGCCAACAGCGGATTGCGACACACGATGAGCCGCTCGCCGGGGAACGCGTCACTCGTCATCTCAAGCAGGTTGCGCTCATCGAACAGCGACGGCTGGAAGGGTCCCTTCTCTTTGGCGAGCGCGGCCATCTGCGGCGCCCGCAGGCTGCTCACCCAGTCCAGGCCGGCCGGGCGCAACAGCGTGTCGATACGGGCCTGCGTGAGCATGCCCCGGTCGCCCACCCAGGCGAGCTTGTCGATCCCGTAACGGTCTTTGAGCTTCTCGACCTGCGACGCAACGGTCGCCGGATCGGCGGTGTTGCCGGCGAAGACTTCAACTGCCACCGGGATGCCCCCAGACGTGCAGACCAGCCCGAACACGATCTGCGGGTCGTCACGCTTGCCATCGCGGCTGTAGCCGTGCGCCGCGAGCTCGCAGCAGCGTCCGGTCACCCATGTGGAAGTGAGGTCGTAGAGCACCAGCGTACTACCGGCCAGATGCTGGCGGGCGAGGCGCTTCTCGATGCCCGCTTGAGCCTCTCCCAGCCAGTCGAGGGCGGCATAGACCTGCTCGAGGTCGACTTCGCCCAGGTTCAGCAGCCGCGACAGCGAGTGGGTCGCGGTCTCGTCGCGCAACATGCGATGGGTGGCGAGCTTGGAGGCGGGCGACACCACCCGTGCCACGAGCAACGCCATGACCACCGAGCGCACCGCGGCGGGTGCGGCGGCGAACCACTGCTCGGCGCCGCAGGCGCGCGCCGCGCCGAGCACGGCGGCCACATGCCCGTGCGGCAGGCTGCGCTCGATCACGAAGGCGTCATCAACCGATGGCACCGCGACGCCACCGCGCAACAAGACCTTCAAGCCTTCGATCACCTCGGCGGGCAGCGACGACAGGTTCGCGAGGGTGCGTTTCTTGACCTTGTTGCCGTCGCGGTAGGACTCGCGCAGCAGGATCGCGGGTGGTGAGTTGCGGTTGGGGACGTGTTCGATATACATGAACACGAATCAAAGCAGACCACCCAGGAAAAAGCAAGGTAATAGAGTGAATTACATGGCTACATAGGAGTACTAAAAAATAGCCGAAACCCGGCGCTGACGCGGGTTCCGGCTATTTCAGGGGCTAAAGCGTGGTAGCCGAAACCCGGCGCTGACGCGGGTTCCGGCTATTTCAGGGGCTAAAGCGTGGTCTAGCGCTGCTCGCTGCGTGCGCTTTGGTTTTGCGTCCAGATTTTCACTTGGATATCGACTTTCGTCTTGTTTCAATACGTCATCTGAGCTAGCTAGCCGCTTAACGACTGGGCCCCACGCACGGTGAACACGACTTAAGGGGCCGCTCGCGACCACCGCGGCCCTTCTCGGTTATCCCGCAGCAGCCACCGAATGCTTTGTCAGGTGTTCTTGATAGCAGTGCAGACGCCAGTGATATGCGGTAGCTCTCGAACTGTTCGAGACACGCAGCCTGCCGCCTGCTTGGCTCCATCGCATTGGTGCGTGCCCGTGGCGTTCGCCGTCTTCCAGCACTGCGTCAACGACAGAAGTGCTTCGACACGTGGGTTGCAATCCATCGCGCAAAAACGCGACAACGACGAACAACACAACCGCCTTTGACGCTGCGGGCCGCTGCCCTCATCATTGAGCCCGCGATGCTCGCCAACAGTGAAGCGGCGCCAGGAATGAGTCGAGCCGTATCACCCCTTCGCTGACCGCTTGCAGTCGATTGCGCACATTGCACCATCATGCCGCCCATTGCGTGATTGCCGGGCTCACGAAATGTCCGTGCTGGGGAGGCCGTCAGGCCCTCTGCGATATGGTAGGACTAGCCGGTCTCAGTGATATCAAAAGTTTGTCCGACGACGATCCTGCATTGGTAGTGTACCGCCGTACGACGCACCAACGCATCTGTTGTCACTGGGCCGCTACGAAGTCCATTAGCATTAAAAAGTCAGACCCGCTGCAGGCTGAACTCCGTCAGCGTCCGGGTCAGCAGGTCGACGGCCTGCTCGGTAACCGCGTTATACAGCGACACGCGCAGACCACCAATAGATCGATGCCCCTCCAGCCCGATGATGTCTTGTTCCGCTGCCGCCTCAACAAACGCATCGTCGAGGCGCGGGTCGCCGAAGGTGAACGCCACGTTCATCTGCGAGCGCCAGGGGCGCTCCGCGTGGATGGTCACGGCATCGCCTAACGCGTCCAGTGTTTCGTAAAGTTGCCCGGCCTTTCTTTCATTGATGCCTTGCATCGCGTGCAGGCCGCCGATGTCGTAGCGCAGCCAGCGTGTAATCAGCGTCATGACATAGATTGCGAACACCGGAGGTGTGTTGTAGTTCGAGCCGTGCGTGACATGCGTGCGGAAGTCGAGGATGGCGGGCAACCCATCCGGAATCCGTTCGAGCATTGAACGCTTGATTACCGCGACGGTGACGCCAGCCGGGCCGAGATTTTTCTGCGCGTGTGCATACATCATCGAATAGACGCCAGGCCGGAACGGCTTCGACAGGAAGTCGGACGACATGTCGGCGATGAGCGGCATGGACATCGCTTCTTCGCAGATGGGTAATTGCAAGCCCTCCACCGTCTCGTTGGACACGTAGTGCAGGTAAGCGGCCGCCCGTGCGACGTCCAGCGCTTGCAGTGCGGGCAGTCGCTGGTAGCCCGTCGAACGGCCGTCCCAGG
>WNFL01159105.1_pt1 | contig 14656 bp, 19 predicted proteins | sample 5400361 | NCBI WGS metagenome assembly WNFL01 (sample SAMN13153351, study PRJNA577476) | soil metagenome | isolation source: 40 cm soil on Douglas fir-dominated hillslope | place: USA:California | collected 2013-09-17
GGCAAGGGCGTGGCCAAGCTCGCCACCGGCATTCCCTTCCTCGAGCACATGCTCGAACAGGTGGCGCGCCACGGCATGCTCGATCTGGAGGTGAACGCCAAGGGCGACCTGCACATCGACGCGCACCACACCGTCGAGGACATCGGCATCACGCTCGGCCAGGCCTTCGCCAAGGCGATCGGCGACAAATCCGGCATCCGGCGCTTCGGCCATGCCTACGTGCCGCTCGACGAGGCGTTGTCGCGCGTGGTCGTCGATTTCTCGGGCCGGCCGGGCCTGACCTACGACGTCAAGTTCACGCGCGCGCTGATCGGCGAGTTCGACGCCGACCTGGTGCATGAATTCTTCCAGGGCTTCGTCAATCATGCGCAGGTGACGATGCACATCGACAACTTGCGCGGCGACAACGCGCACCACCAGTGCGAGACCATGTTCAAGGCCTTCGCGCGCGCGCTGCGCATGGCCGCCGAGCCCGATCCGCGCGCGCTCGGCAGCGTGCCTTCGACGAAAGGTTCGCTCTAGTTGAACATCGCGGTCGTCGATTACGGGATGGGCAATATCCGCTCCGTGTCGAAGGCGCTGGAGCATGTCGCGCCGCGCGACACGGTGCGCGTCACCGCCGACCCGCAGCTGATCCGCTCTTGCGACCGCGTGGTGGTGCCCGGCCAGGGCGCAATGCCCGACTGCATGCGCCAGCTCGCGGCCAGCGGCGCGCGCGAGGCCGTGGTCGAGGCGGCCGGCAGCAAGCCTTTCCTGGGCATCTGCATCGGCCTGCAGATGCTGTTCGAGCATGGCGAGGAGGGCGATACCGCGGGGCTCGGGCTGCTGCCCGGCCGCGTGCCGCGCTTCCATGTCGCCGGCCTGAAGATCCCGCACATGGGCTGGAACGAGGTGGTGCAGGAGCGGCCGCATGCCTTGTGGAACGGCATCGCGGACCGCAGCCGCTTCTATTTCGTGCACAGCTACTATCCCCAGCCCGCGGACCGCTCGATGACGGCCGCCAGCTGCGACTACGGCGGCAGCTTTACCTGCGCGGTGGCGCGGGATAACATCTTCGCCGTGCAGTTCCATCCGGAGAAAAGCCAGAACAGCGGCTTGCAGTTGCTGTCCAACTTCGTCCAATGGCGGCCGTAGCCCACTTGCGGTAACTCCCGAGGCATTTCTCCCGATCCGGTCCGCAGCACCCCGTGCTGATCATCCCTGCAATTGACCTCAAGGACGGCCACTGCGTGCGCCTGCAGCAGGGGCGCATGGATTCGGCGACCGTGTTTTCCGACGACCCGGTGGCGATGGCCAGGCACTGGTCGGCGGCCGGCGCGCGGCGCCTGCACATCGTCGACCTGAACGGCGCGGTGGCCGGACGGCCGAGGAACGAGAAGGTGATCCGCGAGATGATCAAGGCGATCGGCGAGCAGACGCCGATCCAGATCGGCGGCGGCATCCGCGACCTGGACACCATCGAGAGCTACCTCGACGCCGGCGTGAGCTACGTCGTCATCGGCACCGCCGCGGTGAAAAATCCGGGCTTTCTCAGCGACGCCTGCTATGCCTTCCCCGGCCACATCATCGCCGGCCTCGACGCGAAGGAGGGCAAGGTCGCCGTCGAAGGCTGGTCGAAGATGACCGGCCACGACGTGGTCGACCTGGCGAAGAAGTTCGAGGACTACGGACTGGAAGCGCTCGTCTACACCGACATCGGCCGCGACGGCATGATGGGCGGCGTGAACATCGAGGCCACCCTCAAGCTCGCGCAGGCGATCCGCACCCCGATCATCGCCAGCGGCGGCCTGAACAACCTGAAGGACGTACAGACCATTTGCGCGAAGCTGGTGCCCGAAGGCGTGATCGGCGCCATCGCCGGGCGCGCGTTGTACGAGGGCGCGATCGATTTCAAGAAAGCGCAGGCCGCAGCCGACAAGGCGACGGAAAAGCCGGCCGCAGTTGTCCCGCCCAAGCCGCCCGCGAAGGCCGTCTAGGGTTATCGCTGCGATGGGTTTGGCCAAGCGCATCATTCCCTGCCTCGACGTGACGGCGGGCCGGGTCGTGAAGGGCGTGAATTTCGTCCGCCTCAAGGACGCCGGTGACCCGGTGGAAATCGCCGCGCGCTACGATGCCGAAGGCGCCGACGAGCTCGCCTTTCTCGACATCACGGCCAGCTCCGACCAGCGCGACATCATCCTCGGCATCATCGAGGCAGTGGCGGCGAAGGTGTTCATCCCGCTCACCGTGGGCGGCGGCGTGCGCAAGGTCGAGGACGTGCGCCGCCTGCTGAACGCGGGCGCCGACAAGGTCTCGATCAATACCGCGGCCGTGCAGAACCCGGCGCTGGTGCGCGAGGCCTCCGGCATCGTCGGCAACCAGTGCATCGTGGTCGCCATCGACGCAAAGAAGAAAGGCGCCGGCTGGGAGGTCTACACCCATGGCGGCCGCAACGCGACCGGCCTGGAGGCGGTGGACTGGGCGCGCCGCATGGTGCAGGCCGGCGCCGGCGAGATTCTGCTCACCAGCATGGACCGCGACGGCACGCGCGACGGCTTCGACCTCGCCCTGACGCGGGCGGTGTCGGACGCGGTGAGCGTGCCGGTGATCGCCTCGGGCGGCGTGGGCACGCGCGAGCACCTGGCCGAGGGCATCCTCGAAGGGCACGCTGACGCGGTGCTCGCGGCCAGCGTGTTTCACTTCGGCGATTTCACGGTACGCGACTCGAAGCAATACCTGCAGTCGCGTGGCATCGAGGTCCGGCTATGAATGCGTGGCTCGACGAGGTGCCCTGGGGCAAGGACGGCCTGGTGCCGGTGGTGACGCAGGAATTTTCGACCGGGCGGGTGCTGACCCTCGCCTGGATGAACCGCGACGCGCTGACGCAGACCGCGCAGAGCGGCGAAGCCGTGTACTGGTCGCGCTCGCGCAACAAGCTCTGGCGCAAGGGCGAGGAATCCGGCCATACGCAGAAGGTCCGCGAGATCCGGCTCGACTGCGATTCGGATGCGATCCTGCTGCGCGTCGACCAGGTCGGCGGCATCGCCTGCCACACCGGGCGCGAGAGCTGTTTTTTCCGCAAACTCGAAGACGGGAGATGGGTGACGACCGATCCGGTGCTCAAGGACCCGGCCGTCATCTACAAGAAATGAGCGACATCCTGGAACGGCTGGCCCGCACGCTGGAGGCGCGCAAGAGCGCCGACCCCGAAAAATCCTATGTCGCCAGGCTGCTCGCGGCAGAGGAGGACGCGCTGCTGAAGAAAATCGGCGAGGAAGCCACCGAGACGGTGCTGGCGGCGAAAAGCGGCGACCGGCTGCACCTGGTGCGCGAGACGGCCGACCTGTGGTTCCACTGCCTGATCCTGCTCGCGCGCCACGGCCTGGGCCCCGCGGACGTGCTGGCCGAGCTGCAGCGGCGCGAAGGCATCCCGGGACTGGACGAGAAGGCGGCGCGCAAGAAGAAATGAACCGCGACCCGGATTGTATTTTTTGCAAAATCGTCCATGGCGAGATCCCGTCCAGCAAGCTGCACGAGGACGAGGACGTGCTGGCGTTCCACGACGTGCGCCCGCAGGCGCCGGTGCACTTCCTGATCGTGCCCCGTGAGCACGTGGCGACCCTGTATGACGCCGGCATGGCGCAGCAGCGCGCGCTGGGAAAGATGCTGGCGCTGGCCGGCGAGCTGGCCCGCAAGGCCGGAGCGCCCGATGGCTTCCGCTGCATCATCAACACCGGGCGGGTGGGGCATCAGGAGGTGTATCATGTCCATATGCACGTCATCGGCGGACCGGATCCGCTGGGACCGATGCTAATGAGGAAGAGATAGGAGGCACTATGGGCTCGCTCAGCATCTGGCATTGGCTGATCGTTCTGGTGATCGTGATGCTCGTGTTCGGCACCAAGAAGCTGCGCAACATCGGCGCGGATCTCGGCGGCGCGGTGCGCGGCTTCAAGGACGGCATCCGCGAAGGCGGCGAGAAGGCGGCCGACGCGGGCGCGGCGCCGCAGGTGACCGGCAAGACGGTCGAGGGCGAAGTCAAGTCGAAGACCGAGTCGAAGGCCTGATCCGGCCGCTTACTTTTTACATGCGACGGGCGCCCAGCGGGCGCCCGTTTGTTCTCTAGGGTCCAAACGTGTTCGACATCGGCTTTTCCGAACTGCTGGTCATCGGCCTGGTCGCGCTGATCGTGATCGGGCCGGAGCGCCTGCCGCGCGTCGCGCGCACGCTCGGCCACCTGGCGGGCCGGCTGCAGCGCTACGTCGCCGACGTCAAGGCCGACATCAACCGCGAGGTCGAGCTGGACGAGCTGCGCAAGATGAAGGACAGCGTGCAGCAGGCAGCCAGCGGCTTTGAGAATTCGGTGCAGGGGGAACTCAACAAGACGGAGAGCGAGCTGAACGCCGCCGCGAGCGCGGCGACGGGCGCTGCGGAAAGCGCGCCCGCCGCCGAGGCGCCGAAGCTGCCCGAGAAGACCGCCTAGGCGTGCAGCAGGACACCTTCATCTCGCACCTGATCGAGCTGCGCCAGCGGCTGGTGCGCGCCGTGAGCGTGGTGCTGGTGCTGTTCGCGATCTTCTCGTTCGGCTGGCCCGGCGCTGGCGCGATCTACGATTTCCTCGCCGCGCCGCTCATGCACGCGCTGCCCGAGGGCGCCAAGATGATCGCGACCGGGGTGATCACGCCGTTCATGGTGCCGATGAAGGTAGCGGCGCTGGTCGCCTTTCTGGTGGCGCTGCCCTACGTGCTTTACCAGGCCTGGGCCTTCGTCGCGCCGGGCCTTTACGAGCACGAGAAAAAGCTCGCCGTGCCGATCATCTTCGCGAGCACCCTGCTGTTCCTGCTCGGCGTGGCCTTCTGCTACTACTTCGTGTTCGGCCAGGTGTTCGCCTTCATCCATGGCTTCGCCCCCAAGTCGATCACGCCCGCGCCCGACATCGAGGCCTATTTCAGCTTCGTCATCACCATGTTCCTCGCTTTCGGCCTGACCTTCGAGATCCCGATCGTGGTGGTGATCCTGGTGCGCTCGGGCGTGGTCAGCGTGGAGAAGCTCAGGGACGTGCGCCCCTACGTGATCGTCGGCGCCTTCGTGGTGGCCGCGGTGGTGACCCCGCCGGACGTGCTGTCGCAGTTCATGCTCGCGCTGCCGATGTGCCTGCTGTACGAGGCCGGGCTGCTTTTCGCCCGCTTCATCACGGTCAGGCAGAAGGAGGTAGAATCGCGCCCCTCATCCACCGAATCGACCGGAAAAGTCCCATGAAACGGAAATACGGCTCCGCCCTGAAGAACGAATCCATCGCCGAGCAGAAAATGCGCGAGCGCGCCAAGGAAGCCGGCGACAACAGCTTCAATTTCGGCTCGCAGCTGCGCAAGGGCGCGATCGGCCGCGGCAAGCATCGCGGCCGCGCCGACGTCGCCGCCCACACCAAGAAAGAACCCCCAGCCGTCGCCCCCGCGAAAGCGGGGGCCCGTTTTTTTTAGCCAGCGTTCAGGAAGCGCTCGACCAGCGCGAACTGGTCGGGCACGTTGAGCGCGGGCGCATGCCCGCAGCCCGGGATCGTCACCACCACCGCGCGCGGGCCGCGCACGCGCATCTGCTCCGCCACCTCGGGCAGCAGCAGGTCCGAGGTCTCGCCGCGCAGGCAGAGCGTCGGCACGTCGATCGCGTCCCAGGCCTCCCACTGGTCGTAATCGCGCGGATGTTCGGTGAATTGCAGCACCATCTTCGGGTCGTAGTGCGGCGTGAGCTTGCCGTCTGCCGTGCGCCGCACTGAGGTCTCGGTCAAGCGACGCCACTGCTCGTCCGAGAGCCAGCCGTAGGGCTTGTAGATGCTGCGGAAGTACTGCTCCAGCTCGCTCAGGCGGTCAAACTGCGCCGGGCTGCCCGCGTAGCTGCGGATGCGCTGTACCGCCGTCTCGCCCAGCTGCGGACCGATGTCGTTGAGGATCAGCCGGCGGATGCGGCCCTTGAGCGCGCCGGCGGCGAGCCGGATGCCGACCGCACCGCCCATCGAGGTGCCGAGCCAGGACAGCTCGCGCACGCCCAGCTGGTCGACGAGCGAGACCGCGAGCCGCGCGTAGAAATCCAGGCAGTACTCCGCTTCGGGCGCGGGGCTCCATTGCGACAGTCCGCGGCCGATGGTGTCGGGGCAGATGACGCGAAAGCGCGCAGACAGGTGCCGCGCGATTTCGTCCATGTCCCGGCCGGTGCGCGCGAGGCCGTGCCAGGCGACCACGGTGGGCGCATTGCCCGCGCCCCACTCGGTGTAGTGGATCTCGCGGCCTTCGCAGACGAGATAGTGCGAGGCGCCAGTCACTTCTTCACGCGCGCGCGCAGCTGGCCGACGATGCCGTAAGGGAAGTAGTAGACCGACAGCACGAACAGCACGCCCAGCCAGAGCAGCCAGCGGTCGGGGTGGAACAGGTCGGGCAGCAGGGGAACGCCCTGCATGGCGCCGGAGAAGGCCTTCATCGCCTCCTGCAGGTAGTTCTGCGCCACCACGAACAGCGTGGCGCCGATCACCGCGCCGTACATCGTGCCCATGCCGCCGATCACCACCATCAGCAGGATGTCGATCATGATCGCGAAGTCGAGCGTGGTATTCGGCCCCGTGTAGCGCAGCCAGAGCGAATACAGCACGCCCGCCAGTGTCGCCACCACCGCGCCGAGGCAGTTGGCGATGGTGCGGTAGATGACGGTGCGGTAGCCCAGCGCCTCGGCGCGGAAATCGTTCTCGCGGATCGCCAGCAGCACGCGCCCGAAGGGCGAGTTGACCACGCGCAGCAGCGCGAGGAACAGCACCAGCGAAACGCCGAACACCAGGTAGTAGGTGACGAAGCGCCCGCCAACGGTCGCGCCGAGGAAGGGCTCCTCGAGCAAGCGGGTCGCCGGCCGCAGCAGCTCCGGCACCTTGAAGGTGATGCCGTCCTCGCCACCCGTGATGCCGGAGAGCTGCGAGGCGAGGATGGCGAAGAACGAGGCCACCGCCAGCGTGATCATGGCGAAGAAGATCGCCTTCACGCGCAGCGAGAACAGGCCGATGAGGAAGGACAGCACGAGCGACAGCGCCACCGCGGCGGCGGTGCCGAGCGCGATCGAGGTCCAGCCCACGTCCAGGCGCGACAGCGCGATCGCCACGCCGTAGCCGCCGATGCCGAAAAACATGGTGTGCGCGAAGGAGACGATGCCGGTGTAGCCGAGCAGCAGGTCGTAGCTCGCCACCAGCAGCACGAACACGCAGACCTTGGCGGCGACGTCGAGCGGCCGCGTGCCCGGGAACAGGAACGGCGCCAGCGCGAGCGCGGCGAAAATCGCCACCAGCAGCACCGTCAGGATGCGGCTGCGCGGCGCGTCCCCCGAGAGGAGTCTCATGATCATGATCGGGTTTCCTACTGCTTGCTCACCGGGTAGAGGCCCTGCGGCCGCCACAGCAGCACCAGCACCATCAGCAGGATGTTGGAGCCGAGCGCGATCTTGGGCGACAGGTAGCCGACGTAGTTGGCCACCAGGCCGACCAGCAGCGCGCCCGCGAAGCAGCCGCCGATCGAGCCCAGGCCGCCGATGATGATGACGATGAAGATCAGCACCATCATGTTGGCGCCGATGTGCACGGTCACGCTCTCCTGGTACATGCCCCAGAGCGCGCCGCCCAGGCCGGCCAGCGCCGAGCCCGCGACGAACACGCCGACGAACAGGCGGCGGATGCGGTAGCCCATCGCCTCGACCATCTCCTTGTTCTCGACGCCGGCGCGGATCAGCAGGCCGATCTTGGTGCGGTTGAGCAGCAGCAGCATGCCGGCAAATACGGCGAGGCCGATCAGCACCGCGCTGAGCCGGAATTTCTCGAGCGCCATGTCGCCGATCAGGAAGGCGCCGCGCAGCGCCGAAGGCCGCTGCAGCGGCAGCAGGTCGGGTCCCCAGAACACGTGGATCAGCTGCTCGGCGACGATCATGCCGCCCGTGGTGATGAGGATCTGCTTGAGGTGCTGCCCGTAGACCGGCTTGATGATGAGGCGCTCGAAGGCGAGGCCGAGCAGCGCGGCGGCGATGATTGCCGCCAGCAGCGCCGGCAGCAGCGCGCCGAGGTTGACGAGGAAGCTCGCCGAACCCGCCGCGCTGGAGAGCAGCTTCATCACCGAGACCGCGACGTAGGCGCCGATGGCGATAAACAGGCCGTGCGCGAAATTCATGACGTCCATGAGCCCGAATACGAGCGTGAGGCCCGAGGACATGATGAAGATGAGCAGCCCCATCGCCAGGCCGGCCACGGTGAGCGTCACCCAGGTCGAGGGGTTGCCGATGAGCACGAGCGCGCCCAGCGCGATGGCGAGCAGCAGCGCGGGCGGGATCCAGTCGAGGCGCCGACCTTCGATGGCTTTCACTGGTGCGCTTCCAGGGACAGGCCAAGCAGCTTCGTCTGCAGCGCGGCATCCGCCGCCAGGTCGGCCATGCGGCCGGCGTGCACGATGCGCCCCGCGTCCATCACTGCCACGGAATCACCCAGAGATTTCGCGGCGTGGAAATTCTGCTCCACCATGAGGATGGTGGTGTCGGTTTTCTTCAGCTCGGCGAAGGCCTCGATCAGGTTGTTGATGATCGCGGGCGCGAGGCCCTTGGTCGGCTCGTCGATGAGCACGAGCTTGCGCGGCTCGACGATGGCGCGCGAGATCGACAGCATCTGCTTCTGGCCGCCCGAGAGCAGGCCCGCCGGCAGCTCCCAGAAGCGCTGCATCGGCGGGAAGAAGCGGAAGATCCAGTCCAGGCGCTGGGGGTCGGGCGGCCCCTTGCGCGCGGCGAGGATCAGGTTCTCGCGCACCGTGAGCCCGGCGAAGATGCCCATCGACTCGGGCACGTAGGCGATGCCGAGGTTGGCGATGTCCGGCGTTTCCCGCTGCGTTATGTCCTGCGCCTCGAAGCGGATCGCGCCGGCGGAGGCGCGCCACAGCCCGAGGATGGTGCGCAGCGCCGTGGTCTTGCCCGCGCCGTTGCGCCCGAGCAGCATGGTCAGCTCGCCGCGCGGCACCACGAGGTCTACGCCCTGCAGGATGTGGTAGTGGCCGATGTGCGTGTGCACGCCGGCCAGCGCGAGCAGATTCTCAGCCACCGGCCGGTATCCCGAGATAGGCTTCCTGCACCACCGGCGAGGCGATCACTTCGGCCGGCAGGCCGTCGGCGACCAGTTCCCCCTGGTGCAGCACGATGATGCGGTCGGCCAGGGACCGCACCACGTCCATCTTGTGCTCGACCAGCAGCACGGTCTTGTCCTTTTGTTCTTTTATCTCGTGGATCAGGTCGAGGATCACCGGCACCTCGTCCACGCTCATGCCGGCGGTCGGCTCGTCGAACATGAAAATGGCGGGCTCGAGCGCGAGCAGGATCGCGACCTCGAGCTTGCGCTGGTCGCCGTGCGGCAACGCCGAGGCGACGGTCGCGCGCCGGTCGGCCAGCGCCACGCGCGCGAGGTACTGCTCGGCGCGCTCGATGAGCTCGACGTGGCTGCCCCACATCGAAATTAGGTTGAGCCCCAGGCCGGCGCGCGCCTGCACGGCGAGCCGCACGTTTTCCAGCACCGTGAGGTTGGGAAAGAGGTTGGTGAGCTGGAACGCGCGCCCCATGCCCTTGCGCGTGCGGATCGGCGCCGGATCGCGCGTCACGTCCTCGCCGTAGAGCAGCACCTGGCCCTCGCTCGCGGGCAGCTGCCCTGAGATGAGGTTGAAGTAGGTGGTCTTGCCCGCGCCGTTCGGGCCGACGATCGCGGTGAGCGTACCGGGCTCGAAGCGGCAGCTGACCGCGTTGACGGCGATGTGGCCGCCGAAGCGGATGGTCAGGCCGCGCGTTTCCAGGACAGGGTGGGCGCCTGCCACATTGCCTCCCGTCCTGGAATTTCCCGCTTAGCGCTTGTTACGGATGGGCAGCGGAATTTCGCGCGCCGGGATTTCGCGCACCAGCTCGAGCAGGTCCCATTCGTTGGCCTGCGTCTTCTTGATGCGGAACTGGTACATGTCCTGCAGCGCCTGGTGGTCTTCCTTGCGGAAGGTCATCTGCCCCTTGGGCGACTGGAAGCTCAAGCCTTCCATGGCGACGATGAGCTTCTCGGTGTCGGTGCCGCCGGCCTTCTTGATCGCCTCGACCACCGCGATGCCCGCCGCCATGCCGCCGGCGGTGAAGAAGTCGGGCTGCGCGCCGGCGAAGCGCTTGCGGTGCTCGGTGACCAGCCAGTCGTTCACCTTGTTCTTCGGGAAGCCGTAGTAGTAGTAGATCGCGCCCTCGACGCCGGCCAGGTCCTTCCAGGTCTTCATGACCGGCAGCAGGTTGCCGCCGGGGGCGAGCGCGATGCCGAAGCGCTCGGGCTTGAGGTCGGCGATCTTGGTCACCGGGTTGGCGCCGGCCCAGATGATGCCGATGATCTTGGTGCCCTGCTTGTCCTTGAGCGCGTCGAACATGCGCTGCGCGGGCGCCGTGAAATCGGTGGTCGCCTGCGGCACGTATTCCTCGTGCACGATGACCGCCTTGCTCTTGACCGCCGCCAGCGCGTCCTTGAGCGCTTTCACGCCGTCGCGGCCGAACGCGTAGTCCTGGGCGAGCATGGCGATCTGCGCGTTCTGCGGCGTGGCCACCGCGGCGGCGATCGCGTCCTGCGAGGAGTTGCGGCCGGTGCGGAACACGTAGCGGTTCCATGCCGCGCCGGTGATGGAGTCGGCGACCGCCGGCTCGACCAGCAGGATCTTCTTGTATTCCTCCGCCACCGGCAGCATCGCCAGCGCCGAGCCCGAAGAGGTCGGGCCGATCGCGAGGTCGACCTTGTCGTCGCCGTAGGCCGAGGCGAGCGCCGACTTGGCGATATCCGGCTTCAGCTGGTCGTCTTTCTCGATGATCACGATCTTGCGGCCGAGCACCGTCATGCTGCCGTTGGTCGCGTACTCCAGGCCCAGCATCAGGCCGGCTTGCGTCTGCTTGGCGTAGGCCTCGAACGGGCCGGTCTTGCCGTAGATGTGGGCGATCTTGATGTCCTGCGCGGCTGCAAGGCCGCTTGCGCCCGCGAGCGCTGCCGCCGCGAGCAAGGTGGTGATGCATCTCATGCTGTTTCCCCCGGGTTGCATTGCGAAAAATTCATTCGGTGCGGAACTGCGGCTTCGGCCGGCGCCCCACCGTGACGGCGAGCTCCATGTCCTGGCCTTTTCTCTTGATCTTCATCTTTGCGGCCGTGCCCGGCGCGAGGCCGGTGACCAGATTGAGCACGCTCTGCGGATCGGTGACCGCCCGCCCCTCGATCGCAACGAGCACATCGCCGGGCTTGGCGCCGCTCTTGTCGGCGGGACCGCCGTTCAGCACGCCGTTGATGATGGCGCCGTCGGTGGTACCGAGCTTGAACGAGTCGGCGAGCGCGGGCGTGATCGGCTGCAGCTCGACGCCGATCCAGCCGCGCGTCACCGCGCCCGACTTGATGATCTGCTCGAGCACCATCTTCGCGGTCGAGACCGGCGTCGCGAAGCCGATGCCCAGCGACGCCCCGCCCGGCGTGCGCGAATAGATCGCGGTGTTGATGCCGATCAGGTGACCGCGCGCGTCGATGAGGGCGCCGCCCGAGTTGCCGGGATTGATCGGCGCATCGGTCTGGATGAAGTTCTCGAACACGTTGATGCCCAGGCCCGAGCGCCCGAGCGCCGAGATGATTCCCGAGGTCACCGTCTGGCCGACGCCGAACGGATTGCCGATGGCGAGCACGACGTCGCCTACGCGAAGTGCGTCGGAGGAGCCGAAGGTGATCGCCGGCAGGCTCTTTGCCTCGACACGCAGCACCGCGAGATCGGTCTCCGGGTCGTTGCCGACCACCTTGGCGAGCAGCTTCTTGCCATCGGGCAAGGCGACCTCGATCTCGTCGGCGGCTTCGACCACGTGGTGATTGGTGAGGATGTAGCCCGAGGGGCTGACGATGACTCCGGAGTCGTCGCCGGGCTGCTGCTGCTCGCCGAAGAAGCGCCGGAAGAGCGGGTCGTTGAGCATCGGGTTGCGCGAGACCCGCACTTCCTTGGTCGTGAAGATGTTGACGACCGCGGGCGCGGCCTTCACCACCGCGTCGTTGTACGAGTCGGCGCGCGCGCTGCCCGTCGCTGGCTGCGCCGCCTGCTGCAGCGTCGCCACGCGCGGCGCTTCGCCCGGCACGATCGCCCGCGCCGGCAGCCATTCAGGTTTGAGCGTCGCAACCACGAACAGCGCCGCGAGGCAGATCGTCGCGGTCTGCGCGAAGATGATCCAGAGCCGATACATTGGAACGCGGCAATTTATCATGTTTCGCCTTTTGTTTTAAGAACTTACAGGCGAAAACGTGGACTTTCCGGGGGCTTCCCGATAAAATCGCGTTTCCTTTCAACGGCCACTGTCACCAAATCCCGACATGAGCGAAGCCAAGATGGACAAAGCGCGCCGCAACCTGATCATCGCGACCTCGGCGGTCGGCGGCGCGGCGGGCCTCGCCGCCGCAGTGCCTTTCGCCTGGAGCATGTGGCCCTCCGAGCGCGCGAAGGCCGCCGGCGCCCCGGTCGAAGCCGACATCTCGGGCATCGCGCCGGGCGAGCTGCAGGTGGTCGAGTGGCGCGGCAAGCCGGTGTGGATCCTGCGGCGCACGAAGGAGATGCTCGAGGCCATCAAGAAAGTCGACGACAAGGTCACCGATCCGGCCTCGAAGGATTCCACGCAGCCCGCGTACGCGAAGAACGAGGTGCGCTCGATCAAGCCCGAGTTCCTGGTGCTGATCGGCATCTGCTCGCACCTGGGCTGCTCGCCGCAAGCGAAGCCGGCTGAAGCGAAGGCCGAGATGGGCGCCGACTGGGCCGGCGGCTTTCTCTGCCCTTGCCACGGCTCGAAATTCGACCTCGCCGGCCGCGTCTACAGGGGAGCGCCCGCGCCGATCAACCTGGAAGTGCCGCCGCACACCTATCTGTCCGACACGAAGCTGCTGATCGGCGAAGACAAAGAAAAGAAAGGGGCCTGAGCGATGGCGAGCCGGCTGATGGCGCTGTGGGACTGGTTCGACTCGAGGATGCCCTCGGTCGCCGAGGAGTGGCGCAAGCACGCTGCCGAGTACTACGCGCCGAAGAACTTCAACTTCTGGTACTACTTCGGCTCGCTCGCGCTGCTGGTGCTGGTGATTCAGATCGTGTCGGGCATTTTCCTCACCATGAACTACAAGCCCGACGCCGCGCTCGCCTTCGGCTCGGTCGAGTACATCATGCGCGACGTGCCCGGCGGCTGGGTGATCCGCTACATCCACTCGACCGGCGCCTCGGCGTTCTTCGTCGTCGTCTACCTGCACATGTTCAGGGGGCTTCTGTACGGCTCGTACCGCCAGCCGCGCGAGCTCGTCTGGATCTTCGGCGTGCTGATCTACCTCACGCTCATGGGCGAGGCCTTCTTCGGCTACCTGCTGCCTTGGGGGCAGATGTCGTACTGGGGCGCGCAGGTGCCGGACCTGGCGCTCTGGATCCGCGGCGACTACGTGGTCGGCGACGCGACGCTCAATCGCTTCTTCGCGCTGCACGTGATCGCGATCCCGCTCGTGCTGCTCGGGCTGGTGGCGGCGCACATCCTCGCGCTGCACGACGTCGGCTCGAACAATCCCGACGGCATCGACATCAAGAAGAAAAAGGGCCCGGACGGCCATGCGCTCGACGGCATTCCCTTCCACCCGTATTACACGGTGAAGGACATCGTCGGCGCGGTGTTCTTCCTCATGGTCTTCTGCGCGATCATGTTCTTCGTGCCGGAGATGGGCGGCTACTTCCTCGAGTACAACAACTTCATCCCGGCCGACCCGCTCAAGACGCCGCAGCACATCGCGCCGGTCTGGTACTTCACGCCGTACTACTCGATCCTGCGCGCGGTGCCGCCGGTCTCGGTCGCCTTCCTCGGCATTCCGCCGACGCAGTTTCCCGGGGTTCTCGCGATGGGCATCGCGACGCTGATCCTCTTCTTCCTGCCGTGGCTCGACCGCGGCGCCGCGAAATCGATCCGCTACCGCGGCCCGCTCTACAAGGGGGCGCTGGCGGGCTTCGTGGTCACCTTCCTCGTGCTCGGCTACCTCGGTACCGAGTCGGTGACCGTCTGGGGCCAGTTCGGAGAGTGGCTGGGCTATGCCGACGTGGCGACGGTGGTGGCGCGCATCTTCACGGTGCTCTATTTCGCGTTCTTCTTCCTCATGCCCTGGTACACGGCGATCGACAAATGCCAGCCGGAACCGGAAAGGGTGACGTCATGAAGAAGATTTTATTTTTTATTTTCTTCATACCGACTGCACTCTTCGCATCAGAAGCCGGCTACCGGCTCGATCGCGCGCCGATCGATCCGCGCGACCTGCTCTCCCTGCAGGCGGGGGCGCGCACTTTCGTCAACTACTGCCTGAACTGCCACGGCGCGCAGTACATGCGCTACAACCGGCTGACCGACCTCGGCCTCACCGAAGCACAGATCAAGGACAACCTGATCCTGACCGAGGCCAAGATCGGCGACACCATGAAGGTGACGCTCGCCGCGAAGGACGCCAAGGCGATGTTCGGCACCGCGCCGCCCGACCTCTCGGTGATCGGCCGATCGAGGAGCGCCGACTGGCTCTATACGTACCTGCGCAGCTTCTACCGCGATGCCAAGTCGCCGACCGGCTGGAACAACGCCGTCTTCCCGC
>WNFL01066783.1_pt6 | contig 14655 bp, 11 predicted proteins | sample 5400361 | NCBI WGS metagenome assembly WNFL01 (sample SAMN13153351, study PRJNA577476) | soil metagenome | isolation source: 40 cm soil on Douglas fir-dominated hillslope | place: USA:California | collected 2013-09-17
CATTACTCGGCACTACGGATTCGGCAGCCAGTGCAGTAGTTTGAGTAGTGATTGCACGGCAATTTCCAGCGTAACCATCGGCGGCGTCAATGCACCGGTGCAAGCCTGGGATGACGCGACCATCGTCGTCAATGTGCCTGCCGGCGTCCCCTCATGTTCGGTCCAACAGCTGGGGCAGGCCGTCGCGGCCTGCGGTGAGCTTGTGATCACGGCCGGCAACGGCAAGCAGTCCATCGACGCGGTGACCGTGACGATCGGCGGCAAGGCGCCGTGGATTGTTTCACCGACCGGAGTCACGCCGTCAGCAGACGGTGGTGCTGTCGTGGACTACAGCGCCAACTTTGGCCGCAATTTCCCCAACCCGCTGCAGACCGCGCTGGATAGTGCTGCCCCGGGCGACCTGATTATTGTCACTCCGGGCACCTATCGCGAAAATCTGCTGATGTGGAAGCCGGTGCGCCTGCAGGGTGTCGGCGCGGCCTCAGTGACCGTCAACGCGGACGCGCACCCGGCCGGCAAAATGGATCCATGGCGTCGGCAGGTGAACTGCTTGTTCGGCTTGACCACGGACGGCACTCCCACTTTGGTCGAGAAGAACAACCAAGTGGTCAGCGTGGCCTTCGACAAGAAGTACACCTGTCCTGCGGCGATGTATCTGCGGTCCGATCGGATTCCGTTCGAGGGTTTTGTCGGCTGGGATGCCTCGAGCAACGGCAACTTGGCGCAGGTACTGCAGGAACCGTCACTCATGGGCGCATATGAAGGCGCCGGCGTCACCGTCTTGGGACGCGGCGTTCGCGTGCCGACCAATAGCGCCGATCTGTGGGGCCAGGTCACCGGGGCCGGCACGTTCCCCGACGGCAGCAGGTATCTGAACTCGGCGGGGGATTGCGCGACCGCGACTACCGCGGCGACACCCTACGACTATGGTACCGCCAATTACTACTGCAACCCGTCACGCGTCGATGGCCTCAGCATCATCAATAGCTCGCAGGGCGGCGGCGGCATCTTCATGCACGGCTGGAACCACAACCTGGAAGTTGCCAATTCGCGCATCTTCGGCAACCACGGCACGCTTTCCGGCGGCATTAATCTGGGCAATGGTGAAACGCCGCCGGTGTATACGAACGACGGCACCATCTGCAATGCAGGGATCACTCCCGCCCCGCTGTGTCCGCCTTTCGGCAACGGCACCTTTGCCGGCAACGTCGCGCAAAACGCTGCGATACCGACTCAGCTCAACGTGAAGGTGCATGTGCACCACAATTCCATCACCGACAATGCCTCCATCGGGGACGCCTTGTTCTCGGGCACGCCGTCCGGTGCCGGCGGTCTGACGATCAGCGCTGGCAGCGATGGCTATGTGGTGGATCACAACTGGATCAGCGGCAACCTGAGTTCGAGTGATGGCGGCGGTGTGCAGCATGCCGGCTTGAGCTTCAACGGCACCATCAAGAACAACTGGATCTTGTTCAACCAAAGCGTCAATCCGACGCTGCCCACCAACGGCGGCGGTTTATCGATCGTCGGTGCCAACGCCGATCGCACTTTGCCCAACGGCCAGGAATGCGGCACCTCTTCCGACGTCGACTGCCCGCCGGGCATCGGCGACGGTATCGGCATGGGCCTGGTGATCGACTCCAACTTGATCATGGGCAACAGCGCCGAGAGCGGCAGCGGCGGCGGCCTGCGCATGCAGCAGCTCAACGGTGCCGAAGTGGCAGCCTTCCAGCTGCAGCCGGACAACTGGTACGGAGCAACGGTGGTGAACAACATCATCGCCAACAACGTCGCCGGCTGGGACGGCGGCGGCGTCTCCTTGCAGGACGCGCTCAAGGTCACATTCGTCAACAACACGGTCGTGTCGAACGATACGACGGCCTCGGCCGGCGTGCTCTTCAAGACGCTCGGCGCCATCAACTCATCCGCCCCGCCGCCGGGGTGCACGCCGAATCCCGATCCCAACGGGACGCAGAATCAGAATTGCACCCAGGCGGATGCGCCGCACATTGCGCAGCCGGCCGGCTTCGTGACGATGGCCAATACGCCGAATCTGATCGAGGCAATGGGTGCCTTCGTGGTGTGCCCTGCGAACTTCGGCTACACGGGAGGGATCTTTGGCGGTCCGATCAATGCCAACTGCAAGGCACTGTCGATACCGGTGCTCAAGAACGACTTGTTCTGGCAGAACCGTGCGTTCCATGTCGACATCGTCGGCGCCGGCACCGGTCTCCAATCGCAGCAGAACTTGATCGCACTGACACCGCTCTTGGACCAGCAGTTCACGGGCGCCTGCGTCAGCGGCGCGAGCTTCTGGGACGTTGGCGTGCGAAATGACACAGGCCCGACCAACCACGGCGGTGGCGCGACCCTGTCGCTGAGCAACTCGATCCTGACCAGCACAACCGATTATTCCGGCAACGGCAACGTGCAACCGAGCTCATCCCCGGTCAACGCGCAGTATTGCAATGGCGCACGCGTACCGCCGGAGAACGGTGGCAAAGGCTATTTCACGCCGGCAGGCCGGTCAGAGACCACGGGTCTCAGCCCGGTGTTCGTGTTCAATGGCATCACCCCGGCTGCAACGGTCGATGAAGGTCACAACTGGATCAACCTGACCTTCGGTCCCTTGACCTTGTTTTCGCTCGAAGGGCAGACAATGTCTTCCAGCATCGAGGGTCCGGCTCGCGGTGCCTATTCGCTACCCTTGGGTTCGCCGGCCATCAACGCCGGCGCGCCGCAAACGAGTGCAGGCGTGCCGAACCACGACTACTTCGGTACGTCGCGCCCGGCAACCGGTGTGGACATCGGTGCGGTGGAGTTGCAACAGGTGGGCTCCGCCTCGGTGCGCCCGTCGGTGCTGAGTTTCGGCGATGTGACCTTGAGCATGACCAGTGCGGCGCAGACGTTGACCTTGACGTCAAGCACGGCCGCCATGACCGGCATTACGGTGCAGATCACCGCTCCGTTCTCTCGGTCGACCTCTAGTCCGGGCACATGTCCGACGACTGTTACCTTCAACCTGGCGGCCTCGACGCTGACTGTGCCCAGCACCTGCACGATCAACGTGGTCTTCATCCCAGGGACGACGCCGGGAGCCGCGACGGGCAGCGTGACCATCAACGCCGCGGCCGGCGGTCCGGTGGTGGGGTCGCCGGTGGCGCTCGCGGGCAACGGTGTGGCCGTCCAGGTCACGGTCGGTCCCAACCTGACCTTCCCGACGACCCTGGTGGGCACCACCAGTGCCACGCAACTGGTGACGGTCTCCAATACGTCGGTGCCGGCGATACCCGTGTCGGGCGGCTTCATCATCAGCGGCGCGGGTTATGCGCGGTCGACCACCACGCCGGGCACTTGCCCGACGACCGGCACGTTCAGTTTGGCCGCGGCGGGTTCCTGCACCATCGGGGTGACGTTCAGTCCCACCGTGCCGGGATCAGCCACGGGCGCTCTGACAATCACGTCGGCCGGATTCAGCATCGGTGGCTCACCGGTGTTGCTGACCGGTACGGCAACGCAGCCGGCGGTGGCGACTCCGACGCCCAATCCGCTGGTCATTCATCGAACGACAAACCTTCTCTTGACGACGACGGGAACGGGCACGGCCACTCTGACGAATACCGCACCCCTGGGTAGTCAGTCGTTCACCGTGAACAACGTGACCGTCAGCGGCACGGGCTTTACCATCGCGCTCCCGTCTAATAATTGTGCGGGCGCCGTGCTGGCTCCAGGCGGCTCGTGCACGGTGCAGGTCCGCGCGACCGCCAGCGGCACCACGACCCAGAGCGGAACGCTGACCTTTACGGATACCGCTCCGGGCGGTACGCACTCCATCACTCTGCAGGGGGTGCGGCCGTAACAGCAAAGCGGCGGATCGGGCGGCAATCGATCTGTGCACAACCACAGCTCGCGGGGCATTTCCCGCGAGCTGTTTGCCGCTACGAGTCGCCGCACGGGCAGCCATCATGGAATCAACAGTCACCAGCAGAATGACCGGCCGATGGGCGTTGCACGCAGTGCTCATCTTCGGGCTTGGAGGTGTGATGTCTACGCCGCTCGCCGCTGACGAGCGTGCGGCCCTGGGCATTCAGCCGCCGCCGCAGCGCCATCATGGCTCTAATCTCGACGAACGCGTCGTAGCGATGGCCAAGGCGCTCGACCTCGATGCCAATCAACAGTCCGAGCTGCGACACGTGCTCGAACAACAGCGTGCGCAAATCGTGAAGGTTTGGAGTGAGACGACGATTCCCGCGGTCAACCGTGTTGGTGCGACGCAAGCAATCGGTGAGCAGACTGCCGATCGGATCAGAGCATTGTTGGACGACGAGCAGAAGCGAAAATATAGCGCACCTCGGCAGCCGCGCGCCGCGGCGTCACGCGTCGGTGAGCGCAGTGTGGAAGACTGGATGGACGCAAGTCGACGAGCGCTGCCCAAGTCCGTCGAGCGTTGAGCGTGGACCCAGTCACAGACCGATCAAGACTTTGAGCGTACGGTTCACAATGATAAGAGCTACCAGGCTGGCGTGCGAAGCGATGGCGCTTGCGGCGCTGCTCACGGGAGGAGCAGCGTCAGCTGCTGCGATGACGGCCGCGCAAATCGTGGAAAAAAATGCGTCGGCCCGTGGCGGAGTTTCCGATTGGGAGAAAATTCAAACCATGGCCTGGGTCGGACACATCGAGACCACCAAGGCACCCGGGCGGATTCTGCCGTTCTTGCTCGAACAGAAGCGCCCCAACAGCACGCGCTTCGAAGTAGCCGTCGAGAACCAGAAATCCATTCGAGCGTACGACGGGTCCGAGGGTTGGAAACTCCGCCCGACCGGCACCGGCAAACCGCAACTCGAACCTTATTCGGCCGACGAGCTGAACTTCGCCCGCGATGCGCAAGCCATCCTTGGACCCCTCATGGACGATGTAGCCCAAGGCGGTGCAGTGACGCTCGCGGGCACCGAGGTGCTCGATGGCCGCAGGGCCTATACCCTTGACGTTCACTTGCCCGCGGGCGCCAAACACCGAATTTGGGTGGACGCTGATAGTTTTCTGGAGGTCAAATACGAGCGCGAATTCCGGAACTCCCTCGGGCAGATTGCGACTACCGCAGTGTATTATCGAGACTATCGATCCTTCGAGGGGTTGCAGATGCCCGTGGTCATCGAGTCCGCTTCGGCGCCGGACAACGGCGCGGGTAAAATGGTGATCGAACGTATCGCAGTCAACCCGCCGCTGGATGAGCGCGCCTTCGCGAAGCCCAATGTACCTCGCGGTCATCACAATGGGGTGACCATCGATACCCGTGTTCCGGCCCCCGGGGCGGGCGGCGTGTGGGCGGCGCCGAAACCATGATGCGTCCGCTCTGCTGCAATCGGGCCAGCCGTATTGCCTGTTGGGTGACCCTGGGCTTGGTGGCCTTGCCATTGAACAGCGTCGCCGCCGCACTCTCGGGCCGCGGCGGTGGCTACCACCACCCCGTTCATCGACGGCATTTCCCCGCCGAATCACCGCATAAAACGCGACCGCGGAGCGCCTCACCAGCGGGAGCCGTTCACGCGAGAGTTAACTCACCCCGAGCGCCCACTCACGGCGCAGACAACGATGATTAGGAGTACTTTCACCATGTTCAAGCGTGCGTCTTTCGCGAGAGTGGTTCTCGGCCTATCCCTCATTCCCGGCCTTACGCTGGCTGCATCGGTGGCGTTGCCACCGCTGACCGCAGCGCAAATCGTCGAGAAGAATATCGCGGCCCGCGGCGGCCACGCCGCTTGGGCTGCCGTCCAGGCGATGTCCTGGAAAGGCAAGATGGGTGCGGGCGCCAGCACGTACACGACGGTTTCGCCCGCCGGCAAGCTGCAGACCAGGACCCGGGAAGAGGCACAGTTGCCTTTCACGCTCGAATTCAAGCGGCCGCTGAAAACCCGGCTCGAACTGGAGGTGAATGGACAGACGGCCGTGCAAGTCTATGACGGTGAACAGGGCTGGAAGCTTCGCCCGTACCTGGGGAAAAGCGGTTGGGATCCGTACACCCCCGAGGAATTGAAAAAGGCGGCGGCGGAGCCCGGGATCGATGGGCTGCTCATCGAGTATGCAGCCAAGGGCTCGCGGGTTGAATCCGCCGGCACGGACAAGGTCGAGGACCACGCCGCGTATAAACTCAAGGTCACGCTAAAAAACGGCCAAGTCAGATATGTTTGGCTTGATGGCCAGAGCTTCCTCGACATCAAAGTTGATGGCGAGCCACGGCGGCTCGATGGCAAGCCGCGCTCGGTCGAGATCTACTTACGGGATTTCAAAGCAGTGCAGGGTCTCATGATCCCGCACCGGTTGGAGACCGCGGTGCAGGGAGTCAAGAACAAAGAGAAGATTCAGATCGAGAACGTGACGGTAAATCCGAACTTGAACGACAGCCTGTTCACCAAGTCCTGATGACCCGGCCCGTGTGTACGACGCCTGCGATATCGCCGACGAAGGGTCGGTGGTTCGCGTGCGGACTGGTCAGCAGCATATGGTGGCTCACCGCGGCGGCGGCGCCACCGGCCGCTACGACAGCAGCGACGAACTATACGTCGCGATCCCGGCCCGCGAGCATGCCCGAGAGTGCTCGGCAGTTTTATGCGATGACCTACGGCGTTGATCAACTGTGGGCGAAAGTGGCGGAGTCCGGTCAGTTGGTGCGCTTCAACTATCGGGTATTGGATGCGGCAAAAGCCGCGCCATTGAACGATCGCGCCTCGACCCCCTATATGTTCGACGAGCAGGTGCACGCCGTGTTGCAAGTGCCGACGATGGAGAAAGTCGGACCCCTGCGGCAGGCGATGCCGCCGGAAAATGGGAAGTCGTACTGGATCGTGTTTTCGAACAAGGGCAACCTGGTCAAAGCGGGCCACCGCGTCAGTGTCGCAATCGGACAGTTTCGGGTGGATGGGTTGATTGTTCAGTAGGCGACGCGCGGTGCTGGTGACTGGCACGATGCAGAGACGCTTGGCGCGGCCTGCAGCGAGCGCCGCTGCCGCTGCGCGGCGCAACATCGCCCGACTGGCGTACCCCTTCGATTTGCCGCGGCTTTCGCTCGCGCCGGACCAGCGCTTTGCCTAAAAGGGGATATATCGCGCATTTCACCGGGCCGACCGGCGCCGCGATCGCCGCCGCCGGCGACCGGATTACCTTTTAAAGGGACGTTTGGCAGATCGAGCGCTGTTCTCCCTGAGGTTGAGCATTTCGTCCGATGCACCTTTGACGCATAATTCCGAGGTCGATGGTTCGAGTAACCTTTCTCACCACGAGTAAATGAACGAAACGCAGATCGCCGCTGATACGGACTGGGTGGTACCTTGATGTGATTCGGGTAAGCGTTCCTCGCTATCGTCCGGGTCGACAGGGAGATGCGGTGAGAATCACAGTGCGCAGCTGGTTGCTCGGCACAGGATATGTGGCCGCCTATGTAGCCCTGGACGCCGTGAGCTATGTGCAGCCCCTTCTGAAGCTCGGTATCACGCCTTGGAACCCGGATGCCGGACTCACGCTGGCGTTTCTTCTGGTCCGCGGCTGGCGCCAGGCACCCTGGACTGCGGCAGCGGCGCTGCTGGCGGAATTGATAGTCCGGGATCCACCTTCGCCGCTTCTCGCCTCCGTCAGCGCTTCGATCGTCATCGCCGCGGGGTATGGGGGCCTCGCTTTCACGCTGACGCGTCTTGGCCTCGACCGCTGGCTGGCATCGCGTAGGTCGGCACTGTTGTTGAGCGTTGGCGCCGCGGTGACCGCGCTTGCCGTATCGAGCGGCTACGCGGCGACATTTTTTCTGGCGGGCACCTTGCCGGGGAGCGCGGCGGCGGCCGCGATTGCCCGCAACTGGGTTGGAGATTTGAACGGTGTCTTTACGCTTACGCCGTTGCTGCTTGCCGGCCCGGCCGCCTCGGCACGTATCTGGCAAGCGCTGCGCGCCCACCGCGGTCTCGTCGTATGTCAAGGCTTAGTTCTCGCCTCCATGTTATGGCTCGTGTTCCGGACGCGGCCCTTGGGCGATCTGCCGCTGGTTTATGTGTTGTTTGCGCCGGTGGTATGGATCACGCTACGGTGGGGAGTCATCGGGGCAGCTGTCGCCACGCTCCTGATCCAGGTCGGGTTCATGGCGGGCGCCGCGCCTCGGTTGGACGCCAGTTCGCTCATCGAGATTCAGTTCTTTCTCGTGACGCTCGCCCTCACCGCTCTGCTTCTCGGTGCAGTCCTCGCCGAACGTGCCAATGCGCTCGTGCGGGTGGCGCAGAGCGAAGCCGAACAGCGCGCGCTGCTGGCGACGGCGCCCGATGCGGTGCTCGCGACCGATCTCGCCGGGCAAATCACATCGGCGAACCTCGCCGCCCTTCAGCTCTTCCAGGCTGCCGGTTCGGAGATCCTGGGAACCGCTCTCGCGGACAGGTTTCCAACCCTTTTCCTCCAGGATGGACTCGAGCGGCGGCGCCTCGCGGGCATTCGTGCGAACGGCGAGCGCTTCTCCGCGGAGATAGCGTGCGTGCGTCTCGACCCGCCGGCACGCGCCGGATATCTACTGATCGTGCGCGACATGACCGATCACGATCGGGCGCAGACGCAACTGCGCGAGCGCGATACGGCGCTCTCCCGCGCCATGCGCTTCGCGCTGGCCGGCGAGCTAGCGACCGCCATCACGCACGAACTCAACCAGCCGATTACCGCTCTGGTGTCCTATTTGAAGGCGGTCGAGATCTTGGCCGCTCCCCTCGGCACGCATGATTCGCGCCTCGTGGATGCGCTGCGCAAGGCGACGCGCGAGTCACTGCGCGCTTCCGATGTACTCAAGCGCCTGCGTGATTTTTATCGTAGCGGCGCGGTCAATGCGGTTGTGATCGATGTCGACGCCTCGGTTGCGGAAGTGCTATCCGCCTTCGCGGATCGGGCCGCCCGGCTGGGCGCGGACGTTACGCGGGAAATACACGTTACTCGGGAAGTCTCCACCGACCGAATCCAGCTACAAATGGTATTGCACAATTTGGTGGCCAACGCCCTCGACGCGGTAGCCGATGTCGAAATCGGACGCCGGCGCGTGCATGTGGCCGTCGCGACGCTGCACGGTCAGTTGCAGGTGTTGGTGAGCGATACCGGACGAGGCGTGCTCCCTGAGATTCAGAGCCGCCTGTTTGAACCATTCGTGACGAGTAAGCTCGACGGCATGGGGTTGGGGCTCGCGATTTCGCGTACCCTGCTCCGGAGCCAGGGCGGGGAGCTGCGCCTCGATGCGTCGGGGGCCGGCGGAACCCGTTTCTCGGTCGAGCTGCCCCTGACGGCGCGTGCGAGGACTACGGCATGAATGACGCGACGGTATTTCTGGTGGATGACGACGCCTCGGTGCGAGACGCGCTCTCCCTCCTTCTGTCACTGAAGGGCATGCGTACGCAGCTCTTTGCGGCTGCGGAAACTTTTCTCGAGACCCACCGGCCGGAGTGGCGCGGGTGCGTGCTGACGGACCTTAGGATGCCCGCGATGAGCGGCCTCGACCTGCAGCAGGCAATGCGCGACCGCGGGATTTCGCTTCCCGTAGTCGTTTTGACGGCCCACGGCGACGTGTCCACGGCCCGGATGGCCTTGAAGAGCGGCGCGTTCGATTTTCTGGAAAAGCCGATCGACGACGAAATCCTGCTCGACGTCTTGAGAAATGCGATCCGCGAAGACACCCTCCGGCATGACGCGCAGCGTACGGAAGATGCGGCGCGCTCTCTCCTGGAACGGCTCACGCCGCGTGAAAGTAATGTCCTCAATCTGCTGGTCGAAGGCTTGTCGCAGCGCGACATCGCGGCGCGTCTTGACATCAGCCCGCGCACGGTCGAGGTATACAAGGCCCGGATGATGGAGAAACTGCGGTGCCGCAGTCTCGCCGAGGTGGTCCGCACGGCAATCGCGGCCGCGAGCGCGGATCCGACCGACACCTGAGCCCGTAGGGTACCCATCGCGGGCCCTACCCGCGCGCCGCGGTCGAATTTCCATCACCCGATGCCGGCGCCGGGACGAAAGGCAAACGCGACCACTACCGCGGCAATCAGCAGCACGAACGACACCGCGTAGTTCCACGCCATTCTCTCCTCGAGGAACGTGATGGCAAAAATAATGAACACCGCCACGGTAATCGCCTCTTGAATGATCTTCAGCTGGAAGCCGGTAAAAGTGCCGAAACCCAGGCGGTTGGCGGGTACCGCGAGACAGTACTCCAGCAAGGCGATCAGCCAGGACACGAGGATGGCCTTCCACAGGGGCCACGAGTGCCCGTACTTGAGATGGCCGTACCAGGCAAAGGTCATGAATACATTGGAACAGAACAACAAAATGATGGTCTTCATCGACTCTCTTTTCGCTAGCTGCAATTAGAAAATTATACGTGCTGCGTAGCAGCAATTACCTTGACACTCACGCGCCCGGTTCCTACAATCGCCGGCCTTTGTCTCCGGGCACAAGTGCGGGGCATTCACGCCCGTCAATTTTAGTCAATGCATCCGGCCGCTCCTTATTATGGGTGCGGCTCAAAAAGGTATTTATGGCGACGACGACCCAACTAATTCGAACCGGCCGAAATGAGCCCGCCTGGAAATCAAAAGTTCCGGCGTTGGCGGCGTCGCCGCAAAAGCGCGGAGTGTGCACCCGGGTGTATACGACCACGCCGAAAAAGCCGAATTCGGCCTTACGCAAGGTATGCCGCGTGCGCCTGACCAATGGCTACGAGGTCTCGAGCTATATCGGCGGCGAAGGCCACAATTTGCAAGAGCACTCGGTGGTGTTGATCCGCGGCGGCCGCGTCAAGGATCTGCCGGGTGTCCGTTATCACACTGTTCGTGGCGCGCTGGATTGCGCCGGCGTCAGCGATCGTCGGCAAGGCCGTTCCAAGTACGGCGCCAAACGTCCTAAAAAATAAAGGTTTTCCATGTCCCGCAGAGCAGCAGCCCCGCATCGCACCATCCTTCCGGATCCCAAGTTCGGCAACGATATGTTGGCCAAATTCATCAACATGGTGATGGAGCGCGGCAAGAAGTCCGCCGCCGAAAAGATCGTCTATGGCGCCATCGATCGCATCGGCGACAAGAGCGGCCGAGCCGGCGGCGAGGCGATTGCTGTGTTGCAGCAAGCGCTGGACAATGTCAAACCTGTGGTCGAGGTCAAATCCCGTCGCGTCGGCGGCGCAACGTACCAAGTGCCCGTCGAAGTACGCGCCAATCGCCGTCAAACGCTCGCGATGCGTTGGGTCATCGAAGCGGCTACGGCCCGCAGCGAGAAGTCCATGGCGCATCGCCTTGCGGCCGAATTGATGGAGGCCGCCGAGAACCGGGGCGCCGCCGTCCGCAAGCGCGAAGACACTCACCGCATGGCCGAGGCCAACAAGGCGTTCGCGCACTATCGCTGGTAGGCCGCGCTGGCTGGTAATCCACCCGCGCGACCTCATATATAGAGCTTGTCTGGGCGACCATTGGGTCGCCTAGTTTTTGGTTTTCAATGCTCGCCGGCGAGCAGCTTTCGGACGGGGTCGCTTCGACCCCGTTGAATTCGGCGCGAAGCGCCTGGGAATATGCGCGAAGCGCATGTAGGAAATATGTCAAGAACTACGCCCATCGAGCGATACCGAAATATCGGTATTTCCGCTCATATCGACGCGGGGAAGACCACCGCGACGGAGCGTATTTTGTTTTACACCGGCGTGTCGCACAAGATCGGCGAGGTGCATGACGGCGCCGCCGTCATGGACTACATGGAGCAAGAGCAGGAGCGCGGCATCACCATTACCGCCGCGGCGACCACTTGCTTCTGGAAGGGAATGGACAAGAGCTTCCCGGAACACCGCATCAATATCATCGATACCCCGGGACACGTGGATTTCACTATCGAAGTGGAACGGAGTCTCCGCGTGCTGGATTCGGCCGTGGCCGTCTATTGCGCCGTGTCGGGCGTGCAGCCGCAATCGGAAACCGTGTGGCGCCAGATGAACAAATACGGCGTGCCGCGCATTGCCTTCGTCAACAAGATGGACCGCGCCGGCGCGAATTTCCTGCGTTGCGTGGAGCAGATCCAAACGCGACTGCGGGGCAACCCCGTAGCGATTCAATTGCCCATCGGGGCCGAAGACGGTTTCGTCGGCGTGGTCGACCTCGTCAAAATGAAGTCGATTTGGTGGGATGAAGAAACCCAGGGCATGAAGTTCGAATATCGCGACATTCCGCCCGGCATGCTCAAAGAGTGCGAGGAGTGGCGCGGCAAGATGGTCGAAGCCGCGGCCGAGGGCAACGAGGCGCTGCTGACGAAGTATCTGGAGAGCGGCGATCTGTCCGATACCGAGATCAAGCAGGGGCTGCGCGCGCGCGCACTCAAGAACGAAGTGTGCTTGGTGACGTGCGGTTCGGCCTTCAAGAACAAGGGCGTGCAGGCCGTGCTCGACGCCATCGTCGAATACATGCCGTCCCCCACGGAAGTGCCGCCCGTCAAGGGCCAGGGTGAGAATGGCGAACCCATGACCCGCAAAGCGGACGACAACGAGCCGTTTGCGGCGCTGGCGTTCAAGATTTTGAACGATCCGTTCGTGGGCAATCTCACGTTTTTCCGCGTTTATTCGGGCACTTTGAATTCGGGCGATCAGGTGTTCGTGCCGAATCGGAATCGCAACGAGCGCATCGGGCGACTGCTGCAGATGCATGCGAGCGACCGCTCGGAAATCAAGGAAGTTCGCGCCGGCGATATCGCGGCTGCGGTCGGATTGAAGGACGTGACCACGGGCGACACGCTGTCGGATCCCCACAAAGTCATCATCTTGGAAAAAATGGAGTTCCCGGAGCCCGTTATTTCGGTGGCCGTCGAGCCCAAGACCAAGGTCGATCAGGAGAAAATGGGTCTCGCCCTGCAGCGGTTGGCGAAGGAAGATCCTTCGTTTCGCGTGCATACGGATCAGGAATCCGGTCAGACCATCATCTCGGGCATGGGCGAGCTGCACCTCGAGATCATCGTCGACCGCATGAAGCGCGAATTCAAAGTGGACGCCAACGTCGGCAAGCCCCAGGTGGCCTATCGCGAGACGATCCGCGCCACCGTGGAGTCGGAAGGTAAATTCGTGCGCCAGTCCGGCGGCCGAGGTCAATATGGCCACGTGTGGCTGAAACTCGAGCCGCAGCCGGCCGGCAAGGGCTACGAGTTCGTCAACGGCATCGTCGGCGGCGCCGTGCCGCGCGAGTTCATTCCGGCCGTGGACAAGGGCATTCAAGAGGCCGTGCAGACCGGGGTGATCGCGGGCTATCCCATCGTCGACGTGAAGGTCACGATTTTCGACGGGTCGTACCACGACGTCGACTCGAACGAAATGGCCTTCAAGATCGCGGGCTCGATGGGTTTCAAAGAGGGCTTCCGCAAGGCCAAGCCGGTATTGCTCGAACCGATCATGAAGGTCGAAGTGGTGACCCCGGAAGATTATTACGGCGACATCGTCGGCGACCTGAATCGGCGCCGCGGACAGATCGTCGGGATGGAGGATTCTCCGTCCGGCAAAGTCGTGACCGCGGATGTGCCGCTGGCGGAAATGTTCCAGTACTCGACCGCCATGCGCTCCATGAGCCAGGGCCGCGCGAACTATACGATGGAGTTCGCGAAGTACATGGAAGTGCCGACCAATGTCGCCGATGCCGTCATGAAGAAGGCTTCTTAGGTAAAGAGTCCAACCGTTTTCATTTATTTTGGAGAGGTAAGCCGTGTCGAAGGGGAAGTTTGAGCGAACGAAACCGCACGTGAACGTGGGGACGATTGGGCATGTGGACCACGGCAAGACTACCTTGACGGAAGGCGCCGGAGGAGCGCGCGCGCGGGATCACGATAGCGACGGCGCACGTGGAGTACCAGAGCGAGGCGCGCCACTACGCGCACGTGGATTGCCCGGGGCATGCGGACTACGTGAAGAACATGATCACGGGAGCGGCGCAGATGGACGGGGCGATTTTGGTGGTGTCGGCGGCGGACGGTCCGATGCCGCAGACGCGCGAGCACATATTGCTGGCGCGCCAGGTGGGGGTGCCGTACATCGTGGTGTATTTGAACAAGGCGGACATGGTGGACGACGCGGAGCTATTGGAGCTGGTGGAGCTCGAAGTGCGGGATCTGCTGACCTTGTACAAGTTTCCCGGGGACAAGACGCCGATCATCACGGGCTCGGCGCTCAAGGCGCTGGAGGGGGATGGGAGCGAGATTGGGGTACCCTCGGTGATCAAGCTGGTGAAGGCGCTGGATGAGTACATACCGGTGCCGAAGCGGGCGGTGGAGGGGGCGTTTTTGATGCCGGTGGAGGATGTGTTCTCGATTGCGGGCCGCGGCACGGTGGTGACGGGGCGCATCGAGCGCGGGATCGTGAAGGTGAACGACGAAGTGGAGATCGTGGGGATCCGCCCGACGACGAAGACCACCTGCACCGGGGTGGAGATGTTCCGCAAGCTGTTGGATGAGGGGCAGGCGGGGGACAACGTGGGGGTGTTGCTGCGGGGCACGAAGCGCGAGGAAGTGGAGCGCGGGCAAGTGCTGTGCAAGCCGGGGAGCATCAATCCGCACACGAAGTTTGAGGCCGAGGTGTACGTGCTGACGAAAGAGGAAGGGGGGCGGCACACGCCGGTCTTCAAGGGGTACCGGCCGCAGTTCTAC